>TARA_R110002126_G_scaffold103788_2_pt1 | contig 15868 bp, 23 predicted proteins | sample TARA_R110002126 | Tara Oceans TARA_R110002126 (sample SAMEA4397536) | marine metagenome | biome: Polar Biome; feature: [DCM] deep chlorophyll maximum layer (ENVO:01000326); material: water (ENVO:00002006), including particulate matter (ENVO:01000060) such as... | depth 30 m
TCCGCACATTAGATTCCACGTTTTCACAAATACCCCCCGTACCACAAAAAGGGTCCCCGCAAAAGACCCCCCGTACCACAAAAAGGGTCCCCGCAAAAGACCCCCCCTATACTTTTTGGGTCCTATCTATATTGTTGATTCGCGCTGCTGGTGTGTCTTACCCCCCGGTGGCACAACAGGAAGAGGCTCTCGCCGGGTAGGGCAAGCGCAAAACCCGGTTTAACTTCCTGGTTGCGTAGTAAGGCGAATAAGGCTAGATAGAACGCTCCGTGCGAAGCCCTATTCAGGAACTACAAACCGTTCCATGACTGAAGTAACTATAACCCCAGATAGAAGTAAGAAGGTTCCCTATGACCTTAGGGACGAGAAACCTGCTTCTTTTTTGGATGAGTTGAATATCGCAGGGAATACTGCAGAGGTGCAGGTAGCCCTGGGGGTTTCCCTAGATGTAGATGACGCCACGCGGGAGGAAGAAAAAACGTTCCTGCGCGAGGCTATTAAAAACAAAAAAACCAAAAGGCTCTCGAACGTAAACACGGCATACGCTGCCGCTGCCTTCCTACGTACGTACGGTGCGCAGCTCGCGCTCGACGTTGCCGCTGCCAGGGCGGCTATAACTAACAAGCTCATGGAGTTGGCGAACTGTGGGGACCCGAAATTTGAGTTGAAAGCCCTGGAACTCCTAGGCAAGCACAGTGATATAGGGCTATTCACCGAGCGCTCGGAAGTCACAATAAACTATAAATCCCCGGAAGCGCTGGAAGATGCGATCAAAGAGCGGGTGAAACGCCTGCTTAAGTCAGAAATGGTAGATATAACTCCCTCGGGTTGTAACTTGGACGACGAGTTTGGGGTGGTGCACACAGGGCGGATCAAGGCAGAGCTAGATACGGAGTTAGGTACCGTAGGGGTAAATAATAAGCAGCACACCGAAGTAATAGAGGAAGAAGACATAAGCTGGCTGGAACAACGCCCAAATAAAAAACCAGAAGAACCCGCTGATGTTTGAAAGCATCACACTACAGCAAATCCCCGAGATTCTCCCGCTGCTATCCCCCGCTGAGCAAGAGCAACTCCTTCTTGAGCTAAACCACCTTGAGACGCTTAAAGCCCGGAAGTTAAACCAAGACCGGTTCCTCCCCTTTGTGAAGGCTATGTGGCCGAGCTTCATAGGAGGCAGACACCACGAGAGGATGGCAGATGCCTTTGAGCGGGTGGCAAAGGGGGAGTGTAAGCGCCTAATCATAAATATGCCCCCGAGACACACCAAGTCTGAGTTTGCTTCTTTTCTCCTACCTGCTTGGTTTTTAGGTAAATTCCCGGCCAAGAAAGTTATCCAGACTTCCCATACTGCCGAGCTGGCCGTAGGGTTCGGGAGAAAAGTGCGTAACTTGTTTGAGCAGGAGAGTTATCAGAAGGTTTTCCCGGGGGTAGCGCTGCAGGCTGACTCCAAGGCTGCTGGGCGCTGGAACACGAACCAGGGCGGGGATTATTTTGCTATCGGTGTTGGGGGTGCTGTAACAGGTAAAGGCGCGGATGTCCTGATTATCGACGATCCCCATTCTGAACAAGAAGCAGCATTGGCGGAAATTAACCCGGATATATACGATAAGACCTATGAGTGGTTTACGTCTGGACCACGGCAACGGCTTCAACCTGGCGGCGCAATTGTCATAGTAATGACCCGCTGGAGTAAGCGAGACTTGACGGCACAAGTCTTAAAAGCTGCGGCCCAGCGTGGAGGGGAAGAGTGGGAGGTTATCGAATTTCCCGCTATTCTCCCTTCCGGTAATCCTCTCTGGCCTGAGTTCTGGCCGATGGAGGAACTACAGTCACTAAAAGACGAGCTGCCAAATTCCAAGTGGATGGCTCAGTATCAGCAGAATCCGACCAGTGATACCGCCGCTATAGTTAAACGTGAGTGGTGGCAGATGTGGGAGCACGACGACCCGCCGCATTGCGATTTTGTCTTGATGGCTTGGGACACGGCATTTGAAGCAACGCAGCGTGCGGACTACTCGGCGCTCACCACTTGGGGTGTGTTCTATAAGGACAGCGATGAGACGGGGCGCAAAGAAGCTAACATTATCCTCTTAAATGCGTTCCGGGAGAGGATGGAGTTCCCGAGGCTGAAAGCTGTAGCTATCCAGCAGTTCAAGGACTGGGACCCGGATAGTATAATTATTGAGAAAAAAGCGAGCGGTGCCCCCCTCATATATGAGATGCGAGCGATGGGCATACCTGTCCAGGAGTTCACTCCGGTCAGAGGCAACGACAAGATAACTAGGCTCAACGCCGTAAGTGATATTTTTGCATCAGGTAAAGTCTGGGCTCCAAGAAAGCACTGGGCAGAAGAAGTTATTGATGAGGTTGCCGACTTCCCGGGGGGCGAGCATGACGACTATGTGGACTCTACTTCGCTTGCCCTAATGCGCTTCCGGCGCGGGGGGTACATCGGGACCAACTTGGACGAGGACGACGAGCAGGAAGATTTTAAGTCTTATAGGAAAGAGGGATACTACTAGAAATGGCCGACATAGACCGCGCGCTAAACCCCGCCCCACAAGGGTTGCTCTTTCCAGAGCTGGAGGAAGCTTCGTCACCTGACGGGGGGATGGATATTGAGATAATTATGGAGGGGGACCTGCCCTTGGAGGAATCCGAGGAAGAGGAAGAGGAGGACTTCAATGAGAATCTGGCGGAAGTGCTGGACGAAAAGGAGCTGAATCGGATTGCGGGAGACCTTATAGACGACTTCGATGACGACATAAACTCCCGCGCGGATTGGATACATACCTACGTGGATGGTCTGGAGCTGCTCGGCCTTAAGATAGAGGACAGAACGGAGCCTTGGGCCGGGGCGTGTGGCGTGTACCACCCCCTGTTGAGCGAAGCCCTGGTTAAATTCCAGGCTGAAACCATGATGGAGACGTTCCCTGCTGCGGGGCCGGTGAAGACGCAGGTGCTCGGTAAGGATACTACAGAGAAAAAAGAGGCTGCGGCTCGTGTCCAGAACGACATGAATTATCAGCTGACTGACCGGATGGTGGAGTATCGCCCGGAGCACGAGAGAATGCTCTGGGGGCTTGGTCTAGCCGGTAATGCCTTCAAAAAGGTGTATTACGACCCCTCGTTAGAGCGGCAGGTGTCGATATTCTGCCCTGCGGAGGATGTGGTTGTTCCGTACGGTGCTAGTAACCTGGATACTGCTGAGCGGGTCACTCATGTTATGCGAAAGACCCCAAATGAGCTTAGAAAGCTCCAAAAAGCGGGTTTTTACTGTGATTTTGAGCTTGGCGACCCCGTTCGTACGTTCGATGAAATTGAGAAGAAAATAGCCGAAAAGATGGGTTTTCGGGCCACTACGGACGATAGATTCAAGCTTTTGGAGATGCAGGTCGAGCTGGACCTGGAAGGATACGAGGATAAGGACGACAAAGGGCATAAAACCGGTATAGCCCTCCCCTACATAGTAACTATAGAAAAAGGCACGGGCAAAATTCTCGCAGTTCGGCGGAATTGGCGTCCGGAGGACCCCACGAAACAAAAAAGGGTACATTTTGTTCATTATTCCTACATTCCAGGGTTTGGGTTCTACGCTTTTGGCTTGATCCACTTAATTGGGGCTTTTGCCAAATCCGGGACTTCCTTGCTCCGCCAGCTTGTTGACGCTGGCACTCTCTCTAACCTCCCTGGGGGCTTCAAAACCCGGGGATTGCGGGTAAAAGGGGATAATACCCCCATAGGACCAGCTGAATTTCGTGATGTCGATGTGCCGTCCGGGGCGCTCAAAGATAATATCATGCCCTTGCCATATAAGGAGCCTTCACAGGTCCTCTACGCGCTTCTGGGTACTATAGTAGACGAAGGTAGGCGGTTTGCTAGTGCTGCAGACTTGAAAGTATCTGACATGAGCGCGGAAGCGCCTGTTGGAACCACACTAGCTATTTTAGAACGAACCTTGAAGGTGATGAGCGCGGTTCAGGCGCGCATTCACTACGCTATGCGGCGCGAGTTTCGGCTCCTTAAGGATATTATTAGGGACTACGCCGAGGACAGCTACGCCTACGAGCCCGAGGAAGGCGAGGAGTCAGCCCGGAAGGCGGACTATGATTTGGTTGAGGTTATACCGGTTTCGGACCCCAACTCTGCAACAATGGCCCAGAAAGTCGTGCAGTACCAAGCGGCTATGCAGTTGGCTCAGGCTGCACCAGACCTCTATGACCTCCCCCTACTTCACCGCCAGATGCTGGATGTTCTTGGGATTAAGAACGCGGATAAGCTGGTGCCTGTAGAGGACGACATGGTTCCGGTGGACCCGGTGTCCGAGAATATGGCTATTCTAACCTCCAAACCTACCAAAGCGTTCCTCTATCAAGACCACGAGGCGCATATCCAGGTGCATATGGGGGCAGTCCAGGACCCCAAGATTATGGAGTTGGTTGGGCAGAGTGCGAACGCCAAGGCAGTCGGTGCCGCGATGCAGGCGCATATAGCGGAGCATCTGGCTTTCGAGTACCGCAGGCAGATCGAGGAACAGGCTGGTGTGCCGTACCCGCCTCCGGATGCCAAGATGGACGAGGCTACAGAGTTGGAAGTCTCCAGGCTTGCGGCGGCGGCTGGCAAGCAGCTACTCCAGAAAAACCAGGCGGAAGCTGCGCAGAATAAGGCGCAAGAAACCGCTCAGGACCCCATCGTGCAGATGCAGATGAAGGAGCTGGAGATAAAAGAGGCCGACTCCAAGGTGAAGCAGGCGAAGCTGCTTACCGATACTGCAGCCCGGGCAGACGAGCTGAGAATCAAGGAAGAAGCCGTAAAGTCCCGCGAGCGTATCGAGGGGCTAAAGGTCGGGGTGAAGCTTGCTACGGACAAGGCGGGTCACTCCGCCAAGCAGCAGGCTGATGGGCTTCGGATGGGGGTTGAGGTTGCCAGGGAAGTGGCGAACCAGGGAGCACGCGAGGCAGACAGGCAAGTGCAGAGAGATGCACAAAAGGCGCAACAAACGAAGAAACCTAACGGGGGAAATACATGAGTGAAGAAGTATTGAAGCACCTCTCGGGCAAAATCCAAGAGGAAATAGTCGTAATGAAAGAAGACTTGGCTATGGGGAAGGCCAAGGATTTTGGGATTTACCAGCATTCCTGCGGGGTTATTCGTGGCCTGCTGGTAGCCAACAACCTTATAATTGAACTAGCTGAACGTATGGAGACAGAAGATGAGTAATGGTGACTGGGGCAATGTGAGGGCGCTAGACGAAGCCCAGATGAACCAATTTAAGACCTCTGGGCTTGAGAAGGCGGAGGCGGCAAGGGCTTCTCAGCTACCTGAACCCTCGGGGTACCGGATTTTATGCGCCGTGCCTGAGATTGAGGAGAAGTTTGAGAGTGGGCTGATTAAGGCGGACGTTACAAAGCAGAACGAAGAACTCCTCTCTACGGTTTTGTTTATCGTGGCTCTAGGCCCGGATTGCTACGGGGATAAAGCCCGGTTTCCCAGCGGTCCTTGGTGCAAGAATGGTGATTTTGTACTGGTTCGCCCACATACGGGTACGAGGGTCAAGATTCACGGAAAAGAGTTCAGACTTATCAACGACGACACGGTTGAGGCAGTGGTTCAGGACCCAAGAGGGTACCGCCGTGCGTAATGCCTTTAATTCAAACCAACGCTAGGAGCGTACAAAATGGCTGAGCAACATATGAAAAACGGTAGGGCTAAACTGGAATTGCCTAACCTGGACGATGATGACGATGATGTAGTTGAGGCTCCAAAGGAGCAGGAGGAAGCGCTTGCTGATGGTGAGCTAGACATTGAGGTTGTGGATGATACGCCTGAAGAGGATCGGGGGCGTACTCCTATGCCAAAGGAGATTGTTCAGGAGCTGGAAGCTGACGAGCTGGAGGAATACAGCGGGAAAGTTAAGGCTAAACTCAAGCAGTTAAAGAAGACCTGGAACGATGAACGCCGGGAAAAAGAGCGGGCAATGCGGGAGCAGCAGGAAGCTGTTTCTATTGCCCAGCGGTTTATGGAGGAGAATAGGCGGCTTAAAAGCACGCTGTCCTCCGGAGAGCGCCAGCTTCTGGATACCTATAAAACAGCCGCTAACCTAGAGTTAGAAGCGGCTAAGCGAGAGTACAAATCCGCGTATGAAGCGGGGGACTCCGATAAGGTAGCTGATGCCCAGCAGAAGATGAACTCTGCTAGTTACAGGTTGGAGCAGGCAAAAGCGTATGTCCCTACTTTACAAGGGGAAGTCCCTCCGGTAGACTTTCCTCAGCGAACGGCTCAGCAGCCGCAGCAAGTAACTGATGCTAAAACCCTCACGTGGCAGAAACGCAATGAGTGGTGGGGCTCAGACGAAGAAATGACTGGCACCGCTTTCGGCCTTCACCAGAGGTTATTGCGGGATAAGGGGCCTGAGTTTGTAGGTACTGATAAGTACTGGCAGACAATAGATAGCACCATGCGCCGTCGTTTCTCCGAGTATTTTGAGGGTGAAGAACCTCAAGATGACAACGCGAACGGTAAGGCCAGAACCGCTCCTCCGCGTACTTCGACTAGACCAGCTACAGTAGTGGCACCTGCGTCCAGAAGTACGGCCTCCAAAAAAGTCCGACTAACCGCAACGCAGATAAGCCTCGCTTCTAAGCTGGGTATTACTCCTGAGCAGTATGCTCGTGAGCTAGTTAAAACGATGGAGAGTTAAAAATGGCTAATGCTGAGTCAAACAAGATTCCAAGAGATGCAACTACCCGTGCGGCGTCAAACCGTCCGCAATCCTGGCAACCGGCAGCACTTCTGCCTGAGCCCGATAAACAACCCGGGTATGAGTATAAATGGGTCCGCGTTTCCTCGTTAGGGAAGGCAGACCCGAGCAATGTTTCCGCAAAGTTACGCGAAGGCTGGGAAGCCGTCCTAATTGAGGAACAACCAAAGTTCAGTTTATTCGCTGACCCCGATAGCAGGTTCAAAAACAATATTGAGGTTGGTGGTTTATTGCTGTGCAAGATTCCAACTGAGTTTGTCGAACAACGTAAAGCGTTCTACGGCAATAAGAACAAAGCTCAGATGGACTCTGTGGACAACAACTTTATGCGAGAGAACAACCCGGTGATGCCCCTCTTTAAGGAGAGGAAATCCACCTCGTCGTTCGGTAACGGCAAATAACTACTAGGAGTTTATAAAAATGGCTTATCCTTCTGTGAGTGGCCCGTATGGGCTAGTCCCGGTCAATTTGATCGGAGGGCAGGTCTTTGCTGGTGCTACTCGTTCGTTCCCAATTACTACGGGCTCCGCAACCGCTATCTATAGCGGTGATATTGTGAAGCTTAATAGTTCGGGCACGCTCGACAAAGACGCTGGCACTGATGCTGCTACACCTGTTGGTGTTTTCCTTGGTTGTTCCTATACGGACGCCACGTACGGGAAAACTTTCCGGCAGTATTTCCCCGCTGGAACCGCAGCTGCGGATATCGAAGCATATGTTTGCGATGACCCTGATGCGCTGTTTAAAGTCGCGGTAGTTTCTGCGACGACTACGATTGGTTATGTAAATCAAACCGCCGTAGGCAATAATGCAGTTCTTGTTCAGAACGCTGGTTCTACCGTTACTGGTAATTCTAAAGTCGCCATTGATAATACGACCGCTACCACAAATACGTGGCCGGTGCGTGTCGTTGATGTCATAGCTGAGACTACTTCGGCTACGGGTTCCTTCACGGAAGTTATCGTGAAATGGAACGCGGGCATGCACCAGTATAACAACGCAACTGGCGTATAGGAGGCAGTTAGATGACTATTTCACGCGCACAACTACTTAAGGAACTGCTTCCTGGGCTCAATGCTCTTTTTGGGCTTGAATATAAGCAGTATGGTGAGGAGCATAAGGAGATTTTCGACGCAGAATCTTCCGAGCGTTCCTTTGAGGAGGAAACCAAACTTTCGGGCTTCTCCGCTGCCCCGACGAAAGACGAAGGGTCTGCTATCGCGTACGATAATGGACAGGAAGTCTGGAGCGCACGTTATAACCATGAGACTATTGCTCTTGGATTCGCACTGACAGAAGAAGCTGTAGAGGATAATCTCTATGACTCCCTGTCCGGGCGTTACACCAAGGCACTTGCTCGTGCGATGGCGTACACAAAGCAGACGAAAGCTGCGGCTATCCTTAACAACGCTTTTGATTCCGGGTTTCTCGGTGGCGATGGTGTTGAACTGTGCAGTACATTGCATCCGTTGGTTTCAGGTGGAGTTAACGCTAATGAGCCGAGCACGGCTGCAGACCTCAACGAAACGTCTTTGGAAGCGGCAGTTATTGCTGTCGCAGCCTGGACGGACGAACGTGGTTTGCTTATCGCTGCTAAGCCCAAAAAGCTTGTCCTCCCCCCGGCGTTGATGTTCATTGCCACTCGCCTTTTGGAGACAGAAGGTCGTGTTGGAACGGCAGACAATGACCTCAATGCGCTTAAGACCAACGGCTCTATCTCTGGTGGTTATTGTATTAACCACTTCCTTACGGACCCGGATGCGTGGTTCCTTAAGACGGATGTACCGAATGGTCTTAAGCACTTCACTCGTGTTAAAATGTCCACCGGAATGGATGGCGATTTTGATACGGGCAATGTGCGGTACAAGGCTCGTGAACGCTATAGCTTTGGATATTCCGACCCGCTCGGGATTTACGGCTCACCTGGCGCAGCGTAATGTCTATGGGGGAGGGTTCACGCCCTCCCCTATTTTCTAGGTAACTTATTCGTATCGACTGACCTAGCAGACGTAATAGAGACGGTACGACGATGTGCTATTACACGGAGAAATTATAATGGCTACCACTACTTTTTCTGGCCCTATCAAAGCAGGCAGTGCTGCCGACTCTAATGTTGGTTCTGTTGTTATGGCCCAGTCGGCTGTGATTGATATCATTGGCGCGACTTCTGCGGATCAGCTCGTTGCTACGGTTCCCGCAAACAGTCAGATCATTGATGTTATTCTTAATGTCACAGCGGCCAATGATGATACGACTGCAGCTACGGTTGTTGTTGGTACTTCGGCGGATGCAAACGCCTTCATCCCTAGCACCAATGCTAAAGCCCTTGGTACGACTCATGGTGTGCTCGACACGGAAGCTACAGATGTAGGAACCTCCGACCTCCCGGTGTATGCAGATTTTACTGCTACGGATGGGGATGGTACGGCTGGTGCAGCTACTGTAACGGTGCTTTATATCCAGAACAACAACCTGTCGTAATAGTTAGGGAGTAACTACTTATGGCTGGCGATGTTAAGACAGTATATGCAACGGGCGACGGTATTATTTATGCTGCGCGTACCCGCGTGAAAGCTATAGTGTACTCGGTTACGACTCCCGGTGCGGCGCTTATTCTTTATGATAATGCGTCTGCTGCTTCGGGGGGTAAGTTGATTACCCTTACTACTGACACAGCGGGGGTGTTCGATATTATACTTCCCGAGCAGGGTATCTTGGCAGAGAACGGTGTTTACGTAGACATAAACGGTGCGGCTACCATTACCGTTATACACGGGTGATGTGGTGGTTAATGAACAAGGGTATAACTTAGCAGGGCGTAGCCTCTTCGTTGCGCTCCCTGCGTATGACTTCAAAGTATCTTTGAAGCTCGCTATCTCTTTGGCCCGCTTTGCGCAGAATGCCCCACAGCATGGCGTTACGGTCCAGATCGGCAGTATCTGCGGGTGTTCGGTTGTATCCCGAGCCCGCAATCTGCTGGCTAAAGACATGCTTGAGTCGGATTGTACTGATCTTCTCTTCATTGACTCGGATATTAACTTTGAGGCGGAAGATGTATTCCGGCTTATGGCTTGGACTAGCGACCCTAAAAAGGGAATTGTTGCTGGCGTCCCGCGTACCCGAGCTACTGAGGTGAAGTACATAGCCACGCTGGATACCGACGAGAACAATGAGCTTACTATGGACAGTATGGGGCTCGTGCGTGCGCAGCGTGTGGCGACTGCCTTTATGATGGTGCGCCGGGATGTGTTTGAGACAATGGTAGAAAAGCATCCGGAGTGGAGCTATTTTGATGAGCGTACCGGACGTACGTTAAATGCTATGTTCGATTTTGAGGTACGTGAAGAAGGCTATATGGGCGAGGACTACCTGTTCTGCGAACGAGTTCGGGAGCTTGGTTTTGAGGTCTGGATCGACCCCACCATAAAACTTGGTCATATGGGAATTACTGAGTATGAGGGGGATTTCGGCAAAGACGCGCTGTATCCTATGATCGTTCCGGAAGAGAAGGTGGCATAATGGTTAAGAAAAAGAAGAAATACGCTCATGGCGGGGAAACGAAGAAAGACGCTTCTGGTGGGGGGTTTTTAGATAAAATCCCTGCGGGAGGGTTAGGTTTGCTGGGCGGGGTTACTTTAGGGGATGTAGGTAGGAAGGTGGGGCTACTTGATCCCCGGATTGCTGTAGAAGACTCTGAGGAAGAAAATAAAAAGAAGCTAGCCTTGATGGCGTCGTCAGGCGAACAAAAGCCTGTAGGTATGAAAAAGGGCGGCGCGGTAAAAAGACGGCGTGGGGATGGCATAGCTAGGAGAGGTCGTACTCGTGGCTAATGGCGGGCTTTCCCTAGAGCAGATTGAAGCGATCCGGGAGCAGATGCGGATGCGGCAGCCGGGGTCTAGCGACCCTAATGCCCCTATAAACACGGAGGGTATGCCTCCAGTTTATTCTCCCTCCCTGCCAGTACCAAAACCGAAGCCAAAGCCGAAACCTCGCCAGGGCGAAAGCAAGATTCAGAAACAGGGTAAAACCAAAGGGAAGTGGATACGATAATGGGACAAGGCACACCGCGCCCTATGGGCCAGTTAGGACAACCGCCAGCTAAGATGGGTGGTAAAGGTGGTGGAGCCGGGGCGGCAGGGGGGGCACACCCTTACCCGCAGTTTGGTGGGCCTTCACAACAGCAGCAGCAAGCACAGGACCCTATTTTGGACGGGCTGGCGGGGGGGCAGCAACAGATGATGCAGCAACAGGCAGCTGAGTCACTTAAGCAGCAACAGCAGCCCCAAATAAATCTGGGAACGTCCGCTATGCTTCAGCCGTTTGGTGGCAAGGGTGGGGGGCAGCCACAGGCAGCGGGGCAGCAGCAACAGCAGCCCCAAATAAATCCCGCTATGCTTCAGGCGTTTGGTGGCAAGGGTGGGGGGCAGCAACAGGCAGCGGGGCAGCAGCAACTAAACGCGCAACAGATGATGCAGCAACAGGCAGCGGGGCTTCCTCCGATTAACCAGGTAATGCAGCAGCGCCCTATGGCTAATGAGCGTAACCTGGTTAATCGGATGTACCAAGCACCGTTTATGGGAAGAGACATTAGGTAATGACCACTTCTGGTACCGCTACTTTTAATCTTGATCTGAACTCTTTGGTGGAAGAAGCCTTTGAGAGATGCGGGGAAGAGCTGCGTACTGGCTACGATTTACGCACGGCGCGGAGGAGTCTTAATCTCCTTACTATTGAGTGGGCAAACCGGGGGATTAACCTCTGGACGTTGGAGCAGGGCAGCATAGCTATGGTGGCGGGGACCATTTCCTATAACCTACCCGTAGATACTATAGATTTACTGGACACTATTATGCGCACCGGGTCTGGCACGACTCAGGCTGATATTGGTGTGTTTAGAATAAGTGCTTCCAGTTATTCTACTATCCCAAACAAGAACGTCACTGGACGCCCTACGCAGGTTTGGATAGATCGGCAGTCTGGGGCTACGGACCCTTCGTCGGGTATTATGTACCCCACAGTTAATGTGTGGCCGGTTCCGGATGTTAGCACGTATACCTTAGTATATTGGCGCTTACGTCGTATCCAAGACATTGGGCGGGCTGGCACGCTTACTCCGGATATCCCCTTCCGGTTCCTCCCCGCTTTAGTCGCGGGGCTTGCCTTTTATCTGTCCCTAAAACTCCCCGGGGCAGTAGAGCGTATTCCGCTGCTTAAAGGCGAGTATGGGGAGCAGATGACTTTGGCTATGGAGGAGGACCGTGAAAAAGCCTCCCTGTATATTGTGCCTAGGATTGCGCGGATATGAGCGGGCAGTTCACTTCCGGGAAGTTTGCTCTAGCAGAGTGCGACCAGTGCGGGTTTCAATACAAACTTCACGCGCTTAGGGAGATTATCCGTAAGCAGAAGCCCACAGGTCTTATGGTATGTCGTAGTTGTTGGGAAGAGGACCACCCACAGAATATGGTCGGTATGTACCCGGTGCGTGATCCACAGGCAGTGCGGGGGGCAAGGCCAGATACTAGCTTAGGTGCTGGTGGGAGTAGGGATATTCAGTGGGGGTGGAGCCCGGTTGGACTGAACAACCCGCTTGGGCTTACCGGGCTTAATAATGATTTAGAAGCTGTCGGATGCGTAGGCACCGTTACAGTGGAAACAACGTAGGAGCTGAGTATGAAAGATAAATGCGAGAGTTCTGAAAATAAGAAGAGTGAGCTTAGTAATGGCTACCAAGAGAGTGTCCCCAACACCCAAACTAAAACGACCCGGGGGACCGGAGCGGCTACTAAAGGCACTATGCACAGTAAGAACTCGCAGTAGGGGCTAATTGTGAATTACAGCACGCTTTTCAGTACGGTTAAGGCTTACGCCGAGAACGATTTCCCCACTACTCAGGGGTCTGGTGGACTTACGTCTACTGAGCAGATTGATACGTTTATTAAGCAGGCTGAGCAGCGTGTGTACCATGCGGTGCAGATTCTTGATCTACGTAAGAATGTTACGGGGAGCACTACAACCAGTAACCGCTACCTAAGCGTGCCTACGGATTGGGTTGCTAATTTCTCTTTGGCTATAGTTGATCCTACTTCCGGGGAGTACGACTACCTTCTGAATAAGGATGTTAATTTTATCCATGAGGCGTTCCCCGTTCCTACGGATACTGGGAAGCCAACCCACTATGCTAGCTTTGATAAGGACACATACATCTTAGGCCCTACGCCTGATGCTGAGTATGTCGCTGAGCTTTATTATTTTTACATCCCTGAGACGATTGTTACTGCGACTAACACTTGGCTGGGCGACAACTTTGACTCCGTGCTTTTATATGGCGCGCTATTGGAAGCTGCGGCTTTTATGAAAAGCGACGAGGATATTCTGGCTAAATACCAAGAACGGTATGGCGAAGCCATGGCTTTGCTCAAGGAGCTTTGCGAGGGTAAAAACCGTCAAGATATGTACCGTACTCCGCAAGTTCGGTATCCGGTTAAATGAGGAGTTCTATTAAGTGGCTATAACCCAAGCGCTGTGTACATCGTTCCGTGCGGAAACTCTGCTAGGTGTGCATGACTTTCGCCCAACCGGAGACTCGGGGGCTTGTACGTTTAAGATTGCGCTGTATTCCTCTTCTGCGACGTTGAGCGCTAATACTACTGCGTACACGACCTCTGGAGAGATTACAGGCACCAACTACACTGCTGGTGGAGCTACACTCACGAACCTTGGTGTTACTGCTACGAACACGAACGCTTCTACGGGGGTTGGGTTTCTGGATTTTTCTGACGCAGTTTGGTATACGGCGACTATAACGGCTCGGGGGGCGGTTATCTATAACTCAACACCTAAAGCAAACAGCAATGCGAACACTACGCTAACAAATGCTGCGGTGTGTGTGTTAGATTTTGGTAGTGATAAGCTGACTGTAGCGGGGGATTTTACTGTTAAGTTTCCTACGGCTGACGGTACTAGCGCTATTATAAGGATTGCTTAGTATGCTTGTGGCAACGACAAAAGGTGTAATGGAGTCGGAGGAGCTAGAAATGCGGGAGGGGGCTCTTGACGACGATAACGAACTCACTCGCTGGGTGGAGTATTGGAAAGATGACGAGCTTGTTCACCGCTCCGTACATATTGAATTGAAGAAACCTCTGGTTTCTATTTCTGCGCTAGGAGAATTTTAATGGCTAACACACAAGCAATTGCTACTTCCTTCAAGGAAGAAATCTTGAAGGGTATCCACGCGCTCGGAACTACGGTAGCGCGGGGGGGTACTGGCGCGGACACAGTTAAAGCTGCGTTGTATCTTGACTCGGCTACTATTACGGCGGCGTCTACAGCATACACGGCTTCTGGGGAAGTTTCCGGAACTAACTATACTGCCGGTGGGGTGACGGTGACTAACGCTACTGCGCCAGACTCCAGTGGGACAACTTCTTTTTGGACCCCCTCAGCGTCTATTGTCTACACGAGTGTCACGCTTTCTACGGCGTTCGACGCAGTGCTGCTCTACAATAGTACTCAGTCTAACGCAGCTATTTCGGTACATACGTTTACCGGGCAGACCATTACCGCTGGCACGTTGACTATTACTATGCCTACGAACGATGCTTCCACCGGGCTAATTCGTATCGCGTAGTTGCCTTTCACGGGCTATGAGGAAGTAGTACAGGGCGATGGCGATTTAGAGCAAAGCCATTTTGCTAATGGCATATGCAATTAACGATAGCTGTACAACCAGCCTATAAGTTAATGGGGATTAGGTGAATGGCTACATTTCCCATCACTGCGGTATTTTACGACAGCAGCGGCGTCGTTGTGATGGTTGTGAGCACTGATGAACCAGCGAAGCTCGATACTGATCCGGCGTTCAACAGGGCGGAACATGCTCGCGTCATAATATCTCACGAAGAGTATTTAACGGTTAGTCCTAATCTATATGGTCCCCGTTTTGCTAATCTTGAGCTGATGCGCTTTACGCTCGCTGAGTTGGAAAAACAAAACCCTATCATCTCGGAAAAGGTCAAGACGAATATAAATATGTTAGACGGTGAAATTGCGGATCGAGGTGTAGAGCTACCCCCCGTTTGGTCAGAGCCAATCGAAGGGGTTTATTAAGTGGCAACACAGGTAATCCTAACTTCGGGTACAACTTGGGCCGTTCCGGCAGACTGGGACGACTCAAATAACACTATTGAAATAATAGGTGCTGGCGGCGATGGCGGGACTGGCGCGGATCGAGGTGGTGGTGGTGGTGGTGGTGGTGAATACCGCAAAGCCGCAAATGTAAATCTTCCGGCTGGCTCGTCGGTAGATATTAACATTACGGCTGGCGGCGACGGAGACGCGGTTGCTGGCACTTGGATCAAAGACGCGATTGCTGGCACGATTGTCTGCGAAGGAAAGAACGGCGGGAACGGCGCATCGGAAACCGAAGGCACCGGGGGAACGGGCGGCACAGGCGCGGCGGCAAACTTCAACGGCGGAAGCGGTGAGGCCGGTCAAAGTAATGGTGGTGGTGGCGGTGGTGGCGGTTCCGCTGGTAGCATTGGCGCTGGCAAGAACGGTGGACCCAGGAACTCAACGCCTCGGCGTGGTGGTACGGGCGGCGGCGGCTCGAATGGTGGGTCATCGACCTCTGAAACATCACCGGGAAATGCGAACGGAGGCGACGGCGGCGAAGGAACCGATGGCACGGGCGGCGGAGCAGGCGGAACGGGCGGCAATAGTGGAAGCCCGCTCCCTGGTGCCGCTGCTACAGCTGCTAAGGGTGCTGGCGGTGGTGGTGGTGCTGGCACAACCTCGGCGAATGGTGCGAATGGCGGCGCTGGCTCAATCGACACAGATTTTGATTCAACTCACGGCGCTGGCGGCGGTGGCGGCGGTGGCGGCAAAGGCGATCCAGACGGCGGTGATGGCGGCGCTGGCGGAACATACGGTGGCGGTGGTGGCGGTAGCGGAGAATACAATGGTGGTGCTGGTACTGCTGGTACTGCTGGTACTGGCGGCCAGGGCATAATCGTAATTACGTATACGGCGGCGGTGCCGGGTGTTTCTGTCGCTTTGACTGGCGAAGCTGCGACTAGTGCAGTAGGTAGTGTCGGTACTAGTGCT
>TARA_R110002126_G_scaffold15185_20_pt1 | contig 15864 bp, 16 predicted proteins | sample TARA_R110002126 | Tara Oceans TARA_R110002126 (sample SAMEA4397536) | marine metagenome | biome: Polar Biome; feature: [DCM] deep chlorophyll maximum layer (ENVO:01000326); material: water (ENVO:00002006), including particulate matter (ENVO:01000060) such as... | depth 30 m
AAGCGGTGGCAGCGATAACAGCGGCTAAGGTGATAATTTTGGTTTTCATATTCAAGCTCCGAATTGAGTCAGTTCACGATCATTGTTAGCAACCTGGGTTGCGGTACACGAAAGGTCATGCGTTTAACTCTGGACGAAACAGAATAAAACATCGCAATTTGCGACGGCAGCCCAGCTATCGTAGGGTTTCCCCGTTAGACCTGAAGCTTTGCGTGATCACCTTTTCAGATGACTTGCCTTTCGAATGCGCGCATCTTAAAGAATGCTTAAAATTTATGCAAGCATTAATTTTTAAAAATTTTATAGTGAATACTTAATAGGTTACTGCCACCTGATCAGACCACTAACTGGTCCGGTCGTTGCTGCAGGCTGGCTTCAATTGCTGTTTTTACGCCTGTAATCAGGGTAGCCAGTGGCATACTGGGGGTATTGGGTTTAGTTAATACCTGTTCAGGTAAATAGGGCAAATGAATAAAGCCACCTTTAATACTGGAAAACTGATTTTTAATCAGGTGCATTAAGCCATAAAAGCTGTGGTTACAGACATAACTGCCGGCAGATAACGATAATTGCGCCGGTATTTGCTTATGTTGCAGAGCCTTTAACATAGCATTCAGCGGCAGGTTGGTGAAATAAGCCGCCGGGCCATGTGACGCGGTAAGGGTATTACGTGGTTGCTGACCCGCATTATCAGGGCAGGCAGCATCAATGTAATTGCTGGCAATTTTTTCAAGTTGTAATTGAGTGCAACCACCGGCCTGACCGAGCATAATAACCAGCACGGGCTTCAGCTGGTTAATGGCTTGCTCCAGTGTCAGCAGGCATTGTTTAAACACACAGGGCAGTTGCAGGGCCACCACGGTGACCTCGTCGTCAAACTGCCAGTTGTTCAGCGCGCTGGCAACCTGCCAGGATGTATTGATCGTTTCACCGGCAAAAGGCTCGTAGCCGGTGATCAGTACCTTAACCATAATGCTTACCTGCAACTTGTTTTAGCTGATACTACTATAGCTGCTGTGACATGACCGCAGCAACTGCTGATTGCCAGCGCTGATACAACGCAGCGTGCTGAGCAGGCGCTAAATCGGCCGTGAATTGCCAGTCTGCCTGCCAGATTGAACTGATTGCTGAAATATCAGCGTAATAACCCAGACCAAGCGCGGCTAAAAACGCCACGCCAAGGGCTGTGGCATCGGTGGTGTTGCAACGCTGCACAGGTTGCTGGCACAAATCGGCCAGGGCTTGTAAAAACCAACGGTTATTGGTCATGCCGCCATCTACCCGTAATTGTCCAACCTTAATCCCGTCCAGACTCATAGCATGCAGTAAATCAGCACTCTGGTAGGCAACGCTGCACAGTGCGGCCGCAGCCAGTTGCACTTTACCGCTATCACGGGTCATGCCAAATAAGGCGGCTTTTGCTTCTGGTTGCCAGTAGGGCGCCCCCATACCGGTAAACGCCGGAATTAGCAGCTCCGTTTGCTGGTAATTGCTCTGGCTGGCTAAGGCCTCTGTATCACTGGCCTGAGCGATAATACCGAGTTTATCGCGTAGCCACTGTATAATGGCGCCTGCCATAAAAATGCTGCCCTCCAGTGCATAAGTTGCCTTGCCATTCAGTTGCCAGGCAAGGGTGCTTAATAACTGGTTGTTGCTTTTGACAATAGTATCGCCGGTATTCACAACAGCAAAGCAGCCGGTACCATAGGTACTTTTTAGCATACCGGGATGAATACACGCCTGCCCCAGTAACGCTGCCTGCTGATCGCCCAGCATCGCCATCACCGGAATAGCCGCGCCTAAAACTGCTGGTGAGCTGAGTGCAAATTCGGTACCGCTGTCTTTGACTTCAGGTAGTAAGCTAATTGGAATGTCGAATAGTTGCAGGAGTTCTGCATCCCACTGCTGACTGTGCAAGTTATAAAGCGCCGTACGGCTGGCGTTGCTGGCGTAAGTAGCATGTACTTTGCCGGCTGTCAGATGCCATAAAAGGAAACTGTCGATGGTACCAAAACGCAATTTCCCGGCTTGTGCGTTGACCCGGGCTCCCGGCACATTGTTTAACAGCCAGTTAATTTTACTGGCAGAAAAGTACGGATCGGCTCTCAGGCCGGTTTTCTGGCTGATTAACGGCTCTGCACCTTGCTGTTGTAACTGACGACAATAGGCAGTGGTGCGGCGGTCCTGCCAGACAATTGCATTGGCAATGGCTTCGCCACTGTCTTTGTCCCATACAACGGTGGTTTCGCGCTGATTAGTTATCGCGATTGCTGCAATATCCACAGCATTTAAACCGGCTTTACGCAGCACCTGCCGGATACACGTTAAAACACTGTGCCAGATTTCAGCCGGCTTTTGCTCAACCCAGCCCGATGCAGGATAACTCAGACTTATTTCCTGTTGGGCGGTGGCGATGTGTTGCAGCTGTGCATCATAAATAATGGCGCGGCTGGAGGTGGTACCCTGATCAATAGCGAGAATATAACGGGTGTTAATCATGGTATAAAATAAAATTAGGTTATGCTTAGCATCAGAGTAGCAGCAAATGACGAGGAAAGACCATGGTTACCTTTAAAAGCAACGCAGGCAGGGACGTGGATTATCACACCAATGTGGCGCTGCAATTGCTACAAATGATGGGGCGGGATACCAAAGTCCCCAGCGCCATGTTTGCAGACGACGTGCCTGAAGCACTGACCCGTTTACAGCAGGAATTACAAAAGCTGGCAGCGGAAGAAGCGGCCCGGGACGAGCAGCCGGCAAACGAAACTGCAGATAAAGACGACGATAAACCAGTGCCGGTAAGACTGGATGTCAGAGCTGAACCGCTATTGAAACTGTTACATAAAGCTCAGGAAGCGAATGTCGGCCTGATGTGGGAGTAATTTATTTGTCAGTTGCGGCAGGCAGATGCACCGTAACTTCCAGACCACTGACAGCATTGGTGCCTGCTACTGAGGTGGTGTTGCGTAAGCTGATGCCCCCGCCATGGGCTTCGGCAATATCACGGCATAAGGTCAGGCCAATGCCGGAACCCTGTGGTTTACTGCTGTAAAAGGGTACCAGTACCTGATCCAGTAATTGCTGGGTAATACCGCCGCCGCTATCGCTGACTTGCAGCTGCAACTCGTTGCTGAGTTCAATACACCGTAAGCTGATATGGGCTGGTGCAGAGCCACTTTCGTGGGCGTTTTTCAATAAGTTCAGTAGCAGCTGAGTCAGTTGCTGCGGGTCGGCCAGCCAGTCACGTTTGGGTAAGTCGCCGAGTAGTTCAAACTCAAACTGATCCTGTAACTGATTAATCAAGCGAGGCCAGTTTACCCTGGCCAGTTGTGGTGGCGGCAATTTGGCAAAATTAATGTAAGCCTGCACAAACTGGTTTAAATGCAGGCAACGTTCACTAACGGTGTCGAACAGCTGAGTTAAGTCGGCTTTTTGGTGTTGCTCGGCAATTTTTTTACCGGAAAAAGCCAGCGATGACAAAGGCGCCAGGGTATTATTAAGTTCATGGCCAATAACCCGTAGCAGTTTTTTCCAGGCGTTCAGCTCTTCCCGCTGAATTTCCCGGGTAAGTGGCTTAAGCAAATATAACCAGTGTTGTTGCTGGTTTAACTGAAACTGGCTTACCGATAAATGCCAGACAGACTGGACACTGCTATCGAGCCGGATTAACCCCTGTTGCTTAGCGGCCATTGACTGATGTAACTGCGGGTTAAGGTTGCTGAGGCTGAATAATTTACTGCCATTAAATTTCTTACCCTGATGCAGCAGCTGGCAGGCAGCCGGATTCGCCATTAATACCGTATCGGCATGGTTGGTCAGAATAAAAGCAGTCGGGCTGCTTTGCAGCACAGTATCTAGCATCAATTCGCGTTGATAAAGGCTGGCGCGCTCGGCACGCAGTTGCGCAGACATGCTGGTTAAGCTGTTTGCCAGAGGTTTAAGCTCAGTAACCTGCAGCTGATTGGCGCTGGTATTAAAGCTGCCATCCTGCAAATTCTGAGCGTGCAGATTAAGTGCCAGTATTTCCCGGCGCAGCGGTGCAATGGCCCAGCTAAGCAGTAGCCACAGGCCAATACCTGCAGCAATAACTGCCACGCTATACCACATATTTAAAGTATAAAGTTGTGCCAGCGCAGCCAGGCCCAGCACGGTTAGTAACAAACAACACAATGCCAGACGACCGCGACTGGATAACCGCAGCGTAGCCCGGGAGGGCAGTGATTCCGGCGCTGATCCCGGCACTATTTCATGGGGTGGCAATGCCATAAAACTCCATACGACGATACAGCGCCTGGCGGCTGATCCCCAGCTGCTTTGCCGCTCGCGATACCACACCACCAGCCTGCAATAACGCCTGCTCTAATTGTCGCCGGTCGATATCGTCCAGCGAACGTTTCGCTGTGATGGGGTTGTCTGGCAAACCCAGCTCATCTGCTTGAATTTCCGCATTGCTACTTAGCAACAGCGCCCGCTGACAGACGTTTTGTAACTCCCGCACATTGCCCGGCCAACTATAACTTTGCAGCTGCTGCAAGGCCGTGCGGCTAAGGTTTTTTTTCCCGGCCAGAAAATAACCGGCCAGCACAGGGATATCCTCTGGCCGCTCGCATAGCGCCGGTAACTGCAGTTGCACCACATTGACCCGGTAGTACAAATCCTGGCGAAACTCACCCCGGCTGATTGCCGCTGTTAAATCGGTATTAGTAGCACTGATCACTCTGACATCGGTGTGGCGGGTCTGGCTGGATCCTAAACGTTCAAATTCACCGGTTTGCAGCACCCGCAGCAACTTGGCCTGGCCGGCCAGTGACAAATTGCCAATCTCATCCAGAAACAAACTGCCACCATCGGCCGCTTCAAAGCGACCAATCCGGGTTTTAGCTGCACCACTGTAGGCGCCGGCCTCAGCACCAAATAACTCGGCTTCCATTAAATCGGCGGGCAGGGCACCCATGTTTACTTTAATAAATGGCTTATTTTTGCGTGGTGAATTGGCATGCAATACATTGGCAATGCCTTCTTTACCGGCGCCATTGGGCCCGGTGATCAGCACGGCAGCATTGGCCGGTGCGAGTTGCAGGGTCATTTGCAGTAATTGCTGCATTTTAGTGCTGGCGAACACCATATTACACAAATCTTTGCCGGCAAACGCAGCCTGGCGTTCGCGTTCGAGCTGTTGCTGCTGTGCAGCGAACTGTTTTAGTTTCAGAGCATTGGCGACCGTAAGTAACAGGCGCTGGTCATCCCAGGGTTTGGCGATATAATCGGTGGCGCCGGCTTTTACCAGCTCCACCACCATATCAAGCTGAGTCCAGGCGGTCATTAATACAATTGGCAGTTCAGGGTAGTGCTGCCGCAACTGATAAAACAGTGTTTTGCCCTGATCGCCCTGCATTTCTCCGGCACTGAAGTTCATATCCTGCAGTATCAAATCGATGTCGTTGCTGGTCAGCTCATGCCAGGCCGAAGCGGGTGACGCGGCGCAAAATACCTGATAGCCCTGCAGTGAAAACAAGGTTTGCAGAGCCTGGCAGATTGGCTGATTATCGTCAATTACCAATATTTTAAGCATAGTTTATAACGCTTTAGTGGCAGTGGCCGGGGAGACCCGGGTAGCAATCGCCGCAGGATACCATGTTGCAATGGTGACACAAAGCAGAAGCGTCAACGCACCGCTAAGCGGCAGCCACAGCGGCAATGCAGGTAACGAAATCACGGTGGCCAGTTGTTGTTGCAACAGATAGCTGGCCAGTAATCCAGTAGCTGCGCCCATGCCGGTCGTCAGCCAGCTTTCGCTGAGTACCTCTATCAGGATCCGCTGTTTACTGGCCCCCAGCGCACGTTTAACGCCAATTTCGTTCTGCTGCTGCACCCCATGAAATAACGCATGGCTATAGGCTGAAATCATCGCAACTACCAACATCAGGCCGCTTAACACCGACAGCAAAATGGCCAGACCACGTTCCTGCTCGAAATAATCGCGATGCAGCTGGCGCAAGCTTACCACCTGCTGAATATCAATTTCCGGTTCAACATGGCGCAGGCTGCTGTTAATTTGCTGGCGCACGGCGTCTACCGCCTTAGCGTCTACTTGCAGCAGCAAACGATAACCATAGTCGGCCCGGTTTAAATCGCTGTTAAAAAACAGGCCAAAATACTGATCACTGGCAAAACGCTGGTACATGATATCGGCAACCACACCGACTACGGTGCCGCTGTTAATTTGTTGGCCAATGGCCAGGTGGCTGTCGCCAAACAACTGTTTTGCCAGCTTATCGGTCAATACCACGTTTTCGACATTTTTATCTTCCGCGCTGAGCCAACGACCATGCAGCAAGGTCATTTGCAAGGTGTCGAACAATTCTGCTTCGGCAAAGTTATAGGGCACCGTTTCGACATTCGTGGTGTCTTCTTTGTCTTCAATATAAACATTGCCATTCATGCCACCAAAAATTAACGGTGTCTGGTTGCTGAAGGCGGCATAACGTACACCGGCGATCTGCCTAAGCGCAGCAAGTTGACGCTGAATAAGTTCGCCCAGTGCCGGGTGCACAATCAGGTTGTCATCCGTCGGTTTAAGCTCAATAGCCAGCGTAGTATCCAGTTGCAGGCCGGTTGGCTGATTACTTAGCTGATATGCCTGGGTGCTAAGCAGTATACTATTACTTAACAGTGCCAGTGTCAGGGTCAGTTGCACCAGCAGCAGGGCAGTGATGACTTTACGTTGCAGCAAAGATTTAAACAGTAAGGTTATGCTCATGATAGTTTTCCGTTATTTCAGCTGACGGTTCAGGCTGCCAAAAGAGGCGCGCAGGGCCGGATATAAAGTCACCAGATAGCAGGCAATTAATGCGGTGCCAGCCATTGTAATTACCATAACCGGGTTCCAGCTGGTCAGGTTGCGGGTTGCCGGTAGCAGACTGGAAATTAATGTCATGGCAGCAGCTGCCACGGCCAGTGACAGCACCAGTGCCAGGCAGGCACTGACCGCGACATCGGCCAGAATAAGTTGCTGTAACTGGCCGCGGCTGCAGCCCAATGCCCGGCGTAAACCGAACTCATACTGGCTGGCAAGGTAGCGGTTGAGTGATAAATGACTGGCGTTAAATAAGCAGACCAGTAAAAACAGCAGTGATACCAGCGCAAACGCATCTAACTGACGATTACGGGCATTAAAGTGCGCCGTTATATCGAGTATGTTAGTCAGCCGGTTAGCTTCTGGCCGGGGATGGCGGCCGGCTGCTTTTTCACTTTGCACTAACTGCTGCATAAATTGCTGATAAGCGGCTACCTGCTCAGGCGAGTCGAGCTGCACCCAGAACTGCGCCTGATAAAAATCGCCTTCACGACCATTAACGGCAAAGTTTTCACTGTAATCACGGCTATCCCGCGACATGGTAGTGGTATTAGATTTGATCCCCAGGTCATAGGCTGTTTCCCACGGCAGATAGATATCGGCCGACTGACTGCTGGCCAGGCCATTGGCGACATCGTACAACCTTGGCAGCATGTCCCAGTCCTGTAAAACACCGCTTATCGTGAATAATTCATTACCCAGCTGCAGCGTTTCACCCACCACATTGCTGCGGCCAAAAAACCGCTCGGCAGTGGCTTTGCTTACGATCAGCTCACGTCTGGCGGTATTATCGGCCCAGCGCTGACCATGTAAAAAGGGCACGTCGAACAGGCTGAAAAAATCCCGCTGGGTAACCCGTAGCCTAACCGGGGTTGGGCTCTGGTCGGTCTTACCCGGCAGGCGGGCATAACCGGCTGACTGAAACATCGCTGCCTGAGCTGAGGGAATGCCACTGCTACTGAGTTTTTTGACATCCTGATAACTCAGCACTCTGGTGGGTGAAGTACAGGTATCACAGGGTTGAAGCGTGGCGTTTATCTGCGGATAAAACAGGCTATGGCTTTTATGCGGCAGCGGATCGTGGTTCAGCCAGTAATACAGGGTGGCATTGGAGAAAAACATGCCAAGCCCCAGACTTAAAATTAAAATGGTCAGCAAATAGGGCAGCGGTGCACGTTTAATATTGCGAACCGCCAGGCTAAAGCTATGTAACAGATTATCCATCTCAGACTCCCTGCGCCACGGCCTGCGCCCGGACAGTCGCTGTTGCCATTGGCTGATAAAGCATGCTGTCATGTAACTGGCCATCAATGATCTGAATATGCCGACCGGCCCGGCGGGCCTGCTCCGGATCGTGCGTTACCATTAAAATGGTGCAGCCGCGTTGGTTAATTTGCTCCAGCAGCTCCATAACCTGCCGTGCCATTAATGAATCGAGGTTACCGGTGGGTTCGTCAGCCAGTAAAATTCGCGGCTCACCGGCAATGGCCCGGGCAATCGCCACCCGCTGTTGCTGACCACCCGATAACTGGCCGGGCAGGTAGTTGCGTCGCGCATGCAAGCCAACCAGTTCCAGGGCATTATCAATTCGCTGTTTGCGCTCAGCTACTTTTAAACCACGGTAGCGTAGCGGCAGTTCAATATTGTCATAAATGCTGAAATCTTTAATCAGGTTAAAACTCTGGAAAATAAAGCCAATTTTTTCATTACGCAGGCGCGACAGGGCCGCATCAGATAAGCCCTTTACCGACTTGCCGTCCAGCTGGTAATCACCGCTGTCAAAGTTTTCCAGGGTGCCCAGAATATTTAACAGCGTTGACTTGCCAGAGCCAGACGGGCCGGTCAATGCGGCAAACTCACCTTCATTTACCTGCAGGTTAATATCGCGCAGGGCATGGGTTTCAATCAGTTCAGTGCGGAAAATTTTGCTTAAGTTCGTTAGCGTTATCATTTTTAATCCTTGTTTAATTAAATTCAGTTTAGATACTGTGCTGATCGGCAGCCGGGTGGTTAATTCAGGTTTACCCGGCTTTGATCTTTAAAATCAGTTAAGTTTGAAATCACCCATTGCTCGCCTTCTGTGGCACCGCTTAAGATCTCCACCCACTGCACTGACAGCACGCCCAGTTCAACATTCTTCAGGACTGCCTGATCCCCCAGTACCTGATAGGCCTGGCGACCACCGCCGGAGCTGACAAAGTCGCCGCGGGCAATTTTCAGCACATCGGTTTTATGTTCCAGGATCACCCGGGCGGTCAGGCGCTGGCTCTGGCGAAGTGCCAGACTGTCGGCCTGGTCAAAGCGCACCCGGGCACTGACCTGATTGTTGCGAACTTCCGGTGCGATATAGCTGATCACGCCATTAAGTTGCTGGTTTGCTATAACAATCTCGACCTGCTGATTGGGTAGCAAGTCGCGGGCATAACTTTCAGGTACTGCCAGTTCGGCTTCATACTGACTTAAGTCAATCACTGTTAGTAACGCCTGGCCAGGTAGTACATGGCTTTGCTGCTCGACCAGCCAGTTACCTAATTGGCCGGTTACCGGGGCGGTGATTTGCAGTGCACTGACTTTGCGCTCCAGTTCATTTACCACCAGTTGCTGACGGTGAATATCCTGAGCCCTTGAGCTTTGCTCAAATGCCAGTTTATCGCGGGCCAGCTCAACTTTGCGTTTGGCATGGTCAAACTCCAGTTCAGCTTTGGTTAGATTGTCTTTGGCAATATCAAAATCCAGCGCCCGGATAACGCCCATTTCAATCGACTGGGTTGCCCGCTGCAATTCGCGCCGGGCCGCCAGTAAGTTAACCTGGGCCGTATTCATTACCTGCTCTATATCCAGCTGTTGTTCGCGGGCGCTCAGTACCGCTCGCTCCGCTTCTGAAGTCAAACCGGAGAGCACCGCCTGCTGCTGCTGTAAATCATTTTGCAGGGCCGGGCTGGTAATGGTGGCAACAATATCGCCCAGCATTACTGCTTCACCGGGCTGTTTAAATAACTGCACCTGGCCTGTCTCCTGGCTATAAAGGGTCGGCGCATTAGCCGCAACAATCCTACCCTGCACCGCAATATCACGCACCAAATCGCCGCGCTGCACGGTGGCAAACTGCAGTTGGTTGCGGGCCACAACCACACTGGCGCCATCTGCCATGGAATTGACCAACGTCACGGTAAGCAGCACGAAAATGGTGATAATAATGGAGATCACTACTACCCGGCGCACATGGCGTTTAGCCGGGCGTTGCATAATTTTGTCTTGTTGTTCGGTACCCTGGATCATGGTTAGCCCTGGTTATTGTGTCGCCTTAATTAGCAAGGGTGGTAGCAGGTTTAATGCCAAAAGTTAAATTGTTGAATAATAACAATAATAAATGATAATCAGGCGTATTCAGGCTGTCCGCGGACACTAAAAGTGTCCGCAATATTTGTGCGGACAACTGTTGCTAAAACAGTTGCTTAACGTAGAATCAGTGATTGTCAGTCAGTAATAGCAGGTAAGTCACGGATGGATACGTCAGAACAGCGATATTGTGATAACTGCCACAGTGCCTTGCAGGGTGAGTTTTGCCATCACTGCGGCCAGGAAAAGAAAAGTTATATTCGTAATATCAGCGGTGTGGTTACGGAGTTTTTCGGTGAGTTCAGTAACTGGGATACCCGGCTCTGGCGCACCCTGGTACCACTTTGGTTTCGCCCTGGCTATTTAAGCCGGCGTTATGTTGACGGCCATCGGGTCCCGTATGTACCGCCGTTGCGGCTGTATTTGTTTACCTCGATCATCGCCTTTTTGATTTTTGCCAAACTACTGCCTGACACCTCTACTGACCTTAGCAACGCTGACGAAGTGGTAATGCAGCAAGCAGAGGATGCTGCAGCCATCAACACAAAGATGCCTGGTTTAGTAAACGAAATTAGTAGTGAAATTGATAAAAGCCGGGAAGAATCGCCCAATGGGCTCGATGCGTCTTTTCTGCCTGATGAAGCAGAGCAGGAGTTTAACGCCAAGCTCGATGCTATTATTGCTAACCCCAAACTGGCGATAAACAAATTCTTCAGCCTGGCACCACAAATGATGTTTCTGCTGCTGCCGATATTTGCGTTGCTTCTTAAGCTGTTATATATCCGCTCTAATCGTTATTACATGGAGCACTTAATTGTCGCGTTACATAGCCACAGCTTTATTCTGCAAATGTCGGTTATCTATCTGGGGCTGGGGTTGTTGCAAAACAGCATAGGCTGGAACTGGCTGGCGACAATAGTGGGTTGGCTGGAAACCGCAGCGTTTTGGTGGATACCGCTTTATTTACTACTTTGCCAGAAGTTCTATTATCGGCAGCGTTGGGGCAAGACACTGTTGAAATTCTGGTTAACCAGTTCCATCTACAATGTATTGTTTTTCAGTGCTGTAATGGGCCTGATTGTGTTGAGCATACTCTGGGCTTAGCCAGCAACTGGCATAAGATCAGTACTTTCAGTTTTGCATTGCAGTAATCGCTGTTTAAATTCATTTATTTGTTGTTGTGTTTCGGCGGTAACATTGGCTTGAGACAGCATCTTCTCAAACAGAACAAAGTGCTGGTCAATCTGGTCCAGCTCACATTTACATTCTGCTTTAATGGCATCTCCGTTGTAGCCTTTGCTGTCTAATACCTCAACGCAGCGTTGTAAGTAGGCGTCCAGCAACTGGCGTTTAAGCTCATTGCTGCCGGGCTCTGCAGCAAAGCTTAATGGGTTGAAAAGGCCAGGCAATACTAGTGCAGACAGGCTAATCAAAGTTTTCATTCGCATTTATCGCAATACCGTGTCACGAAGATAAAGCACTGAGCTTACCTTACCTGAAGTTAAAAATCAGCTATAAGCCAGCTTGCTTAAGTAAATTTGCCATATATTGCAACGCAGTAAGCCCCTGAATATCGGTGGCTTGCAGTGGCACTTTATAGCGGGGAAGGGCGGCAAAATCCTGGTCTATCTGGGCAAGATGTATTTTTTCCTGAGCGCGGCGGGCAGCCAGAAAATCACCGTCGGCCGTGTCGGGCAAAATGCGGTTTACGACTAATCCCGCTAATGGCAGTTTTTCGTGCAATAAGCTTTGTACAGCGCGGCCGGTTTCCAGAATAGGCAGTTTTTCAGGGGTCAGTACAAACAGCAGTGCGCTTTGCTGTTTATCGGTCAGTACTTCACGGGTGCGCTGCAATAAACGCTGGCGGGCCAGCAGGGTTTCGGTAATGGCTTTATTCCGTTCATCCATACCTGACGTAGCATGTTGCTCTGGATCGGCCAGTGGGTTGGCCACGTCACGGCCAGCTTTTGGAGTTAAGTGGCCCAGTACGTCCCCCAGTTTCTCTGATCGCTTATTCGCATTCAGCAGCCCCTGGGTCCAGGCAGCCATGGCTTCTGGCAGACTAAGTAAACGCAGGGTATGGCCAGTTGGCGCGGTGTCGAAAATCAGCAAATCGTAGTCCGCTAAGCCCAGTTCAATGACAGTAGCCATACGTTCCAGCATCGCGGCTTCCTGAGCGCCCGGCGATTGGCGGGTTAAACGCATTTGTCGTTCAATTTCAGTATACATTTCAGGGCGGGTAAAGCGTTTTAACTGGGCAGAAACTTTTGCAAGGTGTTGCTCAACTTCGCGGTCCGGATCTAATTCTAAGCCATCCAGATGGGGCGCTAAGCGGGTAACATTGTCACCAATCGGCCGGTTAAAAGCATCACTTAAACTGTGCGCCGGATCAGTAGATACCAGCAATACCTTTTTACCGCGCTCAGCGGCTAACAACGCCAGCGCAGCGGAGGTAGTGGTTTTACCGACACCACCTTTACCGCCGACCAACAGCAGCCGTTTATCGGTTAACAACATTTAATATTATCCAGCGGCGAGTGTTCCATACCCATCCGGGTATGCCAGTCATGGAAGCGCTCCATCAGCAGTGGTTGTAGTTCCAGGGTGTAATAACTGGCTGGGTTTGGCACGCCCATCATTTCAGAAAAAATAAGCAGCATAAACAAATCATCCTGCTCACGTTTCGCCCGGGCAATGGCGCTGCGATAAGGCGCATTATAGGCTTCTTCGGCATAAAAACTGGCCTGGCGTAACCAGGCCTTTATACTATCAAGCTTCATGTTTCATCTGTTGCCGGGTTGGTTTTATTCGCTTTAATTTGCTTGCTCAGGGTTGCTGTACATTCCAGAGATACCAGGATGGCTGCGGCCAGCACCACTAAATCCAGCGTAAACAAAAACCAGTCGCCTTTATCGTAGAAACTTTTCAGCTGGGTTAACAGGGCCAGGGTGGTCATAATTAATAGGAATACCAGCGGGCCGAGGGTATACCACATTGGCCGGCGTTTCTTAACCAGCATAACGGTGATAACCAATAACGTTAAGCCTGCCAGCAGTTGATTGGTTGTACCGAATAATGGCCAGATCAACATACCACCCGAGCCGTCACCGCCGGCGCCAAAAGCTAGCAGTAAGCAGCTTGCAACTGCTAGCAGGGTTGCCGGTGCTGCTTTTTGCATCCAGCCAATGTTATAGATCTGGCCCCATTCCTGGAAAATATAGCGTTGCAGGCGCAGGCCGGTATCCATGGTGGTACCGGCAAACAGCACCACCATTACCGTTAACAGCGTTTGAGATAGCACGGTATCAAGGCCTACACCTTGCTGCAGGATATTAGCACCGCCATTAATAAAGGCTGAAACGCCGCCCTGCCCAAAGCTGTGATAAATCGCCTGCCAGTCGGCCAGGGTGGCAAAACCTGCGGTAGCCGCAATAATGGCTGCTAAGGCTAATGAGCCTTCACCCACCGCACCAAAATAACCAACGAAGCGTACATCCGGTTCTTTATCCAGTTGTTTGGAGGTAGTGCCGCTGGAAACCAAACCATGGAAGCCGGAAATGGCACCGCAGGCAATGGTAACGAACAACAGCGGGATCATGGAAGGGGTGTTTTCCGGCAAGTTGGTGTTAAACGCTGGCGCGACCAGCTCCGGTCCGGAGATCAACACGGCGCCATACAACAGAATTAAACCAATAAACAGCTGGATACCATTAATGTAGTCCCGAGGTTGCAGTAGCATCCACACGGGTAGCAAAGAGGCGATCGCAGCATAGCCAAACAAAATAATAATCCAGCTTTGGTTATCAGTTAATGGGCCTACTGTTTCAGGCAGGGCCAGTGGCAGCATCGGGCCCGCGTAAATCATCGCGTATAAAGCGACAACGCCGATGATGGTAACCATTAGCAGGTTGATAAGTTTCCGGTATATCAGCTGCCCAATAATCAGCGCGACCACTATTGCGCCCCAAACCGGGATTGTCGCGCTGGGAAAGTTAATTAACTGGCCGGCAATGACCACCGCAAATACTGCATTAACCATCAGCAGCACCAGGAAAATCACGATCATAAAAATACTACGGGCCCGGTTGCCAACAATATCGCCGGTTAATGAGCCAATCGATTTTGCTTTGTTGCGGGCACTGGCCCAGATGGCGCCGGCATCGTGTACTCCGGCAAAAAATATTGTGCCAAATACCACCCACAAAAACGCCGGAACCCAACCCCAGATCACCGCAATTGCCGGACCAATTATTGGCGCAGCACCAGCAACAGAAGTAAAGTGGTGGCCCCATAAAATGTATTTATTGGTCGGAACGTAATCAATACCATCCTGCATTTCGTGCGCTGGGGTGCGAAAATGAGGGCTGACTTTAAAAATTTTCTCGCAGATAAACTTTGAGTAAACGAAATAGCCCAGCGCCATGGCGCCAAGCCCCATTAACATCAAAAATATTGCGTTCATTCAACACCCTCTGACCCGCTAGCAAGATTTGCTAAGCATAGTACATCAGAGGGCGGACGATAGGGATGCGACTAAAGTCTAACGCTTTTGGATCCATTTGCCATCAACCAACACAAAATGGCCGCTGGCAGTTCTTTCAATTGCTTTCTGGCCGGCGATGGCTTCAACATCGGCGACGGCAATATTGTTTTGTTTAGCCATCCGGCTGTACTCAGCGCGGCGGGCATCGTTAATTAACTTCACCACTGCTTCGCTGTCGGCATTGCTTTGCACTACCCCAAGGTAGCCATTGGGCTGCTCGCCCACTAAGCCCTGGGCTTTAGCCTGGCCCAAAGACGCCATTGCTTGTTGTAAATTCATTGCCAGTACCGGCAAGCTTACCGCAAAGAGTAAACCGGCGAGAAGCAGGCGGGTTTTACTGAACTGTTTTATCATTTTTATCATTGCTGTTTCCTTAAAATAAACCACTGTTTTCACTAAACAACTCATCAAGCTGCTTATCTACTTTGATATATATTTCATGCTGAATTTTAACGTTCAGATTAATATTTATCGGCTCGTTTGGCAGTTCTACCTGAACTTTAGGGGTACAGGCCGATAGCAGCACAGTGGCTACCACGACTAACCCTGCTAATCGTTTCATGGCTTTTCTCCGTTGGCGGCAGCGGCCGCTTGTTGTTGTTTAAGATACTGTTGTACCCGTTGGGTGATGACATCATTAAGTTTATTAGTTAACTGCAGGCTGGTGATCAGGGCGGGGAGGTCTTCTTCCAGGTTAACATTCAGATTAATAGCCCGCCCTTGCTGCAGGGTAGGGTTGCTACCATGTAGTTTTAAGCCCAGGATTAATTTACCGCTGGTATCGTAACTGATTTTGCTACTCAGTATGCTGTACTGAAAGTTTTCCAGAGCATCAAATACCAGTTTCATATTGGTGTTTGTTTTTGCCATCGCGCTGGTACTGTCAGACTTATACTGCAATCGGCCACCTGGTGCTTCGGCCGCAACCAGACCCTCTTTTACGCTGACCCCTTTTGCATTGATGGTGATCGGCACAGTACCGGACAGCTTACCATTGCCGGTGAGATCGCTTGACGGGTGCTGTTGTAACAAACTGGCCAGATCAATTTGCTGAAGTTGTAAGATCAGTTGGTTTTCTGCCACCCCAAAATTAAGCTGCTGCTCGTTGGCACTGATGATGCCT
>TARA_R110002126_G_scaffold10128_1_pt1 | contig 15861 bp, 15 predicted proteins | sample TARA_R110002126 | Tara Oceans TARA_R110002126 (sample SAMEA4397536) | marine metagenome | biome: Polar Biome; feature: [DCM] deep chlorophyll maximum layer (ENVO:01000326); material: water (ENVO:00002006), including particulate matter (ENVO:01000060) such as... | depth 30 m
CCAAAAAGGTGAAGTAGGTGTTACTGGAAATACAGGTTCAACAGGCGCAAAAGGTTCTAAAGGCGAAGTAGGTGTTACTGGAAATACAGGTTCAGCAGGTACAAAAGGCCAAAAAGGTGAAGTAGGTGTTACTGGAAATACAGGTTCAACAGGCGCAAAAGGTTCTAAAGGCGAAGTAGGTGTTACTGGAAATACAGGTTCAGCAGGTACAAAAGGCCAAAAAGGTGAAGTAGGTGTTACTGGAAATACAGGTTCAACAGGTTCTAAAGGTCAAAAAGGTGAAGTAGGTGTTACCGGAAATACAGGCGGAGACGGTAGTGACGGAGCAGATGGCGCGAAAGGCCAAAAAGGTACAACTGGGACAACAGGTTCTACAGGCCCAACAGGTGGTACAGGACCAACCGGCCCAACCGGCAATACAGGTCCAGCTGGTTCAGATGGCGCAAAAGGTCAAAAAGGTGAAGTAGGTGCTACAGGTTCAGCAGGAGCAAAAGGCCAAAAAGGTGAAGTAGGAGCTACAGGTTCTGCAGGAGCAAAAGGAGCGACTGGAACAACAGGTAATACAGGTTCTACAGGACCAACCGGTCCAACCGGTTCTAAAGGCCAAAAAGGTGAAGTAGGTGTTACTGGAAATACAGGTGGTACAGGACCAACTGGTCCAACAGGTTCAGCAGGTGCAAAAGGTCAAAAAGGTGAAGTAGGAGCTACTGGAAATACAGGTAGTACTGGTTCTCAAGGAGCAAAAGGAGCGACTGGTTCAACAGGTCCTACAGGTAGTACTGGTACTGGTATTACAATGGAAGGTCAAGTTGCTAATACAGGCGCTTTACCAAGTTCAGGCAACACTAAAGGTGATGCTTATATAGTACAAGCAGATGATAGTTTACATATTTGGGATGGAACACAATTTGTAAGTGGCGGATCAATACAAGGTCCTACAGGCCCAACAGGTTCCCAAGGAGCAAAAGGAGCGACTGGAACAACAGGTAGTACAGGTTCTACAGGACCAACAGGTTCTACAGGCCCAACTGGACCAACTGGATCAGCAGGAGCTAAAGGACAAAAAGGTGAAGTAGGAGCTACAGGTCCAACAGGTTCAACAGGCCCAACAGGTCCAACTGGAGCAAAAGGTCAAAAAGGTACTACTGGAAATACAGGTTCTCAAGGAGCTAAAGGACAAAAAGGCGAAGTAGGTGTTACAGGTAATACAGGTGGAACCGGTCCAACAGGTTCTACAGGCCCAACTGGACCAACTGGACCAGCAGGAGCTAAAGGCCAAAAAGGTGAAATAGGTGCTGGCGGCCCAACAGGTGGTGCAGGACCAACCGGCCCAACCGGCCCAACAGGTTCAACCGGCCCAACAGGTTCAACAGGTTCTGCAGGAGCAAAAGGACAAAAAGGTGAAGTAGGTGCTGGCGGATCAACAGGTTCAGCAGGGGCTAAAGGTCAAAAAGGTGAAGTAGGAGCAACAGGTCCAACAGGTTCAACAGGTGCTGGCGGATCAACAGGTTCTCAAGGAGCAAAAGGTCAAAAAGGTGAAGTAGGTAATACAGGTGGAACCGGCCCAACAGGTGGAACCGGCCCAACAGGTGGTGCAGGCCCAACAGGTTCAGCAGGAGCAAAAGGTCAAAAAGGTCAAACAGGTGCTGGCGGACCTACTGGTTCAACAGGTGGAACCGGACCAACAGGTGCAAAAGGTTCTACTGGATCAACAGGACCAACAGGACCGTCAGGTAGTAATGGTTCTAATGGCGCAAAAGGCCAAAAAGGTCAAACAGGTAATACAGGTGGAACCGGTCCAACAGGTAGTACAGGGCCAACAGGTCCTGGCGGATCAACAGGTTCAGCAGGGGCAAAAGGACAAAAAGGTCAAACAGGTGGAACCGGACCTACTGGTTCAACAGGTGGTACAGGTCCAACTGGACCAACTGGACCTGCAGGTAGTAATGGATCTAATGGTGGAACTGGACCGACAGGAGCAAAAGGCCAAAAAGGAGCAACAGGTTCAACAGGCGGAACAGGACCAACTGGACCGTCAGGTAGTAATGGTTCTAATGGTTCAGCAGGTGCGAAAGGTCAAAAAGGTCAAACTGGTAGTACAGGTGGAACTGGACCAACTGGATCAGGTGGATCAACTGGACCGTCAGGTGCTAAAGGTCAAAAAGGACAAACAGGTTCAACAGGTGGTAGTGGTGGAACAGGACCTACTGGACCTACTGGTGGAACAGGACCTACTGGACCGACAGGACCAACCGGCGGTTTCTCAACCAATTCAAATGCACAAGTTAATAGCTTAGGTGTAGGTACAGGTGGATCAGGAACAGCTGGTGAAATTAGAGCGACTAACAATATAACAGCTTACTACTCTGATGAAAGACTAAAAGACTTTGAAGGCAAGATAGATAATGCATTAGAAAAAGTCTTAGCATTAAGTGGTTATTATTATAAAGATAATGAAGTAGCTAAAGAGCTAGGTTATGATAATGAAAGACGTCAGGTAGGTTTAAGTGCACAAGAAGTGAAAAAAATACTACCAGAAGTTGTAACCGAAGCTCCAATAGACGATCAGTATTTAACAGTATGGTATGATAAACTTATACCGCTAATCATTGAGGCAATAAAGGAGTTAGCTAACAAAAAGTAAACACAGGAGGTGTTATGAATTCGATCTGGCAAATGTGGGAAAAAGGTATAACGCCTAGCACCTGCAATACTATAATAGAAGAATGTGAAAAGTTACAGCCTACGGAAGCTAGTGTAGGTTCTTCTTCTAATACTGTAAATACAAACGTACGAAGATCCGAAGTAAGATGGGCAGGACACATAGAGTGGCTAAACAAACTTGTTTATGGATTTGCTACTAGGGCTAATAGGCAAGCTTTTGGTTTTGATATTTCTTATTTAGAAGACATTCAATACACTATATATAACGGTACAGACGAAGGTTACTATGATTGGCACCATGATACTTTTTGGGGAGGTAATACTTCTTTTGATAGGAAAATAAGTGTAACAATACAACTTAGCGACCCTACAGAATACAAAGGGGGACAATTTCTTTTAGACCCTATGTATGAACAACCCGACCCTAAAGCATTAGCACAACGCGGTACAGTGTTTTGTTTTCCCTCTCCAGTACGACATACGGTTAAGCCCGTAACTAGTGGCGTACGTAAATCTTTAGTAGCCTGGATAGAAGGACCGAAGTTTAAATGATTATAGTAATAGATAAAGTCTTTTATCCTGCGACCTTAGAGACTGTAAACAGCCAAAACAAACACAATTATTTTAAAAAAGAAGAAGAACATGAAAACGGTACAGTTGCTAAACGTTTAACCCAGACAGCCGCTAATTATTTTAACTTTGATAATCAAGTAGGATATGACATATGGTTTCATAGAAACGGCACGCCAGATTGGCACCAGGATAGGGATGAGCAGACTTTTTTTAAAACAGGGCAAAGTCATTTTCCTATATGTTCTATAGTTTTTTATCCATATGTAAAAGATTTAGTAGGCGGCGAACTTATATTTAAAAACAACATGCGCATAACACCAGTGTCAAATAGACTTGTCATGTTTGGACCTGGGCTAGAACATAAAGTAACACCTATACAAAGTGGCGAAAGGATATCTATGAACATAAACGCTTGGAATTATGATGTTGAGGTAGCCACAGAGTTTAACTAATGAAAAAATTTGTAATTAATTTAAAAAGTAGACCTGAACGCAAACAACATTTTATAGATAAAAACCCAACACTAAAAGACTACACCTTTATAGAAGCTGTAGATGGGGTAGATGGATATAAAGACTTATCTATCTATAAAACCAGGCCTGGGTGGGTAGACCCTTTCCAAAACAGGGGCATTGTACCTACAGAAGTAGCATGTTTTTTATCTCATAGAAAAATGTGGCAAAAGTGCGTAGAGTTAGATGAACCTATATATGTACTAGAAGATGACGCAATTATAAATTTAGATATATGGGACGAAGAGTTTTATGATCATACAATAGGATATTGGGATTTCTTATATCTACAACGCAATGAAAACGAGCCTGAAAACACTATAAAATTAGGGGATAGGTTAGAAAGACCTTGGTACCCTTATAACGCTACAGCTTACGTTATGTCCCCCAAGGGAGCAAAAAAACTACTTGGAACAAACATAATGCAAGAAGGTATAATACCAGTAGACGAATACATACCAGAACAAATTAGAGAAGGTAGTCTTATGGCTCTTGCATTACAAGAAGATTCTTGTAACCAAGCTACTAAAGATGTGCTACCTTCTGATATACAAAACGATAGGAGAGATATGACAATACATGTAGTAACGATAGGTACTGATACAGAAAAAATGAGTAAACTTTATGACTCAGCAGCTGTACGGGATATAAACATAAACAACTGGGGTGAGGGTGTTGAGTGGAGGGGCTCAGATATGACAGGCCCTGGCGGCGGGCAAAAAGTAAACATACTAAAACAAAACATAGAAAACCTTCCGGACACAGATATTTTACTCTTCACAGATGCGTACGACGTTTTTTATTCTGATTCATTAGAAACAATTAAAGAAAGATACTTAGATATGGGCCATAAGGTACTTTTTTCTGCAGAAGCAGTGTGCTGGCCCGACCCTAGTATAGGAAATCAATTTCCTTCCGTACATACTAGGTATAGGTATCTCAACTCCGGTACGTTTATAGGCGAAATAGGAGAAATAAAAAAGATACTAACCCACGGCTCTATAGAAGATCACCAAGACGACCAATTGTTTTATCAAAAAGCATACTTAGAAGGTGTTTATGACATAGGGTTAGATGTAGAAGCTTATATATTTCAGTGCCACGAACCTAATATAACAATGTTAGGACAACAATTACATAACCAAGAGACGACATGTTGCCCTTGTATATACCATGGCAACGGCGATGATATTGCTAAAATCAACTTTGACCGTATTTATAATCAAATGTACGCAAAACCTCAAAATCTATTCCATACTCCTACTGAAAATTATGAAGTTATAGATAAAGACATGCTTCTTATAGATTTTATGTCAGAACATCAATGCCAACGAATGATAGAGGTAGCGGAACAATTAGCAGATTGGAAAAGCCTTCCTAACGATGCGTACCCTGCACAAGAACTAAGACTAAAACAGTTAGGACTATACGAAGAACTAGAAAAACATTGGGAAGCCAAGGTTAAACCTATTATAGAAAGGTATTGGAACCCGCTTGTAGTAGACGGTGTAAGAGATGCGTTTATGTTGAAGTACACTACCCAATCACAAACAAAACTAGCGTTGCACCATGATTCATCGCATGTAACTGGTTCAGTAAAACTAAATAAAAACTACAAAGGTGGCGAGTTATTTTTCCCTAGGCAAAATATAAGTAACGCTGATATACCTGTAGGTAAACTGCTTTTGTTCCCAGGACAAGTTACGCACCCACATGAATGTGTAGAACTAACGGAAGGCACTAAGTACAGTCTTACTATATGGTCACAGAGGTACAAAGGCGATATACTGTAAAGTATGGAATTTGTAGACAAAGTATTAACAGAAGAAGACCTACACCAAATATATTATTCTGGTGATCTAAAACGTTTGTATTTAGGTTCTAAGGGCTTTTTTAATAAAGGCACTTATAAGTACCCCGGACTTGATCTTACTCCGGAAGAAATAGCTAATGCAGGCGATGAAAATCACACAGCGCATTGGTATAACAAGTGTTTAGATTACGTACTAACTAAATTAGCTTTTGGCATGTATAAAGACGGTTATTTAGTTAATATTGCTTTAGGGTTTATGGAAGATGGCGCATGGCATTTGTGTAACACTTTAATAGGACCAGATAACGAGGGTACTAGGGCTTTTATGCGTAATCCCGAATATCATAATACTAGAGGTACTACAGAAAAAAACTTAGGCGCAACTATTTCTTATAGTTATTGTGATGTAGGATCTCCTATAAACGATACTTTTATAGCTTATAAAAATTATTTTGGCCCTATAGAGGAATGTAATGTAAAAAATTACAATACTATGACACACCTCGGACAAGTTACACAAAACTATAGTACTGGCGGGCAAGACTGGCCTGGTATAGAATCTGAGTATAGTGTAGTATTTGAAAAATATTCTTTGGGGTATTATTAATGGCTGGTTTTATAGATAAAACAAGTAATATTGATGCGGCTGAATTAGCCGCAGAGTATCGTACGCCAGATCAAGGTGCGTCTGCTAAATCTAATAGTAATATTATTATCAATGACTACAGAAAGATGGCTCCTAGAAGAAATCAATCTGATACTCTAGGCCAAGCCGTAGTAGTTCCCAGTGGCACTACACAACAATTTAGAGATTATGGAGGCACTTGCGGAGTTACTGTAGGTACTAGAACTTACACCACTGGGTCAGCTAAAGGAGCTACAGGTTATACGCATAATGGAGTAGCTACCAGCGGGGCGGATGGATACGTATCTGTAGATAGCAGCGCTGTAGCTATAGGGACTTTTGGTTTAGGGAGTTCGGGAGGTACAGGTGGTCTTTCTTTAGCTAATGTAGCTAGTTTCCCTAGTGGCGCTACATTTGTAGGTTTCCTAGATCGAGATGCAGGTTTAGGCGGTGTAAGTTATTTTATAACAACAGGAGCTAACGCCGCTACTAATTGGACAACTATACGCAAACGAACCTTGTACCCAAATGGCACTACCACGTCTGGTGATTTCACTTTTTACAATGGTACTGCCTTAATAAATAGAAGCGCCGGCTGGGCTTATACTACTTCAGGTAGTTTTCAAATATGGTCCCGTAGCTATGGAATTGGTACCGACTATTCGGCAGCAGCAGGTGGCATCTATCCAATTACACTGGAGATAACATGATAAGTTTAAAAAACCCACCAGGGCTACCACCTTGGTCAGAAATATCTAAAAAACGTAAAGTAGCTAGAGTTTTTTTTATAGTTTTGCTACCTTTAAAAATAATTGCAATAATGTTTGGAGTATCGTTTGGTGTTACTGCGCTTTTTGGCCTATAATCTTTCTATGACTACGGTTAAAGAAACATTAGCAAAAATCGAATCACACGAAAGAGAGTGTAATATTCGATACACTGCTATGGAAAAACGCTTAGACAAAGGAGATGCTAAGTTTGACCGTATGGACACTAAGTTCACAACAATGATTATAGGTGTGTATATCCTTATCGTTGGGTCTAGCTTTTTATAAGGAGGTACCTATGGCTAAAGCCGAAAGCAAATTACCACAGTTAATCAACTTTGATGGTAAACAATACGATATAACCCAGATGACTGACCGAGTAGCTCAACAATTTAACATGTTAGTTAGATTACAAAGCGAATGGCAAGACGCTGATTTTAACTTACGAAAGGTAGAAGCAGCACAAAAAACAACCGTAACGGAACTGCAAATCTTTTTAAAAGAAGACAAGATTAAGTCAGTAGACGACAGGATAATAACACCATGAATGTAGAACAACTAAAAGAAGAAATTAAAAGGCATGAGGGTGAAGTCTTAGAAATATACAAAGATAGTTTAGGTTATAAAACATTAGGTGTTGGGCATTTATGCCAACCTAACGATCCTGAATATGATTGGAAAGTTGGTACCAAAGTATCGCAAGAAGTAGTAGATATGTATTACGAAGACGATTTTGCTAAACATGTAGATGAAGCTATACACGTATTCGGTACAGAAGAAGATTTCTATAATCTACCTGAAAATATACAACACGTTATAGTTAATATGTGCTTTAATCTAGGAGGGACTAGACTTTCTAAGTTCCGTAACATGCTAAAAGCATGTAGAGCACATGATTGGAAACAAATGGCAGCTGAAATGGAAGACAGCAGATGGTTTAACCAAGTAGGAAGAAGGAGTCGAGAACTGCAAGAATCAGTTCTGAATACTGTATAATGAAAAAATGGCATATATTAAACTCAAAACTTTTGGCGGACTTGCTCCAAGGCTTTCCCCAAGACTCTTAAGGGACGAATTAGCTACTGTAGCCAATGATGTAAACCTTGAAAGCGGGCGTTTAGTGCCTATTACAGACAATTCTGATACTTTTACTCTTTCTAATTCCTCTAGACAATCTATTTTTAAATACACAGACGACCCAGAACGTTGGGTTCAGTTTGATGAAGACGTAAACGTCGTACGTGGACCGATACCCGGGGACAACAACGACACGATCTACTGGTCAGGTCAATCTTTTCCTAAGATGGGTAGAAATGCTGATATTGTACATGCTTCTAATCCAATGCCTATTGGCGGTTATAGACTAGGCATACCTGCTCCAACTGCTGCCCCAACCGTAGCCGCAGTAGGACAAACACAGTTTGATGGCATTATTGCATTTGTGAATGAAAGTTCTACTATAACAATTACTACTTCTACGAGCGGCTCAGCTGCTGCGCATAGTGTTACAGCAGGTGAATACCTAACACTAACTGGTTTTGCTACAACTCAGGGCGTAGATGCTGGAGATATAAACGGTACTTATAAAATAAAGACAGTGCCTAGTGTATCTACTATAACAGTAGAGCTATCTGCTGCTGCAACAGGTACAGGTAATAGTGCTTCTGTAGCCAATGGTGTAGCACTTGGGGGTAATTCGGACGCCGAACTAGATTATGAAACCTCATACGTATACACTTTTGTATCTGCATATGGAGAAGAAGGACCGCCTTCCCCTGCTTCTACTGTTATAACTACAGATGATAATATGACTGTAGCTATATCTGCACTAGAGACTTCTACTAGTATTAGTAATACAAACTTGTCAAAGAAAAGAATATATAGATCCAACACTGGTTCTAACTCTACACAGTTTCAGTTTGTAACGGAGCTTGTTTTGTCTGCTACTACTTATACTGATATATCAAAAAACAATGAGCTAGCTGAAGTTCTACCTTCTGGTACTTGGATTGGCCCACCAGACGACGGCACGGCTTTATATCCAGATGGGCCTATGAAGGGTTTAATATCCTTACCGGGTGGAATACTAGCTGGGTTTACTGGTAAAAGAATATGTTTTAGTGAACCATTTTTACCACACGCTTGGCCTGCTGACTACAGAATAGCTATAGATGAAGAGGTAATAAGTATTGCAGCTACCTCAAATGGGGTAATAGTAGGTACTAAAGGTGTTCCATATTTAGTAACTGGTAGTGATCCTTCTGCTATGGTCGCTATAAAAATAGAATCAGGCGAAGCTTGCCTAAATAAAAGATCCATGGTCGACATGGGCGAAACTATTGTATATGCAGGCCCAGATGGGTTAACTGCAGTACAAGGAGCTACAGCAAGCGTAGTAACACAAGAGATAATTACTCCTGAACAATGGCAGGCTAACTACTACCCTTCTACTATTACAGGTTTTAAATGGCAGGGTAGATACGTAGGTTTCTATTCTACTGGTTCTGGTTTTGGTGGGTTTATATTTGATCCTAGGGGAGGTATAAATACATTTGTAGAGTTAGATGCTAGTGCGCTAATACGCGGTGGTTTTACTGACCCAGATGATAATGAGCTTTATATAATTATAGGGAATAAAATTAAAAAATTCCAAGGTAGTTCTACAGCTCTAACTTATAACTGGAAGTCAAAAGAATATGCTACAGCCAAACCTACTAGCTTTGGATTTCTTAAAGTAGATGCAGAGGCATACCCGGTAACTTTAAAATTGTACGGAGATGGGTCTGTTATTTATAATGCTACTATATCTACAAGTGGCAGCATATACAGTGTAACAGGCACTACTCCTAGTTTTAGCGCAGCTGCTATCTACGAACCTATGGTGCGTTTACCAGCTAGTGTACATAAAACATTCGCAATAGAAATAGAAAGTGCAAAGATTGTGAATGAAGTATGTCTTGGAGAGTCGATAGTAGAGCTTAAGGAAGTGTAATGCCTAAAACAAAATTACCTGCCCTTAAAAATATCCCACCTAAAACAGATAGAGAACTAAAGATTGCTTTAGATTCTATTAAAGAAGCATTAGAAGTTAGATTAGGCAGACGTGGCGACCCTTTAGATAGAGCTGTAACTCTTAGAGAGTTATCGGACGCAAACATTGTAAAGGTAAGAAACAAAGCTGTTGGAGTAGCGGATGGTATATCACCACCGGATGATGGCGGCCCAGGAGATGTAACTACCCCCCCTGCTCCTACGGGCCTAGAAGCAAGTGGTGCTTTTACTGGCATACTTTTAACCTGGAACAAAGCTACTTACGGCAACCACGCATATACAGAAATATGGAGATCGCAAGACAATGCTCTTGGCGGCGCTGTACTTCTATCTACTACTAATGCTTTTATATACAGTGATGAAGTAGGCTATGGCCAAACATATTATTACTGGGTAAGGTTTGTAAGCATAACAAACATTGTAGGACCTTATAATGATACTGAAGGCACTGTCGCTAATACAGAAGCAGACATAGGCGCAGTAATGCAAGCTCTTTCAGAAGAGTTGAGCGCATTGCCAGGTTTTGCTACGTTAAATACAACTATACCTATTACTTTAGGTTCTACTACTGCTAACCTACAATCTACTATAGCTACTGTAAATTCTGCAGCTGCAGCTGCTCAAGCTTCAGTTAATAGTTTAACAACAAGTACACCTAGGGTTATAAGGGCAACCTCTGCACCTACAACTAGAGACGATAGCACTAGTTTGCAAGCTGGTGATATATGGATGGACACCGACAACGGTAATGAAATATTCGTGTACACGGGTAGTACCTGGGCAGCAAGTACGGCCGGGTCTACTAGTTCTTCAGATACGACATTACAAACCCAAATTACAGCTAATGGTAATTCTATTTCTCAAAACGCATCTGATTTATTACTAGTTGCAGGTGTAAGTGACAATGGAGATATATCAACTTCAATAAATATTACTTCTTTAAACTCTTCTATAACTAATGCTAATACAAATATAGGTGCAAATGCTTCTGCTGTTGCTGCTTTAACAACTAGGGTAACAAGTGCCGAAGGTACTATAACCTCACACACAGGCGATATTACAGAACTAGAAAGTACCTTGTCTGGTTACTCTGGAACCTCTACTGTAGCTAGTGCAGTCAGTGGTTTAAACACTAGGCTTACATCTGCTGAAGGTACTATAACTAATCAAACTTCTTCTATTACATCTTTAAACAGTGCATTAAATGGTTTTGGTGGTACAGATGGGGTAGCTAATGCTATTAGTGGATTACAAACACAGATAACATCTAATGATGATGACATAGCAACTAAAGCAAGTACCTCCTCTGTTACTGCTCTAACTTCTACAGTAAACGCGAAGAACCAAACTTTTGTACAAGATGATGCTCCAACTGCTGTAGCTACTGGTGATCTTTGGGTAGATTCAAATGATAACAATAAGTTATATCGTTGGAATGGGTCTACTTGGGTTGCTGTAAATGATACTTCTGGTATAGCTATACATTCACAAGACAATGAACCAACAGGAGTAAACGCAGGCGACTTGTGGTTTGACACTAATGACAACAACAAACAATATCGTTACAACGGTAGCGCTTGGGTAGCTGTTGATGACGCGCGTTTAACTTCTAATGCAACAGCTATATCTAGTCTATCTACTGCTGTAGGTTTATCAGGTTCAAGTTCTACTAAAATAACCAATTTAGAAACTACAGTTAATAATGGCACAACTGGAGTAGGTGCTATAAACACTGCAGTAGGTCTTTTAACTTCAAAGGTAGACGATAACGAAGATGATATAACTGCTACAAATAGCGCTATTACTTCTTTAACAGGTACAGTAAATGCTAAAACACAAACTTTTGTAAGCACTTCAGCACCAACTGCTATAGCCGTTGGCGATCTTTGGATAGATACAGATGATAAGAATAAACTGTATCGTGCAAGTGCAGCCGGCAATAGTAACTGGGTGGCCGTAAACGATACTGCAGGGATCACGGTCCACGCTCAAGCATCCGAACCTACTGGAGACGAAGAAGGTGATATATGGTTTGATACAGATGATGGCAATAAACAATATAGGTGGAGTGGTAGCGCCTGGGTAGCCGTTGTAGATACAAGAGTAGCTGCAAATGCTACTGCTGTATCTAATTTATCTACAGCTGTAGGTCTAAGTGGCTCTACTTCTACCAAAATTACTGCTTTAGAATCTACTGTAAACCATGGCACAACTGGTGTAGCTGCAACTGCAAGTGCTGTGGATCAATTAGAAACTACTGTAACTGCTATACCTGTAAACTTTAGCCAGGCAAGCGAACCCACTTCAGGTCTTACACTAGGAGACTTATGGGTAGATACAGATGACAAACAACTATATAGATATGATGGGGCTAACTGGCAAAGTATAAGAGACAGTTTAACTACCTCTCATGCTAGTCTTATAACAGCTTTACGAACAGATGTAGACGGTAACGCCGCAGATATAACTATTAATCAGACAGCAATATCTGATGAAGCAGGTGCAAGAGCTACAGCAATACAAGGAGTCAATGCTTCTATTGCTACTAAAAACAAAACGTTTATAGGAACAAGCGCACCTACTGCGTTAGCAATAGGTGACCTGTGGATTGATACTGACGATGACAATAAATTATATCGTGCAAGTGCTACAGGAAGCTCTAATTGGGTAGCGGTTAGAGACACGCAAAATGATAATCACCCTAGAGTGTTTACGTCAAATAACCAACCGACTGCCATAAATATAGGCGACATTTGGTTTGATACGAATAGCACGCCAGCTAATAAACAATACAGATGGGATGGCAGCAATTGGATAGAGGTCCGTGATGTAACTACAAACGCTAGTGTTACTACTTTATCTTCAGCCGTTACGGACATAGAAGGTAACGCAGCTGCAGCATACGTATTACAAGTTAATGCTAACGGTGCTGTTGCTGGTATGGTTATTGAAGCTAATGCTTCTGACTCTGGTACCGGTACAGCTATACAATTCCAGGCAGATAAGTTTGCTATATGGGATGGGTCGGGTGCTTCTGCTACTAATTCAACAGCTCCATTTATTGTTAGCAGTGGGACAGTCTTTATAGCCGATGCTATGATTCAAGATGCTGCTATAACTAATGCAAAGATAGCAGATGCTACTATAGATAATGCAAAGATAACTGCTACATTAGACGCTGCAAAAATAACAGCTGGTACTATAGACGCCGCACGTATCGATGCTCAGTTTATAAAATCTACAGATTTATCCACAGGTGGTTCTACAAATATTAACGGCGCAAACATTACTACAGGTACTATTCAGGCAGCTCGTATTGATGCTTCGTTTATACAATCAACTGACCTTGGTTCGGGTGGATCAACCACGATCGACGGTTCACGTATTACAACTGGGCAAATAGATGCCGACCGTATTAATGTTACTGACCTAGTACTACCTACAGTAAACAAGGTTGTATCTGGCACAACTGTAGGCAGCTTTCCAAATAACCAAATGACATTAAGGCAAGTAGGAGAAATAGGAACAGAGCCAGGTATATACATGGGCTATGTAAGAGTTTTTGGTGGTAATGGTCAAGTTAAAACATTAAGTATTGCAGCGGGGGATGGTACTTATGGGTCTTCCGGCACAGATTTATTAAGTGGGGGTAATGCTTACAACAATGCTCCTAACAGCAGTACTTTACCGATGGCCGATACTGGTGGTCTGCAATACCATTCTAATAGAGCAGAAGCTTGGGCGGGTATAGGTAGATTTGAAACTATTTATGCTATTGCTCAAATATCTGTTACCTTTATAAAAAGAAGTGGCACTAGTGCACCTGCCAATCTTTATATCCATGCGCAAGGAGACAATGGTACTAGGTACTTAACAAAAGTAGAATACGCATTCCAGAGACTTGCACTTAATCAGCCTGACCAATTTACATTTACAGACTTAAGCAACCAAGCAACTTCTACAGTCTTTACATCGAACACTATAACTTTAGGAGGTTCAGGATTCTCTGGTGGCACAGCATCTGTTGCTGGTAGTAGCACCGCTAAGATGAGTATAAATAGCGGAAGCTATATAACAGGCACAGCTACTGTTCAATCAGGCGATACTATTTCTTTACAAGTAACAAGTTCACCTTTTGCAGGGGCTACTATAGGCGCTATTTTAACCATAACAGATGTAACAGACACTTACAGTGTTACTACTACTGCCGGTAGCCCCCCTCCTGGCGGCGGAGGACTTGAACCATAATGGCAATACATAATTTTAATTACACATATGAGTTTGTAAACTGCGAAACGACCTTTAAAAGTGGTAATGACAGAACTCCAATAGTAGCGCAAGTTACTGTTAGTATTACGGCAGTAGACCAAGCAGACAATACTAAAACATTAACTACACAAGAAACTCGTGCTTTGGGATACGGGTATTTGCAATCTGCGGCTGAACTACCAGATAGTTTTATAGAAATAGCTAATGTTACAAATGATCAAATGGTTGATTGGTTTAAAGCAGGCGTAGCAACTGAAGACCTAGATGGCTTTTATACATGGCAGCTTTATGGCTATGCAGAAATGGATGGAACGTGATAATATAAGACATGGCATATAAATCAAAACCAGCAAAAAGACCTATAAAAAAGAAATCTCTTACTAAAAGACAAGAGGCATCTTTAAAAAGGCATTCTAAACACCATACTGCTGGACATATGAAACTTATGAAAAGGCGTATGCTTTCAGGTGACACCATGAGACAAGCTCATAAAAAAGCACAATCTAAAGTAGGTAAATAATGTACGAGTATAGATGCGGGATAACCAGAATAGTAGACGGCGATACGGTAGATGCAGAAATAGATTTAGGTTTTGATATTGTTTACAAATCTCGTGTACGTTTGTATGGCATAGATACACCAGAGTCACGAACGCGTGATTTAGATGAAAAAGCTAGAGGCAAACTTGCTTCTAAGTTTTTATCTGATGCAATACTTCATGCAGACTCATTAAAAATTCAAACAAAACTAGACAAGAAAGGGAAGTTCGGTAGAGTTCTAGGCGTTATTGTTGCAGATGACGTAGATCTAAACCAAGCGATGATTGACAACTATTTAGCAGTTGCTTATACAGGACAAAGTAAAAGTGACATAGAGGATGAACATTTAGCAAACAAGGAGGAGCTGTTAAAGCTTGGTAAATATGAAGAAGTTATTAGCTAACATAGTAGGAAGCGTTGCCCCAACATTAGGAACTGCACTTGGCGGTCCTTTAGGCGGCATGGCGGGCGAAGTTATATCTAAAGTACTAGGGGTAGAAAATACTCCAGCCGCTTTAGAAAAAGGTATAGCATCAGCTACACCAGAACAACTATTAGAAATTAAAAAAGCTGAAAAAGATTTTGAAGCAACGATGAAACAGCTTGATGTAGATATATACAAACTCGAAGCAGAAGAAAAACAAGACGCACGTAAGCATTTTTCTAAAGACTGGACTGCCCGTATAATGGGTATAGCAGTTGTAGGTGGGTTTATGGGTTATATATTTTTAGTTACCCTACAGCCACCTGAACAAAACAGTGAAGCTTTAATCAATTTGGTTTTAGGTTATCTTGGCGGTTTAGCCAGTGCAGTTATATCGTTTTACTTTGGAGCTTCTAACAGCACTAAAGACGATTAATGGACGCGGTTGTAAAATTAATAAACGAAGTTGGCTTCCCAATAGCAGCAGCTATAGGTCTTGGTCTGTTTATTTGGAAACTAATTAACAAAATTATTGATGGTATGGAAACCAAAGTAGATGTGCTTGATGAAAAAGTAAGCGCACAAATAGCTCAAATAGAAGAAAGATTAGGTCAGAAATTAGAT
>TARA_R110002126_G_scaffold184171_2_pt1 | contig 15846 bp, 9 predicted proteins | sample TARA_R110002126 | Tara Oceans TARA_R110002126 (sample SAMEA4397536) | marine metagenome | biome: Polar Biome; feature: [DCM] deep chlorophyll maximum layer (ENVO:01000326); material: water (ENVO:00002006), including particulate matter (ENVO:01000060) such as... | depth 30 m
AAAGATGTCGAAGTCTACTATTGTGATAAAGATTTTACCAAAGAAGAATTTCGAAAGAAATATGGAAGCGATGCCACTTTTCCACGAGGTTATAAAAAAGAAGGAGACCAAGTTATGTTGATTGGGGATAGCGAATCTATTGTCAAATATCTAGATAAGAATTATTAATATATAATATATTAATAATTAGAGTTCCATCTGAGACGAAACAGATTCTTCAGTATTTTCTTGTTTCAAGAAATTCAGAGCCTTTTCAATTCTATAGAGGGACGGACCAAATTCGTTCCTGACCAAACCTTTGACAGAATATTCAAGTTTTGCAATATAAGAATGACCGTTCTTTTCAGTTGTTGCGTATTCTTTAGAAACCTTGGCAATATCTTTGATACGATTCAGTGCTTTTTGGTGAAAGACCGACAGTCTTTCGTCATAATTACCTTCTCTGATTTTGGCATTTTTCTCTTTGATAAACTTTGTAATATTAACTTTAACAGTAAGATAAGAAAACCAAGATTCGATATATAGAGGAATTTTAGACAACGGACAGCACAACACACATACCAGAAAAATGTTGTTCATCCGGTCAGTGATTCGTGTATCAACATAGTTATCGTATCTTTCCAAGAAAGTTTCCATGTTTTTGATAATCTCATGGACTGGTTTTTGAATCCTAAGCGCCTCGATACACTCTTTTTCTAGAGAACCAAGAACTGGAAAATTCTCATCATATTTTTCTTTGTCCTTAGACATTTCCAAAATTGTGTAAAGTCGGTTTTTGACATTAGGAACGCTACCAGCAACAAAAGAACGAAGCTTGTGACATTTCGGGACAAATTTGATAATTTTCCTATTGTTAATTCGTAGAATAACACATTCACCAGAAAACTCTTCTTTCTTAATTTTACCAGAAGACTGGTGAGGGTGATATCCGTTTTCTAGAAGATGCATTGCTCCTTCTTCGGTTAGACGAGTTGGAACCAAAATTTTTCCATCAACTTCTTCTTTGCTAGGAAGAAAATTGTTATCAGCAATCTTGTGGTAATAGTAGACATCAGGAGAAAAGGTTTGCGGGTTCAGAATGGTTCCGTCTAGAGAAACAGAGCCGAGATAAACAACCAAGCCTTCGTTGTTTCTGAAATCGACACGAGTAGTGTTGAGAAGAGAAGGCGTCATAATCATAAAATGGTGAGAAATGGAAGGCATTTTTTCAACTGTATCGATGAATTTCTTACCACCGTACTTCATAAATAGGTCTCCAAATTTCTCTTGTTTATTTCCCCAAAAACTTCCGGTACAATCATGACGTTTGGTATTATAAAAATGAGTCTTTCCTTCTTTGTCAAATCTGACAATAACTAGAGGTCCTTCATAACAGATACTGAGAGTATTGGTTGAGCTTTCCTTGAAATAATTTTTGAAAATAGTTGGGTCGTAATCAACTGTTTCAACATCCATGAAAGAAGCTGATACCATTTCATGTGTAGTAGTGTTGAAAATACAACCTTTCAATTTAGGATTTTCAATCCCTTTAATGAGAACAAGAGATTTGTCCTCGTTGTAAACTTTGTCATCGACAGGAATTGTATCCAACATTTTTTGTTTTTAAAACCAAACTTTTGATTTATATATCATTTTTATTTTAGGTTGTTTATGTTTCCGTATATGAAATATAATCAAGGGACTGATGTAAAATTTCTAGGAATCAAACTAGATTCTCCGTATTTTTTACCTTTTAATTTCTTAACTTGATAAACAAGAGTATTAGTTGTTTCCCAAGAAAGACCATTAGCTGTTTCCTCTGTGGTATACCCAAAAATATTCTTTTGAGAGAATATCATTGGATAGAAATTATGAGTTTCTAAAGATACATAAATTCTAGGTCTATCTGTTTTCAAATTATATTCTTGTGCTAAATGATTACCATAATATATCTTTTTGAGAGTCTTCTTCTTGGTATCAAAAACTAATCTCACATATTTAACATCTCCATTAATACTAGAGTAACCAAACAGACCTTTGTAAGTTTGTGGAAACAATAAAATATAATTAACTACCATTTCATTGTTTTTGTTACTAATAATAGTATAATACAATGGGTCTTCTGGGCATAAATTATCACTAAAATCTTGTTTTTCTACTTTTTTTAAATTGACAGGGAAGTGCTTCTCGTTTGGGTGAAACACGAAAATTGGTGCAAATTTCTTAATTAGTTTGATAGTCTCCATTTTTATATTTTCTTTTATTTGTCAAACCATAAATTTCCAAAATCTATAAAATGAAAAATATACAAAATGTCGGATGATGAAGATTGTGGAGAGATTAAACTGAAGCACACTGTGGCTAACCTAGATATTTACGATTCTGATGAGGAAGAAGAGGAAGAAGATGACTTCGAGGAACCCGACTTCGAACCTAGAACTCGTAAAGGAAGTGTTGATGAAAACACAGAAGAAAATGCCGAGGTATTGAATACATTGCTGTCTGAAATTGCGGAAGCTGAACCAATTTGTAATAAACTAATTAGAGTAGATTTATATAATCCTAAGGGTACTAAGTTTTTGAAAAAGAATGAAGATGTAGACTTCGATACAAACGAGCACGGGTATCCTTTGATTCCAGTTAACGGGGAAGAGTATATTCTTCCTTTCTTTACTCAACTTAAGAAGATGAGGAAAGAATTAAAGGGTACTAAAATTGAAACTAATGTTTCTACTCTGACTTTCCAATTCTAATTTTCATTAATTATAATGAAAATTACAACGAAACAAATAACAAACCTTTCTTTTTAAAGATAGATTTGATATTCTCACAAACTTCATTTTTAGCTATTTTTCCAGTGTAGTATTTTTTATATTCTTTCTTGTCATCAATACTTTTAAGAATAGACTGAACCATCTTGACATCTAAACTACTACAAACTCTGCCTTTGTTTCTTGGGTTAGAAGTATCAATAATTCTAAAGAACTCTCTTTTTCTCTTAACCACATCATCAAATTGTTCTCCTCCTCGGTAAATATAAGAACCATAGTAAGGGTATTTCTTAAATTGCTCTAACAATTTGTCGTAGAATTTATCAAAAGCATGAGTGTAAACAAACTGTTCAATTTCTGAAGTATCTCTAAAATGGTCGTCCTCTAAAATTCTAATTTTTCTGACTTTTCCTTCTAAAATAGAAGTGATAGAGAAGCCGGTTTTATCAGATTCTCGGTAGAAATGAATATAAGTTCCTTGTGAAGAATAACCAGGTTTGACTTTATCTAAGTCTAAGTTTTTAAATCCAGCCAAAGAACCTTCTGTTCTCTTTCTACCCTGTTTTCTATCTCCTGGATTTTTCAAAGAATCTTTAGCAGCTTGTAACCAATTTTCTGGTATCTTGATAAACATGAAGTAATTACTAAACAGTTCCATGATATCTTTAATTATTCTACTGTTTTCTCCTCTACTTTTTCTAATTAATACATCCTCCAGAAGATATTTGAATTCTACATAATTTTGTTCTGACATATAATAATCTATAATTTGACTCTTGTCAAACTTTTCTAATTTCTTATAAAGTAAACCAATACTATCTTCTAAATCTATTTCTATCTTTGATTCATCTTCTGCATTGAAAATATAGTTTTCTTCTGTATTTAACTTACCAATACTTTCAAAAATTTGTTCATTCTCTAAGTAAAGTTGGTTTCCAAGCAATTTAGTATAGAGAGGAATGGTTCTGTTAAAATTATAATTTTTCTCCTTGGAAGAAACTATTTCTAATACAGTATTGTAAATCGTGTACAAATCTATTTCTGGTAATTTTTCTTTCACTAATTTTATAATTTCTTCTATACTTGCTAAGTTATATTGTTTTTGTAACGATAAAATTATATCTTTAATAGGCTCTTTCTTTTCTTCCGAATAAAGAATATTGTAAGTATTATAAACATAATCTGAAAAATCGGGACCTTGGTTCATTGCCAAACCTTTCCTTTTATCATTTCCTGGCTTTCCTCTAGCCTTCCATATTTCCAAATATTTAGGTCCATAATCTGTTTCTTTGCTAAACGGTTGGTCAGATTCTCTTACATTTCTATCGTAATTGAGATAAGAATCAAAAGCGCATTGTTTCATATATCTTAAAATTCTTTTGTTGTTAATATCCTTTCTCTCAGCTTCAATATAATTTTTCAAATCTATAGTAAATTCTTTTCCTGTTTCCAATTTTTCCCCCGGCTTGATAGCAGCCATCCTGTAAATATCGACACCGACTCGGTGATTTGCATTTTTACTTCCTTTCTCTCTGAGATATCTGTTCTTCAAATCTTCATGAGACGTAGCTCTGATAAAACGACTCAAAGCTTGGTGCATTCCAGATTCGTGCCAACCAGGAGCCATAATATAACCTCTGACCACATTGTGAAGGTTAATACCATCTCTGGCTACTTCAGAAGCAATAATCATTTGAATATAGTTACCATCCATATTGTCAGGATGGTTAAATATTTTTAGAGCGTTTCTTAGATTGTTGGTTTTTCCTGTCAACAAAGCAAATCTTTTCTTTTTTGGAAAACTTTCACGTATTTTATTTCTGCGACTATCGATGATACTAGCATCGTTAGATTTGAACATTTCAAAACCAAGTCTTTCTAAAATTAATCCGAGTAAAACTACACCGCTTCCTTCGACTAGTTCTAAGTAACAGAAACTATTACCAGGTCTTTCCGTTTCTGACCTTTTGAGTTCTCTTTTCAAGTAGTCTGTAAATTTACAACTTAATTTAGAAAGATTTTTAAATGTACTCTCCAAGTTGTTAGGGTCAATATATTGATTCATAGAAACAATTTGCTTTCCTTTCTGGAAAATATTATCTTTGAACCTAAATTCTCCAAAATCATCTCTTTTAATATATGTTTGAAATCCTTTCCTTCCATACTCTCCGTTAGGGAAAACAAAAACAGCGCTTTGTCTAGCCTCGCGATAAAAACTATCGTTCTTCTTTTTCTGAACAGCTTCAGCTACTTTTAATTGAATACTAGACATCTCTAACGGATAAATAACTATTTGGGAAGGTATCTTTTTAGTGACTAATTCATTCTTTGGCTGACTCCTTGTTTTTTCATACTTTTGGGTTTCTTGAGTTACCATAACTTTCTCACCTTCAATTATCTTTTTAACAGGAAAAATAGGTTTAGATTTAGATTCTTTCGGATAGGTAACAGAATGGGAATATTTTTCAGCTACCTCTCCTTTATTATTGATTTTGATTCCAGTATCTAAGAATCTAACATAGGTAATCATTCCTCTGAAAAATGGTTCCACCTGAGAAAGACTTAAATTTTCATAGAAAGAAGATTCTTTCACGTTAGGAAATTGTCTATCTTCCGGAAGTAGAATATTTATGAGAGGGACAAAATCGTCTATTTTGTTAATCATCGGAGTGGCGGTAGCGACTACAACTTTTATTCTTTTGGCAGTATGAACCACTTTCCAAAGATAATTATAGATTTTGTCTATTTGGTCTGAAGATAATTCACTTCCAGTGGTATCAGACAAGTTTCTAAGTTTATGAGCTTCGTCTAAGAAGAAAATACAATCATCATAGTATTCATTTATTTCTTCTGTTGTAATATTATCCTTAACAAATCTTTGATAAGTAGTGATTTCATAATTCTTATTAATTGTTCTAGTCATATTATTCTTATATGTTTTTTCTTCTTCAATATCCAGTAACCTTTTGTAAGATTCGTCAGAAGATAACTTAATCAACTGGTCTTTGAAATCTTCAACCGTAGGGGGTCCTGGTTCCAAAACAAAAACTCTCCTGACCTGATTGGGCTCGTTTTTTCTCAAATATTCTGTAAGATTGATAATGGAACCTGTTTTTCCAGTACCAGTTTCATGAATATTCAAAATTCTATCATGGACTCTTCCGTAACGAAAAAACAAATCTTGGTGTTTGAAAAACTTTCCTGGTTCCGGAGGTGCTTCTTTTTTGAAACCTCGTAACTCTAAAAATTCTTTACGACACGTTGTTTTCCATTGAATGTCTTCGTTGTAATAATCTTCATAATTTTCTATAAAATCATGGATGTGATATTTTTCCTGTTCCATATTTTTATTAAATATAAATTTAAAGTTCACATTTAATAAAAATATGGCAGAAGATAGGAATGTATCCGAAATAAACTTTATAGTTAGTTTAAATAAGTTAGGAAATTGGGATGAAGCATACCTTCCTCTTTTACTGGTTCTTCTTCTATTGATGATTGGATATTCGGGATATCTCGGTATTAGTCTCTTCAACAATATCACCAAACATAAAAAATGTAAAAATAAACCAAGTGCCACAGATGCTACTATCACATGTCCAAATCAAAACGGAACTACTTCTGCCGCTCAAACAAATCCTTACTACCTCTCATCGGAAGGCAAACCGATACCGATTACTACTTTTTATGGCGCTGTTGATGTTTTGTAACCATTGTTAGATTTATAATTATAATTATAAATAATTATAAAAAATGCCTTTGGATACAGCTATTGTGAATGATTTGAAAGGAGCTAGCGGTTCATTATCTACTTTTAACGGGTTACTATATGGTATATTATTTGTTACATTTATTATGGTTACCCTAATTGCTCTTAATATTTATTTTGAATTCAGACATCATTTGTGTGCATTCTCAAATGTTAGAAAATGCGTGGCGGGAGACAAATATTGCACTACAAAGAAAAACATTCAAAACGATAAAGATTTTGCGGTTGAGTATTTAACAAATCAAAGCATTTCTATTAATTTAGATTTAAATAATGTTACCAATCAAACTTTAAGTGTAGATTATTATAATTTTGATATAACAACACAAAATATCGATACTTCTACTTTTTCATTAGATTTTAATTTTACAGATAGCGTTCCTTCGACAGGTGTTTCTAATATACTTGGTTTGGGACCAAGTGCAGGTTATAATGTTAACGCTGACGGAGTTTCAATTTATTTATACCCTTTTGAAGGTAAAACTATTACCGGTGTTTCTGCAGCTCAAATAGAAAATATTATTTCGTTGGGAATGTCAGCTTCTCATGAAATAGCTTATATTTTTGAACCGTTGGAAGGAACAGTTGCCGGGAATGTACCTAATTCGGGAATTGTCTTTGTTTCAGATATTGTTGATTATCAATTTCAACTAGGGACATATATTTTGCAAAATTATGCTAATGCTAATCCCCGTAATCTTGGAGTGACTAACAGTGTAACAGGTGTTTCTTCTTTATTCACTAATTTTTCAAAAAATAATTTTATACCTTACCAGGAGACAGTTTCGGATTTAAAAGCAGTCAATATAACAGAAATCATTAAATTGAATAATTACAAGAGTCGTCAAAATTGTAATTCAGGTACATGTGTTGGATGCAATTGTATCGACCCTGTTTTGGAATATATTCCAAACTGCAAAGATTATACCTATAGTTCCTCTACAGGTGATTATACAAGAATTTCTGGTAAAGGACCAGCCGCCACAGAAAAGGTCAGATTTTGCAGTTATTTAGCAAGTAGCGGGGCTGCTGACGGCAAAAGTGCTATTCAAATAAATGTACCTAGCGCATATACTAGTATCATTTCAAAAGGTAAGAATGTTTCTTATTATAGCAGTGGATATGACCCTAATAATCCTGTAAAAGGTGCAGATGTAGGTTCATTTAAATCACAGAGGTATGAATTAAGGTCAGTTTTCTGTTCGAATACAACTAGCTTAGCAGATGGTTACCAACCTTCGAAGAATATTTTATATACAAGTAAAGTAAACGAAGACAGATATTCTCTGGGTACCAGTGCTTGGAATTCAAAACAACCGAACGGTCAAATTGTCGGAAATACTGTAAACCTCGGACACCCTTTCAGATAATTTATTATAAATTTTATAATAAATTTATTGAGTTTTTGGATTAAGTTGAGTAGTAAATACTTTGAGAAGTAAATCAAGAACTTGATAACAAGCTCTTGAAAAATAACGATATATGTAGAAAAGTATCAAAACAACTATCAAAGCTATAATAATAAAAAACATAGAATATAACTTATTTTGCTCTAATTCGTTAATAACTTCATTTTCTATATTTTCTATTGTATTGATTACTGCATCAGATTCGCTGGTAGAGGAACATGGAATTGGCTGGCTATCTTCGTTGAAACACTGAGAGCTTCCGCATTCTTGGTCAAAGTTAATAGAGCCGGAAATTTTGGAGTTTAAAGTTTTCAAACTAAATCCGCTTGTAATACATTGGCATGCATTGACACTTGCATCATAACCTGCTTGACCGTAGGTAGTAGAATTATGAGAAACTATGGTAGAACCTCGAGTGTTAGTTGTTATAAGAGTTACTTCACCTGGTTTACCATTAATAATTTCGTTGTATAACTTAGTAGTACCATCTACTGCAGAAATACCCAGAGAGTAAGTAATGGTTGTATTTAAATCATGAGGTAAATTACCAGATTCAGGTGCTAAAATTACAATAGAAACTATACCAACAAATAATGTGTCTATGTTTTGAGCATACTGCAAGACACATTTATAATAATTATCTATGTTTTTTGAAAAATCTTTATTTGAACTTTTGTCAAAATCACCTTTAGGAATCATTAAACTCACTTCTTGGTTATTTTTAGTAGGGTTAAAACCAGAACCATAAACTTGAGTATATTGTCCCAATATATTTTGACTGGGAGGCTGGATGACAAAATTAGTAGAAATTTTGTCGTTAACAGTTATATTTCCAAAATCATAATATTGTTTAACATTACTTCTTCCACAACTTCCGCATATTTGATTAAAATTAATTTCACCACCTTCAAAAGTTGTGTTAATCAAATCGACACTAGTGTCATCCAAAACACAAATCGTTTGTTGACAAATATTGCTTTGACCAGTTGCAGAGACAGACGGTATTACTCCTGTTCTATTGCACAAAGGACTACATTCTCTGTCAATTCCAAAAGCTTCGTATTTTTGGTACTCAGAATCTTGGAGATAACAAGAACACCATGGTGTTAAAAATGGGTTGGTGGCTATTTCAGTGGCAGTGTATCCATTACACATATCGTTCAAAATATCTGTACATAGACCGGGGACCTGGTTACAAATTTTCCACATAGTGTTGTAAAAACTAGAATCTCTATTTAACCCATCTGTATTAATACCCCCCAAAAAACTACCCCCTTCATCTGTATATTTTTTAAAAACTTTGTTAATTAAATTTTTGGACCAAACGAAACCTTCTGAGTTGATAGCTCCTTCAACAACATTAATCTTCTGAAGCTGTTCCCAATTACATACTTTAGAAGTAGTGATAGCTCTGGCAATGGCTCTTAAACAAGGTTGTTTTTGCGGAAGAGGATACCTAATACCTCTTTCGTTAATGTTCTCAGAATCATTGTAATGTCCAGCGACTGTGGTTAAATTGGAAACAGCCATCTTAGAATTTATTTGAACAAAAGAATCTTCCAGCCACATTTCTAACCAATCATTCTGTGTTGGAAGAAGTTCATCACCGGTACAATAATCAAAAATAATATCTCTGCAATAATTGGTACTTAAATCCCTAAAAAGGGGGTGACATGTTCTTTGACGAGCAGGTGTTTGAAAGCAGCTGTCTTCGTCTTCTGCTCCGTTACAGGCATAATCATTGAAACAACAAACAAACGGGTCAGCTCTGAAATTTTGTCTAACACACCTCAAACCAGAACCCGCAATAACACAATCTCCTTTAGTACAGCAGCCAGCCCTTGCCTTTGTTTTATATCCTCTGTGACGGTCGTTAAACCCGCAAGCCCTTTTCTCAAAATGATTATCAAATACAGTCCATTCTGTATCAGTTGGCTTATCTCCTGGAAATCTATCTCCAATATTATTACAATAAGCTGTTTCGTATTTGATAGTAGTTGCTCCGATAGCATCGATGGATGCTTCTACTATTGTATACAATAATTGTCCGACTAATGCTAACTCTCCTATCCCTGGAATAGAATCTAGAATACTTTCACCTACAATCTCTGCTCCTTCTTCGCCGACGTCTTCGCCGCCGGCTTTTGCGGCGGCTTTTGCGGCGTCTTCGCCGGCGTCTGCGGCGTCTGTTCCTGCTGAAGTCGGAGATATTTTCCCTGCTAGAGCTTTTGCTCCTCTAAGGAGACCTTTGGCCCCTGCTACTAATAAATTTTTTGTCAATATTACTACAGTTTTTATTGGATTCAAAATAAAACTAGCTGCCCATTTTGCTGCAAAAGCAACAGCGTCTCCTGCAAACCCCATAGCTTTTCCAATAAAAGCTCTCCCTTCGTCATCCAAAAACATTTGAATAATTTGCTTCCAAAAAGAAGTACCTGCCCTTTCGATTACCAATGAAATGGCTGTTATAAATGTCACGGATGCTGTATATGTTATATAAGCTAAAATACCAGAAGCATTTATTTCTTCTAATAATTTTGCACTCCCTGGTCCTGTATAAGTTCTGTTAGCATTTGCAGGATTCATATTTTTGTCCAAAGAACTCAAGATTTCTTTGTAAAGAAGAGTACCATATTTTGCAGGGTCTTGAGAAGCCAGACTTGCCATTGGATTGAATCCTTCCACCAAAATAGGGTTGTTTGTTTCATCATTACAATAATATTTAGCAGGTACAATAGCATTACTCAAGTTAGTATTGTTGGTTATATCATCGGAAGAAATAGCTTGGGGAGTACATAAATTTATCTCTCTATCTTTTGGATTCGGTCTCGGTACATCATATATTGAACTACATGCTCCCATTTTTTCTTTTATAAATATTATTATTTATAAAAGATATGGAGAAAGTTAATGGAAGTTCAGAAGGAAAAAGAGAAGTTAGCGGAGTAGTTAAAGGCCTTCTCGGTCTCTCTATTTTTTTAGGAATCGTATCAATTGGGTTAAATATTTATTACATATATGCTTTGGAAGAAACTAAGAAATCAATATCTATTGCTAGCAACAAACCAGCAGGAGAATTTGCTACCGAGCCAAATGCTTCTGTTTCTTCAGGGGTGTTAAATGAATGTACTTATAGTGGATTAAAAAATCAACCGTGTATTTATCGAGCCCAAAACTTAAACGAAGCCATAGCTCAGTGCAACAGACTTCCTCAAATTTGTAATAGATTTGTCTACAACAGTGAAAGTAAAAGTATTTCAATCATCAGTTTGGATAGTAACAATTTCATTCCAAGTCAAAATTCTTCTGTTCATACTCGTCAAGTAGGGGTAACTTATTCTGGAACTGGTCAGAACAATAATGCAAATTCCGGAGGTTTTTCCAACAGTGCTACATTTACTGCTTCTGGACAGGATTTCACTACTGCAGGGGCTACTGGACGGACTTCGACATTTGCAGGAGCACCGGCTGTCAGTTATTATTAATAGCAACTAGAAGATAAATAATTAAGTTTTCTGTCAAACGGAGTCATAAACATTCTATCCGAAAGAGTTTCAAGATTAGTAACTATGTCAAGTAAAACAGGAACTGGTTGACTTTCTGCAATATTATTAAGATTATAATTGGTACTTAAAAACAATAAATAAGGTTCGTTGGCTATATTAGCAAGAGCATAGTAGAACATATCGTTTTCAATATTTCCAGGGTTAAAATTATAAATAATTTTAATTATTTCTATTGGAATTTTGTTTAAATCTTGAATCCAATACGACCAATAAAGGGGGGTTTTATAACTTAAATCTAACGCAGATTGATTACTAGTAAAACCATTGTAGAAAGGAATAGTATCGTTGTAAATAAAATAATTTCCTCTTCTTGCTATCGGAGAACCCCAAAAGACTCTATCAACGATATTTCTAGTCACACTATTCATAATTATACTCTTTTGTAACGACAGAGAAGATAATAGTAAATTATTTACTAAATATGAAATTCCAGGGTTAATAGAAATTGGACCGTTGAGTATAAAATTTTCACCAACAAACTTTCTTCCGTTAGCAGAAGTTACTTTATAGGAATCGTTATTAAAGTAAATATCATTGAATGGAGCATTACCTGTCATGTTCTGGTAATATCTGATATTATAGAATTGGTAACTACTGTCAATACCTGTCGTCGTAAAAATTTTATTATATCCTGTTTTAGTAGCAAAGTTTAAATCTCTATTGCTGGTACTTAGATTAATATTTGGAAGACATGAAGTAACAATTAGGGAACCGTCTTCGTAAGTCAACGGCCCGTCACTTTTTGGAATAATTGGAACGATATTATTAACAAATAAATACGGAATTCTTTTATTAACCAGTGTCATATCCAAGTTAGTATTGGTTGATAAAATAAGAGTTTCGTCCAAACTCCCATCTATTTCGTAATTTAGAATTCCTGTTATCCCAATATACCTATCAGGGACATTGTTAATCTGTTTTACTCCAGGAGTGTTAGTTTTCCCTGTATAAAAACCAATAACTAGTTCATTAGAAGAATATTTCATGATGACATCTATATCTACTTGATTCTTCACATATAAGATTGGATTTCCTGGGATAAAGAAATTAGTTTTCCCAGAATTACTTGACGAAGTGACAAAAGAACTCATAACTATCGGAGTACAGTACCCAAAACTGGTAAAAATTGGATTAATATCCATGGTTTCATTTTCTGGTGCAGCCGGTGACGCAACTAACTCACTTCCCTGATATCTAATATTTTCAAATTGAACAGCATCAAAACCACTATATTCTATTTTTCTTAGACTAGACTCATTGGCTATATTAATTTTATTATATTCTGATGTGGTATTTTTATTTTCTGGTTTTATATTTTTGTAGCTAGAGACGATGTTAATTTCGTTAGTATCAGAAGTTTGATAAATATATTTTTGAGTCCTATCTAATTGATAAGGATAATCAAATGTGATAACATCGTTATCAATTGTACTATATTTGTCAATAGAATATATTTTTGGATTTGGAGGGGTAAAATTATTAGAAATCTCATAATTAATATATTGTGAACTTGTACCGTATGATATTCTGCTAACATTTCTATATTTGTTACTAGAAGAATAACTATAATTATTGTCAAAAGCATCAGAAATATTGTAATCTATTCTTGTCACTTGACTGGTCAAATTATCAACCAAACTGGTAAGAAAAATAGAATCTTCTTCAACTTCAATCGAATAATCACAACCAACAGGTAGGAAGAATCCAATAGGATAGTTGTACTGAACATTAGTAAATTGACTATTAGGAGAATATAATTCTTTTCTTTTGTTGATTGTTATATTTTCTGTTCCGTAAACCGGAGAAGCAGGAATATTAATTGTAAATAAATTAACTCCTTCCATTTCAGGGAGCTGTAAATAACCAGAGTCTGGAGAATATTCTCCAGAACTTATAGTTACATCTGTATTTAGAGTTGTTATTGATGTACCTCCAATATTAGGTTCTGAAAAAACATCTTTGGTATTATCTGTCACTAATAATGTAGTTGAATTAACAGTAGTTCCAACACCTACATTGTAATAAGTTGTTTGATTGACTAATGGAAGTTGTGTTGAATTATGAAAATAAGAAACACCGGTTGTAGAATTTGAGTAAAAAGTAACAGAAGTTCCTGGGTATAAATTTAAATATTTAAAACTTCCGTCTGACTGATTTGTATTTGAAGAGATGAAATTTATTTCTTGATTTGATAAATTTTTGTTAAATTTGAAACCAGAATCGTAACTAATCATCTTGTAATTAGTTGGATTATTTTTGACATTTGTGAAGAAATTTGTCCCTTCCAAAACATTTAAACTATCTATTTGAGCATTTGAACCAGAAGCAGAAACACCTGCATAATCCAGGTTATATATTCCAATTGCATCGGTCCCGTCTATACTTTCAAAATAAATACTAGCTCCTTGTCTCAAAGAAAAGTCGCTGTCAATAAGGCCACTAACCCCTGCAAAATAGTATTCTCTTCTAGTGTAATTGGTATATTTATCCTTGTAAGTAATGTTAATTTGATGGGAATTATCTGACTTTTTGATGATACTAACTCTTGGATCTGTTATACTGGTATCTTCAAATTTTACGTTTTTTGTGATTTTTCGTGGACCCCTGTTCACAAATAAATCGATATTTAGGACACTATTAGAAAATTTATATGTTCCAATTGCACTGGGAGCTGCCTGGCAAGTTCCGAAGTCTTTAGAAACTATTAATTTTTCACCATTTGCTGCTGATTTAGCATAATCTAGTTCTTCAAAAGTAGCTGTATTTAAGTCGTATAATTGAATAGTTTTGCTTCGAGTGTTACAACTCTTCTTAACACCACAATCACCATTCTGTAAACAAATATTTTGGGTATTAGACAAACAGTTATTTGTAGTTTTTTGATAGGTAAAGTTAGCCGGGCACCCTATCAAAGAACTGGTATCAAAAACATCCCAAGGTCTACCACAATATCTAAAAGTTCTGTCGTCGTTTGTTGTCTGCTTCAAGCAAATATTTGGAGGTTCGCATGCTTTATCAACATCATCACAAATTTCTCTAGAAATTGCAACTTGTTTGGCACATTTTCCAATATCGTTAACAAAAACACCTCCGATACTTGCTCCAGAACCAGTACCAATTACATTTATGTTAGCTATCAAAGTAGAATTAAAATCTTCGTTGAAGGTACATTCCAAACCTGTTTGACAACCCAAACCTACATTATTACAAACTTGACCTAACGAACCTTTGGTAGATGTTCTACCCTTTTCTACACAAAAATTATCAAGAGTATCTGTATTTGTCTCACATGGATACAAAACCCCTTGGTCGTTGTCTTCAATTAGTGTTCTTTTGGCACCCAAAGGAAAATTTATGACACAAATTCCGTCTTCTGGACCACCTAAATCCAAAGTATACGTGTCGGTGGAAGTTAAGCTTAGAGGTAAATCCTTGAGTGTTATAATAGTATTTCCATCTGATACAGAAATTTCGGTTATTAAAAATCTTCCCAAAAATCCATTTTCTGTACTCATGAGGGTGATATAATAATCCTTTTCAAAAACGGTAGTACCTGTGACGCTAAAAGTTTTGTTGGTAGTGTTGTAAGTAGCATCATATTTGAATAATGGCTTAGTGTTCAAACATCTAACCTGGTTTGGAGTGTCTTGGTCAGTATATAAAGCGCACTGTTCTGTCAAAACACATCCAGAATCCTTTGGAAATAAATTAAATTTGCATCTCTTGGAAATAGAATCGCAAACGTGATTAAATTGACCATCTCCTTCGCATTCAGAATTATTTGTACATGGTCTATTGATGACTTCTCCGAAAGTCTGACAATAACCATAAATACAACCATCTGAAAGAGGGGTACATTCATTACGGGCAGAACATTCTTGATTGATGTCTTTCAGACAGATACCTCCGCCGTCAACAATTCCATGAATACAAACCAAACCCTGATTTGTATCACAACCTTGTTGTTCATGAGAACCTGGTAAATTTGGAACAGTTCCTGTCGGAGGATTAGATTGACATGGCTGTCCCAACCCTTCTGGAGCATAGCCAGTGGCTCCTATTTTGGAATCGTTAGATTTTATCGGAGGATAGGCTTCTAAACTCCCTCCATTATTACCAGAATTGTCTGTGTTATCTGGAGCTGGATTTAGATTTCTATCAATAACAATAGGCTGTGATTCTAACTCTTTTTGTATAACTTGTTTCCAAGATGTGAAAATGAAAATAACAACTATCAATATAATTAGCCATTCCAAATAATAATGTCCTATTAATTTTTGTTTTTTCATATTTTATTTTGTTTATCTTTTAAATCACAAAATATATAAAATGAGTACTAGATTAAGAAGAGA
>TARA_R110002126_G_scaffold71121_1_pt1 | contig 15835 bp, 21 predicted proteins | sample TARA_R110002126 | Tara Oceans TARA_R110002126 (sample SAMEA4397536) | marine metagenome | biome: Polar Biome; feature: [DCM] deep chlorophyll maximum layer (ENVO:01000326); material: water (ENVO:00002006), including particulate matter (ENVO:01000060) such as... | depth 30 m
CCGGAATCAAGTCGCGGGTCAAGTCGTGGATCAAGTCCTGGAACAACTTAAATGAATACTGTATTGATATTAAAAACCAGGCCTGGTATCGCGGCATTAAATAAAGTCAGGGATCAAGTCCGGGATCAAGTCCGGGATCAAGTCTGGCATCAAGTCTGGCATCAAGTCAAGGATCAAGTCTGGTATCAAGTCCGGGATCAAGTCCGGGAACAAGTCATGGATCAAGTTTGGGAACAACTTAAATGAATGCCGTATTAAATAAAGTCCGGGGTCAAGTTTGGGAACAAGTCCGGAATCAAGTTCGGGATCAAGTCGCGGGTCAAGTCTGGGATCAAGTCTGGGATCAAGTCTGGGATCAAGTCGGGCATCAAGTCGCAGATCAAGTCCTGGATCAAGTCCGGCATCAAGTCTGGGAACAACTTAAATGAATGCCGTATTAAATAAAGTCCGGGGCCAGGTCCTGAATCAAATCTGGGATCAAGTCTCGGATCAAATCAAGACACAAGTCCTGAATCGAGTCCGGGATCCGCTCCGGCATCAAGTCCTGGATCAAGTCCTGAATCAAGTCCGGGAACAAGTCATGGATCCAATCACAATAGATCAAATCCGGAGTCAAACTGAGGAGTTATGAAAACTTACAAAAATAGTGGTGTTGATATTCAAAAAGGCGAAAAAATCGCAAAGTATTTAGGAATGACTGAATATGGAGCACAAGTAGAAATACCAGCGAGCGATGTTCCTCAAAAAGTAGTATTAACTACAGATGGTGTAGGGACAAAGATTCTTGTTGCCGAAGCGCAAAACAAGTTTGATACTATAGGCATTGATCTCGTCGCGATGTGTATTAATGATTTGTTGTGTAAATTTGCAAGACCTGTTGCGTTCTTAGATTATTACGCAACAGGTTGTCTTAATATAGATAAGAGTAAAAGTATACTTGATGGCATTCTTAAAGGATGCAAAATCGCTGGTTGTCAGTTAGTTGGTGGTGAAACTGCAGAAATGCCGGGTGTGTATGAAGGTTCTAAATTCGATTTGGCGGGCTTCGCGATGGGGATTATTAACACTCATAATGCATCATGGCAACACAAAAAAAGTGTGGTAGCCGGAGATCTGTTAATTGGAATTCCGAGCAGTGGTCCTCATTCGAATGGATTTTCTTTGTTAAGAAAACTTCTTTCATTAGAAAATATTCCGCTCGAGCCTACACGAATGTATGTTGACGAAATATTAGATAATTTTTCGTACATCGAAGCAGTTGCACACATTACTGGCGGCGGCTTACATGGAAATATACCAAGAATATTAGGAGGGCGCAATTATTGCATCGACATACAAACGTCGGGGGTTTGGAATCAGTGGTGGCAAGACCTGTTTGAATTGGGCGAATGCACACACATTGAATTTGAAAATGTGTTTAATTGCGGCGTAGGGATGGTTCTTGTGGTAAAACAAAAAAATCTAGAATTTATTCAAGAAGGTATTCCCGACGCACGTATAGTAGGCAAGGTTTTGTAAAACAAGTAAATTATAATGAAAAAATTACAACTACCGAATACTGTTATTTTTAAGACAACAAAAGAAGAAGAAAATTTTATTAAAAAAATGACTAGTGACATTCATAAATGTCCAGTAAGAAATAGTTGTAATCGCACACTATCGACGATTCATGAACACGTATACAGTGGTGTAATTTTGGAATTTGCTTTACAAAGACTTGGGTGGTATAAAAACAGTCTAGCATTTGACAAAACAATTCCAAATACATACAATTGGGATGTAGAAAAAGATGGAATTCGGGCAGAAGTTAAATCCACGAAACCCCCATTCGTCGGTCCTGCAAAAACTAAGTTTAAATCACAAGCGTGGCAAGGAATCCGGGCCCGCGACTTCAAAAAGATTCTTAAACATAAAGATAGTTTAGATGTAGTTATTTTCGGATATCACATCAAATCGCCGGAAACTGATTTGATAGAATGCAGATGGACTTTAATTGCCCCGGTTGACGATACTTTTAAATTCGCGGTCAAACAAAAAAAGTATCGAGCCAAAGGAGATGCTGAAGAACTTTTTTACAACCACAATGCATTCGTCTATTGCGATAGTATTTTTGGCTAAGCTGCAAGCAAATATTCGTTTTTATAAATAACCTATAAAAACAAACGTAGAGCAATAATGTCTTGATTTTTTTAAAAAATGAATATGTTTCGAAGGGAATCCGGGACAACATTAAAGAACAGTATGGTGTAGGATTCAAAGCACATGTGTCACACGCAAGAACCGGCAAAAAATTGTATGTCGGAAATTATAATCACGACACAATAAAATTTGCTGAAGCGGAAGCCAATTTATACGTTGCAACACGCGCCCGGGCCGGTGAAGAAGCCGCAAATAAAGCAATTTTGGTATTTCTGGAGGAGTTATGAAAACCTTTAAACAATTTTCTGAATCAAAAGAATCACACGCCGTAATGACATTCGGTCGTATGAATCCTCCAACAACGGGTCACGAGAAACTGATTCATGCTGTGCACGCCCATGCACAAGAGGTTGGTGGTTCTGCTCATGTTGTAGTATCTCATAGCCAAGATGCAAAGAAGAATCCGTTGCAACCAGCAGATAAAACTAAGTATGTAAAGAAAATTGCACCAAAAGGCGTGAACGTATCTACATCTTCAAAAGAACAACCAACCATTCTACATCATGCATCAAGATTGCACGACGCTGGCCACCAACATTTAACTGTTGTCGTTGGTAGCGATAGAGTAGAACAAATGCATAATCTATTACACAGATACAATGGCAAAGCCGGTTTGAATCACGGCGGATACAATTTCAAAAGCATTAAAGTCAAAAGCGCTGGTAATCGTGATCCAGATGCCGAAGGAACATCAGGTATATCTGGAACAAAAATGAGAGATCACGCGCACAATGGAGATCATGAGTCATTTAAGAAAGGCCTGCCTAAAGCTCTGCATGGTCATGCAAAAGACATTGTATCAAAAATTAAAGGTGCCGCGTAATGAAACTTTTTAGAGAATACACAAATTATATTTCCAAATTAAAAGAACAAAAAAGTGATATTCTACGAGATATTGAACAACTATTTGAAGAAAATACTCCGGTAGCCAAAGTAGGCAATAATACGAAAGGAGTATTACACGAAATATTAGTTGGAAAACATATGTTAAGTAGCAAGCATATGAAAAACCATGAGGGAAAGACTGGTGAAACTCCAACGCAAATGCACGACAGATTAAAGAAAACGATGCATCCCGATGATTATAAAAAAATAAACAAAAGAGCAAAAGCTACAGCAAAACATATAAAAACACATATTGAATCGCAAGGACATACTGTGCATGATGTTCATTGGACATCGAAGCCTGGCGATTTACATAAGTCTACAGGCATACACGCTTCGCAAAAACAAGACGCTTCTGATGTTGTAGTGCATTCGAAAGACAAAAATGGTAGAACAACACATCATGGCATTAGTTTAAAAGTTACCGATAACACATCTAAACATATTGGCGTATCAAACCCCGGGTCGGACGCAATGTACGGTGGGCATCATATGATCACTGCGCATCGTGAAAGTTTAGAAAAACAACATCCTGCATTAAAAAAATCAAATGCAACTAAAAGAAAAGCTTACGTCAAGTCTTTGTCTGAAAATGAAAGAAATAAAATTCGTACGCAAAACACACAAGCACTTCATAAAGTCTCAGCTCATGTTCATAAGCACTTAGAAAATGCCGGTACACATGCTATAGCTGAACATATAAAAACGCACGTACTACAATCGCATAAGACTCCTATGCAAGAAGAAGGTCATCACCATCTTCGTGTGACTACTCATTCTACTACTAAAACACATCAAAATAAAACTGGTGAAGAATATGGACATCATATTGTTAATCCGCATGAGCATTACGAACATATGTTGAACGACCATCAACATTTGACAGCACATCATCAAGGAACATCTGTTGTTTTTAAACATAAAGACAAAATAATCGCAAGGCACCAAATGAAATTTAATTCACAGAGTGATACGCATTCCTCATTGAAGGGAAACGGGACGCCAGCAGTATGAAAACCTTTAAGGAATTTATAGAAGAAAAAAATTCAAAATTCACAAAAGCCGGCGTATCTGGTTTTAATAAAGCAAAAAGAACTCCTGGTCATCCTACAAAAAGTCATATCGTTGTAGCAAAAAGCGGAAATAAAATTAAAACTATTCGTTTCGGCGAACAGGGGGCGTCTACTGCTGGCGCGCCTAAATCGGGAGAGTCTTCCACAATGAAAGCAAAAAGAAAATCTTTTAAAGCTAGGCATGGCAAAAATATTGCGAAAGGTAATATGTCGGCCGCATATTGGGCAAATAAAGAAAAGTGGTAAACCGATTAACGGAATCACATATAAAACAAAATACGAGGATAAGTATGTTTAATTTTAATGCATTTACAGTATTGATGAGCGAAGGCAGTACTGACACAAAAAAACTGACACATCTTGATCACGTAGAAGATCACGCGCACAATTCTGGCGACGAAGGGTTCCATCATGCCTTCCACAGCTTAATGAACACTCACCATCATATGAAAGGTAATGCCCGTGAAGGACATTCTATTACTACTAAATATGACGGCGCGCCAAGCATTGTTTTTGGCCATCATCCCGACAATGGTAAATTTTTCGTTGGTTCTAAATCAGTATTTAATAAGAATCCAAAAATTAATCATACACATGATGATATCGAAAAAAATCATGGCCATGCTCCTGGCCTAGCCCAGAAACTACACTCTGCACTTGACCATCTCCCGAAGATTACCCCAAAAGGAAAAGTGTATCAAGGTGACGTGATGCATTCAGGCGTAAAATCAAAATCGAACCCGCACGGTGATGTCGAGGAACATAATTAATGAAAAAATTCAAAGAATTTTATGCAGGCGGGCTCGATAATTCGCTTGAATCTTCTAGTTTTCATAAAGATGAACTAGAACGCGCAAAAAAGGATTAAAATAATGTCTAAGTATTCGTTTACACCAAACACTATTTCATATAGTACTCCGAAAGATTCGAAGCACGGCAAAGCAATTTCTAAATCCAAATTTGGTGTAGCCACACATACTGAATATACGGGCAAGAGCCTTGAGCACATGTCTGCGCATTTTAACGCAGATACTAGTCAAATGAAAAAGCATCCTGATGTGCATAATGTGTCGCCTCATGTATCATCTGAAGGTCGTCATCCTGGATATAGCCAAGAACACGAAAAGAAATTCTTGACTCATATGAAACACGCCACTAAACATTTTAACGGCAAAACAGAAGGACACGACGAGGCGATTCAAGCACACAATCACGCTACTCATATCAATACATATATCAATAAGACGGTAAGAGAAAGTACTAAGCCAACTGTTGCTGGTTATAAATCACATTTAAAATCAGAACATACAAAAATGGCAGATAAAGTCAAAACAGAAAAATCTAAAAAACAAAAAACTGATACAGGCGCTCTACACACTGATCATGTAGAATCCAATAAGCATCACTTTAAGACTGCGTTGGCCATTCATCATCATCTACAACAAGCGAAAAATACTTTAGTAGGAAGTTTATCCTCTAAGCCAGATTTCGAACATCATGTCGCTGGAAATAAAACAAAACCTGAAGGATTTGTGACTAGTCATGACAACAAACCAAGTAAACTGGTAGATCGCAGCGAGTTCTCGAGGCTCAACTTTTTGAAGGGAAAACCTGGAGAAAAGAAGTGAAAACCTACCAGCAATTGATAGTTGAAGTATCTGCCGATACAGACGTTTTAACAATTGCGCACAAGCGCGAATTAGAAACAGCCCATGACAATTTTAGGGATGCTGCCGTGACGGCCGGCCGTATACGTAATAAAGATCTGGAACATCAGCAGCGAAAGAAAAAACTCAAAGCCAAAGCCAAAGAGTTCCGTTCTGTTGCTAAGCGACATATGTCTATTATAAGAAAAATCCGTAAACAGTACAAAGAACGAGAATAATGTGTACGTTTATATAATTTTATAAATAATAATATGAAAGAAGAAAGATTAATAATAATTCTTAGCGATTTTATTGAACAGAAAGCGCAAAAAGAAAAAGAACTTTTATTCTATGAAGAAAAATTAGACGAGCTCACAATGAGAATGAAATTCTTGCGACAGGAAATAGACTTAACAAATAGCATTATAAAAATAATAGAAACAGAATCTATAATAAAAGTAAAGGTCACATAAGGAGAAAAAAATATATCGTTTCGGAACAATACACAAAACCGTAAGGAACCATATATGTTTGCAAACTACAATACGACCCAGTACGATAATGCAGATAAACAAAGAAAAAACAAAAGAACAAAAAGAAAATCAAACAGTTCATCACAATCAACGGCCGTTGGGTCTTCTGGCCTTCGATTAAAACACATTGAACCAAAAACAAAAAATCAAGTTATAACGTTCGATGAATACAAAAATAATAATCACTGTGTTATGCACGGAGTAGCTGGCACGGGCAAAACCTTCATATCTCTATATCTCGCATTCGATGAGATATTTAATGCAAAAGAAAAACAAAAAATAATATGCATACGTTCTGTTGTTCCTACCCGCGATATTGGTTTCCTTCCTGGAAACGAAAAAGAAAAAGCCAAAGTTTATGAAATGCCATATTCTAACATATGTAATGAACTGTTCGGCCGCGGCGATGCATATGAAATTTTAAAAACTAAAAAACAATTTGAATTCATGACAAGCTCATTTTTAAGAGGAATGACATTTAATGATGCAACAATAATAATAGATGAAGCACAAAATCTTTCATTTCATGAATTAGATACCATTATAACAAGACTCGGCAGAAATTGTCGTCTTATTGTTGCAGGAGATTTTAGACAATCAGATCTAGAAAAAAATGGATTGTTACCATTTTTTTCCATTTTAAAGAGAATGCGTAGTTTTTCATTTATTGAATTTAATATTGGTGATATAGTCAGGAGTGGTATAGTAAAAGAATATTTAACAATAAAGCATACAATGTAACATATAAGTATATAATATAGCAGTTAAGTGAGGAGAAATTTTGAATGAAAGTTAAATATTTTAGGCCTGATATTTTTGAAATAGATGAATTGGGCTTAGATAAAGAACCGCCTATAATTACAGTGGGTCAGATTCTTGGGGCTTATATGCCCGTAGACAGAATGGGAAAATTTAATCCTTTTAATATGATGTATGAACCTATTCCATCTATCCATACTTTCAATAAAACATTTGAAGACTGTTGTATGGATGCTGCCAAAGAACTATGGAAAATAGGAAAACCCATAGAACTTTTTTGGAGTGGCGGTATTGACAGCAGTGGAGCTTTGATCGCGCTATTAGAAACTAAATCTGAAAATGATGTATTAAATATTCGATACACCCAAGAGTCAATTAACGAGTTTCCTTTGATGTGGGAAAAAATGGTGAAAGACAGAAATGATCCTTTGCCAGATAAAGAAATGTTAAGCGAAACTTTTTTTGAAAATCATGATATCATTAAAATTACAGGAGAGTGCGGTGATCAATGTTTTGGTAGCGATGCTCTACATAAAAATTTAGACAGAGCTGCAAAAGATTGGGAGACTATTCTTACATGGAGCAAAGAAGATTTGTTTGGCATTTGGAACGGCTGGAGTAACGGTATATCGGTTACTGATCCTACATTACCGATTATCACTGACAATAATTATAGAAAAAGAAAGAATTCTTTGGCTGAAATTTTATTTGAACATGTTGATCTTTCGCCGATAGAAATTATAAATGTGTTTGATTTATACTGGTGGATGAATTTTTGTTTCAAATGGCAAGATGTAGATAGTCGCATGATTTTTACATTTACGACTGCGTCTAGTTGTCAATCAACTCTAAGTTTTTTTAACACTGAGGATTTTCAGAAATGGTCTTTAACTAACCACGATATAAAACACAACGGTACTTGGGAGACGTATAAACAACCAGCTAAAGAGTACATAAATAAATATATCAAAGATGAGACCTATAGAAAAAACAAAACAAAAGAGCCATCATTGATTAAAATACTAAAAAATTCAATAGATGAAGAGTATACTTATGCACATCGAAAGAAAAGAAGAACTAGTCCAAATCGTATCAAACTAGTGTTGGAAGATGGCCGATTTTGGCGAAGAAATGAAAAAGTACCAAATGAAATTTATTCTAATATTTTAATCTAAATATTATTATGGAACAGAAATGATAAGACTGAGTAATTTTGAAGAAGTTCATAAGATTTGGACGTCTCATCTTTGGCCGCAAAGAGAGAATGTTGCACATATGACTAGTATGACCTACCTTGGTGGTCATGACACAGAAATTTATGCAAAATACAAACCAACGTTTTTTGTCTACGAAATAAAAGGAGAAATAGTTGGAGTAAATTCGTGTTGCAAATCGGCTACTACTCAAATGAGATCTAGAGGACTATGGGTCAATACGCGATATCGCAGACAAGGTATTACATACAAATTATTTAATGCATTGTTCGAAGAAGCAAATATACAAGAATGTGAATTAGTCTGGAGTTTGCCACGTAAGACCGCAATCAAAGCATATTTAGCCAATGGATTTGAAAAAACTAGTGATTGGATTAAGACTGACACATCAAGCGCAAATTGCTATGCAGTTAAAATGCTATGAATAAAAATAAATTATTTAAAGATACAATGAAATGAAACATTAAATGATAAACTCAGTTAGAATATTACCACACAAAATTCAGACTACCGAAAACGTGGATAATGTTAATATAGTCTTGTTTGCAACTTCACCTAATATAGGTACACCCCAAAGAACACTTGGCGTTTATCGTATTGCACACTTATTGAGACAACAAGGATTTAGAGTAAAGGTGATAGATTTTATCTATCCTTTATTAAAAGACCATAAAGAACATTTATTTCTATATCTAACAGAAATATGTTCGCCGCATACTTTGTTTGGATTTTCTACTACATTTTTTGCAGACTTCATTAACACAGATATAGAGGAAAATTTAAAAGTTCCGGGTTGGCGCCGAGGATATATTCAAACAGCTATTTATGAAAATAAACGAGTGGATATTGATGAAAATCTTATGAACTTGTTTAATTTTATAAAACACGATTTTGATAATGCAAAAATTATCATGGGTGGGTATGGTGCCGCAAGTCGGCCGATTTTTAATCAGTGTCCGATTGACCATTGGATTATGGGATATGCAGAAGAATTTACAGTTTCTACGATTAATCAAATTCTTGCCGGTGATGAACTTCCAAAAATCATTAATGTAACTTCATCTAATTGGAACTTCAGAGAATCTGGTAGTTGTTTTGATATAGAGGACAATATTTTTTCTGGCGAAACTTTACCAATTGAACTAAGTCGAGGATGTATATTCAAATGTAAATTCTGTAGTTACCCATTACTAGGAAGAAAGCCAGAAGATAAGTATTTAAAAAAAGAAGATTGTATTTTTAATGAAATGATGCACAATTATGAAAATTTTGAAACAACAAATTATTTGATGATGTGTGATACTTTCAATGAATCAACTCATAAACTTCTAAATATTAATTCTGCAATGAATATGTTTAAGAGGGAGACAGGAGAAAGTATACGTTATGTTGCATACTTGAGATTAGATTTATTAGAAAGATTTCCAGAACAAATTGAAATATTGAATGAAATGGGGATTAAAGCGGCTCATTTTGGGATTGAAAGTCTTAACTATCCATCAGCAAAAAGTGTCGGTAAAGGACTAAAGACAGAAAAAATATATAGAACTTTAGAAAAATGTCAAGACGCTTGGCCATCAGATGTAATATTGTATTCTGGTTTTATTATTGGCCTACCACACGAAACTAAGGAAACAGCTACCGAATGGTGTAACATGTTATTAAATAGACAAATACCTTTAACGTGTTGGAAACTTGCACCTCTGTCTATGGAGAAAGATATTTCTAGTAATGTCCCATATTTAAGCGAGTTTGACCAGAACGCTGAAAATTATGGTTATGATCGTAGTGGTGCTGAGTGGACAAACGAACATTGGTCTTTTAGCGAAGCAAAAAGTTTTGCTGAAGAATGGAGTCAAAAATTCATAGATAATAAATCACATTCATCTGGCCACTCGTGGAATTCTGTTGTGCGGTTATCTGATCATTTGAAGAATGGAAACGGAAAAGAAAACGCAAAAAAGTTTTATGAAAAATACAAAAATAAAGTATTCAAGGATATAATGGAATGAGATATTAAATCATGTACGGTGAATTTGCTTTTTGTAATGCTCCATTTAATAATATGTATTTTAATACATTAAGTAAAGTTGCTCCATGTTGGAAGCTTCCTGGATTTGTTGACACATGGTCTAAGGATCGATCTATAAATGATATATGGAATGGTGAACATTTTCAAAAGTATCGTGATGCGTTGTTAAAGAATAAATTCTTAACTCGATGTAAAGAATGTAAACACGAAACGGATAATGGTATTTGGCCACTTGCAAAAGCGTATAGTGAGTTATGTGTAAATAAGAATGGTTATCCGAGTCTGATTGAAATTGAAGTAAGTAATCAATGTAATCTTGAATGTATTATGTGTTCACCGCTATTGAGCAATGGTCTTGCAAAGAAAGCTAATATAGGTGATCATCGTGGAATGCTAGAGCCATATGACAATTCATTTAGAGAACAATTGAAAGAATACTATCCACATCTTAAAGAGTTTCGAATTAATGGTGGAGAACCATTTGCTCAAAAACTAGTGCTAGATATTTGTGAAGATATAGCAGAAATAAATCCTAGTCTTCGTATTAGTTTTGCTACAAATGGCACTGTGATGAATAAGCGAGTACGCCATATATTAGATATTTGTAATATCCAAATCAACATTAGTATTGATAGTTTAATTCCTGAGCGCTATTCAAAAATTCGTGTGAACGGTGATCTTAATAAAGTTTTAGTAAATTTAGAAATTTTTAAAGATCATTGTAAAAAGAAAGATACGCAAATATCTGTTATGGTAAATCCTATGCGTAATAATTGGGAAGAAATGCCATTATTCTTGGATTTTTGTCATAAGCATGACTTAAAGCTTTGGTTTAATACAATACGTTATCCTACACATTTATCAATCTGGAATCTACCTACAAATGAGTTGAAAGTTATTTATACTAAATTGTCTGCCATGACTGCTCAGCGGAAAAAACTGAATGAATATAATAAACTTCGACATTTAGTAGAAGATCAAATTGCCAATTGGTTGATGGATTCCCATATACAAACCATATAAATTCTGTTCCTATACACATACTCTTATGCCATAACAACACCTATTATATCAAAGTTGACTGCTCTATTATACCGCATCTAGATAGCAATGTCAACCGTTTTATCACAAAATAATAACGAAAAAAAAATATGTACATTCCGGTGCAAATATGGTACAATAGTATTTCCATCATAGGAGTTTAATATGTCATTTTACACTAACGTACAGAAATACGGCAACAGAATACTGTATGTGGGATATGAAAACGGTAAACGAATAGTAGATAAAATAGAATATTATCCAAAACTTTTTGTTTCTACTAATAAAAAAAGCAATTATCAAAGCATCTTTGGCGAGTACGTAGATACCATCACGCCGGGTAACATGAACGATTGCAAAGAATTCGTAGAAAATCACAGTAATGTATCAAATTTTAAAATTTATGGCACGCAAGATTATGCTGCTCAATATATTTCCGATACATTTCCAAATGGTTGCGAATTAGATATCGACAAAATTAATGTATCATATATCGATATCGAATGTAAGTCTGATAACGGTTTTCCTAAACCAGACGTTGCAGAACAACCAATTACCGCAATCACACTCAAATCAAATCAAAGTGATACTTTCTATACCTGGGGGTGTGGAGATTACAATGCGCCAGACAATGTAGAATATGTTAATTGTAGAGACGAAAATACATTACTACATTTGTTCCTAGATCATTGGTCAAAGAACTGTCCGGATATTATTACTGGTTGGAATGTTAAATATTTTGATATGTGTTATATTGTAAATCGTATCAATAGAATTCTTGGTGAGAAAGAAACAAAGCGTCTATCTCCGTTTAAAATTGCGCCTTGGATAAAACGCGCGAAAGGTGGAGAGCAATTTGCACAAATCATTGGCGTTAACACAATGGATTATTTGGATTTGTTCAAAAAATTCGGATATTCGTATGGGCCGCAAGAGTCATATAGTTTAGACAATATTTCTAATGTTGTTCTTGGCGAAAAGAAGTTAGATTATTCTGAATATGAATCACTGCACGATTTGTATATTCAAGATCATCAGAAGTTTATCGATTATAATGTACGTGATACGGCATTAGTAGAACGTATTGATGAAACAACTGGATTGATTGCTCTTGCAATAACATTGGCATATAAAGCTAACACGCAGTTTGAAAACGTATTTGGTTCTGTTAAAATATGGGAAGTGTACATTTATAACACAATGATTCGTGACAATCTTGTAGCACCCATAGCCGATAAAAGTAATTCATCTGGTCATAAAATTGAAGGCGGATACGTTAAAGAACCAAAAATTGGAATGAATCGTTGGGTAGCTTCTTTTGATGCAAATTCGTTGTATCCTCATTTGATTATGCAATATAATTTAAGTCCTGAAACTATTATTAAAAGTGTAGGTGGTCATACTGTAGACAATTTGCTTAATGGACAAAAAATAGATATTCCTGAAAATTGTAATATTACTCCAGGCGGTCTTATCGCGAGCAACACAAAAAAAGGTTTGTTTCCGCATATTGTCGACAGTTTGTATAGCGAACGGGCTGATATCAAAAAAGAAATGTTACGCACTGAACAAGCGTATGAAAACACTAAAGGAGCAGATAAAACAACACAAAAACTATTACTCAAAACAAAAAATAAATTGCATAATGAACAAATGGCAATCAAAATTTTGATGAATTCTTTGTACGGTGCGATGGCTAATCAGTATTTTCAATTTTTTGATAATCGTATCGCGGAAGCAATTACATTGTCTGGTCAATTAACAATTCGATGGGCAGAACGGGCAGTTAATAGTTATTTACAGAAAATAATGGGGGACAAAAAAGATAGAGTGGTCGCTATCGATACTGATAGCGTGTATGTTTCGTTCATCGATATCGTAAAGAAATATGAAAAGAATGCCAATGATATCGAAACATCTAAATTCATTGATGATATGGCAACGCAAGCGATTGAACCTATGTTTGAAAAGTCATTTGATTCGTTAGCAAAATATTTGAATGCATATGAACAAAAGATTATTATGGGTCGTGAGGTTATTGCTTCAAAGATGATCATTACTGGTAAGAAGCGATACATAACACACGTCATTAATAGTGAAGGAGTACAATTTACAAAACCAAAATTAAAGATTACTGGCATAGAATCAGTACGATCATCAACGCCTATGATTTGTCGTAAATACATTGAAGATACTTTACATATTATTATGAATGATGATGAAAAAACTTTACACAACTTTGTATCAAGTAAGCGAAAGGAATTTAACAATCAATTGCCGGAAGATGTAGCATTCCCACGCGGCGTATCTGAAGTCAAAAAATACACTAATGGAAAAGGATATAATAAAGGAACGCCCATTGCAGTACGCTCGGCAATTTTATTTAATAATTTGATGCGCGAAAACAAAAATGTTGAACCTATTAAGGACGGCGATAAAATTAAATTTTTGTATCTTAAAACTCCGAACAAAATTGGAGAGAATGTGATTGGATTTCCTAAGGTTTTTCCTAAGCAGTTAAACTTTTTAAAACCACACATCGATTTTGATATGCAATTCGAAAAATCGTATCTGAATCCTATGCGTACGATTTGTAATGCTATCGGATGGTCAACCGAGAAAAAAAGTTCTCTTGAGGATTTTTTTAGTTGATACATTGTTCTTTGTATAAATAACTTCTGCTATGCTAATATATTTTATTAACTAAGGAGATTTTTATGGCTAATATTTCGGGACAATTTAATGCTCTTCCTATTAAGGACTTGATTGCAGGCCCATTAACCGCAGCAGCAGAAGCACAAACACTTTTGGCAAGTGCGAGTGCAAACTTTATAAAAGATGTCGGACTTCAGGAGGATGCAACAACTAAGGAATTGACCGCTAGAACTGTAGATTTTTCGTTTAATCAGCCAACTACTGATGCCGCTGGTAATGTGGTACAAGAAAAAGTCGATCTCAAAGTTCCATTGCTCGCTATTATTAACACTCCTAGTTTGAGCGTTAAGGAAGCGGAAGTTCGTTTTACTATGTCCGTATCTAGTTCTGAGTCTAGCGAGAGTGGAAAATCCTCGACGGCTGCTATGTCAGGATCTGCAAGCGCCAATTTTGGTTTTTATAAAGCCAAGGTTTCGATGAGTGGTTCGGTTGCTTCTCATAGCACAAACACGAGGAAGTCAGATAATTCAGCAAAGTATGATGTTAAAGTAATTGCCCGTGACGACGGTCCACCTGAAGGACTTTCACAACTTTTAGATATTCTACAAGGAGCAATAAAACCCGCATCCAATCCTGTTGTAACTACACCCGCGGCCGCCACACCTGCCGCTCCCGTGACACCAGGAACTTAATACTTAGTGCATACCAATACTGACGGCGACGTAATGCTGCCGTCAGTATTTCAAAAGAAAGGAAAAATTGATGTCGTTCGATATTAGTGGAATGTTTGAGGCATTGCACGGCGCTGTGACAAATGCCGTACATACTGTTGAAGATACCGTTTGGGAAAATACTAGAAATCAGTATTTTATAGTAGATGAAGAGACCGGTGAATATTCACCAAAAATGATTAAAATCAATTTGCCGCGCGTGGAAAATGGAGCTGTTACAAAAGAAACATATGAAATTCCTGCACTGGCACTAGTAAAACAAAACTCTGTGGCGCTTAAAGAATTATCAATAGAATTTGACTTAGAATTGCACGACAAGATAGAAAATAGTCTTTTAGCCAATCTTCCAAAAAATGTTAATGCTACTGGCGAAAAAACTCAGACTCGGGCAAAACTTATTATGAAATTCAAATCGGACGCTCCGCCCGAGGGAATTATGCTCATAAACGACGCGCTCACGAAGAGCATTCCACGATAAATGACATAAGGTAATAATATGAAATCGTTTGACGAAAAAATTGGTTTTACTGCAGGTGCGTTTGATTTGTTGCACGCTGGACACGTGATGATGCTAGAGGAAGCAAAAGCACAGTGTGATTGGTTGATATGTGGATTACAGGTAGATCCTTCGTTAGACCGAAAAATGAAGAACTCACCTGTACAAAGTATTGTAGAACGTTATGCACAGCTCAAGGCCGTGAAATATGTTAACGAAATTATTCCATATAACACAGAAGAAGATCTAGAAGACATTTTAACCATGTACGAAATAAACGTTCGTATTTTGGGCGAAGAATATATTGATGAGGATTTTACTGGTAAAAACATTTGTAACTTTCGAAATATTGATATTTATTTCAATAAACGAGATCATAGATTTTCTACGAGCTCTTTGCGACAACAAATAATTACTGAGCCAGTACTCTCTGATCGCGAGATTGCAATCATGATCGCAGAGCAGACGAAAAAATGGTCCAAAATTGGTGACCATTTTTTCGAGAACAATGATTAATTACATCACGCTGGCCGCGGCCGTGGCTATATCCATTGTCGCGGCTTATTATAGC
>TARA_R110002126_G_scaffold12458_3_pt1 | contig 15828 bp, 14 predicted proteins | sample TARA_R110002126 | Tara Oceans TARA_R110002126 (sample SAMEA4397536) | marine metagenome | biome: Polar Biome; feature: [DCM] deep chlorophyll maximum layer (ENVO:01000326); material: water (ENVO:00002006), including particulate matter (ENVO:01000060) such as... | depth 30 m
ATAGGGGAGACATGATGATAGATTTATCCAATAATAAAAAGAAAATATTTTCACAGTTTAATCAAGATGGCGTTCTTGAGGAAATATTCAACGCTATTGGCGTTACAAATAGATATTTTGTAGAATTTGGATCACATGGAAAAAAAGACTCTCTGGGCAACACTGAGTTTTTAAGGAGTGAATTTAACTTCGACGGGCTACTAATGGATGGAACCGAATATGAAGACACCGATTACAAGGTTCACAAAGAGTTTATAAAAGCTGAAACAATAAATGATACATTTAAAAAACATAATGTGCCGTCAGAATTTGATTTTTTATCCATAGATATTGACGGGGAAGACTTTCATGTTATGAACGCTATAAATCTATACAGGTTTAAACCTAGGGTTGTGTCAGTAGAAATTAACCCAGCCATACCTTATCCATTTCATCTTGTACAAAAACACGACAGTAATTGGATTTGGGATGGTGGCGATTATTACGGGTGTAGTATATTCGCCATTGCGGAACTTATGGAGGGTAAAAACTACTCACTGGTCTGTATTTGTGGCATTGATGCTATATTTATTAATAACGACGAAATTAAAAAAAGCGGCGTGGAATTTAAAAACATAAATGATATACAGGTATTATTCAATCTGGCCGAAAACGATATCGAAACGTTTGATACCAAGACGCGTAATCTACTAACATCGCCATTGTTCGTTAAGAAAAACACCTCACAAATACGAGAATGGATTACAAAAAGGTTTCCACATTTTTATCCACTAGATCACGGTTTTAGTGACGACGAACAAGCGTTACAAATTCGTGCCAAGGGCATGATACCGATCAAACGCATTCCGATCAAACGGAAAGGAAAAAAAATGAATTATACAGACCTACACAGTAAAAGGAGTTTGCCAGTACCTAAGAGATACAATCATCCGAAGCTAGATGATCTTAGTGGTCAAATGCACTTTTTTGAAAGGGGAAAATTAAGAGAATGGGTTTATAGAAAAAAACCCTCTATTGTATTTGAGGTCGGTGGGGGCGAAGGTGGTGGCTCGACCATACAAATAGCACACGCTTTAAAGACGTTAAAAGATTGTAGTGAGTGTGTCGATACAAAATTCTATACTTGTGATGCTGACCCAGTGGAAATTGGCAAGTCGAAACCCTATTTCTCTACTCATCCAGACTATAAAGATTTTGTAAATGTGTCGTGCGAATACTCAACAAACTTTTTAACTAGGCTGCTGGCCCAAGGCTTGGTTCCAGACTTTATATTCTTTGATGGCCCAGAGGCACCGAAATTAAACTTACAAGATTTTAAGATTCTTGAAGAGGTTGTCCCCGTGGGAACCATGTTCGCATCTCACGATTGGGAAGTAGAAGAAAGAATAGATGGCGGGTTATCTATTAAGAATGTGGAGTTAAGACCATATCTTGAAAACAGCGAAAACTGGGAAGAGGTGGAATGTCTTTCTGGTAAAATGGGGGAATGGCCCAACGAAGAAGAAGGAAACTCTGTAGGTTTAGCTCTGTACGAGAGGGTAAAATGAAAACTGTAAAGAATTACACAGACCTGTACACAACAACACCACAGCACATAGAGCAAAACAACAGGGAGATGAATAATGTTTTCTTTTGCAATCTTTACACCTGTATAAAGAAGATGTATTCATATGATTTCAAAAAGGATAGTAATAACACAAGTATAATGGATTCTATATCTATGATATACGGGGATGTGGGCGAGCCAAATATCATCACAATATCTGGCGACTGGGGTATCTACAAAGATGGCTCTGAATACGTTGGTCAAGGTGCTAGTAAGCAATTTCGCTTAACTATTCCAGAGTTAGATTCCGTGCTAGGCCGTTTCGATAATTGGTTCTGTCCGCACCTTGAGGAAGACATACATGAAAAAATACATCCAATACCTATCAACGTTTTTACCCCAGATTGGCAAAAACTCGTCAGTAAAAATATCGAAGAATTAAGAGAGATTAAAAAAGACAACCTTTGTTACGCCAACTTTAGCATGACCTCTCTATATAGAACAACATTAGCTAAATGGATTCCTACGCAAGACTACATTGACTATCTATTTCCTATCTTTCATTTACCTGCTGCGAGAAGGGAGGGCGTAGAAATGGATATACCATCAGATGGTGAGTGGTGCGAACGTAAAGAACATGGCCTCTCGTTAGAAGAGTTTGCAACAACCTTGGCCTCATATAAATTTGCAATAGCTCCCGTTGGTAACGGTATAGATACATATAGGTTATGGGAATGTATCTTAACGAACACAGTCCCTATAGTACAGGACACGTTCTGCAACAGGGTTTTTTCAAAAATATGGCCTATGATTACAGTGCGTAGATATGAACTTGATAATATTCAACAGAAGATGAGTGACTTTTCTAAAAAACATGGTGATTATATAGAGTACGATTACTCTCTGTTGTTAAAGAAAAATTTTGACAAGCTGCTTGAAAGATTAAAGCATGAAAGTAATAGAGTTAGGCGAGAGAGAGCACAAATGAAACCCGTCGAGAAGATCGTCATCAAGTTCTAAAAGGTTAAACTTACATAAAAGTGCAAAAGAATTACTTGACATTCTGTTTATGTATAATAGAATACTAGAGGAAGTATCGTGGAGAGAAAAAATATGAGCAGGGGAGAAGAAATTTTATCAGAATTCTTAGAGAATATTGATAGGTATATCAAGTCACTCCACTTAGGCGTGGTCGAAGAAAACCAAAACATTTCAAAATTGTTAAACTTCCAATTTTCTGACTTTGAAAAGTTGACCGCAACAGAGTGCGGTTCTGCCGCTTACCAGCTTTACGCTTACGCTGAATATATAGAAACTGAAAAAGCTAAACAAAAAAATATTTTAGAGTGGGCAGAATCTTCAATTTGGTTTATAATAAGTGGAACCTTGGATCAGTACGGAGACAAGTTCACCAAGTGGCAAGTTAAGTACTATCCCGCTATAAAAGAAAACCCTTTAGCTAGTGAGATACTAAAAATAAAAAACAACGCTGAGTCAAGGGTTAGAACCTTAGAAGGAAAATGCGAAAGAGTGATGAAGATGGCAGATGTTTTGAATAATTTATCAAGGAAAAAATACTAATGAACAATAACGACAGGAATGTGATACAGGCTTTGACAAGCGTAATAACAGATATTGGACAAGCCATTGAGAAGCTAGATAAAAAGATTGAGAATCACCTGAAACTGCTCAATGTGACCGAGGTTTCTGTTCCGAGCAACCCGACATTTGACACGGTGACAAAAGAAAGTCACGATTTTAACACATACGGTCTACCCCAATTAGAAGATGAGCCAGTTGAAAAAGAGTGGAAGCCAATTCACGAAATGATTAAAAACAACAAGTTTGTTGATGACGGTAGTGCGTTTCAAGACGAAGTGGATAAAACACCACGAGTTTCGCCAGTAGAACGGAAACGTGAACAATGGGAGTCGCACCTGACAGAGAGAGCGTGTTCTAGGTGTAATAAAACGGAAAAGGTTAATAAGGTTCACGCAACAGGGTCAATTCACGTTTGTCAAAGGTGTGCAAGAAGATGATAAAAGATTTAGCAGCAGAAAGAGCAGTTTTGTCTGCTTTGGTACAATTTGGTTTAGATGTTTACATGGAGTTAGACTTTCTAACTACCGACTGTTTTGTTGATAACCAGAACCAGTTTTTGTTTGACTGTATATCCAGTATACTTTCAGAGGGTAGAGAAGTTGAGGTTTCGTCGATTTTGTCTGAGGCCAATAATCTTGGCAACGCGATAGACAAAAACGAGATGGCTTTCATTAGGTCTTTAATTAATTTCCCGATCTCAAAAAGCAACGTACCCTCACATGCTGCTAAACTCGCCAAACTTGCAACTATCAGAACTTTAGACTCTACTTTATCTACTTGCAAAAACGATCTAAAAAAACTAACTGGCTCAGAAGATTTAGCTGACATTATATCTAAGGTTGAAGAGCCTATTTTAGACGTGACAGGAGAAGCGTTTTCCGGCAATTCAAATCAAACAGAGATTCTTGGTGCGGATGTTTTTGAGTATATAAATTACCTCTCTGAAAATATACGAGAAACCTTGGGTGTACCAACAGGGTTTTCAGAGTGGGACAATGCCATCGGTGGTGGCCTGAGAAGAAAGTGCGTTGACCTAATTGGTGCTAGGCCAAAAACGGGAAAGTCTATGCTTGGTGACTCTGTAGGTATTAATATTGCAAAGAGGGGCGTTCCGGTTTTAATGCTGGATACGGAAATGTCTAAAGAAGATCATTACAATCGAATATTGGCTAGTTTGTCAAACGTCCCAACTAAAGAAATAGAAACGGGATTATTCGCAAAAACACCCTCTAAGTCACATGCTATAACAGAAGCCGCTAAAGAGTTGCATGAATTACCTTATCACTACCTTAGTATTGCAGGGCAATCATTCGACTCAATATTATCTCAAATGAGAAAGTGGATTTATCAACATGTTGGGTTTGACGAAGATGGAAAAACCAATGACTGTGTGATTATTTACGATTATCTAAAGCTAATGGATGGCGATAGTATCTCATCCTCTATGCAAGAATATCAAGTTCTTGGCTTTCAAATTACTAAGCTGCATAACTTTATGGTAAAGTATGACTGTCCATGCCTAGCATTTGTTCAGCTAAATAGGGATGGTGTTACAAAAGAGTCCTCGGATGTTATTAGTGGCTCTGATAGGCTTGTTTGGCTTTGTACTAGCTTGAGTTTGTTCAAAGTAAAGTCGCCCGAAGAATTGGCTGAAGATAATCAGGCTGATGGCGATCAAGGCAACACTAAGTTAGTTCCCTTACATGCTAGGCATGGCGGGCTTATGGATCAGGGTGATTACGTAAGTTTAAAAGTTGATGGTGCTTATGGTAGAGTTGTACAAAGAATGACAAGAAATCAGATTTACTCTAAAGGTAAAGAAGATCAGGAAGGCTTCAAATCAAATGAAGAGTCTAACACAGAAACAAATTTCTAAAATTTGCGAAGAATTACTAGGGAGACTGCCTGAACTTTTGACTCACATGGATGTTGATTTTATTGAATACTCTAATAGAATCGCTTTCGCTTGTCCAGTTCATGGTGGAGACAACCCAGAGGCTTGTTGCATATTTACGGATGGTAACTCGGCTAAGGGGAATTGGCATTGCTGGACTAGGCATTGCGAAGAAGAATTCACAGGTTCTTTAGTGGGGCTTGTTCGTGGGTGGATGGAGAGAAATGGATGTGAAGAGTACTCGTTTCCTAAAGCTCTTCAATTTTGTTGCGACTTTCTAAAAATAGATGTGACAAAAGTAAAAGAATCTAACTATGACAAGGGTAAAGTAAGTCAGGTGTTTAAAATATTTAATGAAGAAACTTTAACGGAAGCACCTCCTATGATATCTAGGGAATCCATTAGGAAAAAACTTAACATTCCGTCTGTGTACTACCTAAACAATAAAGATGAACGCAAAAGGTTTTCGGCTGAAGCGTTAGACACTTTTGATATTGGCGACTGTAGAGATTCTAGTCAGTCAATGTTTGGACGTGTGGTTGTTCCAATCTATGATGAATGTTGCAATTACTCTGGTTGTGTGGGCAGAACTAAAACTGAAGTTTCAAAGTCAAACCCAAAATGGAGAAACAGTAAAGGGTTTTCTAAATCTGCTAATTTGTACGGACTTAACATTGCCGCTGAACATATATTGGGTTCTGGAACAGTTATATTGGTTGAGGGACAATCGGACGTTTGGAGGCTTTACGAATCTGGGCTTCCTATGTCGGTAGGGATTTTTGGAAGTTCTTTGTCGGACAAACAACTAATAGCATTAGAGAAATCAGGTGCGTTTAATGTAGTAATATTAACTGACTACGATGAAGCTGGTTATACAGCTTATAAAGATATAGTTAATAAATGCGGAAGAAGGTTTAATTACATTAGACCAGACTTAAAAGATTGGTTTAAATCTACAGGTCTACCTGAGAGCGAGTGGGATGTAGGCAATATGACAATTCAAGAAATTAAAAATCAAATTTATCCAGTACTAAAAGGAACAATCAATGACGAACATTATAGCGTTTGCGGGTAAAAAACAATCTGGGAAAAGTACATGCACGAACTTTTTACACGGATACCAAATGAGGTCTCAAGGAATTATTAGTGACTTCGGGGTCAGCAAAGAAGGTAAGCTACTCGTTCAAACGGAGGACATGAAAAGCGAAACAGAGGTAGAGCAAAAACTAGCTATGATCGAAATCAATCGAAAGGACTATGAATTTGCAGAATGGGCGGCGTATAGTATGTGGCCTTTTATCAAGAATTATTCTTTTGCCGAACCTCTAAAGCAGTTAGCTCTCAACCTTTTCAATATACCAGAAGAGTGCATGTACGGCACTGACAAACAGAAAAACCAAAAGCAAAAACATTTGCGATGGGAAAACATGCCAAAGCCGGATGGCTTCGGTTTCAAGCGAGGCTCAATGACTGCCCGTGAGTTTCTGCAATTCCTTGGAACAGACGTTATGCGTAAGATGTATGGGCAAATCTGGACTAAGTACTGCATAGACAATATTGAGTCCGAAGAGTCGCTGATCGCAACAATTGATGATGTTAGGTTTTTAAATGAACTAGAAGCTATTAAAGGGGTTGGGGGCAAGGTTATTTACTTGACTAGAAATGAAGACTCTAAGGATACTCATTCTTCAGAAAACGAGCTATGTAACCACCTAGATAAGTTCGACGCTGTTATTGACAACACAGACTTGGCCGTCCTAGACACTAGCATGGAGGTTATGAAACTCATAGAGCAATGGGGATGGCTTGAGGAAAACGTATCTATAACTCCAAAACAAGAAAGCAAATAACATGATAGTAACTTACATTAGAAGTTCGTCGTATAACAATTACGACTTCTGTCAAATGCAGTATTTTTTAACTTACGTTTTAGGTTGGCGATCAGACAGCGGCAAGAAAGCGGAGATGGGAACTATGGCTCACAAAGTCATGGAAGTCTTAGCTGGTCTAAAAAAATTCCAACAAGACAACCCAAGAAAAAAATATTTAGTTGTAAATGACGATAAGTGTGGTAAGATAAGAGAACACCAAGACAAACTTCATACAGGTGAATTTGTTGACAGGTTAACAGAAAAGGCCATAAGCGATTACGCGAAAGACTCACGACACAAATTCTATCGGAAAGAACGAGCGGAGATTAGACAAACCGTAGAAACTTTTTTGACTTGGAATGACGGTCAATTTGACCCTAGGTTAAGAAATATCTATTATCCAGAGCCTCACTTTGACATTCCCATCGAGGAAGAATGGGCTAAGTTTGATTTTGTTGACGCACATGGCAAACAACAAACGGGGCAACTAGCCATCAAGGGGACGATTGATCTTGTAACCCTAGTTAACGAAGAAACAATCGAAGTGGTTGACTGGAAAAGCGGTCGTCGATTAGACTGGGCAACGGGAGAAGAAAAGACATACGAGAAAATGTGGGGAGACCCTCAGTTGTTGCTTTACTTTTATGCAATGTCTAAGATGTTCCCAGAATTTAAATACAGAATTATGAGCATCTTCTTTTACAAAGACACAGAGGGCAAGCCCGACCCCGTACCTTATAGCTTCTGTTTTGACGAGAGTGACGAAGAAAGATTTCTAGAGATGCTTAAAAATAGAGTGGGGGAAATTAAAGATAACCTTTCTCCAAAGCCTGTTGACCCTACGCGGAGAGACCCAAAATGTAAGTACTTGTGCCATTTTTATAAAAATAAGTTTGAAGGTGAAAGTAATTGCATGTGCAGGTCTGTGGAAAAATCACTTAAGGAAGAAGGAATGGATGTTGTTTTAGAAAAGTATACTGCACCTGATTTCAATATTGGGTTTTACGAGGCTCCCGGATAATATTAAGGTAACAAATGAGCGAATACACCCCACTAAATGTTAAAACTGACTACAGTATCCAAAAGGGATTTTGCCAATGCGACAAGATTGCGGAAGGATGCAAGGAAAAGGGATATAAAGCGTGTGCCATTAACGACATTGAAAATATGTCGGGCGTACCAACCTTTCATAAGGCTTGTAAAGACAATGGAATTAAACCTATAATTGGATGTGACTTTAACAGTTTCTCTCTATTTGCTAAAAACAAGCGTGGATATTTTGAGTTAATCCAGTTTACTTCAGGTTACAATTCGGAAAACTTTAAGTTAATGGAAAGCTTGAAGGCTGTAGCCTCTAAGGGTAATATCGCGTGTGTAGTTTTCAGCGATAGCGAGCCTGAACTTCATAATAAAGCTAGAAAAATCCCCAAGGATAATTTATCGAGCGTTATAAGTAAAATGTTTAAAAATAACTTTTATGAAATCATAGACACTGGAACGTATTACGTCGATGAAAGTCTAGCAGAAGCTCATAGAGTTATGGTTCTTTCTGGGATGAAAACTAACTTTAAAAAAATGAGATCAATTAACAAGGAAAGATGGGAAGAATCTAACAATCAAAGGTTTTTTGATTCTAGTAATTTTTACTTAGGGGCGAATGTACTGGAATCCCAGATTGAACAAATATCCAAACTGGTTAACTCTTGCGATGAATATGAAATAACGGCAAAGCCTATGCTCCCAGAATTTAAATGTCCAAACGAAATGTCTCAAGATGACTACCTTAAACAGTTGTGCAGAGAAGGTTGGGCTTCTAAATTAACACGCGATGTTTTACATAATGAAAAAATTAAGCAAGTGTACTTGGATAGAGTGCAACTTGAAATGGATGTTATATTTAACGCTCGACTGTCAGGTTATTTCTTGATCGTCCAAGATATTGTTAGGTATGTCAGGGAAAGGGGGTGGATTGTGGGGCCCGGTAGAGGTTCCGCTGCCGGTTCGCTAGTTTCATACCTTATAGGAATTACTAGCGTTGACCCAATCGAGCACGATCTTTTATTTGAAAGGTTCTACAACGAAGGTAGAAACACGGAAGATAACGTTTCCCTGCCTGACATTGACTTAGATGTTCCCCCTTCTCACAGAGATGAAGTTATTGATTATACCAAGGGCTTGTTTGGGGAAGATAAAGTGGCACAGGTGATCACTTTTGGTAGACTTCAAGGAAAGTCAGCACTAAAAGAATCTCTGCGTGTGTGTGGCTCTGTGGGATTCTCAGAGATGAATGAAATCACAGACCAGATTCCAGAAACTCAGGAAATCTCAGATAAGATTTCTGCCTCTGGAGAAAACTCGGTTATTATGTGGGCTTTAAAAAATAACCCAGACGATTTAAAGTCTTGGTGTTTTATCAATAGCGACGACGAACTTCAAGGTAGTTTGTCTCACGAATTTGATTTAGCGATTAAGTTAGAGGGTGCTATCAAAAGTAAAAGCACCCACGCTTGCGGAGTCGTTATATCAAAAAACAAATTGAGTGATATATGTCCAGTTATTGACAATAAATCTGGTGATCCAGTGGTAGCATTTGAAATGCAAGACTTGGAAAGTCAGGGGCATGTTAAGTTCGATATTCTAGGTTTAAATGTTTTAACTAAAATTATGGAGATTTGCAATGAAAGCAATTAGTAACAAAGAAGATATTATGTCTGTCGTGTATCAAGGACATTCAATCGTCAACAGAAAAGGTGCATCTATATGCAACTTAGAAGATTTTATGATGGGTGAGTTTATCCCTAAAGGAAAATATCAAGTTTGGTGTGAAAAAAACAAGGTTTACGAGCTATTTCAAGAGTTGGGCGATGCTACAGATTTATTTATAAAAATTTCAAAAAGGGGTGGATAATATGAATTACCGTGATATAATAGTGTTTGACTTTGAGACCACAGGAAGAAACGCAGACAAATGTCAGCCTACTCAGATAGCGGCTGTGGCTATTCACGCAAGAAAGCTACAAATTCAGCCAAATGGCGTGTTTGAAAGTCATATGAGATGTATAACTAATGATGATAAAGCTATTGCTTCTGGGTTTGATCCTATCGAAGAAGGAGCCTTAGAGGTTACAAAGAGAACTAGAGCTAGTTTGGCTAAAGGGCCGATGCCAAAAACTGTATGGAAAAACTTTGCTAAATTCTGCGACCAGTTCAATTTCAAAAAAACTGCTTGGTACGCACCGATAGCTGCTGGTTTTAACATTAACGGTTTTGACATGAAGATTGTAGACAGGCTTTGCCAAGAGTATGGGCCGACAAGTGATAAAACTGGCGAGCAGAAAATCTTTCACCCGATCCATAGGATTGATTTAATGCAGCATATTTACTGCTGGTTTGAAAACAACGCTGAAGTGAACAGGTACAACATGGATTACTTGAGGGAGTATTTTGGTATGCCTAACGACAATGCACATGATGCGTTGCAGGACGTAAAAGATACGGCGAATATTTTAATTAGGTTTTTGAAACTCCAAAGAAATATTATTGAAAACCAAAAAGTTCAATTCAAGAACGCATTTGGCAACGGAAATTTTGACATAACTTAGAGGTAAAAGTGAACGATTTTAATATTAATAATTTTGACGATCAGCTAACTTGGGACTTGATTAGTGAGGGTAGGACTAAGGGGGTATTTCAACTTGAAAGTCAGCTTGGTTCTAGTTGGGCTAAAAAAGTTAAGCCGAGAAGCATTACAGAGCTATCCGCTTTAATCTCTCTGATTAGACCGGGGTGCTTAAAGGCTATTATGGATGGAAAATCCATGACTCAAACTTACGTTGATAGAAAATCTGGCAAGGAACCAGCAAAGTACCATCATCCCTCTCTTGAGTCTACTTTGTCAGAGACCTACGGAGTCTTGGTTTACCAAGAGCAGTCCATGCTTATAGCCAAGGTTCTGTCTGGGTTCGACTTAAAAGAAGCCGACAGTCTAAGAAAGGCTATCGGAAAGAAAAGGGCTGACTTAATGGAAAAGGTAAAGAAGTCTTTCATAGAGGGGGCTGAAAGCCAAGGGGTTGTCACCAAGGAAATTGCGGAAGAGATTTTTTCTTGGATTGAAAAGTCGAGCAGGTACGCATTTAATAAATCTCACGGGATTGCTTACGCTGTAAACACCTACCAAAGTGCTTACTGTAAAGCCCATAAAACATTAAAGTTTTTCGAAGTTTATTTAAACCATGCTAAAGATAAAGACGACTTAAAAGAATTTGTTATGGATGCCAAAAATCACGGCATTGAGGTGTACCCACCTTCGCTTTCCAGATTATTCCCTAACTTCACTATGAATAAAGACAAAAATGTTATTTATTTTGGTATTTCTCACGCTAAAAACGTTTCTGCTGTGGACGTTCAAGTTATAGAAAAGCTGGGCAAGACTAGAGATATTGAGTCTTTTACGTGGCTTGACTGTCTTTTTACCTTTGGTGGAGTTAAACAGGGTGAGAAGTTGGGAAAAAGAACCATCGAGTCGCTGATTTCGGTTGGTGGATTCAATGGTAAAAATAATAAAATACACAGAAATAAAATGCTGTATGAATTCGGCGTGTGGAACTCTCTAACTGCATCAAGCAGAAAGCATATTGTCAACTTGCATAAAGATTTTGCTGGAGCCTTTGATGATTTAGCCTCTTGGATTTCCCTAGCATTGGACTATAAATACATTTCTGGTAAAGATGGTGAAATAAAATACGTTCCAAAGGAAAGCACTAGCGGGAGGTTGATCGTTCAGCCCAATAAAGTGTCTGAATTTCTTGACTTGGTTGAATCTTTGAAGAACTCACCTTACTCAACTGACGATCACGCTTGGACGATAGCCAACCTAGAAAATAGAATAATTGGCTGTTCTTTAACTTGTAGCGTAGTAGACGGCTCAATAAAAGGAAATTCTGCAAAAAATATGTGCAGAGACGTACATAATAGTACTATAATTGGTAAAACATCTATTGCTGTTTCTATAGCCTCGATAAGAGAATATGAAACCAAAAAAGGTAAAAATGCCGGAAGTGTCATGGCGTTTTTATCCGTTGAAGATAGTAGCGGGTCGCTGGATGTTACTGCTTTCCCAGAAGATTACAGTAAACACAAGAACCTGCTAACTGAAGGAAATACGGTTCTTATAAACGGAACCGTGTCTAGTAGAGATGGGAATTCCCTTATATTGAATAAAGTTTCACAAATTTGAAAGGTGTTTATGAATAATTGCAGTTTTTTAGGAGTAGTAGTTGGAGACATTCATCTCAGTCAAGATAACGGGGTTTCGGTTGTAAACTTTGAGCTTGAGATAGAAGAGTTTAGAAGGTCATCAGGGGGTGAGAAGAAAAGGGTTTTAACATACGTAGAACTTGAGGCTTGGGATTCTGCCGCGTTAGCAATCCAGAGGTACGCAGAAAGGGGTTCGTTGATGGCTATAGAGTCAGTCGCTCGAAACGATGAGGCTCGCCAAATGGAAGGATGCGAAGAAGAGCCGTTGACGACATACTTTAGAGTTACCAGCTTTAAAATTCTTACCAACAAAGAAAGAGGATAAATTGAATAAAAAGATATTATTCGTTACAGAGTTTAGCGAGTTAAGCACGGGGTATTCCGTTTACACAAAGAATGTACTGAGTTATTTGTCTAAGGTTCCTCACTTTGAGGTGGCTGAACTATCCTGTTATGTAGACAGGAATAATCAAGCCATCAAAAACGTACCTTGGAAAGTGTATCCTAACAAGCCACTCAAAGAAGACCCAGAATTTGCTTCTTACTCTGGAAATACAGCGGCTCAGTTTGGTGACCAGACTTTCAATGCCGTGTTGCTAGATTTTCAGCCAGATATAGTGATGGACATTCGAGATTGGTGGATGTTTGAATTTGAGCAAAGGTCTCCCTTTAGAGACTTTTTCCATTGGGCTATCATGCCAACAGTTGACGCTCAACCTCAAGACTCGCAATGGGTCAACACTTACGCTTCTGCCGACTCTGTTTTTACATACTCTGAGTTTGGCAGGGATGTATTGCTGAATCAATGTGATGATATGAAATTTATTGACATAGCATCTCCGGCAGCGGACTCCGAAATCTTTAAACCTTTAGACAAATTTCCACATAAAGAGTCTTGCGGTTTGTCTGGAGATTCTTTTATAATCGGTACGGTTATGAGAAATCAAAAAAGAAAGCTGTACCCAGATTTATTTGCTTCATTCAGAAAGATATTAGACACAACTCATAGGGATGATCTATTTCTTTATTGCCATACATACTATCCAGATATTGGGTGGGATATTCCAAGTTTATTGAATGATCACGGAATATCTAGTAGGGTTTTGTTTACATATAAGTGTAAAACTTGCCACTTAATAACTTCTGACTTTTTCAATGATGGCGTTCAAATTTGCAAAAGCTGCGGTAATTTTACCAATCAACTCGCCGGTATATCAAATAGTGTAGACTCTAATCAGTTAGCTAGTATATACAACCTGTTTGACGTTTACGTCCAGTATGCAAACAGTGAAGGGTTTGGTATGCCCCAATTAGAAGCTGCGTATTGCGGTGTCCCAGTTGTTTCGGTTAACTACTCAGCGATGGAGTCCGTTATCAAAAACATTGGTGGAATTCCAATTCAACCTTTGTCATTTTACAAAGAGTGCGAGACGGGTTGCGATAGGGCTGTGCCAAACAATGAAGAGTTTATTCAGGTTATGACTAACTTGATAAGACTAGGCAAGCAAGACAACGCAAAACGCGGCCTTGAAATTAGAGACAAGGCGTTGAAGGTTTACAACTGGAAGCAAACCGCAGAAAAATGGAAGTCGCATTTTGAAAAAATACAGTTAAAGCCGATAGAGCAAACATGGTTGTCTAGACCAAGAGTCGTCGAACCTGCTAGGCAAATACCAGAAGATCGAGTGTCTATGTTAGACAAGGTTAATTTTTTATTCACTGACGTTCTTCACAAGCCTGAGTGGTTAGGAAGTTTCTTTTGGAGAAAAGCAGTAAAGGATTGCACGTTTGGTTATAAATGTCAGAATCTTAGCAAGGATTTTTATTTTAATGAGTCTCATAATAAAAACCACGGCAGTATGCAACCGTTTTCAATTGATCAAGCGTTAGAAGAAATGATAAACTTTAGAACTCAGTTAAACGACTGGGAATTAGCTAGACACCGATCCAACCAAGAGAGGTTTTCACGATGAAAGTTTTGTATATAGGAAATTATAATGATGGTTCAGGTTGGGGAAACGCAGTAAAGGCTAATATTACAGCACTATCAATAGTAGAAGGGGTAAAGGTTTACCCCAAAAGTATAACCTTTAACGGTAACTACGAAACCAAAGACGAGTCTATGCTTCTGCTAGAATTTAAACATGGCGACCTTGATTGTTCCCCAGACGTTTGTATTCAACATACCCTTCCTCATCTTTATAGCTATGACAGTAGGTATAAAAACATTGGAGTGTTTTATTTTGAAGCTAACTCTGTTCCGGTTGAATGGATCGCACAATTAAACATGATGGACGAACTGTGGGTTGCTACTCATAAAAACCAACGAGACGCAATCGCTAGTGGTGTAACTACTCCCATTAAAGTCGTTCCAATACCTCTCGACACAGATAAAATACTGTACTTGTCTGGCATGGGTGGTAAAATAGACAGGATGGTTGATCGTTTTAATTTTGGTTTTGTGGGAGAGTTTGTGGAAAGAAAAAACTTAAAAGCACTTTTGAGAGCCTTTCACGCAGAATTTGACCCAAGCGAACCTGTTAATCTGTTTATAAAAACATCCGGTGTAAAGATGCAAGACTTGCAGCAATACGCGAACCAGATTAAAGCGGGTTTGAAAATAAGAGGCCAATACATTGAAGAAATCTTTGTGTCAGGCATGATGGATGAAAAAGATTATTACGGCGTTTTGTCTCAATGTAGCTGTTTGGTAGTACCAAGCAGAGCGGAAGGTTGGTGCATCCCCGCTTGGGAGGCTATGGCTTTAAATATTCCCGTCATATCAGCAGAAGGCACAGGGTTGATACCTCACGAAAACGAACTAATGAAGTTTGTTCCGTCAAGAGTCGAGCCTTGCTTTGGTGCGTTGGACACCGTGTCGTTTTTACAGACAGCGGATCAAACTTGGAATGAAATCGACGTTACAGAATTGAGAAAAGCTATGAGAGAAAGATATGAAACGTCAATCGAGAGAGTGGATGCTAGTTGGCATGAAATGCTAAGTCTTAAATACGTGGGAAACACAATGAAAAGCCATATCGAAAATTTGCTAAAGGAAAAAAATGTATAACGCATCACATGAAACTATTCGCTCTTATATGTTTCACAAAGATTTAAGTGATTTGAATATTTTGACATTCGCCACTCACGAGCGATACGAACAAGGTCTTTGTGAGACTGGTCACAATTTTTACTCTTTAGATATAGGGGGTAAAACTTGGGATACTGAATACGGGGAAGTTCCTAGTAACTACCATCAAATTAAAATGATTCCTAACACTTTAAAGATTGATTTAGTATTAGCCCAAACGGAAAGCCATATGCCTGCCGCTATGGAAATTTCTAAGAATTTTGGAGTTCCTGTAATTTTATTGACGCACACACTACCTGCACCAAACGCTAATGTAAATCCTGAAGTATTTAATTGGGCTAACTCCAATGTTTTTATATCTGGATACAGTAAGTCTAAATGGCCTACAGGTTCTAGTGCTAAAGTTATTGAACATGGTATTGACGTGGGTTTTTGGGGTGAGAAAAGTGCGATAGCTGGTGCAGCCAAAAAGCCTCACTGTCTTTCAGTGGTAAACGAATTTCCTACAAGAGACTGGTGTTGTGGGTTTAATCTGTGGCGTACAATTAGTGAAAGCGTTCCGTGTGGC
>TARA_R110002126_G_scaffold4543_3_pt1 | contig 15805 bp, 18 predicted proteins | sample TARA_R110002126 | Tara Oceans TARA_R110002126 (sample SAMEA4397536) | marine metagenome | biome: Polar Biome; feature: [DCM] deep chlorophyll maximum layer (ENVO:01000326); material: water (ENVO:00002006), including particulate matter (ENVO:01000060) such as... | depth 30 m
GGATACTGATATTCGATTAATTTATCTAATACAGTATAGCCAATATTATTATTTTCAACAACCAACATACAACCCCCGAACTCTCTGCCGGTCTGGTTAAGCATCGATGCAAACATATCTGGATTTGGTTTTCCTTGATATTCAGCAATTGCTGATAGCGTTTCTAATTCAATAATATGAAATGTGGAAAAGTCTTCCCCGTCGCCTCTAGCAACGTCAGCAACCATTAAATAATTACAAGTAGGATCATACTCTTCCCAAATCCAAAAATTTCTATCAAAACCGGTTCTATATTTTGGCTCCTTCACTAAAGATAATAAATATTCGATATCATCACCATCAATAACAGTCTCGCCGGATGTATTGAAATTACATTCCAACTCTTGTGCGATCTGTCGCCTAGACATATTCTTTGTCTCTTTGTCGAACCAAATTTGGTCCCTATCCGGATGCACGTCCCATGGGAGGTTTGTAAGCTTAAAATTGTTTGAGCCAGCCTCTGCATCTGTGCAAGTTTTATGAAACCAGTTACCTACACCATTGGGCGTGGAAAGAGCAATACAGCGACCACCTGTAGATAGCGTAGGGTACAAGCCGGTCCACAGTTCTTCTAACCCCTCAATGTGCGCTGCCTCATCAAGAACCAAAAGAGAAAGAGCCTCTGAACGACCAGCATCACCTGAAGTCGAAGAGGCTTTAATTTGAGAACCATTTGACAGCACAAACGATGTTCTGTTATCTATATCGATAGTAGCAATGCGTAACCAGTCTGGAAGATTTTTCATAATCTTCTTAACTTTATTAACCAAGTTTCCTGCTGTAGAAAATTTAGTTGCCATAACCAAGACATTTTTATCGCGATGGAAAAGCAGCATCCAAACAACATATCCGGCAGTAATGGTAGAAATACCTAACTGCCGCGCTTTTAAAATAATGTTGAAACGATAATCGTTAAAATCTTTTAATAAATCATCTTGAAACGGATAAGTATTAAAAGGTACTAGACCGTGCAACGGGTGAGAAATGCGCGCATATGTCTTAAGAAAATAAGACGGATCCTTCCCGCATTTTAATATTTCTCTTACTCGTTGTTTTCTGTCTAGCTTGAAAGTCATTCATTCTCTGTGTCTGTTTTAAATAGTCGTTCCTTAAGTCTAGTTTTTGACACTTTCATTTTTTAGTTTCTTTTTTGCGGGTATCGTTTTGTGGGCGCTTTCCACCCTTACCATTCCAGCCACCTTGGCTTAAAAATGATTTCCAATATTCATCCGGAGCCTTTGAACCACCATCAATATTCATTTCTTCATTTAATCCGCCAACTTTATAATGCATCTTAGCTGTGACCCATGAACGCACTCTAGTAGAGTTCTCAACAAGAATATCAACCTCGCCTTCTTTAGTGAGAGCTACGGAGTTGCCGGTTATTTTAGAATATTCTTTTTTAAGGAACTTTACAATTTCTGCCAACTGTCTTTCAATGTCTTCTTCGAAGCCGCTAGCATAAACTTCTTTAAGCATAACTTCTGAATGATATGATAGGCACATCATATTTCCATAAAAGCGAACACCAAAGCCGTCCATGACTCTTTTATCTAGAATCGGATCACCTTCTTCTCTTTTAAGTCCAGCCAGCAAGGGCTCGCCTTTTTCGTCTAATGCACCATCATAAGCGTTCGCTGCCGCTTGTGATAGTCCTTGAACGATTTCGTAAACTGTTGCCATTTTGTTATTCCTTATTTATATTCTTTAATCTTGCTTGTGAGACTTTCATTGTTTAATTTATTTTCCTTAATTTAAATATTAGGTCGCCAACCTTTTGACCATCTTTCTTCTCGTCCCTCAACATATTTTATGTAGCATTGCCCGCAACAATTAAATTTAATCAGACAAACATCATCAAAAGTTCTCTTTGGTACACTACCACAAACCGGACAGTGTGACATAGATTCCCTATTAAATAGTTTTTTGGATACCTTTATACCATTAATGTCTATTTTCTCATCAGAAATCTCGTTATGTTTAATTTTCTTATACATCTCGCTCATTTGTTCGAGATATTCTTTTTCTTTTTCTTCTGTCCAATTGGCTTTTGGGTTTTGAATAGCCTCTTCACCGTACTTCTTTGATATTGCTTGTTCTATAGCAGCAACTCTATCAGGATTTTTAATTGACATTGAAAGCTCTGTATGCTGAATAAGATGCGGCAGTACCGGCGATTAGTCCTCCAGTAAACCAAACCCACTTGCTGACACCGGAATTGGAAGAAATAACTGTTTCTAAATTCTCTATTTGTAAATTCTTTGCTTCAATTGCCTGTTGATACTCCACATTAAGCGCGCTGTATCTAGAGTTCATATTTTGGATTGTTAACTGATGTTCTGTTTGTAATAAATCAATTCTATATTCTATTTCTAAGTCGCAGTTTAACTGTACTTCTTTTGGAGCAACAATTAATTCTGCTGTTGCTTCTGGGTCGAATAAAGTGCCCTCAAAAGGGGCTGGCTCATTAGCGCTAAGAAAAGTGAATTTTGTCTCTCCTGCATTAGCTAATGTCATTAATAAACTAAGGTACATATGTAAATCCGTAACGTTGGGTTATAGCATCAATCAAATTTTGTTTGTTCAGAGAAAAGTCTCTTACAAATTCTTGTCTTTCTTCTTGTGAAAGCTTTTCTATTTCATCTTGCGCGTTTATATATCTTTCTTCTATTTCAATAACTCTCTCTTTATATTCTTGTAGAGCTTTTTCTCGCTCTGCTATTTCATCTGCGTGAATTTGTTTAAGACCCTCTATCTGCTGCATCATTGCTTGTTCAGCAGCGTCGTGACTATCGCGCATCTGATTGATATCATGTTTAGATTTTAACATAAGAAACATCAGAAGTAAAGATAAAAGAATCTCTTTCCAATGCTTTTTAAAAATATTAAATATTTGAATCAAGGCTCAAACCTTTTGTATGGGTTTAACATTTCTACCATAACCGCGATCTAATTCGACCGGCTTCCACCTTTTAAATCTTACCCAATCCTTCAATTCAAATTCGGATAGTTTTCGCCATGAACCCCCGTCTTTTATTTCAGGATCAGAACTATTCCCTCTAACCCATTCATCCGGAATTATTCTTGTATTATAATACCTATGTGCTATATCTGATGGGTTCGTTTTAATTATATCATCTTCGATTGCCCCATAATATAAAGCCATATTATTTATAAATTTTACTGCGTCCTTAAAAGCTGACATATTATCAGATAAACTTTGATTAAAATCCGGTCGCCTTCCGGCATAGCCACTATATTTATCTAAGTATTTGGACTCTTCCATTCTTAGCTTTGGTGTCATAAAAGATGTATATTTGTCATATGCAACATTTGTCATATTAGTATTATTGGTGTTTGCAGTATATAAGAGAGCACCATTTAATATCGCATTTGTCAAATTAGCATTTGACAGGTTCGTAAAATCTAAATAAGCATTCTCTAAGTTCGCATCGGTCATATTGGCCCCTGTCATATCAGCACTTGATAAATCAGTATATGATAGATTGGCACCTTTCAGATCAGCGCCTGACAGATTAGCTTTTCTCAGACCAGCACCTTTCAGATTAGCACCTTTCAGATTAGCGCTGGATAAATTAATATTTTTCAGATCAGTGCCTGACAGATCCATCCCTGCTAAATTAACACCAACAAAAAAGTTATAGTCGATAGGTGTGCCTATGCTATTTGCAAGTTCAATCGCTTGTTGGCGGTAATCGGGATTAAAATAAAGTTGAAATAGTTTTGTTTTCATGTCATTATTTTCATCTTCTAACGACTCTCTTATGATTTGTTTTAATATTGGCTTTGTTAGTTTCATCCTATATACTGCTCTTCATTTTAACAATACCGTCGATAACTGATTGACCACCAAGATAAAGTCCGGAAATAATAACCCAGTCACCTGACGCGATCATTCCGTAAGACATTAAGCCCGTTGCAGTAAGCCAAACAAGAAACTTTCTTGAAATAGCCTTCTCCACTAATTTATCTAATTTTCCTTTTGCTGCTGCCATCATTATTTACCTCTTTTTATTTGATAGACTGTTCTCTGTAATCCTCTGGTTTTATTCCAGTATACCATGCATCGTATGGATTAGGATCATCTTCGCCTATTTGAAATCCGCCAACTTCAACTGTTTTAATCCAATCCATAAAAGATAGTCGGCCTTTCTCTGCTTGTTTTATTTTTTCTTTTTCTCTTTCTAACTCACCATCGGGATCAAGCTGTTCCAATATATCGTTTCCAAACATTTCTGCGGCTTCTTCATTTGTTAAGATTACTTGCAGTTCTTCTTTAATCATATCCTCAATATTTATTTTATTAATATCTTTAGCTGCGCTAGCTTTAGAATACTCTCTACCAAACAATTTGCCACTTTGATTTGATAAATAACTTATTGACTTTTTCTGACTTTCTTTATCTAATTGTGATAGATATCGGTTATGATTGCTAAGTAATTTTTTAACGACCTGAGACATCTTGTTGTATTCATCAGGTATCAGTTCCCAACTGTGATCTGAAGCTGCACCAACCATTGGTTCGTAGCAGTCATCATTAGGATCATCTGGAGTCATATCGCCATCATAATCAAAAGTATCATGAGGATCGGCTTTTGTTCCTTTGCCTGTTCTTCTTTTGACTGCTATACTCCCTTTTAATTCCAGCTTTTTCCAAAACTCTGAAGCTTTATCTAAAGTACCCATCATATGATCGGAAGTTAATCCGGCACCCAGCGAGTTGACATAAAACATTCCGATCTTATATAAGTCCAGTCCATATCCTTGACTTTGAAATTTACTATCAACCGCGATTCCTTCAACTTGATAAGTCTTAGAAATACATTTGTTATCCGTTACACTCATATCAATCATACCAATAACTTCATTTGATCCTCCTGCATTAATGCGATATAACTGGATATTAAATTCGGAATCTTTCCCGTAGTTATAGCTATCGATAGTTTCAACATTAATAGCTAATCCTTCTAACCTTTCAGACTCAACTTCCTCTAAAATAATTCTTTTAATTTCTTTTAAACTAAATTTCATTCTTTTGTTAACCTCAAAAATTTATCTCTAAGCATTACTGTAATTCCAAACGGCTTTGGCACCAAAACATATTCTATTTTTTTATCAATAAAATTGGGATAAGACAAACGATTATACCGCATTATTTCTTCGCACTCGGCTTCATCGTCGTCCCAATGCTTTTGTATATTAAATAGTATAAGTTTTTCTATTTTCTTACGACCGTTTGTATATATAATTTGTTTTATCGGCAAAGATAGTTCTTTGACTAATTTTTCTGGAGAAGGGCTTTCATCCCATTCATAACTAAAGCCCTCATATATTGGTTTTATTCTAGAAGTAATTATATAAATATTATGACCGCTTTCATGCAGTTCTCTAACAATATTAATATTTTGATCATGAGGGGAATCATAAACAACGTCTATGATTTCACCTGTAGGGCTGTATATATATTTGTATTTTATAAGCGTATTGTCATAATCGAAAGAATAATTCACTATCTATTAGCCCTATTTATAATTTACTTCTTCTACTTTATAGCCAGATGCAAAATAATCATCTTCAATCATAAGATTATCGTCGTCGCTAAGTGTAATATAAACTTCGCTTGAACTTGGGCCATACCCGGCGTCGTCAGCTACGCCGACTTTTACTACATCGCCACCCCCATCAGAAGTTTTAATATTCATACGCATTAACATGCGAACCGCTGCTCGATAATTGCGATCCGCTTCAAGTCTTTCGCGGGAATCGCTATAAGTTTGAAAATCAGGCTCGCCCAGCGGATCATAAGTGTTAGCCGCTGCATCACCAATATTGGAATCAGATAATGCGGCTTGAATTGTTTTCACAGCTTTGTGAAAGTCCTCAGCCGCATTCCCAGCAATATTGCTGGATTCAGAAATTAAATTCACAACTTCTTCTTTAATAATTTTCTTTAATTTACTTTTTGTAATTTTCATTGGTTTATCCTCGCAAATCCTTTGTTTTTTTCAATAACAATTTGCATATCTACGCAGTCCTTTAAAGAATCCAAGTGAGATATTAACAAAACATTTTTGAAATATACTTTAATTAGTTCCAATATCCGAATAAAGCCTTCCATATTTTCTTCATCTAATGCTGTACCCGGCTCATCTAGAATAAAAATATCTGCTTTTGGAAGCGATGAGACACTAAGAAGCGACAAGCGAATTGCAATTGCTGCCATTGTCTTTTCTGCCCCAGAACCCATCTCAATCGGTCGTGGATCATGTCGTGGGTGCTTGATAAAAATATCAAGCTTATTACCATTGCTCTCAAAAAATACTTCGAACTCAACAATATTTGCCAAGATCTTTGCAATCTCTTGGTTAATAACTGGAATGCGCTTTTTAATAATATCGTATGCGATGCCGTTTGGGTGCATGCATCGCAAAAATAAATCGCAAGCTGAATATTCGGTTAATAAATTCTGATGTTCTTCTTTTTGCTTTCTGATATTGATCAACTTCTGTTCAGCAGAGCCAATCTTTTTATATAAAGATATATTTTTTGTTTCGCACTTTTGTTTTTCTGCTTCTGTTTTCTTGATCTCTTTAATCACTTTATTTTTTCTTGACAATAAAACTTGTAGGTTTTCGATCACTTCTTTATTTTCGTTGTACTCTGCAATCTTAAGATCGTTCTCTCTCAACTCAAATTCCTTGTTGATCTTTGTATTGTGGGTTCTCTCAACTTTTATTTTAAGACTTGACACATCTTTCTGTAAAGTTTCGTACAGCTTTTTAATATTATTATATTGATTGAGTCTTATATCAACTTCGTCCAAATTCAAACTCTTGAATTCCTTGATGGTTTTCTTCAATTGAAATTCAATTGATGGAGCGTTCAGCACCGAGATATGGGCATCTTTAATAAATCTACAAGTAGGATGATCAGTTCCGCATGGAATACTAGAAAGAAGACTTTTCTTTTTGTCAATACCTTCCATCTCTTTCTTTAATATTTTCGCAGTTAATTTGAGACTGTCGGCTATTTTCTTTTTCTTAATTAAATCGTCTATGTCAATAGCACTTAAAAACTTTTTAGATTTTATAACAGTTTCTTCTTTTGATTTAATAATAACAGAATCGTTACTAATCGATTCTGATAGTAAAGAAATGTTTTTTAGTGTTTTTTCTTTGCGCTGTAGGAGATAACTAATATTAATGACCTCTGATGGCAGACTATCGATCTGAGACTGTAGTAATGACATGTCAGATATCAAAACTGATAATTTGGTTTCTAAGTTTTTACACTTTTTCTGATTAGTGTCCGACTGCCCTTTGCTTTCTGAAATCTGAGCTTTTGAAGTTTCAATCTCTACATCGAATTCTCTATTTTCATTCTTTTTAATTAAAGCTTTATACCCAACAAAGTCTTCCTTTGCTGCCTTGAATTTCTTTTCGAAAACAACCAGATCTAAGAATTTGGCTATAATCTCTTTTCTCTTAGTCGAGCCCTCATCGATAAACGAAAATGCGCCGTGCTGTGAGGCTAATGAGGACATTGAAAAATCGTCAACGGTACCGAAGTGCTTGCGGATATTTGCGTCCGTCTGATTGCGTGTGGTGCCGTTTAAAGAGGTGGTCATCCCGGTGATCAAATCTGTCTTTTCAAAATTCAAATCTGTCTTAGCTTCAAGAGTCTCTTCGCCTTTTAGTTTTTTAATATATTTTTCTGATGTTCTTTCGATTTTATATAAATCTGTGCCAACTTCGATCTCAATATAACCAGAGCCGCATTGCATATTCTGATTAATAATATTAAGATTTTTGCGCTCATTCTTCGAAGTGGTATTATACATTGTATAAAGTGCCGCATCGATTACTGAACTTTTTCCGGAGAAGTTCTTGCCAAAAATTCCAATAATGCCGGATAGCTTATTAAAGTTAATATTATTGTCTTCTCCATAATTGAATAAGTTATTCCATTTAAAATCTTTTAATTTCCAATTTACATTTCGCGACACATCTTCTGAGGCTTCGATGATTTGATTATACTTCTTATTCAAATCATAAACTGATTGGATAGTATTGTCATCTGCTTCATATTCTTCAAGATACTCAGAAATAAGCTTTTCTTGTACTTTGGTATCTCTGAGATTTTCTGTTTTGAATTTGTCTTCAATCTCATTGACAGATCCGCGCTCTCCAGCGGCACGATTCAAGAAAGAAATACTTTCTGGCTTGAACTTGTGCATAGCGATATCAATTGCTTTACGCATCGATTGTAAAGGAAGATTGTTGTTGCTTACCAACCTTAAGCGTGCATTATCCGGCACTTCAAGATTTTTAGGCATTCTTCCTTTAGCTGTTAAGCTAATTGTAAAGAAAGGCTTTGGATTTCTGATTTCTATATGCTCTACATGAAAGTCCTTTTTATCTTTAATATGCCAGATCACAAATCCTTTGTCGTCTGTTTCTCCATGGTTTTGTTGCACAGTAGAACCGGCATACCAAATACGACCTTCTTTGTCCATTTGCTGACGTTTGTGAATATCGCCTAGCATAGCAAAATCAAATTCTTCGAAGATAGATATTTCATCTTCGCCAGAACTCATAGTCCAGTTCTTATCTGTTTTGCAATTGCTGATAGAGCCATGATACAAGGCAATATTTATTTTACTGTAATCGGTCGGCTGTGCCCAATTGTCCCGATCAAAAACAGATAAGACATTTAAAACAAATTTATTGTCTAAGTGTACCTCACCAGAATCTTTTAACAAATGTAGATTGTCTAAATTTAAAGCTCTCACAATCGGGCTCAGTGCGTCTTGCCGGCTGCTATTTTTTAGATTGCCATCGTGATTACCCAAGATGATATATGTCGGAGCTATCTCTGCCAGATTCTTAAAAAACTCAGAGCACATCTCAACAAACTCTGGAGAAATCTGAGTTTTAGTATGGGCTATGTCGCCAGTGTGGATAATATAATTAATATCATTTTGTCGTAGTTCTTCGTATAATTTATCAAAAACAATTTTATATTCATAATGATATTTCAAGTTCTTGATATGTGTATCACTAATATGCGCAAACTTCATTTATTCTCCTAAAAATTAACCCACCAGGATGTACGAGGCTACATCGCAAAATGTATAATAAGTGGCGAAGTAAACTGCTCGAAACATGATGATGGGGAAGCTGTGTAAGAATTTCTTCATATTATAAATATATCAGAAAAACCGGTAATTGTCAAGCTTTATTATTTTCTCAGCGCCTGTTTCCACTGTCCCGGTGTTGCGGAGTCTAGAAGACTTCTCATCCTCTCTCCATCAATAGATTCATAATCAGTCGCAAGGACTTCATCGATACTCAAAAACTGATTATAATACAACCAATTATAATATTCTCTGACAGTCAAGCCATTTTCTGGCAAAACATATTCCGGATCAGACATTAATGTATTAGGATTTATCATTAATATCCCCCTCTCTAATCCCTGCGCTGGAAGTTGCTGTATACCGGGAACGTCAAATGCTAAGTTAGCATCAATAAAACTGTCTTTGAACTCATCAAAAAAATATTTCATACTTTCTGATGCGCCGGCACCATCAGCAGATTTTGTAAAACTGACCTGTGATGAAGGCGGGGGAAATTTATTCCTACCATTGAGTTTATCATTATATGCCAGAACAGCAATTGAATAACTAGCCGGCAAAACTGTTATTCCTCTAGGGATTCCATGTTCATCTTTTTTAATCGAACCCGGAAGCTGCATCATGCTTCCTTCACCGCGAGCCCATCGGAATGCAGCCGGGTTATTAACGTATTCATTGAACTCTGAAGCTTTTTTATCAAAAGAATATGCCTTCTTATATTGTTCTTCAGCGTGTTTATTTCTATCTGCTGCTCGCGCTTCTTTATCGGCATCTACCATTTTACTTAAAGTTCGAGCACCGGTACCTACGGCTGCTGCTGCACCTACACCTTTTAAAAAATCTCTACGGGATCTTCCCGGTGGTTTAAATTTTTCATCATCTTGTTCTAAAAGCTTTTTTATAACCTCTTGTTTAATTATCTGCTTAAGTTTTGTTTTTGCTAGTTTCATGGTGTGAATCCTTCGGGCCAAACTGTGTCTTTGTCATGTTTAATATTTGATAGAACAGCATTATACAGATTAGCGCCTGTCAGATTAGCGCTTCTCAGATCAGCGCCTGACAGATCAGCGAATCCCAGCTTAGCGCCTGTCAGATCAGTGCCTGTCAGATCAGTGCCTTGCAGACCAGACCATCTCAGATCAGTGCCTCTCAGATCAGTGCCTCTCAGCTTAGCGTCTTCCAGATCAATGTTATACAGATCAGCGCCTTCCAGAACAGCGCCTTCCAGACTAGCGCCTGTCAGATTAGCGCCTGTCAGATTAGCGCCTGTAAGAATAGCGCCTGTAAGATTAGCGCCTTCCAGATCCTCGCCTTCCAGATTAGCGCCAACAAGAAAATCTTCCATGTCAACTTGCTTTGATAATTCAATCGCTTGTTGGTGACTGTTGTATTTGAAAAGCATTAAAAGTTTTTCTTTGTATTCGTCTTCTAGCGATTCTTTAATGATCTGCTTTAATATTGGTTTCGTTAGTTTCATGGTGTAAATCCTTCAGGCCAAATTGTGCCTTTGTCATGTTTAATATTTGATAGATCAGCGTCTGACAGATCAGCGTCTGTAAGATTAGTACGGTACAGATTAGCGCTGAACAGATCAGCGCCTTCCAGGTTAGCGCCTGAAAGATTAGTACCTTCCAGATTAGCGTATGACAGATCAGCGCCTTTCAGTTTAGCGCCTGTCAGATTAGCGCCGACCAGATCAGCGCCATCCAGATTAGCGCCTCTCAGATTTGCACCTCTCAGATCAGCGCCTAACAGAATAGCGCCTAACAGAATAGCGCCTTTCAGTTTAGCGCCTTCCAGGTTAGCGCCTGAAAGATTAGTACCTTCCAGATTAGCGTATGACAGATCAGCGCCTTTCAGTTTAGCGCCTTCCAGATTAGCGCCGGCCAGAATAGCGCCTGTCAGATTAGCGCCTGTAAGAATAGCGCCTGTCAGATTAGCGCCTTCCAGATCAACGCCTGTCAGATTAGCGCCTGTAAGAATAGTGCCTGTCAGATTAGCGCCTTCCAGATCAACGCCTGTAAGATCAGCGCCAACAAGAAAATCTTCCATGCCAACTTGCTTTGATAATTCAATCGCTTGCTGATGATTACCGGCATTAAAGATCGTTAAAAGCTTCTCTTTGTATTCGTCTTCTATCGATTCTTTAATGATCTGCTTTAATATTGGTTTCGTTAGTTTCATTCTTATATAGCCTCCAACATATTCAGCAATAAATAGTTTTCTCCGTCAATAAAAGAAGACTTATTCTTTCTATCCAGAAAAACATCTCTCGGCATAGAGCCAACATCTTCATATCCAGAAGTGTCTATTTTATATAATTCTATATCATAGCGAGATAACATTCTAATAACTTTATTTTCCTTCTTTTGTGCATCATCATCAAAGGCCAAATAAACTGGGGTATCATGATAAACTATTTTCTTGATAAGCTTTGAATCAGATCTAACTGTAGACCCCAAAACCGGAACTGAGTTTCCGGCAATGATCGCATCAAAAACCCCTTCTACTAAAACCAAGTCTGAATCCCAATCAACAAACAATTCGTTAAATACAATATTTTTCGAAGCTTTAGGATTCTTATATTTATAAGAATCTCCAGTATATGATCTGGCTACAAAATAATTAATATCTCCATCATCGTCAAAAGAAGGCACAACAATTCTATTTTTATATTCCCCCTTAGAACAATACCCAATTTTCCAACGAAGAATATCCATGTCGGTCAAGCCACGATTAAGCAAATACTTATATGATCTCATTGCAGCATATGATTTATTTTTTGCACACAGACTATGGAAGCCTTCCGGCATATCTAGTTTCTGTAATGGCTCCTTTTCTTCTTTCTCATTAAAAATATCCTCGAACTTGTTATAATCAATTCGATTTGTAATCTCATCCCATTTATTAAGCTGAGTATAGTCTCCACAACGACGAATAAGCCTTCGAATATTACGCCCGCGATAATCGCAGACCCAACATTTAAAAGCGTTTTTGTCAATATTGACGGACAGCTTTGGCTTGTGGTGATTACAATCCGGACAAAAGAATAAAATCTCATTACTGAGTCTTTTATAATTGCCGAGAACATCAAACAAAATTTTCTCTGTCTGATTCTTGTTCATAGTTTCTCCTATTAAGAAGATATCAGATCACAGAGAAATTGTCAAGGCTTTTCTAATGTTCCAGTTAGTATGTCCATTATCGGGAGCACTACCGCCCATGACTTATTTTGATTTTTCATATGATGGTTCCAATGCCACCAAAAATATTTTTTTGCCACTTTAGGATGAGCATGCTGTAGATTGTGCAATAAAATAAACGCAACAGCATATGATATCAGTCCAAAAAATACCGGAACACCAATTAGTAATACCGGAGAAAATATTAATAATAAAAATGGTATCCCGATCCATTCTTTAGCCGAAACTTTAACATCAATAAAATTATTTCTTCTAACTTTTAAATGATGTTCTCTTAAATGAAAAGAGAAAATACTATTTCTTTTTTTACCAAGACCATGAAAAAGATATTTATGTACTGAATACTCTAATACATTGGCAATAAAGATTCCCAATAAAAAAAGCAACAGGCTCATTAATTATCCCTCTACTAATATATACTATTTATTTTTCTTATCTTCTAATTCTTTTAAAACTTTTTTTGCAGTAACGCTGATTATATATTTAGTGTTATTCTGCATCGATGCTTTAGTATCTAATATTAAGCCTTCATTGATATTAGTTTTCCTTGCGAATTTTACTTGTCTTCGGGGTGGCCTGTTGCGTTTCTCATCACGCTCGCCAGATCCGGGTTTTCCTGTGCCTCGACGCTTTCCGACATAAGACATAAACTCACCATCGATGCCGCCGATAAACGATCCTTGATCTTCAGTTCCACCGTAACCGGGAAAATCATTACTATTTGTGCCAACTAATAAAGTATTGTCTCCACCCTGCGGAACATACAAGAAAGAATCTTGGCAATAATGCTCAGAAAGTTCGAATAACAAATCATAGAATTCCGGATCATCTACCAAATTTACTACAAATAAAGATTTTTCTTTTACTTTTTTTGCTGCTTTTGTATTATAGTCTTCAATATAAATTCCTTCGACTTTGGTAACCCCATAGCCACGTTCTAACAATACCGCTTTTAGTTCTTTATTTCTTTCAAAATTGATTTCATTTGTACTGTGATTTGGGTAACATTTAGTATAATCTGATGGGTTGTTACGATATGCTGTAATAAAAACTGCTTCATGTTCCATTATATGTTCATGGACGCGACTAATCGATGCTTCTTTTAGAACATATTTGTTCCACTCATTCAGTATTTTTTTCATTTTGTTTTTCCAATATTGCGCCGGCTTTTGCTATTACAATCGCGTCGGCTCTATCATATGATTCTGCTTTGGGATTATTGTGCCGTGTATATTCAATTTTAAAACTTTCTTCAGTCTTTAAAACATGATCCAGAACAACTAGTTTTGCCTTCTTTCCTCTAGGCACTTTAATACCACAAGTCTTTCTAGCTTGTGTTGCCCCTATATAGATAGGCTTTATCCTAAATAAATCCCAGCAAAGCCAAGATACTATACCATTAAACTTTTGTAATATCGCCATGGTCTTTGCAGAAGAACCGCCAGAGTTAAAGAAAGTAAATGGCTGTTCGATATAAATATAAGATATGTTAGCAGACAGTTTAATATCTAATAAATATTGTTTTACATATTCTGCTTTCTCAAAAATGCATTTCTTTTTTCTAAGATCTATGTGATCATAAAGCAGAAGTTCTCCCGATTTTGAATCTACTAACGCAAAACCAGTAATACTAGTAGAGATGTCCAGACCTAATATAATTTCTTCAACAAACATACTTTATTATATCATATATCCAGTTTCATTTTAAAAGTTAAATCTTCATTTTCTTTTTTAAGAATTGGATTGCTTAAAGTAGTAACCCCAATTAAGTTTTTGTTTTCGTCATATATTCCTATTTTTGAAATATAAACTTGTCTCTGGAAAGAAGATTCATAATCAGAAAAACTAGAGCTTACAGTATTTTTTATCGTCCTATTGGAATTTTCTTCGTAGATTTGTGATGAACTTTTCTCTATTAACGATTGATTGTAGTTATAATATGTTGGATTGTTAGAAAAGTTGACTTCGCCTTTTCTTGCATGAGCAAACATTGTCACGACTTGTATTTCGCTTGTTCCTTGAAAATCTAGTCCAAAACTAGCAGATGCATTTCCAGCACCAGTTGTTGCAACACTTACACCGTCATTTGCGCCGGCACCATAATATATCCACTTTGGATTAACGCCGGTACCGGAACCCGCTATTAATGGTATTGATTCTGAATTGATATTCCAAGATCCAGTCAGAACAATAAAACCCTCATCGTATAAAATAACTCCACCAACCAAACCGACATTAGAACCCGAAACCTCAATTAGTTCGCCGTTCTGTTTTGTGTCTTGTAGCTCCGCTGCCAAAGAACCAGTAAAATACCACTTCAAAGAAACTGTTCCTGGTTCTATTCTTCCGCCATAAAAAATACTTGGAATAGAAATTAAATTAACAGCTTGCTGTGATTTATCTCCGTAAGAAGAAGACACTCTATAGTGCTGACTTCTAGAACCGTAGAAGTCTAATCGGTTTTTTAAAGCAAAAAAGTGAGGATATACTGGATCAGTATCAAACGAAGCACCAGTATCCGGATCTATAGCTGTATTTCTCTGGCCTGCAATTGCCATATATTCTCTAGTTATTGAAGCAGACATTGGATAAGAACCAGACATAACATCACCATACACAAAGTCTGATGAATAAGATGTAGCCGAAACTGTCCTGAACACTGCGTTTGAGCTTTGCTTTGTTATGAAAGGGTAGATTAGGTCATTACCAACCCCTTTATCGATATTTATCTCATAAAGACTGATATGCCCAGATGGCACATTTAAAACATTGTCTGCAAAAGATCCGGATTGTGTTGGTTTATTGTTATAATAAATAGCACCATCATATACAAAGAACTCACTACGAGGGTGAGTCCTCATTGTATTTAATAATACATCGCTTTCTCTAAATTCTTTTAAGGACATTCTAATAGTCCAGACGAACCCTCAGTGTGAGTTCATTTGTTGGATCTTTGCGCAATGGCTCAGAAAGTTTAGCAACCGCTAATAGCTCGTTATTCGAACTGTACAGCCCAATAGTTGTAATATATGCGATTGGAGTATCTGTATTAACAGATTTGACTCTTATTGTACTTGATGATAGGTATGTTGGGTTTGAAGAATGGTTATACTTGTTGTGAGGAACGCGACAAAAATATATTGTCGAGTTGATCTCAGTGGTGTTGTTGAAACTTATATTTTGAACTCTGTGCCTTAGTGCATCGCAAGAAGCCGTTATTGAAGAACTGACGAATGACTGTGCAACACTGGAAGTTCCGGCTGAAGTAGATAAGAAGTCAGTAACTCCATCAAAAGAAGATGTTCCGAGAACTGCAATTCCAGATTGATAGAAAACCAAGCCTCTGACGGTGTTGCCGGAATCATATAATAATCCGTAATCTCCACCCAGAGTGTTTAATGTTCCA
>TARA_R110002126_G_scaffold15185_10_pt1 | contig 15801 bp, 10 predicted proteins | sample TARA_R110002126 | Tara Oceans TARA_R110002126 (sample SAMEA4397536) | marine metagenome | biome: Polar Biome; feature: [DCM] deep chlorophyll maximum layer (ENVO:01000326); material: water (ENVO:00002006), including particulate matter (ENVO:01000060) such as... | depth 30 m
TGTTCTATACGGCGCATTTTTTCGTCCAGTAATCTTGCCTGAGCTTCAGACATTTTACTGTTAAACTCAATTTCTTCTGATTCAGATAATTCAGGAGTATCTGCGGTTATCTCTTTACTTTTCTCCGGGAAAAAATACACATAGTCCAGCCCCAGGTTTTTAACAATGTGTAACTGCTGTTGGTTTTCTACCACCATATTGCTTGATAAAAAAGGGTGTTTCATCCAGCCACTGGGTAGCTTAATGGCGTAGCCTAATTTAACTTGTTCGGGCTTTATTTTCAGGGCGGGCAAAAGCTACTCCGTTTCAGAGAACTACCAGACGATACCTAGTTTAAGTAAGGATAAGCCACTGCGCCAGCTTTAACGCAATGAAAAGGGGCTTTTCAGCCCCTTTATTGTGTTATATCAGTATTTAACCTTATCAGGATTAACCTCAGAAGTTAACGGTATAGCGCACGGTCCACAAGGTTCCTATCCAGTCATGAACTGAGCTGGCGTAGCCGTTGGTTGGTGATGAAGCATAAGGCGGTTTTTCGTCGGTTAAGTTGCGTACAGTAAGTAAAACACGCTGACTGTCGGTAAACTCGTAACCAACACTGCCGCTAAAGACCAGCCACGCATCGACCGTTTCGTTACCACCAAATTTGAAATCACCGTCGCCCAGCTCACTGATATAGTGTGCAGATAAGCTTGCTTTCCAGTTATTCATGCTCCAGTCGGTACCAATGTCGGCAACAAAGTCTGGTCGGGCAATTTCATTTGCTCCACTCAGTTTGCCCAATAAATCTTCGGTAGCGCTATCAGGCGTAATTTGACGCTCATAACTAAAGGTTTTGGTGCCGGCGGCATACAGTTTAAAACTACCCAGACTGTCGGTGTCAATACGGTAATTCAGTTTTACGTCGATACCGTCTGTTTCCTGGCTGCCTACGTTAAAAAAGCCGGTACGCAAAAACACTAGATCGTTGCCTGCATCCAGCACACAGCCGAACTCGCCATTGAGTGCATCTATGCTGGTAGTCACCGGAGCTGTGCCGGCAATACAGGCTTTTAACGTGGTATTGGCATCAACATCAACAATATCTGTGTGCTCATAACGCCAATAGTCAGCGGTAATTTGCAGGTTGTCCGTCAGATTCCATGAGGCACCAATGTTAACTGCTTCTGAGTTCTCTGCATTGAGACCGCGGTTACCAAGGGTTTCCTGATCGAGTTCCAGTTCGCCGAATGACGCACCAAAATCGCCACACAGTGCATCAAAGGGTTGGTCTGCGCCACAGTTAATATAGGCCGAGCTCAACGACTCGCCGGCGCCTAGTTGTGATAAAGACGGGGCCCGGAAGCCCGTGCTCCAGGAGGCGCGTAAAATTAAATCATCTGTCGCCCGGTACCGCAACGACAGCTTCGGGTTGGCGTCGCCGCCAAAGTCGCTGTAGTGGTCATAACGCAGGGCTGCGATCATATCCAGGTTGTCTGTCAGTGGCAGGTTAAACTCGCCATAGGCCGCATATTGGGTGCGGTCTGCTGCGGCTTCGCTGGCACCTAGGGCAAACACGCCGCCGGTTTGAGCGATCAGAGCCGGGCGGTCATAAATGTCTTCGCTTCTGAATTCACCGCCAAACACTGCACTGATATTACCGGCGGGAAGTTCAATGGCTAAATCACCGGCTATGTTAAAATCTACTGAGAATACTTCTGACTCGCCTACCCGTGGCGCGAGTTCCCGCACACCGGCAATGGCTGCGGCGTTATTGTCCCTGCCTAAGTTAAAGGGGTCAAAGGTACCGTTGGCAATACCTGTTGTGACTTTGTCGACGCCCATATAGCCCTGGACATGGGTAATTTCATTATCAGTTTTGCCATAAATAGCGGCGCTTTCCCAGGACCATAGCCCCAATTCACCGCGCAAGCCGGCCAGCACACGATAACTGGTGGTGTCGTAATCCTGAATCCGGGTCTCAGGGAAACGTGAGCGAACCCGGATTTGGTTCACTTCGCCATCGGCGGCATCAATATCACGTGCCCATTGCGGCACCAGGGGAGAGTTACCGGCCACACGTACATCAAACGCGGCCGCAGAATCATAGGCTGAACCGGTGTTATTCTGGAACATGGCTTCGGCAAAAAACTCGTTGCCGTTGCTTAGCTGGTAGTTATGATGCAAGGTTGCGCCAATCGCGGTGGTATCAGGCTGAATAGCGCGTTCAATAACATAGTCGTAGCGGCAACGGGTTCCTCCATTACTGACGTCACTGCCACACCATGGCTCGGCATAGTCAATGCCATCTATAGATACCCGGGTACTGGACTTTAAGGTTACTTCAACCGGCCGGTCGCTATTAAACAGCGCATTGCGGTCAAAGTAGTCAACAACCAGAGTAGTGCTGCTGTTTTCGGTGTTAAAGCCACCAACATAAGTCAGGTTAGTCCGGCCAAAATTGCTGCTTTTGGTGTCATCGCCATACGAGACTGATACTTCATGGCCTTCGACGTCTTTCCGTAAAATAAAGTTAATAACGCCGGCAATGGCATCTGAACCATAAACGGATGACGCACCATCTGTTAACACTTCAATCCGCTCCAAGGCAGACATGGGGATTGCGTTAACGTTGACAAAAGAGTCAAAACCGTTGGTAAACGAATCAACTGCCACCCGGCGTCCATTGACCAGCACCAGGGTTGAGCTGCTGCCTAAGCCGCGCAAACTAACACCTGATGACCCGGCTGGGGCACCGTCAGCACCACCGACACCACCGTTCTCAGTAAAGGTACCGGCGCTCGATGCTTGGGGTAAGTCACGCAGGAAGTCACCGACACTGTCATAACCGCGTTTGGTCATATCATCGCGGCTGAACACCTGCACCGGATTTGCGCCTTCCAGATCCACACCTTTTAAGCGGGAACCGGTTATCTGGATTTTCTCAACTTTTTGTTCTTCGGCAGCGTTTTGTTCTGCGGCCATGACGGATTGACCTGTGGCAGCCAGTAACACGGCCACACTCAGGGTAGATAGCTTCATTTTTGCTTTAACGTACATACACATTCCTCTGGATTACAAATGTTGCCTTTGCCGGCAATCTGATTAAAAAAGGGAAAAGTGCGTCAAACAGAAGCGGGTATTACACTCCACGCGCAAGTAAAGGCAGTAAAATACTGGGTTTTAGTTTAAGTGCGACGATAGGAGGCCTCTGCCTGACGCAGAGGGAGAACTAATTATTGAACCATTCAGACAGGTAGAACGGAGAGCAATAGTAACAGTGATTGATGGCACATTTTTGCATCAGACTGCTCTCCGGTTGATTAATATGGCAGCAACGTTCGCTCAGCGGCAAAATAAAGTCAAGAATTTTTTTTGGCTCTACCTCAGTGGTTATTTAACCAACTAAAATATGAAAGTGCGTCAGTATCTTACATTCAAGTCAGACCAGTGGCCGATTTCTGGCTTGACAATAATTGCATTCAAACGTACATTTCAAACACCTGTTTAAATTTGTGCGGTGGACATGGTCGCAAAACAAAACACCCAACAGAAAATACTGGATGCAGCACAAAGTTTGTTCGCTGAAACAGGCTTTAATGATACGTCACTGCGGCAGATAACCAGTCTGGCTGAAGTGAATCTGGCTGCGGTGAATTACCATTTTGGTTCTAAAAAAGAGCTGATTCAGGCCGTGTTACAGCGTTATCTGCGGGTACTGATGGCAAGGTTGGATCAGGAATTCAACAATTTGCTGGCAGCTCAGCAACCGAATAACTTAACACAGGTGCTGGCGGTGTTCGTCAAACCACTGCTTGAACTAAACTCGGTAAATAACAATGGCACCCGGATTTTTCTGCAGTTATTAGGCCGGGGCTATACTGATGTGCAGGGCCATTTGCGCTGGTTTATTAATTACCATTATGGCCGGGTGCTGGACAAATTTGTATTGCTTGTGCAGCAATCCTGTCCACAATTGCCCGCCAGCGAATTGTTCTGGCGCTTACATTTTTCACTGGGCACCATTGTATTTACGATGGCGTCGAATGAAGCGCTTGCTGAAATTGCCGAGGCTGATTTTAGCGAGGAAGTTGATATTGAAGGCGTTATTCAGCGCCTGTTACCTTATCTGGCGGCAGGTATCGCTGCGCCGGTGTTTACTTGTCTACAACCTGCAGCGCAGTTGCGCTCAGGCACCTAAAGGAAGTCTGTTATGGCGATTTTATTAATTTTGGTGTTGGCAGTGGTTATTGTGCTGGGGGTGACCGATATTCGCCGCAGCCTGATCAGTAAGCCGGTATTTGCAGTATTTAAGAAAATTTTACCGCCATTGTCGGATACCGAGCGTGAGGCGATGGAGGCAGGAGATGTCTGGTGGGACGGTGAGCTGTTTAAAGGTAAACCCGACTGGCAGAAGCTGCACAGCATTCCAAAGCCGGAATTATCGGCAGAAGAGCAGGCGTTTATGGACAACGAAGTTGAGACCTTGTTGGCCATGCTGGACGATTACAAAATTGTACAGGAAGACCGCGACCTGCCCAAAGACGTCTGGGACTATATAAAAAGCCAGGGCTTTTTTGCGATGATTATTCCCAAAGCCTATGGTGGCCGTGAGTTTTCAGCAATTGCCAATTCTACCATCGTATCCCGGATTGCCACCCGCAGTTTAACCGCGGCTGTCACTGTTATGGTGCCTAACTCCTTGGGCCCGGGTGAATTGCTAATGCATTACGGCACCCAGGCGCAGAAAGACTCCTGGCTGCCAAGCCTGGCTAACGGCACTGATGTGCCGTGTTTTGCCCTAACGGGTCCGGAAGCAGGCTCAGACGCTGGCGGTATTCCTGATACTGGTGTGATTTGCAAAGGCGAGTTTGACGGCAAAGAAGTACTGGGTATTAAGCTTAACTGGGACAAGCGATACATTACGCTGGCGCCGGTTGCGACCGTGCTTGGACTGGCGTTTAAGTTATACGATCCGGAACAGCTGCTGGGTGAGAAAACCGAACTTGGCATTACCTGTGCGCTTATTCCTACCAGTCATAAAGGGGTAGAAATTGGTGACCGGCATTTGCCAATGAATATGGCGTTTATGAACGGCACGACTTATGGCAAAGACGTGTTTATTCCTATCGACTGGATTATCGGCGGCCCGGATTATGCGGGTCGTGGCTGGCGTATGCTGGTGGAGTGTTTGTCAGCAGGCCGGGGCATTTCTTTGCCTGCGCTTGCTACGGCAACAGGCCATTTAGCGACGCGGATGACCAGTGCTTACGGTTTCGTGCGTCAGCAGTTTGGTATGTCAATTGGTAAGTTTGAAGGTGTGCAGGAGGGCATGGCCCGGATTGGTGGTTTAACGTATACGCTGGAGGCGATGCGGGTAATGACCGCAGGTGCCATTGACTTAAAACTAAGCCCGTCAGTCGTTACCGCTATTGCTAAATACCATATGACGGAAATGTCGCGCACCTTACTTAATGATGCTTTTGATATTCATGCCGGTAAAGCTATCCAGTGCGGACCAATGAACTATCTGGCGCACGGTTATATGGGGATACCTATCTCAATAACTGTTGAAGGCGCCAATATTCTAACCCGCAACCTGATGATTTTTGGTCAGGGTGCCACCCGTTGTCACCCCTATGTACTGGCAGAGCTGGAAGCAGCAGCCAACCCTGATGTGGAAGAGGGTTTAAAGCAGTTTGATAAGTTGTTACTTAATCATGTTGGTTTTGCGATAGGTAATACTTTCTCGGCACTGTGGCAGGGCCTGACTGCTGGCGCCTTTAACAGTGCACCGGTTGCCGGTGAAACCGCCCGTTATTATAAGCAACTAAGCCGCATGAGCCGTGCATTAGCACTTAGCGCGGATATTTCAATGCTGATGCTGGGCGGTGATTTAAAGCGCAAAGAAATGCTGTCGGCGCGGCTGGGTGATGTGTTAAGTCAACTGTATATTGCCTCAGCAGTACTGAAATTCTATGAAGACAATGGTCGCCAGCAAGCCGACTTACCCTTTGTCCATTACAGTGTGCAGCGTGCGCTGTTTGAAATTGGTAAAGCGTTCGATGGCTTTTTTGTTAACTTTCCAAACCGGATTGTGGCAGGCGTTATTCGCACTCTGGTGTTTCCGTTTGGTATTGGCTACAAAATGCCGGCAGATGATATTGCCATCGCTATTTGTACTGCACTGGCAAAACCCGGGGTGATCCGTGACCGTTTAACCCATTTGTGCTTTATTGGCCAGGGTGATGACGATGCGACCGGCTTAATGGAGGCGGCATTTATTGCGGTACATAAGGCTCAGCCGCTGATGAAGCAAATTTACCAGGCCCAACGTGACGGTAAAATTGGTCGTAAATTGCCAATGACAGAAACCATTGCCCAGGCATTGGCGACAGAGGTTATCAGCGAGGCTGACGCCGTTCAGTTAACCGAGATGAACCGGTTACGCTTTAAATCGATTTCGGTGGATAGTTTTAAGCCAGGGGTGCTGTCGACTACTGCTATTAATAAGCGGGATGCGGCGTAAGCCTATACCCAGGATGGTTAGCGATAAGCCGTTAAACCTGGAATAAAAAAGCCGGAGCATATTGCTCCGGCTTTTTGTATCGGGATCACCAGCGCTACTGTGGGCCGCGGGCGATAATTTCCTGTGCCATCACATCAGCGATATCACTGGTGGGCTTGCCTTCTTCATCAGCACGCTGAAAGATATTCAGCAGCGTATGATAAATCTGGTTAACTTTAGCAGTCGATTCTGCCGCGTCATAGCCTTGCGGGCGCATTTCACAGGCCACGTTGATAATGCCACCGGCGTTAATAACATAATCCGGCGCGTATAAAATACCACGCTGACGTAACATTTCGCCATGGCGGGCCTGCTTTAACTGATTGTTAGCACAGCCGGCTACCACTTTGGCTTTAAGCAGCGCAATGGTGTCATCATTTAATGTTGCCCCCAGGGCGCATGGGGCATAAATGTCAGCATCAACCGCATAGATACCATGTAAGCCCACTGCAATAGCATCAAATTGCGCGACAGCCCGTTCAACCGACGCCTGATTAATATCTGTTACGATAAGCTTGGCGCCTTCCTGATGTAAATATTCACACAAGCCGTAACCCACACTACCCAGGCCTTGCACTGCCACGGTTTTGCCCGCTAAATCAGCCGAGCCAAACTTATGCATAGCCGCCGCTTTAATACCCTGATAGGTACCCAGGGCGGTAAACGGACCGGGGTTACCGCTTTTACCCTCTAAACCGGCAACAAAAGGTGTTTCTTTATTGACCTGCATAATATCACCGGTGGTAATATTGACGTCTTCAGCGCTGTAGTAACTTCCACCCAGCCGGTGCAACATACGACCAAATGCCCGGAATAAGGCTTCAGATTTTATGGTCTTGGCATCACCAATAATGACCGATTTACCACCACCCAGAGGCAGACCTGCCATGGCATTTTTATATGTCATACCACGGGATAAACGTAACACATCATCAATCGCTTCTTCATCTGTGGCATAGTTCCACAAACGACAGCCCCCTACGGCCGGGCCTAAGCGGGTGCTGTGCACCGCAATAATAGCCCGCAGGCCGGTTTCCTGATCACTGCAAAACACCACTTGCTCATGGTTGTCGAATTCAGGATGATTAAATACTGCCACGTCTGATTCTCCCTCGGGTTTAATCTGGCTGATGAAGGGTGGCGCTGTGCCACTTTTTGCGCCGCGGAATGTAACATTTCAACCTGAGTTACGCTATACGCCGCTAAAAATAATAACTGGTAAGACAAGTTGATTGTCGACAATCAACACCAGTGCTTGATTGTACTGCCGGAGTCCCTTAAAGTGTCGCAAATCATCAGGCAAATTATCAATTGGAAGCGTTCAAATGAGTGAGCAGTTAACTCAGGCACAACAGCAGGAACAACAGGCAGCCCAGGAACAACAGCGGGTAGAGTGGATAAGAACCCAGTATCAGAAAGCGAATCAGTATTTAGCCACTAAGGGTATTGTTCCTGATAATGTGGCGGTGAATGAAAGCCGTTACTTACCCCCTCTGGTCGCGCTCTGGAAGCTAAATACCAAAGACAGACAGGCCTTTTGGGTGATTAGCGGTGATTTACCCACTGACCATATGGCCTATTCAGCGGCAGCTTCTGCGCGGGATGCTATGCGCTCATTTTCATTGAACTGGCAGCTAAAAGCCGAAAATATTATGAACGGCAACGCAGTGGATAAAACGCAGCAGGATTTTGCTAATTTATTAGTAAACCGGGCCCAGGGTTTATACGAGTTATTTGAAGATGAAGCCTTGTGGCAAGGCCAGGCTTAGCCCGCAACTGTAACGTCCGGCATACAGCTTATTAAAAAAACCGCAGTTACTGCGGTTTTTTTATGGGAGTTTTTTATTCGGCAAAGTGCCAATACCCCAGATTAATTAAATGCACCAGCAAGCCTAATCGTTCAGAGACCGCCAGAAAATGCATACATTGCTGTTGGTCAAGCCGGCGATGCTCGGTTAACAGCTTAGCCGTCTGCAGTTCATCCGGTGGTAGCAAATATTGCTCGCCATTGATAAACAACGCAATATCAGCAGATGTGTCTGCCTGATGATAACAACAACGTAAGCCGCCGGTCAGGATCAGCACCGAACCCTCTTCCAGATACTCAGCAATTTCATCGGTCTGGTAGTGCGGGTCGGGTTCCTGGATATCCAGTTCATGCTTGGCACGACTGATATACTGACCAAACCACAATGGCAAGCTGCTCTCATCGCTCACCAATTGCTGCAGTAACTGTTTAACCTGGGCTAAATCTGCACTGCCAAGTTCACCGGTATTCTGGCAAACCGGCCGCGCCGGATCAGTAAAACGGTTGCCACTGATATCGTTATCGATTAGGTAATCGGCCAGACCGGTCAGTAAATCTTTTTGCGCCGGCGCGCGAAAGCCAACAGAGTAATTTAAGCTGTTCTCTATCGAGATGCCCTCATGCGGGCAGCCCGGCGGAATATATAAAATATCACCGGGTTCCATAATCACGTCAATGCAGGCGTTAAACGGGCTCACCTGAAGTAACCGTGGATGGGGGCAAAATTGTTCAAGGCTGTTATCTGGCATACCAACCCGCCAGTGGCGCTTACCCTGACCCTGAATAATAAACACATCGTATTGATCTAAATGCGGACCGACGCCACCACCAGGCGTGGAGAAGCTGACCATCAGATCATCTATCCGCCAGTTTGGAATGAACCGGAACGGCTCAAGTAACGCCGCTGCAGCGGCATGCCAATGGTCTACGGCCTGTACTAAAATAGTCCAGTCACGTTCTCCGAAATGGTTAAAATCGGTAAAAGGGCCTGTTTCCATTTGCCACTGACCGTTGGCACTTTGCACCACCCGTGATTCAACTTCTTCTTCTAACGCTAACCCGGCCAGCTCGTCAGCTGACAGCGGATCGGCAAACTGGTTAAAGCCTTGTTTCAGCAGCAGTGGTTTTTTCTGCCAGAACTCAGCTAAAAATCGTGCCGGGGTTAACTCAGCAAAATTAAGTGCGTACATCGGGTTATTTCCCCAGTTTATCGACCAGCGATATTGCGTCGCCAATGTAGCTGGCAGGGGTCAGTTGCTTTAACTCTGCCTTAACCGGCTCTGGTAATGACAAACTGTCAATAAAACGGGCCAGATCTGCCTGATTAATCCGTTTGCCACGGGTCAGCTCTTTTAGTTTTTCATACGGTTTTTCAATACCGTATTTACGCATTACGGTTTGTACCGGCTCGGCCAATAATTCCCAGTTGCCATCCAGTTCAGCTAACAAAGCCGGTGCATTTACTTCCAGTTTGCTAATGCCTTTTAAGGTTGCCTGATAGGCAATTAAGGTGTAACCAAAGCCCATACCCAGGTTACGCAATACTGTTGAGTCGGTTAGGTCACGTTGCCAGCGGGATACCGGGAGTTTGGCTGACAAATGATTAAACAACGCATTGGCGATACCCAGGTTACCTTCCGAGTTTTCAAAATCTATCGGATTGACCTTATGAGGCATGGTCGATGAGCCAATTTCGCCGGCTACCGTTTTTTGTTTAAAATGACCCAGGGCAATATAGCCCCAGATATCACGATCAAAATCGAGCAGGATAGTGTTAAAGCGGGCAACGGCATCAAATAACTCGGCAATATAATCGTGTGGCTCAATTTGGGTGGTATAGGCGTTAAAACTTAAACCCAGGCTGGTAACAAACTGTTCGGCAAACTGCTGCCAGTCGAGTGTCGGATAGGCCGATAGGTGGGCATTGTAGTTGCCAACAGCGCCGTTAATTTTACCCATAATGTCAACTGCGGCTATCTGGTCGCGCTGACGCTTTAAACGCGCGTAAACGTTAGCCATTTCTTTGCCCATGGTAGTGGGTGAAGCTGGCTGACCGTGGGTACGTGCCATCATTGCAACGGTTTTATGTTCGGTAGCCAGGCCTTTAATGGCACTTAGCAGAGCATCACATTGTGGCAGTAATACGTTTTGACGTGCCTGACTTAACATTAAACCGTGCGACAGATTGTTAATGTCTTCTGAGGTGCAGGCAAAGTGGATAAATTCACTGATCGCATTCAGTTCACTATTGTCCGCAACTTTTTCTTTTAACAGGTATTCGACCGCTTTTACGTCATGGTTAGTGGTGCGCTCAATATCTTTTACCCGCTGCGCATCTGCCAGGCTGAAATTGTCGACAATGTCATTCAGTAACTGGTTGGCAGTTGCCGATAACGCAGGGACTTCAGCAATGGCGGCAGTAGCAGCTAACTGCTGCAGCCAACGGACTTCAACAGTAACCCGGTATTTAATCAGACCAAACTCACTGAAATACGGGCGTAGCTCAACCGTCTTGCTGCCATAGCGGCCGTCAACCGGGGAAATGGCGGTAAGGGCATTAAGTTCCATGAAAACTCCTGAAGTTTAAGGTGCGCTCTGAGCCAGCATATGCTTGGCAGCAGCAACCAGTTTACGACGTTGAAAAAGAAAGTGTAGCCTGCTGCCGCCGGCCTGGCGCCACAGCACGGCTGCGCGCACGGCAGCCAGGAGCAGTGCCCGAACTTTATGCTGTACAGTGGTTTGTTTTAACAGATCCGGCTGACCATAAACCTGAATACGGCTACCCAGGCTGCTGATGCAATCACTGTAGATGTCTGCCAGCCGGCCGACTATTGTCTCGTCAGTCACCTCAAAATGTTGCAACTGTCGCTCCAGTTGGCTAAGCTGTTTGCCCAGCTCTGTCATATTACCCTGATTTTTATTCAGTTTACGCTCAAGTGCCAGCACGCCAACCAGGTAGCGGGTAAATTCTACGTCTTTGTTTGAGGTATCACCCAGCTGCTCAGTAATCACCTGTAAACCACCTTGTAATTTCGCTGGATCATTACCGTAAACCGCCAACGGTGTGTCGGGATTTAGATTGGCAATACTGGCCAGCGTGGTTTGGTATACCTCGGGCTCCAGCTTGTTATGCCGGGCCAGGCTTTGCAGTAAGCGGATAGCCTGACACAGGCCGGCCAACGCAATAATTTGGGTCGTTAAAGAAGGTTGCATCGTTATTTAATGGCCTCGTCGATAATACCGCCACCCAGGCACATGTCGTCCAGATAAAACACTGCAGACTGCCCCGGGGTCACGGCTTTTTGTGGTTGATCGAACAGTACCTTCAACTTGCCATCGGCCAGAGGCGTAAGCGTGCAGCTGATATCTGTCTGACGGTAACGGGTTTTTACTGTGCAACGTAACGGACTTTGAGGCCCCTTGCGGTCGACCCAGTCTAACTGACAGGCAATCAGGCCACTGGCCAGCAATGCCGGGTGGTCATGGCCCTGAGCAACCAGCAGCCGGTTTTTCACTAAATCTTTGCCCACCACATACCAGGGGTCGTCACTGCCATCTTTGAGGCCGCCAATTTTCAAACCTTTGCGCTGGCCAAGCGTATGATACATCAGGCCATCATGGCGTCCCAGCAGCTGGTCATCATCAATACTGACGATATCACCTGGTTGGGCAGGCAGGTATTGTTGTAAAAAATCTTTAAATTTGCGCTCGCCGATAAAACAAATACCGGTAGAGTCTTTTTTATCGTGAGTAATTAAGCCCTGTTGCTCGGCAATGGCCCGTACTGCAGGTTTTTCAAGTTCGCCTATCGGAAACAAGGTTTGGCCGACATGCTGCTCACCCAGAGTATATAAAAAGTAGCTCTGGTCTTTGTTGGTATCCAGTCCCCTTAACAGTTGCCAGTGACCATGGTGCTGCCGGCGCCGGACATAATGGCCAGTTGCAATATAATCTGCGCCTAGTGCTTCGGCGGCAAATTCGAGGAAGGCTTTAAACTTAATTTCTTTGTTACACATAATATCCGGGTTAGGGGTGCGACCCGCCCGGTATTCAGCCAGAAAGTATTCAAATACATTGTCCCAGTATTCAGCAGCAAAGTTGACTTTGTGCAGCACAATGCCTAATTTATCGCACACTTGCTGAGCATCTTGCATGTCTTCGGCAGCAGCGCAATATTCATCGTTGTCGTCTTCTTCCCAGTTTTTCATAAACAGGCCTTCAACCTGATACCCTTGCTGTATGAGCAGGTAGGCTGAAACGGAGGAATCCACGCCACCGGACATGCCGACGATGACTTTTTTATTGCTGTTATCTGACATTACACCACACTGATTGCGACCGTAAAAATAAGGCGCGGAGTATAGCACTATTTTACCGGGTAAAAAATCGTTATCACCAGCGCGGCTGCCGCTTATCTGCCAGCTTTATGCTTATTAATTCTCTGGTTACTGTCCGGGGACAGTTCGACAACCTGATATTCGCCGGGTTGTAGTGAGTCCAGCTGCCAGGCGCCAATTTGCACTCTTACCAGTCGCAGCGTGGCAAAGCCGACGGCGGCTGTCATACGTCGCACCTGACGGTTACGGCCTTCGCCAATGGTCAGGCTAAGCCAGCTGGTTGGAATATTGGCACGATAACGTACCGGCGGGTTACGTGGCCACAGCGCGGGCGGGGCTATTCGTTCTACTTCAGCGGGTAAGGTCGGGCCATCTTTTAACAGAATGCCCTGACGCAATAAATCCAATGCCTCATCGCTAATCTCGCCTTCAACCTGCACCCAATAGGTTTTCGCAGCTTTATGTTTCGGATCGCTTAACAGATGTTGGGTCTGGCCGCAGTTGGTCAGCAATAACAAGCCTTCACTGTCGCGATCAAGTCTGCCGGCCGGATAAACGTTTTTCAGCGGAACATGGTCGGCCAGCGTTGCCCGGGGCGGGGTGCTGTTGTCAGTAAACTGGCTGAGCACATCGTAAGGTTTATTGAACAGTACCAATAGTGGAATTTCGACCTTGGTCTTATTGTTTTTTCTGTCATTTGGCTTATGTTGCCTGTGGCGAAAAGGCTTTGGCTGTTTCAATGTTATTTCCTATGCGTTAGCAGGGGCAGCCTCTGCTGGCAATGCGACTGGTGTGCAGTGCCTGTTTTAATCAGTTTGATACTGATATACTAAGCGCCGTTGTTTTTGCTGCGTTTTAAACAATAATTATCGTTTTACAGTGTTAGCGCGGCACTTCCCACCGGTTCCGCGGGCTTCCGTGGACATTCCGCGATTACAATACAGGAACTAACATGTCGAAAGAAAGTGCAACAATCATTTATACCATCACTGACGAAGCGCCAGCGCTGGCGACACATTCTTTGCTACCTGTGATCCAGGCATTTTCTTCAGCTGCAGGTATTGCAGTTGAAACCCGGGATATATCGTTATCAGGCCGCATTATTGCCAGCTTTCCGGATTTTTTAAAGCCAGAACAAAAAATTAACGATGCGCTGGCCGAGCTGGGCGATATGGCGAAAACGCCGGAAGCCAATATTATCAAATTACCGAATATCAGTGCCTCGGTACCCCAGCTAAAAGCGGCTATTAAAGAGTTACAAAGCCAGGGCTATGCGCTGCCAGACTATCCCGCTGAGCCAAAAACTGAGCAAGAGCGTGATGTTAAAAGCCGCTATGACAAAATTAAAGGCAGTGCGGTTAACCCGGTATTGCGTGAAGGTAACTCTGATCGTCGCGCCCCAGCTTCTGTTAAACAGTACGCGAAAAAGAATCCACACAGCATGGGCGCATGGCAGGCGAGTTCAGCATCGCATGTTGCGCATATGCAAAGTGGCGATTTCTATGGCTCTGAGCAATCAACCACATTTGCAGCGGCCGACAGCCTGCGAATTGAGTTGCATCAGGACGATGGCAAGATTGCCGTGTTAAAAGACAAAGTTGCTGTGTTGGCTGATGAAGTGATTGATGCTGCTACCATGAGCGCGGGTGCTTTGCGTGACTTCTTTGCTGCAGAAATTGCCGATGCTAAAGCCAAAGACGTATTGTTCTCGCTGCATTTAAAAGCCACCATGATGAAAGTGTCTGATCCCATTATGTTTGGTCATGCGGTGCAAGTGTTCTATCAGGAAATTTTCAGCAAGTACGCTGCAGATTTTGCCGCTGCAGGCGTTGATGTCAGCAATGGTTTAGGCGATGTGTACGCAAAAATCACCAGCTTGCCAGAGGCAAAACAGCAGGAAATTAAAGACGCCATTGCCGCGTTGTATGCTGATAAGCCAGAGATGGCTATGGTTAATTCTGACAAAGGCATTACCAACCTGCACGTACCGAGCGATGTGATTATCGACGCCTCAATGCCGGCGATGATCCGCAGTTCAGGCCAGATGTGGGGCCCGGATGGTCAGTTAAAAGATACCAAAGCTGTGATCCCGGACCGTTGCTATGCCGGTGTGTATCAGGAAACCATTAACTTTTGCAAAGAAAATGGCGCTTTTGATCCGCGTACCATGGGCTCGGTACCAAACGTTGGCCTGATGGCACAAAAAGCCGAAGAATACGGCTCGCATGATAAAACCTTTGAAATTGCCGCCAAAGGCACGGTTAAGGTACTTAATAGCAAAGGCGATGTGGTGTTCAGTCATCAGGTTGATAAAGGCGATATCTGGCGGATGTGCCAGGTTAAAGACGCGCCAATCCGCGACTGGGTAAAACTGGCGGTAAACCGCTCACGGTTAAGTGGCACCCCGGCGATTTTCTGGCTGGACAGCGAGCGGGCACATGATGCGCAGCTGATTACAAAGGTTGAGCGTTATTTAAAAGATCACGACACCAATGGTCTGGACTTGCAGATTATGGCACCGGTTGCGGCGACCCGTCACACACTGGCGCGGATTAAACAGGGGCTGGATACAATTTCAGTCACCGGTAATGTGCTGCGTGATTACTTAACTGACTTGTTCCCGATTTTAGAGCTTGGCACCAGCGCCAAGATGCTATCAGTGGTGCCATTAATGAATGGTGGCGGTTTGTTTGAAACCGGTGCCGGTGGTTCAGCCCCGAAGCATGTTGAACAATTTGTTGAAGAAAACCACTTACGCTGGGATTCGCTGGGTGAGTTCCTGGCATTAGCGGCATCATTGGAGCATTTATCCCAGGTAACCGGTAACAGCGCTGCTAAAGTACTGGCAGACAGTCTGGATAAAGCGACTGCAACTTTCCTTGATAACGATAAGTCGCCACGGCGCAAAGCGGGCGAACTGGATAACCGTGGCAGTCATTTCTATCTGGCGCTGTACTGGGCGCAGGAGTTAGCAGCACAAACTACTGATACCGCACTGGCTGGTCGCTTTAAAACCCTGGCTGCGGCCATGCAGGCTAATGAGCAACAGATCCTGTCTGAGCTAAACGGCGTGCAGGGCAAAGCGGTTGAAATTGGTGGCTATTACCGGC
>TARA_R110002126_G_scaffold22865_6_pt1 | contig 15783 bp, 8 predicted proteins | sample TARA_R110002126 | Tara Oceans TARA_R110002126 (sample SAMEA4397536) | marine metagenome | biome: Polar Biome; feature: [DCM] deep chlorophyll maximum layer (ENVO:01000326); material: water (ENVO:00002006), including particulate matter (ENVO:01000060) such as... | depth 30 m
GAATGTCCCTTATGGCATTACAATCTGAAACAACAAAACCTTTAAAACCCCAGTCCTTTCTTAAAATATCATCTAACAACTGATGGCTTGCGCAACATGGTTTACCCATATACCTATTATAGGCCGCCATAATAGAATATGCCTTACCTTCTACTATAGCAGCTTCAAAAGCAGGTAAATACGTATCATACAAATCACGTTCAGTAGTGGTGGCATCAAAAAAGTGTCGCTCTGGCTCTGGCCCACTGTGTACTGCAAAATGTTTTGGCGTAGCAACCAGTTTTAAATACTTAGGGTCATCGCCCTGCATCCCTTTAATAAAGTTTACTCCCATCCGTGCAGTTAGATAAGGATCTTCACCGTAGGTTTCCTGCCCTCTTCCCCAACGGGGATCCCTAAAAATATTAATGTTAGGAGTCCAATACGTTAAGCCCTCATAACGCTTAAAAGAATTATTTCTGAGAGCTTCATGATGTTTTGCACGGGCTTCGTCAGAAATAACCACTGAAGAACGATAAATTAAATCCGTGTCCCAAGTGGCCGCTAAACCAATTGCTTGTGGAAATACCGTTGCCTTACCTGCACGGGCAACCCCATGCAGCGCTTCGTTCCAGTATTCATGTGCAGGAACTTCTAATCTTGGAATTGCGGGTGCATTGTTCATCATTTGCCCTACCTTTTCCTCTAAGGTCATTTCAGAAACCAAAGCAGCAACACGCTCGTCAATATCAAGACTTTCATTTTGATATTGAAATTGTTTTTCCTGTGCCCAACTTACAGTATAGATAAGGCTTAAAAATATTATTGGCAAACTCTTGATCTTCATACTATTTTTTGAATTTAGCTTTCAATACAATAGGGTTTGTATTACCGTTAACTTTTGGTAAAGTGATCATTGTACCACTTGTTGTTTGTTTAAATTCTATTGCCTCGCCATTATATAAACTCTGTAATTTTTTAAGTTTACCAGGATTATGTTCTTTATCTAAACCTAAACTTGGAATATTGAAATCGCCTCCTTTTGGGTTTAATACGATAATGTAGAAATCATCATCCTTAGTCGTAAATCTTACTTCGTCATGAGCAAAAAGTGGTGATGCCGTAGTACGTTGATTATAATGCTCGCCTGCTTTTTTCTTTTTAACAATATCATCACCAGCATTTCTGATTTCGACATTACTTACTTCTTCACTTTCTCCACGTATACTTCTACCATCACCATAAACAGACCAAGGTCTAGTATCATAGATAGCTTCGCCATTTATTTTTAACCAGTCGCCCACATTGTTTACAATAACTTCTATTTCACCGGGTATGCTACCATCTGGTTTTAATTCTACATTTAAAAGAAGGTTACCATTTTTACTTACGGCAGCAATCAACATTTCTAAAATGGTTCTGGTGTTATGCGTTAAATGACGGTCTTCTTTATAGAACCAATCTGTAAATGTAATTTCTGATTGCCATGGTTGTTGTCTTAAAGTATTACTACCGCCACTTTCCACTTCTGTAACCGTACCTTTTACTTTTCCTTTAAGTAATTGAACAGCTTCAATTTTACCATTGGCCTTTAAACTATTATTATACATTCTTGTAGTAACGGCTTTACCATGATCACCATAAGCAAAATTAAAACCATCATAGTATAAAATATCGGGCTGATACTTTTCTACCAATTCTAGATGTCGCAATTCCCAATTTTGTTTTATCGCTTCAATAATTTCAGGTGTTCTTTCCTCTGGCACGGGACCATATAGATCGGCAGGATTTAAACCTTCCCACCAAGTTCCTTTTCCATCTTCCTTTGTTAATCTACCATCATAGGACACACCTTTGTAATCACCTTTTTCGTCAGCACCAAAAGCTGGTTTCCACCAACTCAAGTGACGGTTATCATGCGAGGTTACTCCGAATTTCATACCCTGTGCTTTAGTAGCTTGGGCAAATTCACCAATGATATCGCGTTTGGGCCCAACATCAACAGAATTCCAAGGATGATGTGACGAATCCCACAAATCAAAATGGTCATGGTGGTTTGCCAAGGCTACGATATACTTAGCACCGTTTTTCTTAGAAAATTGAATAAGCGCATCAGCATCGAATTTTTCCGCTCTCCAACTATGGATTATATCTTTAAATCCAAATTCAGAAGGATGACCGTACGTCAGTAAATGATAAGGATTCGCCATTTTACCAAAAACCTGTTTGCCCACATCTTTCATATACATATGCCTGGCATACCAACCCCCACCTTGAGCGGGAACAGCTTGCGGTCCCCAATGAAACCATATTCCAAATTTGGCATCTCTAAACCACACCGGGCATTCATACTGCTCAGAAAGCTCATCCCATGTCAAATCTTTCTGTTGCGAATGAAGAAAGTTCACACATAATAGCAGCAGCATTATCGACCCTTTTTTTAACATACAACGCATAGATTTTATTTATTTTTTAAAATTATAATCTTCAGGATGGTCAAAAAGGCCAAATTCGTTTTTAGAAAGATCTGCTGGATCACCGGTTTCTTTAATCAACATTCTCAATTCTTTCATTAAATCTTCTTTCACGTTGATATAAGCTTCATCCTCGATCAGATTGTCAAGTTCCCAAGGGTCCTTTTTTAAATCGAAAAGCAAATACGTAAAGATTTCTTTTTTTGAGCTTACAATTAATTTATAGTCTCCTTTTCTAACCGCTCGCTCTCCGCCATAATTATTAACTTTTGGTTTATAAACTTCACCAGGCCATGAGTTATAAGCATACATCATACTATTTCTAACAGATTCTTTTTCTCCATTTATCACTGGAGTTAAGTCTTCTGTTTCTACGGATGCAGGAATTTCGAACCCTGTTAGACCACATAAAGTAGGAAAGACGTCATGTAAATACGCATAGGCCGGACTCTTCTTATTTTTTGGAATGTTAGGACCTGTGAAAACCAAGGGAACCCCTATGCTTGCCTCGTATACATTTTGTTTACCCAACAAACCATGTTGACCTAATGACAAACCATTATCACCAGCAAAAACAATGATGGTATTCTCTGCTTGACCAGAAGCTTCCAAAGCTTTTATAATTCGCCCTATTTGATTATCTGTAGCTGCGATCATCTCATAATATTTTGCAATCTCTTCTTGTACAATAGCTTCGGTACGTGGAAAAGGAACTAAAACCTCGTCACGAATTCTGTCATCAGCAATTGGAAAAGGATGTTCTGGCATAAAATTTTGTGGTACTTGAATACTATCGGGAGAATACATTCCCTCATAAGCTTTGGGCGGTGTTCTAGGATCATGAGGTGCCGTAAACGAAACGTACATTAAAAATGGTTCCTCTTTTTTGTAATCTTCTAAAAAACCAATAGCGGCATCTGCAAAAACCTGACTACTAAACTTTTCAGTATCGCCATAAGGTTGCGACCAACCAATTTCCGGCGTATAATCTTTGACCCTTGTTCCAAAATGTCTTGTCATACCCCCTAAGAAAGCTGACTTTACAACATCGAATCCGCGTTCTACCCACGGAATGCCATTATGTTGTTTACCTGTAGTGAATGTTGTATAGCCCTTAGATTTAAAATACTCAGGAAAAGTTAACTTGTCGCTTTGACCTTTTTCCTCTTTCGAGTATGCAAATTGGGCATATACATTTGGTTCTATATTAAAATAATGCCTACCTGTCATTAACATGGCTCTACTTGGTGAACAAACAGCAGCTGTTGTTGCCCCTAAAATATAGGAATTAGTAAAACTTGTTCCGCTTTCTACCAACTTATCCAAATTTGGTGTTTGAATATTTTCTACGCCAGAACTACCCAAAGAACTTCGCCTGTGGTCATCTGTAAACAGAAACAGAATATTTGGTTTTTTATCTTCTTTTAGGACTTTTTCTGAATTAGTTTTTTGTTTACAACCGAAAGATGTAAGTACTAAACCAAGTATAAATAAAAATTGAAATTTATTTTTTTTCATGGTACTACTATTTTTTACTTGACTGTCTATTTCTTTTAATTTTCTTCTCTAAGCATATCTCCAACTTCCCTTAAAATTTCGGCAGATATTGGTGGTACTACACCATTACCATCGGGTCCAACGTTCAATAACAAGTTTCCTCCCTTACCGTTAATGTCCTGTAGTTTTTTATATACTTCATCAGGGGTTTTCCATAACGTATCGTTCTTTTTAAAACCCCAAGAATCATTAAGTGTATAGCACGCTTCCCAGTCATAATTTACAATGGAATCTAGGTGAAACTGTTCTGGAGTACCAAAGTCTTTTTTAAATAGTTTTCTTTTGGCTACTCGGTTATTAATGATGATGCTAGGCTTTAACTCTCTAATATATTGGTACAAGTCTTTACCATCTTCTAATGTCCACCAATCTACCCAATCACCATCGAACCAAATGATATTGGTGTCATAATTTTCTATCAACTCTTTGATCTGATTTTTTAAATAGGCAACATACTCTTCTTTTTGACCTTCTTTCATTTTCATCATTCCCCATCCTTTTCCCTCTTCTACATACTGTGAACCTTGATGCCAATCTGTTATACTGTAATACGTTCCAAAAACAATACCCTGTTTTTTACATTCCAACTCTAGTTCCTTTAGAATATCACGGTCTTTCATTGGCGTGTTGGCAATATCAAAATCAGTGTATTTAGAATCCCAAAGGCAGAAACCTTCATGGTGCTTGGTAGTAATGACTAAATACTTCATACCGGCATCTTTGGCCAATTGTACTATTTTTACGGCATCAAAATCTTCTGGATCCCAAGTATCTAACAATTTCACATATTCTTCTGACGGAATACTTTGATTGCCTTGGATCCATTCTGCATAACGCCCTTTATCGTTCCCTTTATAAATACCACCTAACTGACTGTACAGTCCAAAATGAATAAAAAGTCCGTATTTAGCATCTTTAAACCATTGCATTCGTGCATCATAATCTGCCTCTGATTCTTCCAAATAATTAACAGGCTCTTTAGGTGTTTGTTTACAACTACCCAATACTACTATTGCAAATAGTGCCAGTAAAAGGTATGTATTGTTTTGTTTTATCATTTTATTGAGATTCTATTTTTTTATATTCTTAGCTTCTAAAAACCTATTCAAATTCTCTTGATCTAATTGATCACTATCCTTATATTTTTTTCTGAGATCTTTAAGTTGTTGATGCATATCTTTTTGAACAGATATATACTCGGGGTCGTTATATAAATTTTGCATTTCTGATGGATCTTTTTCCAAATCATACAGTTCCCATTCATCAATATCATAGTAAAAATGAATTAGCTTATATCGATCTGTTCTTACACCATAATGACGTTTTACCTTATGTTCGGCAGGGTACTCGTAATAGGTATAGTAAATAGCGTTTCTCCATTCTGAAACTTCACCGGAGACCAATTCTCTAAACGACTCTCCCTGTATATCTTCTGGTATTTTAATACCGGCATAATCTAGCAATGTCGGAGCAAAATCAATGTTCTGTACCAAATCATCAATAACAGTACCCGGTTTTATCTCTTTAGGGAATTTCATTAGTATAGGGGTTCTAAATGATTCTTCATACATAAATCGTTTATCAAACCAACCATGTTCCCCTAAATAAAATCCTTGATCAGAAGTATATACCACAATCGTATTCTCTTCAAGACCATTTTCTTTTAAATAATCTAAAACTTCACCAACGCCATCATCTACTGATTGAATGGTACGCAAGTAATCTTTCATATACCTTTGGTATTTCCAAAGTGCCAGATCTTTACCTTGTAAATCTTTAGATTTAAAGTCTTCGATTATGGGATCATAATAGGCATCCCAAGAAGCTTTTTGTTCATCGGTCATGCGGTTATATTTGTTTTGAAACATACCGCGATATGGAGTTTTCAATTCTTTTTCCTTATCCAGCATTTTTAGATCATAGACCAGATCCATATCCTTGTAAATACTCATTTCTTGAGCAGTCGCAGCAGGACGACCTTCATAATCATCGAAAAAATTGGCTGGTGGTGTAAATGTTTTATCATCAAATAAGGTGAAGTATTTTTCTTCTGGCATCCATGTTCTGTGCGGTGCTTTTTGATGATACATCATCATAAAAGGTTTTTCTTTATCACGTTTTTTATCTAGCCAGCTTAAAGCCAAATCTGTAGTGACATGGGTAATATACCCTGGATATGTAATTGGATTTCCATTTTCAATAAAATCTGGCGCGTAATATTGACCTTGACCTGGTAGTACATTAGAATAATTAAAACCTTGGGGAATACCGTCTAAATGAATTTTTCCAATTAAAGCAGTTTGATACCCTGCTTCTTGTAAGCGTTTGGCAAAATTATCCTGATTCCAATCGAAAGGTCTAATATTATCTACTTTGCCGTTCATGTGACTATGTTTTCCTGTAAGCATTGCCGCTCTACTAGGTGCACAGATTGAATTATTTACAAAACCTTTATTGAACAAGGCGCCTTCATTGGCAATTCTATCAATATTCGGTGTATTGTTTAAGCCATGACCATAGGCACTTATAGCTTGATAAGCATGATCATCGCTCATAATAAAAATGATATTGGGCGGTGTGCTTTTTACTTGCTCAACTTTAGGCTTACAACTTGTAACAAGCAGCGCAATAAGTACAATTACCATAAGCGAAGAATGTTTTGTTTTAGCTAATTCAAAACAGCTTATTTTTTGTTGAACAGATTTTTTCATTAAAAATAATATTTGATTTCCTTTAAAAATTTTGATAAAAACACTTAGTGAAATACTATTTTGTAGAAAATAATTATTTAAAAAGTTGTTTATAAATCAGCAGTAATTTAAATGCCAACCGACAAATAATGCATTACTACTGTGAGCTAATCAACTTAATGATTACCTCCTAGGTATCTTTAATAACATCATGAAATTGGTTCTAGTTTATTAAATATTCAACCATGGATAAAAGATGCCCAGAATCGGGCATCTTTATGTCCATAATTTAAACTAACACCTTGTTACCCATAAAGGGTGATATTTTAGTAACCTGGATTTTGCTCCAAGTTCTCATTTGCATCCAAAAAGTTTACAAATATTGGTAGTAGATAGTACTGATCGTTCCAAACTCTCTGGTAAATTGTAAGATCGGACGAATCAAATTTTGGACCTACAAGGTCTCCTGGCAAATCTACATCATCAGGAATACCGGTTACGGTTGTAATTACTTGATCTCCTAACCTGTATCTCCAAATATCAAACCATCTTTGTGGCCCTTCACCAGCAAACTCGTAACGTCTTTCCAATAAAATAGCATCGATCATTTGATTTCCGGTAGTACCTCTTGTTACCGTAGGTAATCCTATATCAGCATACAAGGGCATACCTACACGATTACGAACCATATCTAAATATGTCAATGCTTCAGCATCTCTACCTAGACCGGCTAAAGCTTCAGCATACATTAACAGTACTTCAGAATAACGAATTACTTTAAGATCGGCATTACCTTCTATATTATTATCCATAAAATAGTCGGTATACTTTTTAAATCCGTATCCTGTAGGGTTATTGTTAGAACCTTGAACTCTATCCCTAGTATCTCCTAAATCTGGATGAGGTTGAAATATATCATTATCAACACCATTTGTACCTAAATATTCATCTAAAGGTAAATATGCAGTTACAGCAAGTCTAGGATCTCTATTTGTCCATGGGTCTGCTGGATCGTAGTCAGGATCATCTATTGGGAATAATCCATTTATAGTTTGTACTTCTTCAATAAAATCTGACGTAAAACCTGGTCTTCTTTGGTTGTTACCACTACCATTAGGACCTTTATATACATCTCTAGGCGATACTTGCAGTGCGAACCTGCTTACGTTAATACCAAGTTCGTATATAGTTGCCAAAACTGTTTCTGGTGAAGTAAAATCACTATCTGGAGTAAATTGTTCTCTAAACCCATCTATTCCATTAGCTAAAGAATACACACCACTATTGATTATTTCTTGACAAGCAGCTTCAGCACCAGTATATAATGTATTGCTATCCGAGTGCCATCCAAGTGCATTTAAAAAAGCTCTTGATTTCAAAGCCAAAACCGCTCCTTTAGTAATACGGCCTTGATCTTCTTGATTGGTGTAAGACGTTGGTAATATATCATCAATTTCATTTAATTCACTTATTACAAAATCAAAGACCTCTTGTCTTGGTGTTCTAGTAGGGTTTTCGGTAGGAAGTATTGTAGTAGTAACCAAAGGAACATCACCATATGCCAATACCATTGACTCATATATCCATGCTCTTAAGAACCTTGCTTCTGCTGCAAAACGCACTCTATTAGACTCTGTTTCAAAATCTGCTCCAGGTAAAGTTTCTAAAAAGAAATTAATATCTGCTATGTCTTGGTAGCGATAAAAAGTTCTTAATGATCTTGTACCACTTCCCCATTGGTAATCTGATCCTTGCGGACCGGCAGAATTTGCAATATTTCTATGTATTGCATCATCTGTCCAGAAATAAGGTACTACATAAGCTTGATCGGCATTTTGATTAAATAAAGCATCTTCTATATCTAAAATAGGTAGAGCTCTATATAGATTATTTAGCGCAAGGGTTAAATCTTCTTCTGTTTGAAAAACAGTAGTAATGTCAAATTCATCAAGATCTTCTACTTCTAAAAAATCGTCACTACATGAAACAAAAGTGACAAGTAATACAAGCAAAGATATTAGTTTGTATGTTTTTATATCTTTCATATTTAATGTTTTAATAGTATTCATGATTAGAATTTAATATTTAATCCCATGGCCGTTGTAAATGGTAGTGGATAGTCAATGGTATTCACTCCTAGCTCAGGATCCCAACCAAATTCATAAATAGGACTATTAGTCCATACGACACCTACATTTTCCATAGAAAGATAAAAACTCATGTTTTTTATAAATCCTATTCTATCTAATATTTCGTTTCCAAAATCATAATTGAGCGTTACATTTTGCAATTTGATAAATTCAGCATCCACTAAGAAATGATCGACATTAACATTATAGTTCTCATTGCTCAAATCCGTTGGTCTAGGAAGAAACGAATTTGTATTGGTTGGTGACCAAACCTCTGTTTGATAAGCAAAAGGTACACCACCTCCTAGGAAAGGATCTGCTACGTTAGATGAATTCCAAAATTGGGTATTATCCAGAGCTCCATAAAAACGTGCCGACAAGGATAAGTTTTTATATGATAGTCCAATATTGAACCCAACATTTAAGTTACGGTCACTATTCTCATCGATAATAACACGATCATCATTATTAATGATACCATCTGCTGTATCAAATACACCATCGCCATCACTATCTATCGTTAATTGATCTAAATATTTAAACCCTCCAATATAAGATCCGCCAACATCAGATTGGTCAATAGGAGTACCATCTGCAGTTACATAAGCATCAATCTCGGCCTGGTTGTCAAAAAAGTCATCCGTAACAAAACCAAAACGATCATTTACGCTTTGACCTTCTTCAAAGTTAGGTCCCGTAGCACCACCCTGAATACGCGTAATTTCATTATCGTAATAAGACAAATTACCCCCTAGGTTGTAACTGAAATTCTTTCCTATTTTATTTTTGTGAGAAATACTAAAATCCCAACCTGAACTTCTAACATCATAAGGGTTACCATCTGCATCTCCAAAACCAAATTCAAATGCAGTCGCTGCTATCTGATCTAAGATATCTGTACGATTATTAACAAAATATTCCACATCAAACTGCAGTTTTCCTTTGAATAAAGAGGCATCTAAACCTGCATTGAAAATAGTAGAAGTTTCCCAAATTAAATCAGGATTTACAAAAGAGTCTACACCAAGAGCTCCTAAAGTTAAACCACCAAAAGGGTATCCAGAAGGGTCATAACCAACTAACTGTTGTGTTACAGAACCTAAAGTACCATCTGAACCAGCTTGTCCGTAAGAACTTCTAAATTTTAAGAGAGAAATAAAATCGACATTTTTCAAGAAGTTTTCTCTAGATACTACCCAGCCAAGAGCTATAGATGGGAAAAAACCATATTTGTTATTTTCAGTAAAAAATGATGAACCATCTCTTCTAAAAGCCGCTTCCAACAAATATTTGTCATCAAAACTATAATTAAGTCTTCCGATATAAGATAATGTCGTTGCATTACCGCCTCTTATCTCTGAATTACCTGTACCATCCAAACCATATTGAACATTATTAACGGTTACGTTATTTGCATCATTTGCTTCTGTACCAACGCCTAAAGCAATTACATTATCTAATATAAAGCCTGTTCTACTAGCTGCAAATGCTTCAGATTCACCGCTTTCAGTCTGTATGGCCAAAAATATTTTTGCATTATGTTTTTTCTTTTGAAATTCATACGTCAATGAAGTCAAAGAACGAAATTCATTTGATTTTATAGAAGCCACGGATAATATTCTTTCTGTAGCGGCATTGATTATTCTGTTCTCAGAATCTGGATTGGTGTAGGAATCTGGATCCAGTACATCTAGTGTAACAGACTCAAATGGATTGGTCCAAACTCTACCATATTGGTTTGTTTTAATTACAGAAACTCTTTCTTCTATAGACAAACCTTTAAAAGGAGTGATTTTAGCATATAACTGTAGATTTATTCTATCAAGATCAAATTCCTCAAAACTACCAGAAGAAGAACTTGCCACGGTATTGGCCCCATCTGCCGTACCGTTAGATACAAATAAACCGTCTACAGTAGTCACCGGAAAAAATGGTAAACCTCTATTGTTAGAACCACCTATAACGGTAACGGACTTATCTGTTCTATTACTAATCAATGCATTGGCCCCAACATTCAACCAATCATTGATATCAGTATCTATTTTTAGTCTCAAGTTCAGTCTTTCAAATTTATCTTCTCCAACTGATAAACCTTCTTGTGAAAGATAACCTGCGGACATTAAATAACTTGTATTTTCCGAACCACCGCTCAATGTTAAATTATGTGATTGTTGAGATGCTGAATTTTGAAAAGCTTCTTCGATCCAATTCGTATTAGGGTAAAATCCGCTAGCCGCCAAATCTAATGTCGTTTGCCCCCAAGGAAGGTCAAATGCTTCAGTTGCAGGGTCACCATCATTTTCACGAATTAAGTTTTCGTTAGCTATTACCGAATTTTGAAAATTAAAATATTCAGAAGAGTTTAAAGTCTGTTGTAATCTTGGAGTTGATTGTATAGAGGTACTAGTATTATAGCTTATGGTCGTTTTAGTATTTCTTGAACCTTTTTTCGTAGTCACCAATAAAACACCATTGGCACCACGAGCACCATACACCGCAACTGCAGATGCATCTTTTAAAATAGATACACTTTCTATAGTTTGTGGGTCAATATCAGACAAATCACCTTCAAAATTATCTATGATTACCAAAACATCATCAGCATCACCAATAGTACTTGTTCCTCTAATAGATATCGCTGGCACCGAACCTGGAGAACCATTATTGTTAGTTAATACTAAACCTGGAGCAGAACCTATTAAACTTGACAAAGCATTGGTTACCGGTCTTTGCTCTAGTTTTAAGTCTTCATTTGTAACCTGTACTACAGAACTTACAACGTTTCTAGCCTTTTGAGAGCCAAAACCAACTACCACTACTTCATCAAGCTTTGCGGTATCTTCTTGTAAAATAACATTGATATTAGTTTGTCCGGATATAGCAACTTCTTTAGTGGTAAAACCAATATAAGATACTTCTAAAACTGCATTTTCATCGGTAACCGTCATAGAAAAGTTTCCGTCAAAATCTGTTTGAACACCATTAACGGTGCCCTTTTCCAATACACTTGCTCCAGGAAGCGGTGTTCCATCAGCATCAGTAACAGTACCGGATATCGCATACTGCAAAGATGCAGCTTGAGTATTGATTTTTTGAACAGGTTTTTTCTCTTTTTTCGGAGTCAAAACAATCTGGGTATCCATGATTTTATAAGCAACCTTCGTCTTAAAAAATATTTTAGAAAGAACATTTTCAATATGCTCGCTTTTAAGGTTGATATTGATTTTGTCATCTAAGTCTAGCTCAGATTTACTGTAAAAAAACTTGTATTCAGAGATGGTTTCTATTTTCTCCATTACTTCTTTAACCGACACCTGCTTCATATTTAGGCTGATTTTTTGGGCATAGCCCGTTCCCGCCTGCAACTGAAACATCGTGGTTAATAAAAATAAGAGTGAAATTTTCATCTTAAAAGTGAGTTTAGGAAAGGATTTCCTGAGTCCTTCTAGTGAGGTCTTCGGATTTTTCATAATTTTGAATTGATTTTAGTTAGTTATACTGGAATCATTTTACTCGCCGAAAAGTGTTGGAGCACTTTTCGGCTTTTTTATTGCTTTACTTCATAGGCATTAAAAGTTTTATTTCGTTTTAAGTTTAATAACCAGATATTTTTTGATATTAAAATTATCTAGCTTCTATAATAATTTCATCCCCGTTATACATATAGTTAAAAGGGGTATGCTCTTGACAAATACTCAATATTTTTTCTAAGGATTCTCCTTCAAATGTGCCCGTAAATTTTTTCTGATTCAAGGCAGTATATTTATTTTCTATTATAACATTAAAATGTCGCTCTAGTTCTTTGATTATTAATTCAAAACTATCGTTAACAAATAAGAGTTTATTTTCTTTCCAAGCGATATACTTACCAACTTCTACTTTTCTTACAACTATATCATTACCATCAAAAACTGCACGTTGCCCAGGTACTATATTGGTAATTGTTTTTTGTTGTGCTCCATCTGTTTTATAAACCCCTACACTACCTTCTACCAGAACCGTAGATGTATTGTGATCATTTTTATAACTAGATACGTTAAATTCTGTACCATACACCTCAGTATTCATATCATCTGTCACAACGGTAAACGCCCTAGACTTATCTTTACTTACCGTAAAAAAAGCTTCCCCATCTAAATAAACATTCCTTGGGGCATTTTTCAAAAAACTGACGGGATACCTAAGCTTTGAACCGGAATTTAGAAACACATGAGAACCGTCCGAAAGTTCCAATTGAAACTTTTTGCCATAAGGCACTGTAAGCTGGTTATATTTTAATTCTTGGCCAAGCGTATCCGCATTTGCATAGTGCAGCGTATTTTGGCGCTGCTCCACTATATTTTTGCCTTGAGCATTGGTAACCATCTCACTTTTATCCTCGTTAAGATATTTTATAGTCCCGTCTTCAAGCTCAAGAGTAATTTGATTAACCACCTCTACGGGTTCCGTAAGATCTAATGTTGTATAATAAACAGCCATAGCGCTGACCATAAGTGCTATAAATACCGCTGCAACCCTGGCATAACTAAATGGGTTTGACTTATGTGACCTAATCAGTTGTGATTTTTCAGCACCCCTTCTTTCTATGATATTTCTCCACATAGCGTTGAAATCATGCTCTGCCAGTTGGTTCTCTTCGGCATTCAATAACATTATAAAATTCCTGGCTTTTTCAATATCCTCCAATTTCTCTGGAGAATCCTTTAGCCAGTTTAGCCAAAAATTATCGCACATATCATCCGTATTCAGAACCCACTTCTGAAAATATTCATCTGCAACAAAATTCTCTATTTTATAATTATTGTACTTCATTCCTACTTTTTAAATAGACCTTAAAGCAAGGGTATTTTATTAATAAGAGGATGTTAACATAAATTTTACTTAAAAAAAACACCACTTATTTGAAAAAAAATGCAATAAAAGCTTATAATCAAGTAGTTAAAGCAGTTAATAAAAGTAAAAAATTACTTAAAGTAGTATAAGAAGAAAGGTAATTGAAATTCCTACCCAATGTTGTCTTAGCAACTTAATGGTGTGTGCCATTAAATTGTAGGCGCCCTTTTTATTAAGCCCCATGATATCGGAAATCTCATCATATGAAAGATTTCCATAGAACTTTAGGTGAATGATTTCTCGTTGTTTTTTATTGAGCTTGCTTAATGCGCTAAATAATTTATTTCGCTTTTCATCAAAAACCTGTTTCTCTATTAAACTGATTTCTGCTGAATCCGTCTGCTTATGAACAACCTCCAATGCCGAGATATCCCCTATTCGTTTTCGGTTTTTAATAGCTTTTGAAATTAATTTTCGTCTTATGGATTTGAAAAGGTAAGATTTAATTGAGCGGACATCCCCAAGATTTTCTTTAGTATCCCATAACTCTACGAACAAATCCTGTATCGTATCTTTTACCAAGGACTTATTTGAAACCAAATTAACACCGTAACTATATAACCCCTTTACATTATCTTTATATATGGTTGCAAAAGCAGTCTCATTACCTTTCTTGAATTCTTGCCATAGATTAAAATCAGAAGTTTCATAAGTGCCATTTTCATTACTAGACACACCTTTAATGGCATTATCAAGAACATTACCCTTATGTAAAGATTTAGGATTCAAACTTAATAAGTAAATTTTTTTTCAATAAGTAAATAAACTTAACAAAAAAAACAACAATTAATTAATAAATAAATAAAATAATCAATTTAATTTCCTTTTTATGATTACTCATTTAACCTGACAAAAACAACTTTTATAATAAAAAAGCATAATCCTAATTTTTATTATCCTTATTATCTTACTTAATGTTATGTAACTTATTTCATCTTTAAGGTTGGTCCATTTCAACACGATTTACAGAACTATTATATAGATGCATAAAGACATATTAAAAGGACCCTAAAAAATTCTTTTAAATCAATTATTGAAACAAGGAAGCATAATTTCTGATAAAATTTTATCAATTATTGTCCAGACATAAAAAGTAATCCATCAATTAATAACTTCATCGTCAAAAAAGCGAATTGTTTCTTAGATTTTAAATCTTAATATCAATGAAGTTTTTGTACGCTTAATTAGACATTGAACTTATACAGATTTTAACTTTTTTTAAGTCAAAGTGACTAATTTCATACCTTACAGCTATCATTGCAAATATCGAATCCTTTTGAATATTATTTTAGTCTTACTTGTCCTATTATCTATCTCTTCTTTTTCTAATTATAATCCACATGCAAGATGCTTCATAGAAGAAAGTAGGGATATTATAATTATAATTAGAAGCTAACGGAACCATTCAGAAGCCGGACACAGCCTGTTTTTACGTCTATTTTTCGAGCCCGGCGAAAAGGTTGACCTACAACCTTCAAACCTATATGCTCCTGGTAACTTAGTTAATGAGTTTTAAATTGAAAATGCAAAGATGGTATTCAGCGGGCATATCTATGAATCTTTTGAACATGCGCATGTATATGCTATTTCTTGTAATTCAGCAATCAGATTTTTAAGCCTTTAATCCTTACTTTAATACATCTTGCGAAAATCACCCTTTTCCTTACGTTGAAGGTATACGCCCTTACCTCGCCAACATCGTGAATCACGTCCGCTTTCTTATCGGAAAGGCATCGTCTCGATTTTTCCAACGGAATTTTCGGAACGGTCTTCTTGAGCCCTTACCGGAAAATGCCTAAAAATCGAACCGTTGCCATCACCATTTTAAGGGGTTTATAATGGATACAGCCTGGGTTGTTTTTCGGGGCGTCGAAAAACAGATAGGCCATAACCAATTCTACGATAAACACAGCCGCTTATTTCGCTTAACTGCCGGTACGCTCAAACGCAACTGCGTTTAAAAGAATTCCTAATGCCCTAATGGAACTTGTCAAGACTATACAAGTTTTCGTGAAAAATAAGGTTTCTACTTCCTTGAAAACCTACCTGCCTTACGGCGGG
>TARA_R110002126_G_scaffold68046_8_pt1 | contig 15782 bp, 22 predicted proteins | sample TARA_R110002126 | Tara Oceans TARA_R110002126 (sample SAMEA4397536) | marine metagenome | biome: Polar Biome; feature: [DCM] deep chlorophyll maximum layer (ENVO:01000326); material: water (ENVO:00002006), including particulate matter (ENVO:01000060) such as... | depth 30 m
GCTGTTGATACTACTACTGCAAATAACTTTTCCATAGTATATAGTTTAATTTTAATGAACAGTTACAGAAAGTACGTGTACACAATTTTCTAAAGTTTCAAACACCTCATCAGATGCTTCTTTTGGGGTATTAGCTTTAACAATTTTAGATTTAACACTATAGGTTGTATCTAAATAACGAACAGTAAATTTCATATAGTTTAATTTTAAGTTTAATTAATTACATTCTTATTAGGTAGCTTACTACAGCATCACCTAATACTAACATTATAGTTAGAGTTAGTGTAACTACACCAACTGCTAACAATAGTTTATCTTCATTTTTCATATACTATCGTATATCACATAGAATATCTATGTATTGTCCATTGATTAATACTTGTTCCATATTGTAGAGATTTAAAGGGTTTTGAACGTTTAATTATACTATAACTTGTGAAAAAAAGGGTACAGGCCTAAGCCCATACCCAATTACATTACGTCAACTCAATCTCAACAGGAGCAGAGGCTGAAGCAACCGCAGGTGCATTAACTGCTGTTCTCTGAACAGGGATGATAACATTCTCTGTAGTATCAGAGAGGTCAGAGATAGTCTCTGAACGGTAAATCATTCTACCGTCTACTGACAAGATAGGTGCACCACCGTTTTCAGCAGAGCGCTTTCTTGGTTCTTGAGGTGTACCATTAGCCTTAAAGTATTGAGGCTCATAGGTGTCTTTAACGACAATTCTAAGACCTTCATACCCTCTTGCTTTCATAATAGCCTCAAAGTCTGCACCATTAACAAGACCTTGCATAGAGCGCAGTCTATCTAATGGTGCTTTGAACAATGCAGAATGTTGTACATTCTCCCATTCTTTGCCGCCTTTGATGCTAAGTTTAACGGCTTTAACGATAACCCAACCTTCTGTTGGATTAGAGTTACTAACATTAACCACTTGGTTAGGATTAGCTTTTGGTGTGCTTACGATAAATTTCATAAAATCTCGTTTTAAATTAGTAATTGTGAACAATTGATAGCGGGGGTATCCCGCCAAAACTTACAAGGTGTGGGTATATTCTAGAGGTGGTACTAAAAAACACATCCTCAAAAAATATTCTAAAAAATTTGGAATTGTCCTATACAAGATATACCTTAGCTTTATGATCACAGAACAAGATTTAATTAAATCAGGATATACTAAGACTAAAGATGCTTACAGTAGTGAGTACTTTATAGGTTACTTCAATATACCTGACACAAACCTAAAACTTAAAGCAGATAAAGAAAGTAACATCACTATATACCTAGAACTTAAGAATCTATGTAATATAACTTTACACTCTTTAACATCTGTAGATGAACTAGATAAAACCATAAGTTGGTTGTTAAGATAAACTATATGAGAAAAATATATACAATAGATTTAAGTAAACTGGATATGCCTTTTGAGTTATTTGAAGCTCACTACTGCACAGAAGATAAAGAGGGTTATATGATACCTTCTCAAGAGGCTATAGATAAATACAACATAGAATACATTGAAACAGAACTAATTGATGCTCCTATATTATATATTAAAAATAAACTATGAAACTACCTAAAATAACATCATTCCCTGTAGAGTTACTAGTGATATTCCCTATATTGTTTATACTATCATTTGTAATTAATTATTATATATCTATAGGTGATTATGATACAGCTTATGTGTATGATTTAATAGGGTCAGTTGTAATGATAGCTGGAGGATTGATTATACTGTATAAGCTATCTAGCTATTTATACAGAGGATTTAAATATAAAAGATGGTAACTATATATATATTAATAACTTGGCTTTTATACTATGCTATAGAAGGTATACAAGATGCTTATAGCTTTAATAAAGCTTATAAGGCTAATGATTTTGATAATCAGGTACTTGGATTAGATATACATGTTTATAAGGTTCTACAGAGAGCTACATTAGGTTGTACAACTATAGTTTTAATGTGTATATTAGACTTTGGGTATGTTATAATTATAACTAATATGCTTGAATTATTCTTAATGCAGCCTTTTATAAGCAACGGTATGTACTTTTATACTAGAAATAAGCTTAATGATCATGTATACCCTAAAGGTTTTATTACAACTAAGATAAGTGATGATAGCTCTGCTGTTATAGATATAGATAAATTTAGTAATAGATTAATTTTATTTACCTTAGCGTCAGTTAGTTATATAGTTTTTAACTATTTTATTTAAAAAACATTAGGAATTTTAAAATATGTATCGTATACTTGTATATGCAATTTTATTGATATTGATTTAAATAGGCTACTTCCTTAAAAAGAAGTGGCTTATTTTATGAAAGGTCTATAGATTATCAGGTAACACTGATAGGTTTAACCAAAGCGTCTAAGTAGTTTAATGACAGAACTTTACCGCAAGTGGCTGTGGTATTAACCCTGAAATATTGGGAAGGTGTGGGTTGGAATCCCATTTAGGACGCTTTATTAACTTAAAAAGGATGAAGTACCTCCTTATCAGCTTAATCAAGCTGTTTTCAACTATAATTTGATAATGAACATACCTAGATTCTCCGTCTAGGTATTTTTATTTATAAAATATTTGTTATTTAGATAGATGTATTATATATTTGAAACATGGAGAAGAGAATTAAGCTACCTAGTAAAGACATAAAGACGTTTTATAGGTTATATTTAGAGCTAATGAAGCCTATACTTAGAATAAAGGACACAGAAGCTGATGTATTAGCTGGATTATTATACTATAACTATCAAAAGAAGCATATAACTGATGCTAAAGATAGATATAAACTAATATTTGCTACAGATACTAAGGTTAATATTAGAAATTCTATAACTAATAGGAATAAAGTAGCTATGACTAGAGCTGTATTTGAGCAAACTATAGGTTCTTTAAGAAAGAAAGGTATAATTATAGGTTACTCAGGTGAAGAACGACTGTTAGAAAGCATTATAGTTAACCCTGAAGATAGTTTTACATTAAGTTTTAAGATAGATATATCTAATGGAACGCACTAGTATGAACATATTTACAGCGATCTATCTAAATAATGACTTAGATAAATATATTAAAGACTTAATTAAATATGAGGGTATAATAGCTAAGTGGAAAGAGGTACATGTAGACCATGATGCTGACTTATTGACAGAGTTTGATGATCAAATAATAACATTAACTGTACAATGCAAAAAAAAGTAGAAGAGATAGTTAGAGAAGTAGCTAAAAAAGAAGGAGTTCCTTTTGAAGTTGCTAAAGCTGCTTGGGAAGCTCAATTTGAGTTTGCTAAACACATTATAGCTAACTCTGATGTAGATGATTGTACATCTTTTAAGAATATAAGATTAACTAATTTAGGGTTGTTATATTCTAGATGGGATATAATTAACGCTATTAAACATGCAAGAAATGGAACACATTATAAACAACAGTAGTATGGATACAGAATTAGAAGTACTTAGAATAATGATAGACACCGATACTAATGTTGTATCTAGAGTTAGAAAGGTTATTGATTTAGGAGATATACTTACTATAGAAGAAGCTAACCCTAAAATGAAAGAAGACTTAGACGAAGCTAATTTAGTTTATTTAAATATAGGTTATGATGAGATCATTATAGTAGATAAATATAAGAGGATTAAGAAGCTATGGTCAGATTATAAGAAACATATAGCTAACGAACATAAAAATCCATTTAGACATTTGTTAAGTTAAGATTTTGTTGTATATTTGGAGGAGTATTAATTAAAATTATAGTATGGAAGAGATTAAGGAACATTTAGAGGATGTTAAGGAACATGAATTAATCACTGCTGGAGGTTATCATTATATTGAGAATGAAGGATTTAAAATCCGTAACTCTATAGTTAACAGACGTTTAGTAGAAGATGATGAAACTTTTGAAGAATATAAAGTTAGAACTAAGTTAGCTAAGTCACATTTGAAGCAATTTAAGAAAGGTTCATACATCTGGTTATCTGCACGTAATATGAGAAAAGAAGATGTAGAATCTGAACAATCTTTTAAGTTATTTGAGAAATGTAATATGGGAACTTATATTAAACCTAAGTCAGATGGAGAGAAAGTTAGTATTTAAATGTGTAAATAAAGATTGTGAGGTTGCTAATGAGGAATGTTCAGTTATTTTACCTGAAGCTACAAATGGAAGTGGCTATCACGCTTACTTGTTTTCAAGAGATTATTTTGGCTGTAAGTACTGTGGCACTGAAATAGAAGATGATAACTTTAATATGTTTATAGATGATAAATCTATAGATGATGTACTAGCTGAATATAAAACAGAAACAGCTATTGTTAAACCTGTTAAAGATAGAGGTACATACTATTACAAGGGTAAAGATAAGAGAACTGTAGAACCTATTACATTTAATGGAGGTACACAGAAGGCTACTGCAGCTGATAAGCTTATGGTAGAGAAGAATATGAAGAGGATTAGTAATAAATAATTAAATTAAACATTATGGAAGAGAGAGTACCAAGACCTATTAAGGCTTATATCATTGTAGAGAACCCAATTGAGAAACCAAAGACTAAGATTAAACTATCTGATAAAGATATGGATTCTTTTGTAGCTGACCAGTTAGCTAAAGTTCAAAAGGTTAAAGTTATTGCTGTAGGGCCTCAATGTGAGTCTGTAGCTGTAGGTGATGAAGTTAAGATTAAGACAGCTGACTTTATGAGAGGTGAACCTATGTGTGGTGATAAGTATATTGCTTTTACAGAAGGTAACGTTGTAGCAATTTATTAATATGGGAGCTATACTTGAAACATTAGACACTAATATAAACTTTTGGACAGCTAATCCAAACTTCTTATCTGTAACTAAATTCAAGGATTACTATACTAAAGATAAATCTAAAGGTAAAGAAAGTAGCTCACAGATAATGTGGGCTATTGCTCTTTGCTTAGATATGAAAGAAGGTAATACCTGGATTAATGTTCCAGAGGCTGAGAAGAAAAGAATGATAGCTGAGGACTTTATAGGAGATAAAAAGTTTAATTGGGAAACTAAAGAGGTTAAAGAGCTTTATACAGAGTATTATGAACGTTGTTTAACAGTTGCTGAAAAGATGCTTAGAAACTTTAATTTAAAGCTTGTAGACAGACAGAAGCTGATAGATGATACTAAGTATACTATGGATGCAGCAGATCAGTTAGATAAGATGATATTAAACACAGGTAAGATCTACTCACAATATGAGGAGATTATGAACATGTTTAAACAAGAACAAGCTAATGGAAAGACCAGAGGTGGAATTAAAGAATCAGCAGGAGAATTAGGATTAATATAAATGCCTTTTATAAGAATAAATAATAGAAAGAATTTCTTATTAGATGATGTACCTGATTTACATCCATCATCAGCTGGCTATTTAACGTTTTGGAGAGAGCAGAAGAAGAGAGTAATAGAAGGCTTCTGGGGAGTAGATGATGAAAGAGTTAACTTAGATATATCTGTAACACATATAGAGGATTCTGAGGGATATAACAAGTGGAGATGGATGCCTCCCCAACTATACTTCTATGTCAATCTTACACAAATAGAGATGGAAGATGAAAACTCTGTAGCATCTGCTCCTATATTAACTAGACCTACTTTAAGAGATACAGAGTGGGAGATATTTTATAACTGGATAGAAGCTAGAGGATTTAGTGGATTTGAAGGTGATGAGGATTATACTTGTTTAAGAGAGGTATTAGATGTAGAGTTAGGTATTAAAACTATATCTGATTTAGCAGCTAAAAAATATGAGTCTGCATTTAAGTCACCTGATAAGTTAAAGAGTTATATAAAAGCTGGAGATTATTTAAGACAACTACATACTAAGAATTTAGGTAAACCTTTATATCAAAATAAGGCTAAAGACTTAATGCTATTAGGTAGTAGGGGTATAGGTAAGTCGTACAGTGTAGGTAATGGAGTTATTTTACATGAACTTGTTACTGATGGTAAGAAGAGGTATGATAAAGAACCTAGAAGGGTTGAGATATTTGTAGGAGCTGGTATAGCATCTAAATCTACAGATTTACTTGAGAAAGTAGAGAACGCTATGAATAATCTTAAAGGTGCTTGGGCATATAATACAGATAATGAAATACCTTCACCACTTAAAAAATCAATGTCAGGTACACTTTTACCTAATAATAAAAGAGGTTGGAGAGCTGTTTATGAGAAGAAAGTAGCTGGTGAGATGAAAGAAGTAGGTAGTAGATCTACCATTAAACATGGTATTTATACTGTGGAGAATCCAGAGGCTGCTGCTGGTACTAGACCTACTGTAATGATTATAGAGGAGGTAGGTTTATTAGAGCCTGTACTTAAGGTGCATGCATCTAATGAAGCTTGTCAAACTAGAAATGGTAATAAGTTTGGTAGTTCTTTCTATATAGGAACTGGTGGTAACGTTGATAAGATACAAGAATCTGAGATTATATTTAGAGATCCTGAAGCATATGGTTTCTTAGGATTTGACGATGAGTGGGAAGGTAGTTCTAAAAAGATAGGATTCTTTATACCCGCTTATTATGCTAATAATGAGTTTAAAGACCACAATGGTAATACAGATGTAGAAAGAGCTATAGCTTTCTATGAGAAGAGAAGAGCTGAGAAGAGAGGAGCTAGATCATCTAATGCCTTAGATATGGAGATGATGAACTACCCTATCAAACCTTCTGAGATGTTCTTAAATAGTAACAAGAATATGTTTCCTGTTGCAGATTTAAAAGAACAACTATCTGAGATTAAAACTAAACCACATAAGTATGAAGATTTAACTTGGTTTGGTGAATTAGTTACAGGTGCTGAAGGTAAGATAGTTTGGAAGAACAAAGAAGCATCTAATCTATTAAGAGAATGGCCTATAAAGGACAACAAGAATAAACCTGGTGTTATACAGATATTTGAGATGCCTAAGCTTGATAGTGAAGGTAAAACTATGGGTAACAGATATATCTTAGGTACAGATACCTATGATGATGATGAGAGTTCTACTTTATCTTTAGGTAGTGTATTTGTAATAGATACATTCTTTGATAGAATTGTAGCTGAGTTTACAGGTAGGCCTGAAACAACAGAGTTCTATGAAATAACTAGAAGATTAACATTATTCTATAATGCTGAAAACAACTATGAGCAAAATAAGAAAGGTTTATTTTGGCATTATGAGAAGAAGAATAGTGTACATCTACTAGCTGAAACACCTAAATCCTTAAGTGATACATCTGATGTTAAGATTCTTAAGGTAGGTAATAGAAAATACGGTACTACAGCTACAGTTGCTGTTAATGCTTATGCATTAAGGTTAATTAATAGTTGGTTGGTATCTCCAGATCCTACAGCAGAAAAGGATTCTGGTAGATTGAATCTACATAATATTAAATCTATAGGGTTACTTAATGAGCTTATATCTTATAATCCTAATGGTAACTTTGATAGAATATCTGCGTTAGGTATGGCGCTTATATTAAAAGAAGATAAGTATCAACTGTATGATCATTCACCTAAAGAAACTACTAAAGTTAAAGATTTAGCTCAAGATAGCTTCTTTACATCTAGGTTTAATAAGAATGCATTACCTAATAAAGATGATGGATGGTTATCTACAATGAATGATTTTATGCAAATAAGCCATACAAATCGAAGGAATAATTTCCCAAACTACTAACAAATGATTATTTAATTTGTAATTTAGAAAAATATGTTGCCAGATACTAGCGTTATACATTTTCCAGCTCAAAAGAAATCTTTTAAACAAAAGAATACTGAGTGGAGAAAGAAAAATATAGATTCAGCTGAAAGTTTAATCTTTTGGAGACATGAAGGTCTTAGAAAGAATGTAAGAAATAAGCAGATCAATTACAACCTTTATAGTAATATCTTAGATCCTAATGATGTAGAGATAGCGATAAACCCTTTTCAATTGAAGCATTTAACTATGCCTTCAACTATGCAAAACTACCCTATAGCAAATCCAAAGATTGATTTGTTAGTTGGTGAAGCGCTTAAACGTGGTATAGAGTATAAGGTTAGAGTTATTAACGATGATGCAATCTCTAGTAAAGAGAATGAACTTAAAGATAAGTTCTATGAGTTAATAATGACAGAGTTTCAAAAGAACTCTATAGATGAAGAATCTTTAAAAAAGAAACTTGTAGCTTTTGATAAGTTTAAAAACTATGAGTATCAAGATTTAAGAGAGCGTACAGCTACTCAAGTATTAGCACATCTATCACATAAGTTAAGATTAGATCAAAAGTTCTCTAAAGGGTTTAAAGACGCTTTATTAGTTGCTGAAGAAGTATACTTAGTAGACGTTGTAGTAGGAGAACCTATTGTAGAAAGATTAAACCCTAAACATTTACACGTTGTAAGATCAGGGTTATCTCCTTACATAGAAGATGCAGATATTATAGTTATAGAGAATTATTTATCTCCAGGTAGAATTATAGATGATTACCATGAAGAATTAACACCTGATGAAATAGATTCTATTGAGAATGGTACATTTACAGGAGGCCCTAATACAGGTGGTGGTAATATTGATATTGGTATGTTTAAACCTACAAATATTGATCCTGAATTAATTGATACAAAAGTATTTGAAAGTGGTACACCTTATAGAAACACATTTGATGCTTATGGTAATATTAGAGTTTTAAAAGTATATTGGAAGTCTAGACGTAAGATGTTAAAGGTTACTAAGTTTGATGAATTTGGTGATGAGGTAGTATCTTTAGAAGATGAGAATTATAAAATTAATGAAGTAATCGGAGAATCTTCTGAGGTTCTTTGGATTAATGAATGGTGGGAAGGTCATAAGATTGGTGGTGCTAATATGAAAGGTGCGGCTAATGCTTTATATAAAAGAATGAGACCTAAGCCTGTGCAGTTTAGAAGTATGGAGAATCCTTCTAAATGTAATCCAGGTATAGTTGGAACAATATATCAAACAAATGATAACTCTGCAGTATCCTTAATGGATAGAATGAAGCCTTATCAATATATGTACAATATTTTAATGTACAATGTTGAGTTAGCTATTGCAAAGAATCATGGTAAAATAATGTCCTTAGATTTAGCTAGAATACCTGAGAACTGGGATTTAGACCAATGGATGTCTATCGCTCAAAGCATGAACTTAGCAATCTATGATTCCTTTAAAGAAGGAAACAAAGGTGCAGCTAAAGGTATACTTGCTGGGGGTCAACAATTACCAACTCCTGTTATTGATTTAGAGATGGGTAACACTATTCAATTATATATTGAAATGTTAAGCTACATCAAACATGAGTTAGGTGAAATTTCAGGTATATCTGAAGCTAGACAAGGACAAATTTCTACAGAAGAAGCGGTTGGTAACGTACAGAGAAAGGTTGCTCAATCTAGTCATATAACTGAATACTGGTTTGCAGAACATGAATTTACTAGAAAGAGAGTACTTGAGACTTTGCTTGAGACTGCTAAATATGCTTGGAAAGATAAAGGTAACAAGAAAGTACAATTTGTACTCTCTGATGGAGCTACTGAAATCTTTAACTTAGATGGAGCACAATTTAATGAGATTGACTTTGATATTGCTATTACTACAGGTGTAGATGATAACATGAGAAATCAATTAAAAGATTTAGCTCATGCAGGTTTACAAAATGGATTGTTAAACTTCTCTCAGTTGATGGATATTATGATGACAGAAGATACTGCATCTATTAGACGTAAGATTGAAAAATCTGAGATGGATAAGATGGAGCAAGCTCAGAAACAAGAAGAAGAAAAAATAAACATACAGAGAGAACAAATGCAAGCTCAACAAGAAGCTTTAGACGCAACTAGACAATTTGAGTTGGAGAAACAAGCTAGAGAATTTGCAGATAATGATAAAGAGAGAGAAGTTAAGTTGACTATAGCTCAAATGCAATTAGAATCTAAAGAAACTGAAACAGATGACTCTGCTAAAACAGAAGCTTTAGAAAAGATTAAAGTGCAGTTGATGAAATTACAACATGATAAAGAGGCTAAGGATAAGCAACATGCTGAAACAGTTAGATCAAACATGAAAAATGAAGAATTAACTGAAAAAAAGATTGTTGCTGATAAAGCTAAAAGTGCTAAAAAGCCATAGTCAGTATTCCTATTTTTATAAAAATGCTAGGAATTATCAAAGCTTAATAGTTAAATTAGTAAATTAAAGAGAGAGAATATATGAGTAAGGAACTATTTGAAGGAATTAATTTAGATTTATTGGCAGGAGCTGAAGCTTCCTTTGACAATACATCTGTAACCAGTGCTCAGAGCGTTGACACTGAAGATGATGGAGATACTAAAGCCCCTAGAGCAGAGGCTGTAGATACTTCAGGAATGATAAATATTGATGATATTGCGGACTTAGATGAGCCTGTCGTTGAATCTAAAGATAATAAAGATATTGATGATAAGACTCCCTCTGAAGATAAGAGTGTTCCCTCAACTCCTCTCTCTTCCTTGGTCTCAACTCTTGTAGATGAGGGAGTTTTACCGTCACTGGATGAAGAAGAATTAGGTGAGATTAAGTCAGGAGCTGATTTAATTGCTATCATCAACAAACAAATTAAGAGTAATGAGTTTGCTGATTTAACAGATGATCAAAAAGAATATTTAACAGCTTTAAGATCAGGTGTACCTAATCAAACTTATACACAACAAAAAAATATTGAGTCTCAGTATAGTAATATTCAAGATTCTAATTTAGAAGCAGATGATGCTTTAGAGTTAAGAAAGATATTAATTAAACAAGACTTCATGATAAAAGGGTATGATGAAGCAACAGCTAATAAATACTCTGAACGTTCTGTAAATTTAGGAGAAGATGTAGAAGATTCTAAAGGTGCTTTAAAAAGATTACAAGAGTATCAGAAAAATGCTACAGCAGGTTTAATTAAAGAAGCAGAAGAAGCTAAAAAAGCACAAGAAACTGCAGCTACTGAAAGACTTGATAATATCAAGAATAAGATTAAATCAACTGATGAAATTCTACCTAGTATGAAAATAAACATTAAGTCTAAAGACAAGGTGTATGATTTACTTACTAAAGCAGCTGGTCAAGATTCTAACGGTAATCCAGTTAATGCAATTGTAAACTCTATGATTAATGATCAAGAGTATTTAATTAAGTTAGCTTACCTACATCATATCACTGATGGTATGACTAAGTGGGATAAGATTATTAGTACTGCTAAATCAGCAGCTGTTAATAAGTTAGATGAGCAACTTAAGAAAGAAGAGTTCACAAGACAAACTGCAGATACTCATTCAGGAGCTACAGGCAATAAAGTAAATAAACCAAACAAATCAATAGCAGATGATATTTTAAATGCTTTTGGTTCAATGATATAATAAACAAGTTAAAAATTTAAAACAATAAATATGACGTTAATTTCACCATTACAGATGACTGACGCTTCTACATGGAAGGGTCTAACAACTGATAATCACTTAGGAGCAATTTGGCAACAAGCGCCTCAAAAGGCTTCTGACATGATTACAAAAATTCAAGCAGCTAACTTTGGTAACAACATTGATACCATGTTATCTCAATTTCCAACTCTAGAGTTTGAAGATGACAGAGACTACACATGGGAACTTGCTTCTCCTGCGTTAGACAATGTACCTTTGATTGAAGCTAGAATTGATGGAACTGCAATCACTGCTACTGATGAGCCAGGATTGAACTTCACAACTTTTGAATTAGTCTTTGGTAAAGACTGGTTTGATGACACTCAACGTATTGTTGGTGAAAAAAATGAAGTTTACCCTATCTTAATCGTAGGTGAGCCAGTTCAAGAAGGTAGTAACTTTGTCTACACTTGTCGTTTAGATACAGGTGATGCCAACTTGTTCTTACCATATGATGAAGCTATTGCAGGAAAAAGATTCTCTGGTGAGTTCTCTCCAGTAGAAAGAGCTTTCTCTGAAAAAGGACATCAAACTCACTACAAGTCTAACATTACCATGAGAAATGCATTCACTCAAATTAGAATGATGAAAAAAACTCCTGGTAACTTGAAAGGACGTAAAATGGGTACTGCTTTGATGGATGCTAACTCTGGTAAAATGTTCAAAGTATGGCAAGACTATGAGTCTTACAGATTTGACTTTGAGTTTAGACAAGACATCAACAGAATGTACATGTTTGGTACTCACAACAGAACTGAACAAGGTGGTTATGAAATTTCTGGTAAATCAGGTTTCAAAATCAAAGAAGGCGCTGGTTTACGTCAGCAAATGGAAGCAGCTAACACTGAGTTCTACAACACATTCTCAATCTCTGATTTAACTGAAAGATTGTTAGATTTGTCAGAAGGTAAAATCCCTGGCGATAGACGTGAGTTTGTTATGAGAACTGGTGAGCGTGGTGCTTATTTGTTCCATAAAGCTTTAGAAAACAACACTCAATTGTATACTCCATTATTTGTTAATGATCGTGTATATAAAGCAGGAAACACTGCAGGTTTGTCTACTAAAATGCCTTTAGGATATGGTGGTCAATTTGTTGAATATATGGGCCCTAACGGAATCAAAGTTACTTTGTCTGTTGACTCTATGTATGATAACAGAGATAGAAATAAATTAACTCACCCAGATGGTGGTGTTGCTGAATCTTACAGATTTGATATTATGGACATCGGTACTAACGATGGTCAACCAAATATCCAAAAAGTAGGTATTGCTGGTATGCCAATCATCCACAAGTATATTGCTGGTTTGAGAAATCCATTTGATCCTGATGGCGCTGTAAGTGCAGTAGGTTCAGCTGTAGATGCTTGGGAAGAGCATAAAATGTTCATCGGTGGTGTGATTGTAAGAGATCCATCTAAGACTGCATCATTTATTTCTAATATTCAAGCGTAATTAAAATAAATTTATTATCTTAGCCTCTCCTCAGCAATGGGGAGAGTGCTAAATAATAAAAAGTTAAATTTAAAGAGAGGAAAATTATGGGAACATTTAAATTACCTAATCGCAAGATTAAAGTAAAACCAATTATGAGGTCAAGAGGATTAATCACAGATCCAGAACATGAAGCGTTCTTTTTAGTGGGTAGTTCAACAATCAACATTACAGCTCCTAGAGATAGAAGTGGTAAAATTATTTGTCCTTTAGATGAAACTGAGAGAGCTTTTTTTGAAGATAAAGAAGAATCAGGTATGTCATTTGACAAAGGAGATTTATCTCCATATAAAAAAGAAAGAAACTTTTGGGAAAGTCATAGAATTAAACTAGGTAAAGACGATAGAATCCTAGATTTAGCTAACCCTAAAGACTATATAGATTACAAATTGTTATTATCTAATTCAGATTTAATTGCACCTGAACCTAAACTAGAACTTAAGAAAAGAACATATAAGTATGTTTTAGTTCCAGAAGATCATGAACAAGCAACTAGATTAACTATTAGAGATAAACAAAAAGAAGCATACAAGTTCTTTGGTAAAATGGAAGACAGTATTGATGAAATGACAAATTTCTTAAAACTGTATGGTAAAAAAGTACCTAGTGATGCTAAGAAAACTTGGTTACAAGATCAAGTTGGTAAAATGATTGATGAGAATGTAGATACTTTCTTAGCTATTGCTAAAGATGCATCTAAAGACTTAAGATTATTTATTGAAGAGTGTGTATTTGCAGGTATCATCAAGAAAGAAGGACGTAAGTATTTCTTACAAGGTGGTGAAGCTATGGCAGCTGCAGGTGAAGTTCCACTTATTCAAAATGCAATTGAGTTTTTATCTGCTAAAGGTAACAACGACATTTACATGAATTTAAAAGCAAGATTAGAAACGTCTAAGAAATAATAAAGTATGACATCTACTGAGATGAAGAAAGAATTTCTTATCCTATATGATAAGATAACTAATTTTGATGCTCCTGGCTATAAAGACAGTGAGATAGAAACTTTCTTAAATAAAGCTCAAGAGAGATATATACTTAGAATTTTAGATGTTTTAGGGAATAAATACGGACAAGGTTTTGAAGCTACTGAGATAAGACGTAAAGGTCTCTCAGAGCTTCTTAAGTCTGTAACCTTAACAACTGCTAATGTATCAGCTAATCAAGCTGGAGTTATGGAGAATGGGACGTTCTTTGATTTACCTACTGACTTCTTATTTGCTATGCAAGAACATGCGTTTATAGCATCTACAGATGACTGTATAGACGGTGATAGAGCTAAGATTAAACCAGTTACACATGATGAGTATAACTCAAGTGTTAATAATCCATTTAAAAAGCCCTATGAAGGTCTTATATGGAGATTAGATATTGAGTCTGATGGTGGTATTAAAAGACATGAGTTAGTTTGTAGTTCTGATTTTACAATAAATGAGTATCATTTAAGGTATATTAAACAACCAGCTAGTATTGTTATAGGTACACAAGATTGTGAATTAAACTCTATAACACATAGATCCATAATTGATGAAGCTGTTAGTATTGCAGCAGGTGTTACTGATCCAGAAACTTATCAAATAAAAATAAATGAGCAACAACGCTCTGAATAATAATAATTAAACCTAAAAATTAAAATGACAAGAATAGCTAAAATTTCAGCTCTAACGGCTAAACCTAAAACTAAGGTTCAAGCAATTCATGTGTATGCAAAAGACCATAATGCTTTAGTAGATGTGGTTAATGACATTACAGGTGATGCAGGTACATTAGTAGCTAATGTAATTACAGAAAGTACTGCAGATGCAGGATCTACTATTGATGGTGCTTTGATTAAAGATGGATCATTCACTGGTAAACAAGCAACTGCTACAGCAACAGCAGCAGGATTAACAACAGGAGCATTAACAGGAGCAGATCAATTTGTAACTGTAACTTCAGCATCAGCTAATGATGTAGTATGTCTACCTTTATCTACTACTCTTCCTATTGGAACAGTTATTAGAGGTTGGGTTGGAGCTAATGGATTTGAATTAAGAGTTATTGCAGCTGAAGCAGCTACAGCAACTATTAACGGTGTAACAACTTCTGTTGAAGCTGCTATTCCATCAACAACTTTCTTTACAGTAACTAAAGTTGCAGCTTTAACTTTTATTTTAACAGCAACCACTGAACTAGGAGCAGTTATTACAGCTATTATTCCAGATGCATTATAATGAAATATTAAAAATTTATATATATTAACTAAAAACAAAAACTAAAATGGCAACATTTTCACAAAACGACATTACCTTACTATTTGTAGGTGGTGCAGCAACAAAAACCACTGGTAAAATTGAAGCAATGAACCAATATGAAATTGGCATTTTTACTCCAGCAGGTGCAAGAGTTACAGAATCTACAGCAGCGACTGTAACTGAATTTATTGTAGTTCAATCAAGAGGAACTGATGCAGCTCCAATTGTTTCTCCAATTATTAAAAAAGCAGATGTAGTTAAAGCTTCAAGAAAAGCTTATACAGCTACAGCTGAAGAAGTTGATTACATTGGATACAATACTTCTTCTGGAAGCATTGATGCAATTAATGACAACTTGTACAGAATTAGATTGTCTATGGATGAGTCTTTGAACTCTAACAAAGGACGTATCTACATTAAAGATGGTGTATATCAATCAGATGCAACAGCTACTCAAGTAGAAATTGCAAATGGCTTGGTTACTTCTTTAGTAAACAACTTTAAACGTGAGCCTGAAAAAGCTATTAAGTTTGAGCGTGTTACTAGTTCAACTGTAACTCCTGCTACAACTGGTACTTTAGATGTTAGAT
>TARA_R110002126_G_scaffold6965_1_pt1 | contig 15762 bp, 17 predicted proteins | sample TARA_R110002126 | Tara Oceans TARA_R110002126 (sample SAMEA4397536) | marine metagenome | biome: Polar Biome; feature: [DCM] deep chlorophyll maximum layer (ENVO:01000326); material: water (ENVO:00002006), including particulate matter (ENVO:01000060) such as... | depth 30 m
AAGTTTTTTAAGATACATTGTTAGTAATCCTTTACAATAAAATATGTATATTTAGTATATATAGTGATTTTGTTTAATTCAAATTGATTGTGTGTATTTAATGTCGTGACGGTGTTCTTTTTATATCTGATTTAGGCTGTAGATTGGCATAGTTACATTTATTACTACAAAAAATTATTACAAAGCAATGTGAATTAGCTCCCCTCTTCCAAAATTAGAAGAGGAGAGCTAAAAAATATTGCCGATATATTTATTAAATTATTGAAACATTATTTTCAATAAAACTATCAGATGCTTCAAGCAACTCAAAAGCCACTTCATCTAAAGATTTATTTGAAACGTCTACAATAATGTCAGCAATACTTTCATATAACTTTACTCTTTCTGAATAAATAGCATAAAAAGAAGAAAATGGTTTTTCTGCATCTATAAAGTCAGGAAAAATTTTGTTTTTCTCCATCCTTGTAAACAAATCTTGTGGATTTGCTTTTAAATAAAAAACAGTCCCTAATTCGGATATCTTCTTCTGATTATTAGAACTAAGAATAGAGCCGCCGCCAGTTGCTATAATTGTATTATTTAAAGAATGTATTTTAGAAATTACTTCTTCTTCTAATTTTCTAAACTTATATTCTCCTAAATTTTTATAAATAGCTTGAATAGTAACATCAAAATTTAGCTCTTGTTTATGCTTACTTTTAAAGTCATCCAAAACTAAGCTATCAATATCTATAAAATTATAATTTAATTTATCAGCAAACAGCTTTCCAGCAGTAGTTTTCCCACTACCTTTAAATCCAATTAATACTATATTCATAATTTTACTTCTTCTATTAATTTTAATATTAATATTTCCTTTTTAATACGCCTGCTTCCAAAGAAAAACCTTTTCCTTTTTTAGAATCACTTTCTTCTGGTATTTGTATATTTATAATATTTGTTTGAACTGATTGATCTTTAACACAAGGTTTTTTTACTGTATCAGAATGTTGAGCATTATCTATAGCAATCAAATCTTCTTTTTTAAACTGCCCTGTAATTTCAGAAATAGCATTATGAAAAGTTTTATAAACTGAATTCTCACAACCAGCATAAGACCAAAGTGAATATTCCGTTCTAGAATATGCTTTATTGGCTACTTGCTCTAATTTATTATAAATATCTTCACATTTGCTATCCATTTTATCTAACATAGCTTTAATACTATTAATATCATCTGATATATCTGTAGCATTTTTGATTCTAGAATCTTCTTGTTTTTGATATTTTTCTAATTTTTCTTCTACAACTGTAGTAAAAGTAGATCTATTAGCCATAAAAACTCCTTGTTTTATTATTTATTATCATTATTTACACTTTACATCATAATTCACATAAGCCACAACTGGTCTATGATCACTAAAATATCTTTTATAACTACAATACTGCTCATATCTATATAATATATCAGAACTTGCCTGAAGCTTAGTTACTGAACTATTAGATACAAAAATAAAATCTAAAATTGATTTATGCCTACTGCATTGAGTTGGGTATAACACATTTGGCTTAACCCACTTGAAAATATTGTCTTTAATCATATTTTCAAACCCAACATCTCTTTTAGTTATATCTTTATAATACATGTCAAAGTTATAATCTCCTATTGCAAGAACAGGAATATTCTCTTTGCTATAAATCTCTTTTGCCCACTGGTTGATTAATTCAGCTTGCTTGTGTCGATAAAATTTATTGCTTCGATATAAATGATTCAACATAACATAAAATTTTTGATTACTTTTTAAGTCTTCAAATTTAACAACTAAAGGAGATCTAACTCTATTTTTATAATTTATATAATGTAATTCTGTTTGATATAAAGGCCTAAAGTTAGTGCTATCATAAAAAATTTGCATTTTAAGATTGCCACCGCCTGTTGTGCCTGAAATTACTTTAAAATCACCATGCTCTTGCAAGCCTTTTAAAATATTATTTACAACTTGATTACTGCTCTCAACTATTCCCCAAATTTTAATATCAGAGTTCTCTACAATTTGCTTTTGTATTACATTAATATCAGATTGGCTAGATTCAATATTAAAACTGCCTATATTAATATTATAATTACAAGTGCTATTAATATTACCAAAGCTTAATGAGCACCAAAAATAAAAGAATAATGTTATAATTTTTAATAGTTTCATTTTAAAGTTTTTATAAATAAGTTAACTATGATGATATAATTACATGATTAGTAATTTTTATAATACCAAATAATAATATATATGATTTTTAATCTAATTTATACTAGGCCTAAAGATAGAGGTACAAATTTATTAATTAATATTCAAAATTATGACATAAATATTATAGATATTCCTTGTATTGAGTTTCAATATAACTTTCAACAACTTATTGATTTAAAAGATATAACTTCATTTGATTATTATATTTTTCCTAGTATAACAGCAATCAGGGCTACATTAGAATACTTCATTAATAATAATATAAATTATTCTTTCTTAAATAATAAATCTGTTGCTATAGGGTTATCTTCATATAAAGAATTAATTTTTTACAAAATACAAAATCCTATTTATCCAGAAAAAGGAGGAGCAAGTGAAGATTTGTTAAAATTAGATATTTTCAATAATATTAAAAATAAAAAAGTAATTCTTTTAAGGGGTGATGTTTCTAGAAAATATATAAATAATTATTTAATTAAAAAACAAGCTCTTTTTACTGATCTTATTACTTATAATATTATAAAATCTAATAGTCTTGATCATGACATATTAAAACTACAATCTATAAATAACAACAATGTAAATATTATATTATTTACTAGTATCTCGATAATAGACAGCTTCATCGAAAGCTACATGCAAATCTTAGATTCTAAACTTATTAATTTATTAAAAAATTTCATAATCCTTGTTCCTAGTGATAGACTAGAAAAATATGTAAAATCTAAAGGATTTTGTCAAATATATAACAGTAAAAACATGACAGATTCTGCTATAATTAGTAAATTGCATGAAATAAAAAAATATTTTAAATAACCCCATAAAGGAGAACTTGTGGCAGACTCACAAGATAAACAAGTTAACATAGAAGTTAAAAAAAAATCTAACAACCGTACTGAAGCTAAGAATAAAAATAACAATATAATTTTTGTTTATTTGTTTATTCTTACTATATTCATCATTGCTCTTGGTATCACCCAAATTAAGCTATCTACAGATTCTGTAGAAACTCAGAATAAAAATAATCTTGAAAAAAAATTAATTTCTGAACAAAAAGACAATATAGAACTTTTTTTAAAAAATCTAGCAAATACAACTGAGGCAAACTTTTCAAATATATTTAATAATCAACAAAAACAAATAGATAACTTGACAGCTCAGTTAGAAAATAACAATCAAAATAAAGAGCTTCCAGAATTAGAAAGCATTCAAATTGTTTATTTAATTAAATCGGCTAATATGCAAGTACAAATATATAACAACCCTACACAAGCTATATTATTATTACAACATGCTCAAAAATTACTAGAAACTCAAAATAATAATCAAGACTTATTAAGCTCTGTTATTAATGATATAAATAAGTTAAAAGATATTCATGTTATTGATAAAAATCAAATATTAGAATTAATACCTGATGTCTTATTGAATCTATCTAATAATGTAAAAACAAACTCACAAAATCAAGCATCGAACAATACCACAAAGGAAACAAAAAACACCCCTGATAATTCTAACAAAAACATTAAAAATAAAGAAAAATCTAATTTATCTTTTAAAGACAAGTTAATAGATAAAATTGAAAATATTGTTATTATAAGAAGACATGATATCCCAACTAAACCTATTTTTGATGAGTATGAAAGCAATATAATAATATTAAATTTAAATATTTATTTTGAAGCATTAAGTTTGTGCGTACTAGAAGATAATAGTGAAATTTATCATTTATATTTAAATAAAATAACTAAGCTAATAAAAACTTATAATCTTGATAATGAGCAAGTGTCGACACAACTTGAAAAGCTGAAAAACGCTGGTTTTAAAAAATATAATGATATTAACTTACAATCATTTAGATTAATTAAAAATAATTAAACATTTAAAAAATTAAATATTTTAGTATAGATACTAATGGAATAAATTTATATGATAAGATTTATCTTAATTCTGCTCTTAGTCCTTATTGCTGCATGGATTGGCATTGAAATTAAAAACACTGAATCGTATGTTTCGATTTTCTATCAAGACTATACTGTCTCATTAAAATTAATTACGGCTATAATAATAACTATTATTTGTTTCATTGTCTTACATATAGTAATTAATCTTCTTAATGCTATATTTAGATTCCCTAAAAAATATTCTATTTATCGTCGTGAACGCAAGCTAAAAAAAGCATACTCCAGTTTATTAAATGCAATTACAGAATTATTACAAGGTCACCCTAAAATATCAGAAAAATTATTTTTAAAAGCAAGTTCTCATAAAAAAAACAGCTCTATTTGCTACTTACTAGCAGCAAAAGCGGCTCATTATTTAAATGCTAGAGAACGAATTAATGATTATTGTAAAATGGCATATACAGCAAATCCACAATTAGAGCTGGCTATAAATTTAACCCAAGCAAAACTATTTTTTGATAATGAACAATATGAATTAGTTTTAGCTAATTTGACTCATATTAAAAGCATTGATCCTAAAAATATAGCAGCATTAAAATTATCGTTTAAAACTTATAAAAAACTGAATGACTGGCTAAAAATACTTAATATTATACCTGATTTAAATCGTGAAAACTTATATCCTGATGAGTTTATTCAACAATTAAAAAATGAATGCTATAAAAATCATTTAATTGAGCTTAACAAAAATCATTCTATTGAAAGTTTATATAATTTTTGGGAGCAAGTTCCTAAAAAATATAAACTTGATAATGAATGTTTAGTTATTTTAATTAATTCATACAACAAGCAAAAAAATACAAATATAGAAATACAATCTAGTTTAGAAAGCTACACTAAACAAGCACTAAACCATCATTGGTCTGATGAACTATTAATAGCGTATATCAATTTACCAAGTGAAAACAACGCAAGAAAAATCAAGTTAATTAGCAACTGGCAAAAAAATCAGCCTTATAACATTAATATATTAAACTGCTTAGCTAAAATACATATAAATTTAAAAGAATATGAGCCGGCAAAAAAATACCTACTTGAATCTTATAATATTAATTCAACTTATGGTGATATTAATTTACTTCTTGGGTTTGTTTTTGATCAATTACAAGATAGTGACACAGCAATAAAATATTATACTAAACATTATAAACTTCAATAAAATACTTGTTACATAAAAATCATCTAAAATAGAACACTACTTATTATTATTCTCATAAAAAACCTAGCCCTTATCTGGTAGTTATGATATTTTTTAAAATACAATATAAAAAATCCTTGGAGTAAGAAGTAGTGGCTAAAAGTACAAAATATGTTTCTAAAAAGCCTGATATAAATGGCTTTGTTGAATATACCCAGGAAGAAAATAATACTTGGGAAATCTTGTATAAAAGACAATTTGAAGTTATTCAAAATAAAGCATGTAATGAATATTTACAAGGATTAGAATATTTAAATTTATCTCAAGATAAGATTCCCCAAATTCCTGATGTAAACAAAAAACTAAAACCTCTTACAGGCTGGGAAGTTTTCCCTGTGACTGCTTTAATAGGATTTGATAAATTTTTTAGATTATTATCTGAGAGAAAATTTCCTTGTGCAACCTTTATAAGAACAAAAGAAGAATTAGAATACTTGCAAGAACCTGATATATTTCATGAAATATTTGGTCACTGTCCTATGCTTACTAATAAAGTATATGCTGACTTTATGCAACAATATGGAGCTTTGGGTGTTGGCGCAGATAAAAAAATCCAAAAATTATTAGCAAGACTATATTGGTTCACTGTAGAATTTGGCTTAATAAACACTGAAAAAGGTTTAAAATGTTACGGTGGTGGAATCTTATCATCTATTGGAGAAACTCCTTATTCAATAAAAAGCAATACCCCTAAAAGAATAAAGTACAATGCTCTAGAAGCACTACGAACTCCATATAGAATAGATATAATGCAACCTGTTTATTTTATAATAGATTCTTTTGATGATTTATATAATTCGATGGATAATAAAGTCATAAGTTTAATTCATAAAGCTTTAGAGCTAGGTGAATATCCTCCTTTATTTCCACCACAAAATTCTGAAAACGAAGTCCCATGTTAAATTTAACTTATTATTTATAAAAAATAGAGCAAATATTTATGAGCAATGAATTAGTAACAAAAAAATGTGTCCCGTGTGAAGGAGGAGTTCCTCCATTAGATAAATCACAAATAAAAAGATATCATAAGCTAACTCCTGAATGGGTTGTATCACAAGATCAAAAAACAATATCTAGAGTTTTCAATTTTAAAGGTTATTATAAAACAATAGCCTTTGTAAATGCTATTGCCTGGATTGCCAACAAAGAAGGTCATCATCCAGATTTAGAAGTAAGCTATAATAAATGCACTGTAAATTTCACAACGCATGCAATAAATGGTTTAACTGATAATGACTTTATTTGTGCAGCAAAAATTGATGAGCTTGTATAAAAAATAATGTATGAGATATGCGATAATAGGAAGCTAAAATAAATTTTATTTTGCAAAAATAGAATAAAAAATCTCAGGTGTTAATTTATTGCTTAATCTTTAAGGGTTTTTGATGTATTGTTAGCGCATCGAAATCCTTTTGTGCCAACTAAAGTTGGCCTTTTTCTTTAAAAAAGAAAAAAATTATATATTTGCTATGCAAATATTGGTTTTGTGCTTGCTCCGCAAGTGTTTTTTAATTAAATATTGCATAGCAATAACAAAATCATGAGCGAAGCGAATAAATATTTTTTCTTTCGTAAAGAAAAAAGGCTCACGAAGGGAGCAGCAAAAGGATTTCTCAGGCGTTAATTTACTACTTAATCCTTAAAGGTTTTTAATGTGTTGTTAGCGCATCGAAATCCTTTTGTGCCAACTAAAGTTGGCCTTTTTCTTTAAAAAAGAAAAAATTATATATTTGCTATGCAAATATTGGTTTTGTGCTTGCTCCGCAAGTGTTTTTTAATTAAATATTGCATAGCAATAACAAAACCATGAGCGAAGCGAATAAATATTTTTTCTTTCGTAAAGAAAAAAGGCTCACGAAGGGAGCAGAAAAAGGATTTCTCAGGTGTTAATTTACTGCTTAATCCTTAAAGGCTTTTGATGTGTTGCTAGCGCATCGAAATCCTTTTGTGCCAACTAAAGTTGGCCTTTTTCTTTAAAAAAGAAAAAAATTATATATTTGCTATGCAAATATTGGTTTTGTGCTTGCTGCGCAAGTGTTTTTTAATTAAATATTGCATAGCAATAACAAAATCAGGAGCTAAGTGAGCAGCAAAAGGATTTCTCAGGAGCCAATATATTGCTTAGGTCGAACTGGGGATTTATATCAGAACATTAATTCTAGATTATAGTAAAAATCTCCCCTCAGTCTTCGCCTTCGGCTCAGCCAGCTCCCCGATATGGGGCAAAACAAAATTTATTTTAGATTCTTACTATCACTGGCCTCATAAAAAATAATTTAATCATTCATATACTAAAAAATCATAATCATAAAGATGACGAGCATCTTTATGATGCTCTTGTTTTGATATTAATTTATATTTAGAGTTAACTTTATCTAAATTAAAATCAAAAAAAACGTCTGCATTTTCAAATTTAGCTTTTACCAAAGTTATATATAATTTATTAACATAAGGCATAGATAATTTATATATTTCAGCACCACCTATTATAAAAGCTTTATGAGTATTATTATTTTTTAAATAATCAATAACTTTATCAATAGAATCGAACAAACTAAACTCATGTTCTTGATATTTAGCTTTAAAGTTTTTATCTCTAGAAATTACTATATTATGTCTATTAGGCAAGACTTTACCTGTCATGTCTAATATTGAATCAAAAGTTTTACGCCCCATTATAACAGGATGGCCTAATGTTATTTTTTTAAAATTTTTAAGATCATTTGGAAGATGCCATAATAATTGATTATTACCACCTATTGCACTGTTTTGATCTATTGCTACTACTATTGCTAGTTCCATAATGATTTAACGTAAATTAAATAAATTATACCGCAACTGGAGCTTTTATATGCGGGTGCGAATTATAATTTTCTATTGTAAAATCTTCAAATTTATAATCAAAAATACTTTCTGGCTTTGTTACAATTTTAAGATTTGGTAATTCTAAAGGGTTTCTTGTTAGTTGTTCTTGTACCTGATCAAAATGATTATGGTATAAATGAGTATCTCCTCCAGTCCACACAAAATCTTGTACTTTTAGATCACATTGCTCTGCTATCATATGCATCAATAAAGAATAGCTTGCTATATTAAACGGCACTCCTAAAAAAACATCCGCTGATCTTTGATATAATTGACATGATAATTTCCCATCAGCAACATAAAATTGAAATAATAAATGGCATGGTGGCAAAGCCATATCTTTTATTTGACCGACATTCCATGCAGAAACAATTAATCTTCTTGAGTTAGGATTTGTCTTAATTTGATTAATTAGCTCTTTGATTTGATCTATGCTACCACCATCATAATCAGGCCAACTGCGCCATTGTTTGCCATATACCGGTCCAAGGTTACCATCTTGATCAGCCCATGCATCCCATATTTTAACCTTGTTGTCTTTTAAATATTGAATATTAGTCTCGCCTTTTAAAAACCATAATAATTCATGAATAATAGATCTTATATGTAATTTTTTAGTTGTTACAAGCGGAAACCCTTTAGTTAAATCAAAACGCATTTGTCTACCAAAAACTGATCTTGTTCCTGTGCCAGTTCTATCTTTTCTATCTTGCCCATTATCTAAGATATCTTGCATTAAATTTAAATATTGTTGCATATCAATTGACCTATTTAATATATTCTACTTTTATATTTTTATACTTTTATAGCTAACTTGATGTTTTTTCTAATTCTGAATTTGTTTTTAATATAACTTTATTATACTTATAAGCATAATAAATCATAAATCCTCCAATTAAAATCATTGGCAATGATAAGACTTGCCCCATTGTCACCCAACCAAAAGCAAGATAACCTAAATTAGCATCTGGCTCTCTGAAAAATTCTATTATAAATCTAAAAATGCCATAAAATAATACGAACATACCTGATATAGCCATTCTAGGCCGTCTTTTCAGTGAATATGTCCATAAAATTATAAATAAAACGACCCCTTCTAGAAAAAATTCATATAATTGTGATGGATGGCGTGGTAAAACTCCAGCATATGGAAAAATCATTCCCCAAGAAACATTAGTTACTTTACCCCATAACTCGCCATTAATAAAATTAGCAAGTCTAACAAGCCCAAGACCTATTGGGACTATAGGCGCAATAAAATCACCTAAATCAAAAAAGTTTTTACCTTTTCTTTTAGCAAAAATTAATCCGGCAACAGCAACTCCCAACAAGCCACCATGAAAAGCCATCCCACCTTGCCAAACTTTAAAAACTTGTAATGGATCAGTAAATAAAACTTTAAAATCATAAAACAAAAAATTGCCTAATCTACCGCCAATAATAACACCCAAGGCACCATAAAAAACTAAATCGCTATATTCTTCATAATCTTTAAAAATTGCAGGCCAATTATTTTTACGAGCTTTTCTTATTTTGTAAGCTCCTAAAAGCAAAGTAAATACAAAAGCTATAATATAAGAAATTCCATACCATCTTATTTGAATAGATCCTATAGAAAAAGCAACTGGATTAATATCTGGGTAATTTATCATAATAATAAAATTTTTGTTTTTAAAATATATTTTAACATTTCAAATTAATTCTTTAAATCGATAATTTTTAATAAAATCACGCTGATTTTTTTATCGCTTCTCCTAACTTACTTACTTTATTTAAATCTGTATAAAAAACTCTTATATTTTGATATTGATTTTTTTTAAAGTTTTTCTTAATGAGCCATGAAGATTTTGATGAATTACTCGACAATTCAGAAGATTGTTTACATGCAATAAAGACTTTAATATTATCATTTTTAACTAAGTTTAAAACTTCTTGCTCAGTTAATTTATTATCATAAAAATCTTTAATTGATTTTAACCCTTTAATATTACGATGATTATTAGTAGATAAAACTTTATATGGAGTTGAATATAGTACTAAAGGTCCATAATCAGAATTGACCATAACAGTCATATCTTTATTAACACCAAAATCTTCTACCAAATCTTTTTTGATATATTTAGAAATATCTTGGTAACACCCCATATAAGCTTGGTGCGCTTTTCGTAGTTCTTTTGGGGTATTTAACATTATAAAATACCTATAAGACAAACCTATATTAGTTAATAAATATAAAATTAAAAAAACATATAAATATTCACTAAATGCAAAATGAAATAATAATTTTTTATTGTCTAGCTTTTCTAAAAATAAGCTTACAATCGGAGCTACTAAAAATATTAATAAAGGATAAACATAATATGACCATCTAACATTTTTAAACATTAATAAACTACAAATTAAAAACAGGCTTAATAAAAAGAAATTATTTAATAAATTCTTATTTAAAATATTATGCTTATCTATCCTTACATAGCTAAGATATATTTTATCTTTAAATATGCTATATGTAATAACAGAAAAAAGAATGAGATAAACCATGATAGTAAAATTATATTCCCGAAAAAAAGGCTGGAATTCACTGATCATTGGAAAAAAATTATTTACAGCATATACATCTAAACCTGCATATGGATCAAAAAAACCTATTCCAAACAACTTAAAGAATACAATTAAATCTAAAGTCCATAAAACAGCTAATAATAATGATTTATAAATAATATTATTAAATTTTAATATAAACAAAATTATAGCGTTCAAGACTAGAACTATAAAAATACTTACATGAACAATAGATAAGCTATCATATACAATGCTCTGCAAAGTAAATGCATCATAACTCTCTATAAAAAGAGCAAAATAAAGAAATACAGCTACGATTATATTATAAATTAATAATTTTTTTTGATATTTTTTAGAATCAAAAAGCCAATTTAAAAATAGAAATAATTCAAATACAGCAACTAAAGCTAAAAATTCAATATGTATCCATATGGCAAGACCTGAAATTATTGCTGAATAAAATATATGTTTATAACTCTTTTCGCATAAAGACTTGAGCGCATTACCCCAAAAAGCAATACCAAGCATTAATAATACCATATGATGATCAACCCTTATTGGGAAAAACCATTCATGAATTTCTGGCATCAATGCAAAAGCAATTAAAATAAAAACTTGAGCTGATTTTTTATAATTTAAATATAAAGCATTTTTGTATATAAAAAATAAAGACAGGCCATAACAGATAGCACAAAATATAGCGCCCCAAATAATTAGAGCGACTTTCAAATTTAAATAAAATACATATTGAAAAATTTTAGCGCCATAATATAGAGCATAATCAAATGGCTTGGTCCATGGCAATGATTCAAAAATATAAAAAGATCCTGTGTTATCATATTGAATCGCTCTTGCGAATCTATAATAAGGATCATGTAATAAAGTTATATCATCAATAAAAAAATCTGTTAAAGAGTATATCCCAGCTAAAACACTAAGTAATATAATATACAAATATTCTTTGTTTTTGATAATTTTATCTATATATCGTGACATTTTTATATCTTAAATTTAAGCTTATAAAACAATGTCCATCCCAAAACTTCTGACCTGCTTACAGTAAAAAGATTAGGATAAGACATCTTCTTTTATGTTATTTAAATTTAAGTATAGATTATTTAATGTTATTACTCTTCAGAATAATATTTTTCTCCCATTTTTATTCTTTCTCTACCATTTTTTATACGCCACTCATTTGTATCCCTTAACGAATATACACAACCACAATATTCTTGTTGATAGAATTTTTCTTGTTTAGAAAGAGTTAACATATTTTTAGAACCATTATCTAAACGCCAATTATAATCCCAATAAATCATTTCTGGATAATAAGAAGCTGCCTTTATTCCACATTGGTTTATTTGCGCCATATCTTTCCATCTAGAAATAGCAAGAGTACTTGATATAACATCAAAACCATTCTCATATGCGTATAGAGCCGTTCTATCAAATCTCATATCAAAACACATTGTGCATCTGATTCCTCTTTCTGGCTCAAATTCTAAGCTTTTAGCACGTTTAAACCATAGCTCTCTTTCATAATCTAAATCTATAAAAGGCACGCCTAATTGATCAGCATATCTTTTATTTTCATCTTTCCTTAGTTCATATTCTTTTTTAGGATGAATATTAGGATTATAAAATAAAATTGTGTAGTTAATTGAATTTTCATGCAAAAGACGCATTATCTCTCCTGCGCATGGGGCGCAACAAGAGTGTAATAATAGATTTTGTGTATTGTCAGGTAAATTTAATAAAGTATTCATTGTAATTTTAGCTTTAAATTTAATAATATTATGCCCAAGTATGCCATTATACTAAATTATATTTTATAAAAATAGTAGTTTTACTCACTTTTCAAGTTTTTCCTGATTTATTATTGGATTAGTTCTCTTAATATTGATATTATGTTTGTAACTATTATTTTACTCAGGATATAAAACAAATAAATTAGGGAGAAAGAGTTCATGCCAAGACAATCGAATAAAAGAGAGCGTTTAATAAACTCAGCAAAAGACTTATTATTACAAAAAGGCTATAGCGAAACAACATTAGCCGATATCGCTCAATCTGCAGAAGTGCCTTTAGGGAATGTTTATTATTACTTTAAAACCAAAAAAGAAATTGGTCTTGCTGTAATTAAACAACACTTAACTACATTACATCAGTGTTTTAATGAATGGGAATCTTTAGGATCTCCTGCTGAAAAATTAAAAGCTCTTGCCTCAGAAGGGTATCAAAGTGTTGATAATACTATAAGCTTTGGTTGTGCAATTGGTAGTCTTTGCCAAGAATTATGCAAATCTAAATCAGAATTATCTGATTCAGCAAGAGAATTAATGAATAAGATGATTGATTGGGTAGAAGCTCAATTTGCTCAAACTGAAAGTCAAAATCCTCGTGCATTAGCATTAAAATTTGTGGCTCATCTTCAAGGTATTGCGTTATTATCAAATACTTTTAAAGATAAAGAAATGTTCTTAGAGCAACAAAAAACATTAGATACTTGGTTAAAAGAAGCTAGCTAAAATATCTAATTAATTTTAAATAAACTCTCTAGTTCTTAAGAGAGTTTATTTAAATAATCAAAGTTTGAATTTAATATTTTTTCTAATAAACTAATTTTTTTACTACTCTCAGTTTTCTCTGAAGAATTTTTGGCTTCTTCTAGCTCATCAAAATATTTTAACTTACATTCAAAATAATCTACAAATAAATCAGGAAAATAATAATCTATTTTATAATTATTTATTTCTTGATCTATTATATATCCTACATTTATAGCGTCTTGGTATTTATTTTTGAATAATAATTTTTTAAAGAAATCTATTTTATTTAATAATTTATCTAATTGATGAGATTTAAATTGACCAGACGCTTTAACATCTTCAATAATTAAATCTTGTTTTTCTGAATCTAATTCTTGGTTTTTATCTAATATATGATTTTCTTGTTTTATATTTTCTTGACTCAATAAGTTCAAGTTATTTTCAAGAGCTTTAAAATACTCACAATAATTAATATTACATTTTATTTTAATATTATCTTTATAATCATTAATAATATTTTGAAGGATACTATTTTTTTTAAAATATACGCTGAAATTATGCTCATCAAGATGAACTAGTAATCTTTTATGTAACCAAATTATAGCTTGACCTATTTGTTTGTCCTTATAAACATTAGGACCTAAAACTTCATAATCATCTTTTAATAATGTGCTGATTATAATCAATATATTTTTTAATTGGCTATAATCATCTAAAAATTGTCCATATAAATAATATATAATTACTCTAAAATCAAAATAACCTTTATCAAGCCAACCGCGAGCCAATTCACCAGATTTACTATAATCGCCTTGCTGCATAGGTTTTTGAATTAACAGCAAATCAGTATTTTTTATATCGCTTTTGATATTATTTTTTTTAAATTCAGAAACAAGATCAAAAAGCTCATTCATTTTTTATTCAACTATTTTGCCACTATCTTCTTTTTTATTCTCTTCTTTTTTATTCTCTTTAATTTTTCTAGATTTTTTATATTTATAAGCTGTAATTGCCGGTCCTGATAATGTATATAAAAGAAAAATAATAAATAAAGATGTCTCTGGTTCAAAATAGATAACGCCTATTGCTGCAATAACAACAAATCCCCAAAAATAATCTACTTTTGATGTAAAACTAATTTTTTTAAAACTATGATATCTTACATTGCTAAACATAAGAACAGATACAAATATTGCCAATATAGCGACTATAACTTTAACATTTTCACCCAAATATCCATACTCGCTACAAAACCAAACAAAACCACTTAAAGTTGCAGCAGCTGAAGGACAAGGCAACCCTTTAAAATAACGATTATCAATTAAATCAAGTTGTGTATTAAATCTTGCTAAGCGCATCCCTGTTGTGGCTGCATAAAAAAAGGCGATAAACATTCCTACTTTGCCAAAACTATGTAATGACCATTGATATAATAATATTGCAGGAGCAACGCCAAAAACTACCATATCAGAAATACTATCATATTCTGCACCAAAATCTGTTTGTGTTTTAGTAAGGCGGGCTATTCGACCATCTAAAGCATCTAGAATTAATGCAATAAATATAGCAATAGTTGCTTTTTCATAAGATAAATTTATTGCTGATATAAGCGCGTAAAAACCAGCAAACAAACTGCTTGTTGTAAATAAATTAGGTAATAAATAAATTGCTTTTCTTGGATTTGTAGTACTTTTTTGCATAGAATGAAATAATATAAACCTATAGTATTAAAAATTTACAGTATATAATATTTGTAACAAATTATAACTGTCCTATAATTATGATGATTTGTTAGAATATATCAAATTATATAACATTTAAGCTAAGTTATGAAGAAAAAAACCTATTCCGTAATAATTGGAATCACAACAGATGGTAAAAAATTTCGCCCTAGCGACTGGGCTGAAAGAACGTGTGGGGTTTTATCTGCATTTAGAAACCATCGAATATCATACTCACCATTATTAAAGCCAGCTATAATACAAGGCCATAAAAGTATTATTATTGACAGCCGTCTAGAACAAATGCATGCCGAGATTTATAAATCTATCTTATACTTCGCTCATTCCAACAACTTAGTTACTAAACATAATTATCTTGATATTATTTGCACAGATAATTAAATAAAAACAAATTCTTAGTTTTCTAAATCAAAATATTTCCCAGCCTCCTCCAAGCGCCGTATATAATGAAATTAATTTAAGAATAACTCTAGTTTTAGAAAAAACTAGTTCACTTTCATTAGATGTTAGGTCTCTTTCTACATCAAGAATAGATAAATAATCTGTTTCACCGGCATCAAATAGCTCTTTGGCAATAATACCAGATTGCTTCCTTGTTTTGACAGATTTTTGTAACCTCAGTTCGACCTAAGATATAGATTAACTAATTGATAGTTA
>TARA_R110002126_G_scaffold291568_2_pt1 | contig 15722 bp, 12 predicted proteins | sample TARA_R110002126 | Tara Oceans TARA_R110002126 (sample SAMEA4397536) | marine metagenome | biome: Polar Biome; feature: [DCM] deep chlorophyll maximum layer (ENVO:01000326); material: water (ENVO:00002006), including particulate matter (ENVO:01000060) such as... | depth 30 m
ATTTGTATTTTACAAATAGATTTGATTCAAAGCTAAAAACAAGTGGTAAAAAAAAGTTAAGGTATATGAAATGATAAGCTACCCTAAAATACTTTAACTATCTTTGATTTTATTGTAATTTAAAAAATACTATCAGCTTGAATGCGACCTTACTTATTGTAAAATATAAACCAATTTTTGCCCCTTTTGGATTTATTTCAATGGCACTCTTTCGAATACCGCTGTTTTTCAATAAAAAGCTTCATTTTTTTAAATTAATGGGTACTGGTAAAAATGGTACTTTCGATAAAGTTCCAGATTTATCTCAATGGTCTATTTTAGTTACTTACAGTGATAATTTACCTTTAGAGGCACAATTTGGAAGTTTTATTTTAAAATGGTTTGATTTGTTTTGTAAAAAACAAACTATTTATCTATTACAACCTATTGAAGGCCATGGTTTATGGGATAAGAAAAAGGTTTTTGGCGATTTACCAGCAACCACTGAATATGAAGGCGAAATTGCTGTATTGACAAGAGCAACTATTCGACTTCGTAAATTACGCTATTTTTGGCAAAATGTTGCGCCAATTGCATCACAAATGAGTACTGCCGAAGGCTTTATTACTTCTTATGGTGTTGGAGAAATACCTTGGATTAAACAAGCTACCTTTAGTATTTGGGAATCAAAAGCGATGATGAAAAAATTTGCTTACAGAATGCCAGAACACAAAGCCGTTATTCAAAAAACAAGAAAACAAGATTGGTATAGTGAAGATATGTTTACAAGGTTTGTTATCACACAGAAAATAGAAAAATAACAAGTGAAGCTGATCACTTTATAACTTGGCTTATATTATTTCAAAATTGTTTAGCGCCATTTTAAATCAAAAAAATAACATTTTTTATCAAAGAAAAATAGCAAGTAATATTGTTTTGTTTTATATTTTTGTATAAAGATGAAACAAACTAAAAAAGCAATAGTTATAGGAAGTGGAGTTGGTGGTTTAGCAGTTGCTATTCGATTGGCTTTAAAGAATTATGATGTTTCGGTTTTTGAAGCGAATTCGTATCATGGTGGTAAATTATCTTCGTTTAAAAAAGATAGTTTTGTTTTTGATGCTGGCCCTTCTCTATTTACAGCTCCAGAAAATATCGAAGCACTTTTTACCTTAGCTAAAAAAGATATTAGTAGTTATTTTACGTATCGTGATTTAGATGAAAGCTGTCGTTATTTCTTTGCTAATGGAAAAAAAATTACTGCAAAAAAAAATATAGAAGTGTTTGCAACTGAGGCAGAACAAGTTTTTGGCGAACCGGCTGAAAATATTAAAAAGTATCTTTCTAAAAGTAAGAAGGCTTATAAAAATATAGGAGAACTATTTTTAGATTTTCCTTTGAATTTGGGTTTAATTGCGAAGTACGAAACCTATAAAGCGTTGTTCAGTGTTAAATTTCCGTACATAACAAAATCGTTGAATGCGTATAATGAGTCAAGATTTAAAACTCCAGAAATGGTTCAACTTTTTAATCGGTATGCGACGTATAATGGCAGTAATCCATACAAAGCACCAGCCATGCTAAGTATGATTTCTAGTCTAGAACAAAGTCAAGGTACTTTTTATCCTTATGGAGGTATGATTAGTATTACCAATGCTTTGGTTAAACTTGCAGAAGAGGTTGGGGTTAAATTTCACTTAAATAGCAGTGTAGAAAAAATTGAAACTTCAAATAATAGCGTTGAAGGAGTGCAAGTAAATGGAGAAAGTCATAAGGCAGATGTAGTGGTGAGCAATATGGATATCTATTACACGTATAAAAATTTGCTTGATGATCAAAAACTTTCAGCGAAAGTGCTTCAACAAGAGCGCAGTAGTAGTGCCTTTATCTTTTATTGGGGAATCGATACTACTTTTCCGCAACTAGGTTTACATAATATTTTTTTTAGCGAAGATTATAAAAAAGAGTTTAAAGAGATCTTTAATCAATCTATGCTGCCTACAGAACCAACAATTTACGTGAATATTACGTCTAAACATGATAAAACTCATGCACCTAAACAATGCGAAAATTGGTTTGTAATGGTTAACGCACCTGCACATAATGCGCATAATTGGGAACAACAAAAAGAACAAGTAAAAAAGTTTATTATAAAGCAGATTAATAAACAGTTAGATACAAATCTTGAAAATCATATCATTGTAGAAAATACCCTTTCTCCATTAAATATTCAAGAAAAAACAGCTAGTTTTATGGGATCGCTTTATGGTACGAGTAGCAATAATAAAATGGCAGCTTTTTTTAGACAACAAAATACAAGTAAGCAGTATAAAAACTTATTTTTTTGTGGTGGTAGTGTGCATCCAGGAGGAGGTATTCCTTTGTGTTTTAAAAGTGCAAAATTAGTTGCTGATGCCATTAAATAAGCTATACAAATACAAGTATAAACTGGCCTTAGGAATAAGTTTATTATTCCATATTAGCGCTATAATTGGTTTGCTTTTTACGGATTATAAAGAATTTTTTATTAATAATACGCCATTGAATCTGCTGATATCAATAGGTTTAGTTTTTTTTACACACCAATATATCAATAAATCGTTTTGGTTGTTTTTTATCGCCTGTTTTTTAGCGGGTGTACTTTATGAAATTATTGGAATTAATACAGGTTTGCTTTTTGGAAATTATGAATATTCTAATGTTATGGGCTACAAAATCTTAGGCGTGCCCGTTTTATTAGGAGCTTTATGGTTTACGACGATGTATTGTGTTGGAGGTCTGACATTTCAATCTTATCAATGGATAAAAATAAAATATAATGTAAAACTTTCTAAGAAAATAGAGTTGCATTTACTTGCAGTTTTAGGAGCATTTATAGCAGTTCTATTAGACTATTTTTTAGAACCTGTAGCAATTAAACTAAATTTTTGGCAATGGCTACCTGATGGGGAAATTCCATTTTATAATTATGTCTGTTGGTTTTTTGGTAGTTTAATTTTACAGTATTTATTCGTAAATTTAAATTTTAATAAAGCAAACAAATTTGCGGTTTATTTATATGTAATCCAAGCCATATTTTTTATAACTATTAGTTTATTTTATCAATGATATTTTTATTAATCTTATCGATTGCCTTTGTTACATTTCTGTTAATGGAAGGCGTTACTTGGGCAACGCACAAATATGTAATGCACGGATTTTTATGGTCTTTGCATAAAGACCATCACAAACCAACTGCTCATTTTTTTGAGAAAAATGATGCTTTCTTTTTAATATTTGCAATACCGAGTTGGTTGTGTATAATGATAGGTTTACAAGATGAAAATTATTGGCTTGCAGGTATTGGATTTGGTATTGCATTGTATGGTTTTGCTTATTTTATGGTGCATGATGTAATTATTCATCAGCGTTTTAAATGGTTTTCAAGAAGTAATAATACGTATATAAAAACTATAAAATGGGCACATAAAATGCATCATAAGCATATTGGCAAAGAACATGGTGAGAGCTTTGGTTTACTTTATGTGGCTAAAAAGTATTGGGAAAAAGTATTAAGAGATAAAGCGATTCAAAAATCAAAATGATTCTTGTCTTGCTTTGTGGATTCGTTTCAGCCTTAAGTATAAATGAGGTTTAGTTTAAAATTAAATCTTTTGGAGACCTACGATTTAATTTGAATTTTTCATCAAACTAATTAAAAGAAATGAAGATTCTTTGTCGAAAATTAATGCATTATATGTTTATACAGAATAATTTTCACTTCAAATCTAGCTAGAGATGCTACTCCATTTTAGCCTTCATTTTTAAAATTTCTTGCTCCATCGTTATCAATTTATCTTCAAAAGAAGTCGAAAATTCAGGAATTCTTCTGTAAAACACATAACGAACGCGCCATAATTCTTTTATATCAGAAATTTTATAAATTTCATCTTCTATGCTTTTATGATCTGCTCTAAAAATTACATTTTTTTGAGTAGTATACAATCTTCTAAAAATAATAGCATGGTCAACCAAAGCAAAAACTAAAGTGCCGTTTGTTAATTTCTGAACCACGTTTGTAGGAGTTTGTTCGCCGATAACCATATCTTTTGGATAAAAACCTTTATCTTGATTGGTCATTTCTAAATTAGAAACTGAAAAAGCCCTAAATTTTTTTGATGGATTTATGGGGAGTTGAATAGAAGGCATTTCATCAACAAAAATAGTATTATTATAATGTTGTAAATAGTCTAAAATATTGTTTTCGTTAATGCAAGGTATTTTAGCGAATTGTTCTTTTTTTAAATCTTCAGAAAGTGTGGTTAAGTTTTCTTTAAATTGTAATAATTCGTTAACTGTAATTTCGCTGGTTAACAAGGCGTCTATTTTTATGCTAAAATAATTAGCAATTTTAATGATGGTTTCTATCTTAGGTTCACTTCTTTGTTCTTCGTAAGCGCCAAGTGTAGGGCGTTTTAAGTCGAATAGATCAGCAAAAGCAGATTGACTTAATCCTTTTACTGTTCTAATTTTTTTAATATTTTTTCCAAAAAGAGACATATTTTGCTAATTTTATTTGCAATATTGAATTTTATTTGTATCTTTGTGCTAACAATATTAGTTAATTGTTTTTAATTATGCTAATTTAAGTAGTTTTATTTTTTAATATCACTACTTTTTTGCGGTAATAACTAATTTAATTAGCAATATACGAACCAACTTAAACCTAAAAATATGATATTATTAGTACGTGCTGTCTTTGTTTTTGTGTTAATATGTGTAGCGATTTTATGTAACTTTTTGTAATATTGACTGTTTGTGTTTTTAAAATAAATAACAAATTATCAATAAAATGAACTATGGAAAATTACAATACAAAAATTAAAAATTACTTAATGCAACTCGATTTTAATATTGTTTATGAAAACACTTCTGACGGTATTTTAATGATTAGTAATGAAAGTGAAGGAATCAAAAACCTGATTCTAGGAATTGCTCCACCAATTCTAATAATGGAACAGCATATTTTTAATATAAAGAACAGAAACGAAGAGGTTTTTAAAAAATTATTGCAAAAAAATAGAGATATTATTCACGGTGCATTTGTGCTTGATGAAACTGGACAAAAAGTAATTTTTAGAGAAACGTTACAGGTAGAAAACCTCGATTTAAATGAATTAGAGGCGTCATTAAATTCGCTAAGCTTATTGCTAAGCGAATATTCAGAGCAAATTATAAATTTTTCAAAATATTAAATTATGAATTTTTTCAAACGATTGTATAAAATGGGTCAAGCTGAAGCAAACTCGACTTTAGACAGTATGGAAGATCCTATAAAATTAACAGAACAGGGAATTAGAGATCTAAAAGTAGAGCTTGAAAACGGCTTAGAATCTTTAGCGCAAGTAAAAGCATTGGCAATTCGTTCTAAAAACCAACACGAAGAGTTTGTGGCTAATGTAGAAAATTATCAAGAAAAAGCAATGTTATTGCTTAACAAAGCTAAAAATGGCGATTTAGAAATAGGGGAGGCGGAACGTCTAGCAAAAGTGGCTTTGATAAAAAAAGAAGAAAACTATAAAAAAGCTGAAAATACTAAAGTAGAATCCGTTAAATTTGAACGTTCAGTTTTAGAATTAGCAGCAAATGTTTCAGAAATTAAGAAAAATATCAATAAATGGGAAAACGAGTTAATCACATTAAAAGCTCGAGTTAAAGTTTCGAATGCAACTCAAAAAATGAACAAACAAATGGCAGATATAGATGCCTCGAGTACTGTTGATATGTTAGAACGAATGAAAAGTAAAGTAAGTCAAGAAGAAGCATTAGCAGAAGCATACGGTAATATGGCTGATTCTAAAAATAGTATCGATTTTGAAATTGATAAAGCCATCGATTTCACAAAAGATACTGCAGAAAATGAATTATTAAAATTAAAACAACAGTTGGGGTTTCCTAACGAATTAAAATCATAATATTGAACAACTTAATAGACATATTATTCTCTCCAGTAAACGTTACATTAACTATTTTAATGTTGATACTTGTGTTGTATTGGCTTGTAACTATGGTTTCTGGGGTAGACTTTGATGTTGATATTGACGTAGACGTAGATATCGATGCTGATATTGATGCTGATTTTGACACAAATATAGAAGGTGGAAATGTAGATTTTCAAGATATGTCTAGCACAGAAGTCAATAAAGACGATATTGTTAAGACCAGAAAAAAACCATTAAAATGGTGGCAAGTAGTTTTGATATTTTTCAACTTTGTAGGATTGCCATTTATGTTCACATTTACCTGTTGGATTTTTATTTGGTGGATGATAACTACAATCACAACTACATTAACTGGCAGTTATGAAAATACTTTTGGGTATATTATAATGTTAGTGGGAATTTTTCCAGCACTAATTTTAACCAAAATTTTTACCACTCCATTTAAAGGTTTTTTCAAGAATTTAAACAAAGATGGTGATGCTCCAATAGACATTGTTGGAAGGAGAGGAATTTGCTTATCAAAAATAAAAGATGATAAAATGGGTTCTGCAGAAGTGGTCGTAGATAATACTCCTTTAGCTATTTATGTAAAATCATTAAGTGGCGTGCAAATTGATTATAAAGAGCCAATTATTATTATTAAACAGAGTAAAGACAAAAATTATTATTACGCACAATCATATAAAACTAACTAAAAACAAAAAAAATTATGGCAGAAGGATTATTACCAATTATTGGAATCAGTTTAGGATTAATTCTATTCTTAGTTATTGTTTATTTCGCAATTATTGCGATGTTTTACAAGAAAATTCCACAAGGAGAAGCACTAGTAAGAACAGGTTTTGGAGGAACAAAAGTGGCTACAGACAAAGGACTGTATGTAGTACCTGTTTTTCACAGGGTAGAAATTATGGATATTTCTGTGAAGAAAATTCAAATTGAACGTTTAGGAAACGAAGGCCTTATTTGTAAAGATAATATGCGTGCAGATATTAAAGTTGCTTTTTTTGTGCGTGTAAATAATGAGGTAGAATACATTAAAAAAGTTGCGCAAACTATTGGTTGTGCAAGAGCATCAGATAAAAGAACCTTAGAAGATTTATTTGAAGCAAAATTTTCTGAGGCGTTAAAAACAGTAGGTAAAAAGTTCGAATTCACAGAATTATATGAAGCCAGAAGAGAATTTAGAGATGAAATTGTAGATATTATTGGTACAGATTTAAATGGCTATACTTTAGAAGATTGTGCTATTGATTATCTAGAACAAACTCCAGTTTCGTTCTTAAAACCAGATAATATTTTAGATTCTGAAGGAATCAAAAAAATTACAGAATTAACTGCCGCTCAAAATGTAAAGTCGAATTTAATTATGCGTGATGAACAAAAAACCATCCGCAAACAAGATGTAGAAGCGCGTGAAGCAATTCTAGAATTAGATAAGCAATTGGCAGAAAAAGAAGAGCAACAAAAAAGAGAAATTGCAAACATAAAATCTAGAGAAGAAGCAACTACTTTAAAAGTTTCTGAAGAAGAGCGTTTAAAATCAGAGTCTGCAAGAATTTCTACAGAAGAAAAATTACAAGTTGCTGAAGAAAATATGCAACGTCAAGTAATTGTGGCTGCTAAAAATAAGTTAAGAACAGATGTTGTAGAAACAGAAAGAGTTGAGAAGGATAGAATGTTAGAAGCTACAGAAAGAGAGCGAATTGTAACCTTAGCGCAAATTGAAAAAGAACGTGTTTTAGAAGTTGAGAAAAAGAACATTCAAGATGTAATTCGTGATCGAGTTGTATTGGAAAAGGGTGTTGTGCAAGAGCAAGAGAATATGAAAGATATTCAAGCTTTTAAAACTGCGGATAGAGACAAACAAGTAAAAATTACAAATGCAGAAGCAACTGCAGAAGAAGCATTAATTAGAACTACAAAAGCAGCAGAAGCACAAAAGCAAGCTTCTATTCAGCAAGCAGAAGAAATTAATATAGAGGCGTTAGCGAAGAAGCAGGCAAGCGAGAAAGAAGCCGAAGGAAGAAAAATTTTAGCAGAAGCAACAGCGAAAGAAGAAGCTGTAATTGGAATGTCTGAAGCACAAGTAATGCACGCAAAAGCAGATGCACACGAACGTGAAGGTTTGGTGGAAGCATTAATTATTGAGAAAAAAGCCAAAGCAGAAGCATTAGGAATTGAAGCTAAAGCAGCAGCAATTCAAAAAGAAGGAATGGCGGAAGCAGCTGTTATCAAAGAAAAAGCATTAGCAGATGCAGCAGGAATTGAAGAGAAAGCAAATGCAATGAAAAAACTAGATGGTGTTGGTAAAGAACATGAAGAGTTTAAGTTGCGTTTAGATAAAGAATTGAAAGTTGATTTAGCAGAAATTAATATTCAGAAAGAAATCGCGGATGCACAAGCAAGTGTAATTGGGGAAGCTTTAAGAGCTGCAAATATTGATATTGTTGGTGGAGAAACAATGTTCTTTGATCAAATTGTTGGTCAAATTACCAAGGCAAAAGGTTTTGATAGATTGACAAAACATTCTGAAAATATTCAAGATGTAAAAGACGCAATTTTAGGAAGCAATGATGTAAAAGGGAATTTATTAGAAAAAGTGAGAGATTTTGCTGATAAATATAATGTGTCATCAGAAGATTTAAAGAACCTTTCTGTTGCTAGTATTTTAATGGATTTAAAATCGAAAACTAATGATAATGATGAAAGCAACTTGTTTTCTAATTTGATGAATTTGGCTAAAGGTTTAGGTTTGAGTGATAAGAAATTAGGATAATCCTATTTTTATAAAATATCCTGCAAGGTCTTTTTTTTGACCTTGTAGGTATTTAATTGTCAATTTTAAAGCTGTCGAATTCGACACTTTTAAATATTCTCTAATCCATCTTGCAAGGTCTTGTTTCGACATTGCAGGTATTATTTAGATAATTAAAAACCTGTAATGATTTTTAAATACCCACAAGGTTTTTGAAACCTTGCAGGATAAAATTATCATAATGTCGGTTCGAGTGATTCCGCTTTTGGGTGGAATTGTATCGAGAACTTATTCTTAGAAATCAAGAAAAATCCCAAATGCAAAAAGAAGATAAAAATCAAAAAAATATTCTCGAAGACGGAACGTATGAAATTATTCAAGGTCGTCTTCAAAAACAAAAAGAAGCACTTCAAAACAGACTTGTACAGCTAAACCAAGAACGTGCAAAAGTTTTTGGTAGCGTAGAAACCAAACTGATTGCAAACAACAGAATTAATACAGAAAACAATTGCATTGCTAGAGATATTGTTACTATTGGCAATCTAAGTATTTTTGGATATAATGTTCATTTTGGTTTAAGAACTGAAGTTAAATTAGTTGATGTTTTTAGTATTTATTCTTATGATGGAACGCAGTTTGTAAACAAAAACCTAAGTCTTTTACAAGACGATGCATTTACTCGAGACTTTACCAATCTGTATAAATATTACAGAAATACCATTTTTAGCAAGTTTGCCATTATTGGCAATTATTTGCATATGGTTTTTCAGTTGAGCGAAAGTGCAAGCGATATTAAAACCTTTAAATGGTTAATTACAGATAGTACATTAACGTATATTGATAACAGAAGCGAACACGAATTTATATTCCCAAATCAGCACGAATTTCAGTGGCAAGAAGTTACTAGAGATATGCATTTCTATGGGAAACATCCTCATGTTAGCATTTTAGATAAAGTTTTTGTAGAAACGGTTGGTGGCGATTTAACGATTAAAATAGAAAATAATACAGACGATGGCAAAGGTATTTATGATGAGCCAGTTATTCATCCAGATCAAACTTTAGATGATGGGCAATATCGATTTGCAGATTTAGGAAATCTCATTGTTTTGGAAATAAAACCTTTTCAAGAAGATGCACGTTATTTTGTGTACAATCATAAAATTCAAGAGGTTAAGAAAATAAATACAATAAAAGATGCAGCTGTTTTATTGCCAAATGATCAAGGAATAATTTTTTCTAACGGATATTATTTACAATCGGGTGCGTTTAAAATTTTCGACAATCAGTTAATCGACCTAAAATTTCAAGACAAAATTTCTTCTCAAAATGGCGAAGATTTTTTCTATGTTTTTTATCAAGAAAAAACAGGATTATATGTGTTGATGTCTTACAATGTGATTGAGCAAGAAGTAAAAACACCAATCATTTGTAACGGATTTACCTTCTTAAAAAATGGCGAATTGTGTTATTTTAAAGATGGCGAAGATCAAACGAGGCATCACGTAATTCAAATTTGGCAAACCCCATTTATTCAAGGAGCAGAAATTCCATCAGAACACAAAGATTCCTTTCTATACAAGATTGGAAATAAGGATATTGTAAAAGCGATGGCAGAATGCCAAGTGCTAATTACTTTGCTAAATAAAGAAGACAATTACGATGGTTTATATGAAGATATTGCCAAAACGTCTTTAGATGTTATTGATAGTTATTATTGGATAAAAGAACCAAAAACTTTTGAATTATCAATTCCATTATCGGCTATAAACGAAGCTGCAAATTCAGCTATTGATGAGTTTGATAAAGTAGTACAGTTGCGCAAAAATGCAACCAAAATAACAGAAGAGATTTCTGGGAAAACCAATCGCTTTTTTAGTAAAATAAAAAGTACTTCTTTTAAAATTATTGATGATTTTGTAAAAGGGTTATCAGAATTAAGAACGCTAAGAGGAGAAATTATTGGTTTTAAAGAAGTGCGTTATGTAGATGTTGGGTATTTAGAAAAACTAGAAGACGAATTAGCAGAACAAGCAGATACTATTTCACAAAGATGTGTTGCTTTTTTGTTAGATGAAAAAGCGCTATTACCATATCATAACAGCGTTGCACAAAAGGAAGCCGAATTAGAAAATATACAAAAAGTAATTGCAGGAAAAGCGTTAGAAGATGAGGTAAATCAGATTGTAACCGATTTAGAATTGTTGATAGAAATCGTTTCTAATTTAGAAATTGAAGACACTTCTCATTCTACAAAAATTATTGATGCTATTTCGTTGATATTTTCAACAATAAACCAGTTAAAGGCGGGCATTAAAAATAAAATAAAGTCGCTAAGTTCTGCTGAAGCAACTGCAGATTTTTCTGCTAAAATTAAGTTGATAGACCAAAGTATTGTCAACTATTTAGACATTGCCACAACTCCAGAAAAAACGGATGAATTACTCAATAAAGTAGCCATTCAATTAGAAGATTTAGAAGGTAGATTTGCAGATTACGATGGTTTTATTGCTGACATTTTAGAAAAAAGAGAAGAAGTTTACAATGCTTTTCAGGCAAAGAAAAGTAGCATTATTGAAGCTAGAAATAAGAAAGCAATTTCTTTAGAAACGGCTGCAAAACGAATTTTAAATGGTGTTGTAAAAAAAGCAGAAAGTTTTAAGTTTCAAAATGAAATTAATGGGTATTTCGCATCCGATTTAATGATTAATAAACTGCGAGACATCATTGCTCAACTGTATGATTTAGATGATGGTGGAAAAGCAGAAATGATTGAAACGGGCCTTAAAACTGCCAAAGAAGACGCTACAAGAAAGTTAAAAGACAAGCAAGATTTATATGAAGATGGAGAGAATGTAATTAAACTTGGGAAACATAAATTCGGAGTAAATAAACAGGTTTTAGATTTAACGATTGTTTATAAAGATAAATCGCTTTACTATCATTTAACAGGTACCGATTTTTATCAAGAAATCGAGAATGAAATCTTGTTAAAATCAGAAAAATATTGGAATCAATCTTTTCTTTCAGAAAATGAAGAGGTATACAGAGCAGCTTATTTAGCCTATAGAATTACGCAAGAAAATGCCATTGAAGAGTTGTACAATTCGTCTGATGAAGAGTTGTTAGCATTGGTAAAAAGTGTGGCTTCTAAAAGTTATACAGAAGGGTACACAAAAGGGGTTCATGATGTTGATGCATTTAAAATTTTAAAGACATTTATAGTAAAAGAAACGTCTTTAGGTTTGTTAAAGTTTTCACCAAAAATTAGAGCTTTTGCACAATTGTTTTGGCAGTGTTTATCCGAAGAAAAAAAGACATTTTATGGGGATAAAATAAAAGCGTCTGCAGCAGTTTTAGGTGTTTTTCCAAAAAGTGAAAGTCATTTGCAGTTAGTTGCAGATCTTGGGCAATCCATTCATCAAGTTTTTACAGAAAAATTGAGAAATATTGATGAATATCAAGAAGCGAATCAAAAAGAAATTGCAACCTATTTATTTGAAGAATTGAGCAATGACATTACATTTTCGGTAAGCCAGAAAGCAATTACTTTATTCGAAGAATTTACAAAGATTATTAGTGATAAAAAGAATGTTCAGAATTTAAGAACTGAAATTCAATTAATTGAAAATGAGTCCTATAAGATTGATTTAACCACAGAATGGGTTTCATCTTTTGTAAAGTCTGCCCATCCAGAAAATGTAAATTATTTGTATGAAGTGGTTTGTCTGTTTTTATATGAAGACAAATCTGCTAGTAACATTGTAAATGTGGAAGCAGAAGAAATTATTACAAATTTATCAGGAAGTCATTCTACCATAAAAAACCAGGAATTTCTATTTGATTATCATCAATTTGTACAACAATTAGCTCATTTTTCGACAGTTGAAATCACAAATTTTAATCAATATAAAAAAGAAAAACATCAAGTAACAGAAGACTTAAAAGAGGGTTTGAAATTAGAAGAATTTTCACCAAGAGTGTTAACGTCTTTTGTTAGAAATCAATTGATAGATCAAGTGTATTTGCCTTTGTTTGGCGATAATTTATCGAAACAATTAGGAAGTGTAGGTAGCAATAAACGTACAGACAGAATGGGTATGTTGTTGTTAATTTCGCCTCCAGGTTATGGTAAAACTACCTTAATGGAATATTTGGCAAACAGATTGGGTTTTATTTTTATGAAGATAAATGGGCCAGCAATTGGGCATGAAGTTACATCTGTAGATCCAATGTCTGCCAACAATATTGCAGCTAGTGAAGAATTAAAAAAACTGAATTTAGCTTTTGAAATGGGGAATAATGTAATGTTGTATTTAGATGATATTCAGCATTGTAATCCAGAGTTTTTACAGAAATTTATTTCGTTAGCAGATGGAACTCGTAAAATTGAAGGCGTTTATAATGGGCAACCAAAAACCTACGATTTTAGGGATAAAAAGTTCTGTGTAATTATGGCCGGAAATCCATATACAGAAAGTGGAGATAAATTTCAAATTCCTGATATGTTGGCCAACAGAGCAGATATTTATAATTTAGGTGATATTATTGGAGATACAGCATCTTTATTTAAAATGAGTTTGATAGAAAATTCACTGACTTCAAACCCTATTTTAGCTCAAATTTCGAATACTCATTTTGATGATATTTATCAACTAGAAAAAATTGTAACTACAGGAAATAGAGAAGGAGTAGCGCTTAAAGGAAACTACACCAAACAAGAAATGAATGATTATTTATCTGTTTTAGAAAAGGTAATGATTGTTAGAGATCGAGTGATGGAAGTAAATGCGGCTTACATAAAATCTGCTGCAATGGATGATCAAAACAGAACAGAGCCTGCTTTTAAATTACAAGGATCTTACAGAGATATGAATAAGTTGGTGGCGAAGATTGTACCAATTATGAATACTAAAGAGTTGGAAATTCTATTATTATCGCATTATGAAAATGAATCGCAAACCTTAACAAGTGCAGCTGAATCTAATTTGTTAAAATATAAAGAGTTGGGTGGTTTATTAACTTTGGATGAAAAACAACGTTGGGAAAACATTAAAACCACTTTTGTAAAAAATAACAAACTAAAAGGTTTTGGAAACGCCAATGAAATGACCCAAGTACTAGCGCAAATGATGCAGTTCAGTGAGAATTTAGAAGGAATTCAAGATGTTTTAAGAAAAGGATTAGAGAAATAAATGAAATAACGTATTTTTGATTGATCAACGAATCGATATTTATGAGCGAAGTAAGACACAATTGGACGAAAGAAGAAATATTAGAAATTTATAACAAACCATTAATGGAGTTGCTTTATGAGGCAGCTACAATACATAGAAAACAACACGACCCAAACGTAGTTCAGGTTTCTACATTATTATCAATAAAAACAGGAGGATGTTCAGAAGATTGTGGGTATTGTCCGCAAGCAGCAAGATACCACACCAATGTAGAAGGCAATGATTTAATGACGGTAAATCAAGTAAAAGCACAGGCTTTACGTGCCAAAGAATCTGGAAGTTCTCGTGTTTGTATGGGGGCAGCTTGGAGAAACGTAAAGGATGGGCCAGAATTTGACCAAGTTTTAGATATGGTAAGAACCATAAATAAGTTGGAAATGGAAGTTTGTTGTACACTTGGTATGGTTACAGAAAATCAAGCACAACGTTTGGCAGAAGCAGGTTTATATGCTTACAATCACAATTTAGATTCATCAGAAGAATATTATAAAAAAGTGATTTCTACAAGAGGCTATCAAGACAGATTAGATACGATTGATAATGTTCGTAAAACTAACGTTACAGTTTGTTCCGGTGGAATTATAGGAATGGGAGAAAATGCAGAAGATAGAGCAGGAATGTTAGTGGCTTTATCAACTTTAAACCCGCAACCAGAATCTACCCCAATCAATGCTTTAGTTGCTGTTGAGGGGACACCTTTAGAAGATGAGAAACCCGTTGAAATTTGGGATATGATAAGAATGGTTGCAACAACCAGAATTGTATTGCCAGAAACGCAAGTGCGTTTATCAGCAGGAAGAACGCAGATGAGTAGAGAAGGGCAAGCCATGTGTTTCTTTGCAGGAGCAAACTCAATTTTTGCCGGAGATAAATTATTAACAACTCCAAATCCTGATGTAAATGAGGATATGAAAATGTTTAAATTGTTAGGCTTAAATCCGCAGAAACCCTTTACCAAAAAAGTACAACCACAAACTGTAGAAGCAAAAGATTCTCAATTTGAAGCTTTAGGAGAAAAACCAAGATGGACCAGACCAGAGCATAAAATTGAAAGAAACGAAGCTGCCAAACAAAAAGGGAAAGCAGTAAAGGCTTAACACAGATAGAACTTTTAAATGCACAACCATTGTCTATTTTCTAGATGGTGGTTTTATTTTGTATTGTATTATATGTCAATGAATTATGTAATTATTACAATTATAGGTTAAAAATAGATAGAATGAAAAAAATAACCATTGAATATTAATAAATAGATAATAATTGACTAGGTATTAGGTTAAAAGATTCGTTTAGGGTACATTCGAAGTGTCTAAACAAATATTGCTAACTTATGAAAGCTTGCCCAAGATGTAAATCTGTGTCTAGGCATAGATTAAAAAGAAAAGGAGTGGTTAAAATAATACCAGGTGCTAAAACTTATGGTTGCGACAAATGCAACACACAATATACTTGGTTTTCAATTATCAACCGATCTTTAAGAGTTTAACAAGAGCCTCGCATTTGCGAGGTTTTTTTGTGTAAAAATATTTCAAATCAAAATTTAAAGAAGAATTTTAATATGTAAACACCTAATTTTTGCTAGTGACTAAAAGAACCCTCACACTAACTTATAATGTTAGTGTAAGGGTTCCTGTTTTAAAATTTCTTTTATTGTACCCAATAGAGTTCCCTTTAAATTTTAATTAGGATATTTATTGGTTGACTATCAATTATTTACAGGTCATTTATTGGTCTCAAAAATAGTTAAAACTATGCACTTTAGTGCAT
>TARA_R110002126_G_scaffold9985_5_pt1 | contig 15716 bp, 5 predicted proteins | sample TARA_R110002126 | Tara Oceans TARA_R110002126 (sample SAMEA4397536) | marine metagenome | biome: Polar Biome; feature: [DCM] deep chlorophyll maximum layer (ENVO:01000326); material: water (ENVO:00002006), including particulate matter (ENVO:01000060) such as... | depth 30 m
ATCGGGCGAGCCATAGCGCGGCACGATCGCGAAGCGGGTTGGCATATCGCGATGGAAACGGGTCGCATGGCGTCCCTTTGCCAGCGCCTCGGGATCCCAGAACAGCGGCAGGTCGGCGAAGATCGAATACTTCCTGGTAAAGGCCATGTCGTGCGGCAGGCGAGGTCCCGGCAGCGGGATCGGGATGTAGTGCTTGAGCTTGTTGTCCGGCCCGACGACGCCGTAATGCATGTAGGGCGCGTGGGTGGAGTAGTTGAAGAACAGCAATTCCCCGGTCTCTTCATCGACCTTGGGATGGGCCGAGATGCCGTCAAGCGGAACCCAGCTTTCCGTCCCGAATTGCTCCAGCGTGTAGGGGTCGAGCCGATAGCCTTCGCCGCACTGGTAGAAGGTCGATAATATCTTGCCGGCATGGACCACGACATCGGTCGAGGAGCTGTCCTTGACCGAGCCATGTGCGCCCCAGCCCGGACGGGTGGACAGGCGCGGATTTTCGGCGATGCCAGCCCACAAGGCCTTGCCGGCCTCGGCCTCGGCGGCGAAGGCCTTGGTGCGGACCAGACGGTTATGATAGGCGGCCTGGCCGTCTCGGAAGGAGATCGCATGGATCATCCCGTCGCCGTCAAACGGATGGTAGAGTCCGATCGAACCATGCACCGGGTTTTCCGTATTGCGCACATAAACCCCGTCAATATCGGTCGGGATCTCGCCGATCACCTCCATCTTGTCGGCATCATACTCATCGAAATTCGGCGTCCAGGCGCCCGACATGTAGGGATGGCGCTCATCGGGCGGTGTGTGGGCGATCGTGTTGACCTTGATAGCGCTCATCAGGACGGGTCTCCGGATTTCGGGGGCATCGGAATAAAGCCACTGGTGCGGGCGATATAGGCGTCATAATCGGGGCGCGAACGCTTCAGTCCGCGCTCCAGCAGGGCGGCGCCGCTCCATTTCACCAGCAGGGCTGTCATCAGGATCGGACCGAGAATGGCGGCCCAGCCGATCCCGGTCTCGGCGGCGATCAGGAATAGCCCCCACCAGACACAGGCATCGCCGAAATAATTCGGATGCCGCGTATAGCGCCACAGACCGCGATCCATCACCTTGCCGGCGCTGTCGGGATCGGCCTTGAACTTCGCCATCTGCCAGTCGCCGACGCTTTCGAAGAAAATCCCGATCACGGCGAGGGCTGCGCCGGCGAAGGCCAGGGGGCCGAGCGCTGCGGGTGTGGCCGAGACCTGTCCCAGCTGCACCGGCAGCGAGACGATCCACAGCAGGACGGCCTGCAGCATGAAGACGAATTTGAAACTGTGCCAGTGTCTGGCTTCAGGTTTGACGTGCTTGAACATGGCGGCATAGCGCTTGTCCGGGCCTTCCTTGCGCCAGCGCCAGAACAGATACCCGCCCAGTCGCAGCCCCCAGATCCCGGTCAGACCCAGCAGGAGCAGGCGGCGACCGGCGGCGCCGTCCGGCGTCAGGATGAAGCTCAACCCGGCGACCAGAATGAAGCCGAAGGCCCAGAAGGAATCGATGAAGCTGACATCTTTCAGCGGGATACTGATCGCCCACAGCACGAGCATCATGCCGATCAGCAGGACGAAATTACTCCCCAACAGCATCATCACATCGCCCATGTCTCGTCTCCGTTTGCGTGGTCTGCCACTGGTTGTGCAAGAAATTCGATCACGCCGGTACCGGGATTGTTGGAATGGACCGTCTGGCTCCGCCGTCTTTGGCCGCGGCGGGTCAATCGATTGAGTGGGTCTGGTTATGCAATTCGCCGTAAACCTATCGTGCGCGCGGCGACGCTGTCAATTCCGGACGGGGCCCAAAAACCGGGCGGTGTGTTGGCCTGATACTGATGAAGCCGGGCGCAGGCCGTCGGTTGTGTGGTAATATCGGGGCATAATCAGTCTGCGGGGCACAGGCCCGATCCCCAATCTTGCGCGCGGTTGTGACCGGCGCAGTCGATGAGGCGCCCATGGCCCGGAAGTTTATCCGAACCTGCTCGATCTGGCGCAGCCTTGAGGTGATCGGCGATACCTCGACCCTGCTCATCCTTGAAGCCAGCTGGCTCGGTGCGCGCCGTTTCCAGGATTTGCGCAACCGGACCGGCCTGCTCAAACCGCTGCTCAGCGACCGGCTCAAGCGGCTTGTCGCAGCCGATATCTTCGAGAAACAACTCTATTCCGAGGCCCCGCGCCGGTTCGAATATCATCTCACCGAGAAGGGCCGTGACCTCTATTGGACATCGCTGATGATGTTGCGGTGGGAGCGCAAATGGGCGCCGCCAGAGGGGAAGATCGCGATCACCCTGCGCCACAGGAACTGCGGCGCCGTCTTCGACCCGATCCCGATCTGTTCGTCCTGCCAGCGCGAAGTGACGGCGCGTGATGTCGGCTGGACCGAAGGGCCCGGGGTCGGGCTGATGGCGGCGACCTATAGCCGCCGCCGGCGCTATCGTGACATGGCCGCCGGCCGGCCCGCCGAATCCACCTTGCTGGACCATGTCGCCCAGATAACCGGAGATCGCTGGGCCAGCCTGGTCCTGCGCTCGATCTTCACGGGCCTGCGCAAGTTCGACGAGATCTGCGAGGACACGGCGATCGCCACCAATATCCTGTCAGAACGCCTCAGCTGGCTGTGCGCGATCGGTGTTCTCGCCCTGCATCCCTACAGCGAAAGACCGGCCCGGTTTGAATACAGGCTGACCGCGAAGGGGATCGACTATTACTCAATCCTGCTCATGCTGTTGCAATGGGGCGATACCTATTATGTCTCGCCGGAGGGACCGCCGCTGCAGCTGACGCACACACCGTGTGGCCATGAGCTGGACGCGATTGTCGCCTGCTCTGCCTGCCAGGAGGCGGTGCATCCGGAGAGCGTGAGCTATGAGGTCGTCGAAGCCGGGCCCGCCGGCGTGCTGCCGGCGTCAGCCCTGCCATGACCCGCGCCGCCATTGCGGATCAGGTTCACCGGGCCTTGCGCCTCAGATCCGTTCGATGATGATCGCAGCGCCTACCCCGGAACCGCCATGCAGCACGGCCATGCCGAGCCTGCCGCCATCGCGTTCCAGACCGGCCAGCAGGGTCGTCAGCAGGATCGCCCCGCTCGCCCCCATCGGATGACCCATGGCGAGATGGCCGCCTTCCGGATTGACCCTGGCGGGATCGATGGCGTAGTCGCGCTCGAATTTGACCGGGGTGGCGGCAAAGGCCTCCATGAACTCGATCCGGTCGAGATCCTCAAGGCTCAGCCCGGCCTCCACCAGCGCCGCTTCCATGGCGGCGAAACCGGCTGTGAGCTGGAGCACCGGGTCGGCACTGGCCTCGGTCGCGGCGCGGATCATGGCGCGCGGTTTGAGCCCGGCCGCCGCACCGGCCTGCCGGCTGCCGAGCAGGACCAGGGCGGCGCCATCGGCGATGGGCGGGCAATGAGCGATGGTGTGAACATGTTCGATCGCTGTCAATTCGGGCCGGGCGGCCAGCATCACATCATCACAGCCCTGCGCACCCATCGGCCCGAAGGCCGGGGCGAGGCGGGCCAGTGATGCCAGGGAGGTCTCGGGTCTGACCGATTCATCCCGGGCCAGCAGCACGGCGCCATCAGGGCCGTGCACCGCAATGACTTCATCCAGTCCTCCCTTGGCCCAGGCCCGGGCCGCGCGTTGGTGCGAGCGGACGGTGATAGCGTCGAGTTCCTCCCTCGAAATCCCTTCCATCGTCGCCATCAGATCGGCCGAGAGCGGGACTGGCACATAGCGCAGGGCCCGGGCGGTGTCCGGGTCGTCGTAATAATGCGCGTGGTCTGCGAGAAACGGCACGATCGACATCATCTCGGCGCCGCCGGCCAGGCGCAGCCGGTCATCGCCGGTCGCCGCCGCTTCCAGGGCGGCCAGCCGCGTTGCTGTCAGGCCGGAGACGCAATAATTATTGAGCGTGCGGCTGGTCATCACTGCCGGCAAATTCGCGTGCAGCTTGCTGACGAGCGCCAATTGTCCGCCCTGTGGGCCGATCTGGCCGACACAGCCCAGCGTCAGCGACGTCACCCGCTCAAGCGCGGTTTCGCCCGAGCGCAAGCGCAGCGCGGTCACCAGCTGGCCGACCAGCTCATGCGGCGTGAGGCCGGAGAGGGCGCCCCCGGGCTTGCCCTTGCCGCGCGGGGTGCGCACCGCATCATAGAGACAGATTTCGGTCACCGGATCAGACCCCGATGACGAAACAGGCGCTCGCCGTGGTCGAGCCGCCGACATTATAGGTCGCCACCGTGCGCGCGCCCTCCACCTGGGTATCGCCGCTCCGGCCCGAGGTCTGCCGCCAGGCATCAAGTGCCATGCGCACCCCGGTCGCGCCGACCGGATGTCCCAGCCCGATCAGCCCGCCGGAGGGATTGACCGGCAGCGCGCCGCCCGGCGCGATAATGCCGGCTTCAATGGCTTTCCAGGCCTCGCCCGGTGCGGTCAGGCCGAAATGCTCGATCGCCATATACTCGGTGATCGAGAAACAGTCATGGGTTTCAATGGCATCGAGTTGGGTGGTTTCGGAGATACCGGCCCGGCCGCAAGCATCGGTGATCGCCTTGCGGACCCAGGGGAACATATAGCCGCCGCTCTCACGGCTCTTCGCCAGCTTGGCCTCCATCATGAGCGGCGCCGTTGTATGGCCCCAGCCCCTGAAGCGCGGGATATCTGCCAGATCGAGGCCGCGCCTGGTCGCGTATTCCTGCGCCACGGCTTGGGAGGCCAGGAAGATTGCCGCGGCACCATCCGTCACCTGGCCGCAATCGCTGCGCCGCATCCAGCCTTCAACGACCGGATTGGCGTCATCATCGGCCTCGAAACTGGCTTCAGTGAAATTCCAGGCGCGCGACTGGGCGCTGGGATTGCGCTTGGCATTGCCGAAATTGATCCGGGAAATTTCCGCCAGATGCCGACGGTCGAGCCCGTAGCGCTGGTCATATTCTTCGGCGAGGTCGGAGAACATGGCCGGCCAGAGATAGCGTGCGCCCGGCGCTTCGCGATCCGCCCAGGCGGCGGCACCGAGAATCTCGGCGGCGCGCTGGCCGGGCACATTTCGCATCAGCTCGACGCCAACCACCGCGGCCAGCCCGTAACGGCCGGCCTCGATGTCGGCCATCGCCGCCAGGATTGCCATCGAACCGGAGGCGCAGGCCGCCTCGTGGCGGCTGGTCGGCTTGCCTTCAAACTCCGGATCGACATGCGCCATCATACCGCCGATCAGGCCCTGCCCGCAGAACAGTTCGCCGGCAAAATTGCCGATATGGATGACATCAACATCGCGCGCCGCCACATCCGCGGCTTCGAGCCCGGCCTGCGTGGTCTCCGAGATCAGCTCGAACAATCCCTTGTTGTCGCGCGTCCAGTTGCGGGCAAAATCGCTCTGCGCGCCGCCGAGAATGAAAACGGGTTCGGGCATCGTGTTCAGACCTCCAGGGTGGCGCATTCCGGTTCTATATGCAGTGAGATTCTAGCGGTCGGCGGAGCGGTCCGGCAACCGGGCGGGGGATTGTCTGCAATCCGGCCCGACTTCGCCCGGGTCGGGTTGTTTGTCACTTTCTTATTAAAACCTACTTCGTGATTGTCAATCAAGGCCGGGCCGTCGCGTCGCTGCCACAATCAGAGGTGGCGAGGCGGCGGGCGGAGCTTCGAAGCTGGCATGGCGGCGATGTATCTCACAAACAACGCAGAAAAATGCGCCAAGACACTCCGGCTCCGCTATATTATGTGAACCGAACCTGCTAGGGTGAATGAAATCAGGGGTGAAGGGGGTAGCATGGCCGATCTCGAACGAGTCAAATCACGTGTGTTCGCTTGTAAAACGGGCATTTCAGATGGTTTGAAGCGCCTCGGCGCCGGTGTTGGTGCTGCCGTATTGGCGCTCGCGGGCGGCCTCGCGATCTCGGTTCCGGCCCAGGCCGCGAGTGGCACTATCAATGGTGGCGCCAGCCTCGGGACGAATGGTCAATGTACCGCGGCAAGCCCCTCCAGCTTCGGTGTCAGTTTCACCGCCACCTTTCAGAGCGCCGATACTGGCTCGCTCGATACTTACTCTCTCTTTCTGCTTGACGGCACAGGAACGATTATCGGGTCGTCCAGCCAGAGCATTTCGGCATCCGCTGCCAGCACGACGACTGTAATTACCGCGCCGACGACCCAGACCCCTTCTGATGGTTCGGCCTATACCCTTGTCGCCTACAATCAGAACACCGGATCGCCCATCTATAGTGTTGGCGATCTCTACGAGAGCGATGACTTGCAGATGGCCAGTCTGGCCTTTGACGCCAGCGCCCTTGATGATAGCTGCCCCGGCCCGAACTCGGCTCGTCCCACCCCGGCGATCACGACCGCGGCCAACCCTGTCAATGCAGCCTTTGTGGCAACGATCACATTCGATGCGTCGGTCACCGGTTTCGATATCAGTGATCTGGCCGTCGGCAATGGTGCGGCTTCCGCCTTTGCCGGCGCCGGCGCCAATTATTCCGTGACAATCACACCCGCAGTTGATGGCGATGTGACCGTCGGCATTCCTTCCGCCGCTGCTGTCAATGGCGTGGGCACCGAAAGCAATGCGGCCCCCACATTGACTGTCCTGTATGATGCAACATCTCCCCAGCCGGAATTCACCGATAGCGAGCCGGACACCACCATTGAGGGGCCGATCACGGCCTATCTGCAATTTGACGAAATTGTATCAGGCGTTGCCTCCGGTCAGATCGGGGTCACCAATGCTGCAATCTCCAACTTCGTCCAGGTTTCCAACCAGCTCTACAGCTTCACCCTGACCCCGGATCTGGGGCAGACAAACGGCGTGATTGCCCTCAGCTATGACGCCGCACAGGCTCAGGATTCTGCTGGCAATGACAACCTTGCGGGCAGCGCAATTTATTTCGCCAACACCAATGCTCCATCTGCCGTCATTTCGACCAGTGATGTCGAGCCGGTTGGCGGCCCCTTCACTGTCGATGTCGTCTTCAATGAGGCTGTCACCGGATTTGATGTGGGTGATTTCGTTGCTGCGGCGAACTTTACCGTCGACAGCGTTTCGGGTTCGGGAACGACCTACACGGCGACCCTGACTCCGACGGCCTCGGGAACCTTGTCGATCCGCGTTTCCGCCGGCGCTGTGACCGATATAGACACGAATGCCAATACGATCTCAAACCTGCTCCAGGTTCAGGCTGACATCACCGCCCCGAGCGTTTCTGTCACGACTGCGGAGATATCTCCGGTCGGCGCGAGCTTTGCCGCGACCATCACTTTCTCCAAGCCGGTTGTTGACTTCGTGGTCGGCGATCTGGTGCTGACGAACGCGACCGCGACCGATTTCTCGGGTTCGGACGACATCTATTTTGTGACGATTCTGCCGGTTGCCACCGGCACCGTCCAGGTCGATATTCCGGCCGCCATCGCCCAGGATGCCGGCGGGCGCGATAATACGGCTGCGGCGACCTTGACCCTCCAGGCTGATGTTGTTGCGCCAACACTGACAATGACGAGCGCGGCTGTCGGGCCGGTCAGTGATCCCTTCACGCTTCTGCTCGATTTTTCCGAAAGCTTCGCCGATTTCACACTCAGTGACCTGACCGTCGTCAATGGTGTCGCTTCCAATCTCCAGCGCTCGGGCGACGACCTGATCGCGACGATTACGCCTACGGCTATCGGCACGCTGACCGTGGATGTTGCCGATGGGGCATTCCAGGACCTTGCCGGCAACGACAATCCGGCCGCGACCCAGTTCTCGATCGAGTCGACCGCCAATGGTGCGCCCTCGGTCGTGATTGCCTCGAGCAGCGCCGCCGGCCTCGTCAGTGGCGCGGCATTCCCGGTCACCGTCACGTTCTCCGAACCGGTAACCGGCTTCCTGTTTGACGATATCGTGATCGTCAATGGTACGCGCTCGAGCGAGTCGATTTCAGGCAATGTCTATAGTTTCACCGTTACGCCCGTCGCCGATGGCGTGGTGTCTGTCGACGTGCCGGCCGGAGTCGCCCAGGACGTCGACCTCAATCAAAATACGGCAGCGACGCAGTTTTCTGTGACCGCGGATACCGGTGCGCCGACCGTGGCCATTACCAGCGCTGCTGTGGGGCCCGTCGCTGGCTCGTTCAGCGTCACATTGACCTTCTCCGAGGATATGGACAGCGTTGTCGGGTCAACCCTGACTGTCGGGAATGGCAGCGTCACCGCCATGAGCGGTACGGGTAGTGTCTACACCGCCACAATCCTGCCGACCGCTGACGGAACCGTGACCGTCGATGTCCTCGATGGTGCGGCCAATGATCTGGCCGGCAATGGCAATACCGCGGCGACCCAATACTCGATCGCTGCCGTGATCGGTTCGCCAACTCTCGCGATTTCCGGCCCGGCCGGTCCGCTATCTGACGCCTTCACGGTGACCTTCACCTTCTCTGAAAATGTCACAGGCTTCACCGCCGATGATGTTGTCACCAGCAATGCGGTCGCGAGCTCATTTGCCGGAACGGGCGCTGTCTATACCGCCACGATTGTCCCGACTGCTGCGGGGCCGATCACGGTCGATGTCGCCGCCGGTGCCGCGCAAAACGGTGGGGGCGTCAACAACTCTGCTGCCCCGCAATACTCTGTCACGGCCGCGTCACTCGGCCCGATTGCCACGATTACGAGTGCGACGCCGTCGGTTTCCGGCGTCGCATTCATCAATGTCGCGGTTGCGTTTGACGAGGATGTGTCCGGCCTCGAAACTACCGACTTCGTTATAACGGGTGGAGGGGCGCCGCTAGCCTTTAGCGGCAGCGGTTCGAGCTATTCCTTCTTCACGCAATCGGTCGGCGGCGTGGATCTTGTCGTCAGCCTCCCCGCCTCATCAGTGACGGCTGTGGCTGGCGGCGCTCCGAACCGTCTGGGTACCGATCTGGTCATCCCGGTCGCCGTGGTGCCATCCATCCCGACGGTGGTGATTTCATCGGCGTCCGCCGATCCGGTCACTGCGCCGACCTTTGACGCAACAGTGACCTTTTCGGAGGCTGTGACCGGCTTCACGATCGCCGATCTGTCGGTCTCCGGCGGCGAAGTCTCTGCGTTCAGCGGATCTGGCGCGGTGTATGCCACAACGATTACGCCGACACGTGACGGAACCCTGACGATTGATATCGCCGGCTCGGCGGCGACCAGCAGCACAGGCGGTGGCAATACCGCCGCCGCCCAGTTCTCGATCACCGTCAATCAGCAATTGCCCCAACCGGTCATCACCAGCGCCCTGTCGGGAACGGTTTCGGGTGCCTTCGATATCGTCGTCAATTTCAACGAGCCGGTGACGGGCTTCGACATTACCGATCTGACGGTCGGAAATGGTGCGGCCAGCAATTTCGCCGGTAGCGGGACTGCCTATACAGCCACGATCACGCCTGCCGCTGATGGCGCCGTCACGGTTGACATCGCCGCGGCTGCCGCTGTGGATGTGAGTGCGGGCGACAGCCTGGTTGCCGCCCAGTTTTCGATCACCAATGACGAGACCGGCGCGACGCCGACCCTCAGCTCGGCGGCCAGCAATCCGTTTGCCGGTTCATTCGTGCTGGATGTTGCCTTCACCGAAGCGGTGACCGGCTTCACCGCAAGCGATCTGACCGTCGGCAATGGTACGGCTTCGGGGCTGACCGGCTCCGGCGCGGCCTATACCGTCACGATTACACCGAGCGCTTCGGGTGCCGTGACTGTCGATCTGGCGTCCGGCAAGGCCGGCGATGCAGCCGGCAATCCCAGTCTGGCGGCCGTTCAATTCTCCATCACGGCTGACATCACGGCGCCGTCCGGCTATGCGGTCTCACTTGACCAGGATCCGATATTCTCGGGCAATGTGTCGGCGCTTTCCTTCAGTTATACCGGCTTCGAAGTCGGTGCGACGTTTGATTATACCATCGCCAGCGATGGCGGCGGGGCGTCGATTACCGACAGCGTCCTGGTTGCCGCGGCCGCCGGCACTGTTTCCGGCCTCGATGGCTCCGGGCTCGCTGATGGCACCATCACCCTGACCGCCGCCTTGACCGACGTGCTCGGCAATGTCGGTGCTGACGAAACCGATACCGCGACCAAGGATACGGTTGATCCCACTGTCGTCCTGTCGACAGTCTCGGCCGACCCGGTATCCGGTGCCTTCACGCTGGATGTCGTGTTCTCGGAACCGGTCACCGGTTTCGCGCTCGGCGATCTGACAGTTGGCAATGGTGCAGCTTCTGCGCTCGCCGGTGCCGCCGATACCTATTCAGTCACGATTACGCCGGCCAGCGATGGAACGGTTACCGTTGACCTCGCCGCGGCGAAAGTTCTCGACCTGGCGGGCAATGACAATACCGCTGCGACCCAGTTCTCGATCGAAACCGATGGCGCCGCGCCCACAGTGCTGTCCGTCGAGCGCCAGACGCCATCCGGCGAGAATACCAATGCCGACTCCCTGACCTGGCGGGTCAGTTTCTCTGAAGCTGTCGCAAACATCGATGCGGCTGATTTCGAGGCAGGCGGCACGACCGCTGGCGTATCGGCTGTGGCGCTGGTGAGCGCGGGTGTCTATGACGTCACGATTTCCGGCGGTGACCTGGCGGGGCTGGATGCGACAGTGTCGCTTGGGTTCAGTGTCGGCCAGAATATTGCCGACATTGCGGGCAATGCGCTGTCTGTTGTCGCGCCCTCCGGCGTGAATGAAACCTATAGCGTCGCCAACACCGCCCCGGTTCTGGCTTCGATAACGCGTTTCACGCCCACCTCTGAACAGACGAATGCGGACTCGGTGGTCTGGAATTTCCAGTTCTCAGCGATCAGTGACCTGTTTGACCTGGAGGCCTCCGACTTCACGCTGACCGGCACGACGGCGACACTTTCGGTGAACCGTTATTCCATCGGATTTTACGTGACGGCGTCCGGCGGCGATCTCGCCGGTCTGGACGGAGCCGTGTCGATCACGCTCAACGCGGGTGCCGACGACGAGTTTGGCAACACCATGGCCACCGGCGTACCGAGCGGGACGAATGATAACAGCTTCACACTCGACAACACCGTTCCGAGTGTCACCCTCACTACAGTGTCGAGCGATCCGGTCTCGGGTAGCTTCACGCTGGATGTCGTGTTCTCGGAATCCGTCACCGGCTTCGCTGTCGGCGATCTGGACGTTGGCAATGGTGCCGCCTCGGCCTTCGCCGGCTCGGGCACGACCTATTCGGCAACGATCACGCCGTCTGGCGATGGTGCAGTAACCGTCGACGTCGCAGCTGCCGCAGCGCAGGATTTGGCCGGCAATGACAATACGGCCGCCACCCAGTTCTCGATCACCTCTGATGGCACGGCTCCGACGCTCGCCCTGTCGACGGTCTCGGCCGACCCGGTTTCGGGTGCCTTCACGCTGGATGTGGTGTTCTCGGAATCCGTCACCGGCTTCACTGTCAGCGATCTGACAGTTGGCAATGGTGCCGCCTCGGCCTTCGCCGGATCGGGCACAACTTATTCGGCCACGATCACGCCGGCCGCCGATGGGGCCGTCACCGTCGATGTCGCTTCGGCGGCTGCCCAGGACGGTGCCGGTAATGACAATCTTGCTGCGACCCAGTTCTCCATTACCCATGACGGCACTCTGCCGAGCCTGGTTCTGTCGACCGTCAGCAGTGACCCTGTCTCCGGTGCGTTCACCCTGGATATCGTCTTCTCGGAATCCGTGACCGGTTTTGGTCTCGGTGATCTCGATGTTGCCAATGGTGCAGCCTCGGCCCTTGCCGGTTCGGGTGATACCTATTCGGCAACCATCACGCCGGCCGGCGATGGCCTGGTCACCGTTGATGTGGCGGCTGCGTCCGCCCAGGACAGTGCCGGCAATGGTAACTCGGCGGCCGTCCAGTTCTCGATCACCAATGATGGCACGGCACCGACCGTCGTGCTTTCCACGGTCTCGGCGGACCCGGTCTCCGGTGCCTTCACGCTGGATGTGGTCTTCTCCGAATCCGTCACCGGTTTCGGGCTTGGCGATCTCGACGTCGGCAATGGTGCAGCTTCGGCCTTCGCCGGTGCGGGCACGACCTATTCCGCGACCATCACGCCGACAGGCGATGGTGCAGTCACCGTCGATGTCGCTGCGGCCGCTGCCCAGGACAGTGCCGGGAATGACAATTCGGCTGCGACCCAGTTCTCGATCACCAATGACGAGACGGCACCGACCCTCCTTCTGTCGACGCTCAGCAGCGATCCGGTTTCCGGTGCCTTCACGCTCGACATCGTGTTCTCCGAATCCGTCACCGGCTTCACTGTCGGCGATCTGACAGTTGGCAATGGTGCCGCCTCGGCCTTCGCCGGATCGGGCACAACTTATTCGGCCACGATCACGCCGGCCGCCGATGGGGCCGTCACCGTCGATGTCGCTGCGGCCGCCGCCCAGGACAGTGCCGGCAATGACAATCTTGCTGCGACCCAGTTCTCCATTACCCGTGATGGCACGGCGCCGACCGTCGTGCTGTCCACGGTATCGGCTGATCCGGTCTCCGGTGCCTTCACTCTGGATATTGTCTTCTCGGAATCCGTCACCGGCTTTGGCCTTGGCGATCTGGATGTCGGCAATGGCGCGGCTTCGGCCTTCGCCGGCTCGGGTGCGAGCTACAGCGCGACCATCACGCCGGCCGGCGATGGCCTGGTGACTGTCGATCTCGCCGCTGCCGCCGCCCAGGATGCAGCCGGCAATGACAATCTTGCTGCGACCCAGTTCTCCATCACCCGTGATGGCACGGCCCCGACCCTTGTCCTGTCGACAGCATCGGCAGACCCGGTCTCCGGTGTCTTCACGCTTGATGTGGTCTTCTCCGAATCCGTCACCGGTTTCGCGCTTGGCGATCTGAATGTTGGCAATGGCGTGGCCTCGGCTTTCGCCGGTGCCGGCACGACTTATTCCGCGACGATCACGCCGGCTGGCGATGGCCTGGTGACAATTGATGTTGCCGCCGCCGCTGCACAGGACGGTGCCGGGAATGATAGTGTCGCTGCGACCCAGTTCTCGATCACCAGTGACGGCACAGCGCCAGGCCTGGTGATTGCCGGCCCGGCCGGCACCCAGACGGGCGCTTTTGCGGTCAGCTTCACCTTTACCGAGAGCGTCAGCGGCTTTGCTTCCGGCGACATCGTGGTGGCCAATGGTGCCGTCTCGGCCTTCGCTGGATCGGGTGCGGCCTATACGGCGACTGTCACGCCGGCCGCCGATGGTCCGGTTACCGTTGACGTTGCCGCGGGTGTTGCCAGCGACGCTGCCGGCAATACCAGTACGGCCGCTGCCCAGCTGAGCATCAATGCCGATATCAGCGCCCCGACCGTCTTGTCGGTTGTGGTCTCCGATGCCAATCTGACCGTCACCGATATCGGGACCAGCTTTACGGTTGCGGTGACCTTCTCTGAAGCACTCGACTCTGCGATTGAACCTGAATTCGCGTTCGTTGGCGCTGATCTATCGGCCACGCTGAGCCTGCAGTCTTCTGCCTGGTCGAGTGGCGATACCGTCTTTACGGCCAGCTATGACCTGCTCGACAGCGGCCTGATGGCTGATGATGTCGATGTCACCGTTTCCGGTGCAGCCGATGTGGCCGGTAATCTGCTCGCAGATTCGACCACACCGGATTTGTTCAGCGTCGAATTGCGCCGGGGCGGCATCACGATTGCCCAAACGATCGAGGGTACGGTTGACGGTGAATTCGACTTCACCGGTGATCTCGGCAGTTTCGCAATCTCCACCTCCGGCCAGACCGGTTCGCGCGCCTTCACCGATCTCATCGCGGGCACCTACACGATCACAGCGGCAGCCGAGGACGGATTCAGTGCGGACGGAGCCAGCTGTTCCGGCGGCACGACTTCGGTCGACGGGACGACCGGTGCTGTCACCATCGTCCTGGCCCCAGCCGACTCGGTGACCTGCACATTCGCTGCGATCGCCGATCCGGAGATTGATGAAACCGCCATCCCAAGTGTGGAACTGGCACTGGATTCATCGATCGATAATCCGGCGGGTGTCAGCACGAGCTTCGCACTGTCGAATACGGGCGGTTCGCCCTTCTCCTTCACGGCGGCGTCCGACATGACCTGGCTCGATGTCGATCCGACATCCGGCTCGATTCCGGCCGAGGGCTCGCTTGAATTCACCATCACCTTCAATGATGGCGTGCTGGCTCTGGCTCCTGGTACCTACACGGCCACTATCACCATCACTGAAACTGCGGCTGCAGGGCAAAAGCCAACTGGTATGAGCGCCAACACGCTCAATGTCGTGACCATTCCCGTCACGATCCAGCTGCAACCGCGTGAGGGCACCCTGACGATCATTGCCACCACCGCACCCTCCCAGGCCGGTGACGGCGTGTTTACCTACACCTCCACCCTGGCCGAGCTCGACGGATTGTCGCTTTCTACCGTGGCTGGGACTGCCAGCTCGGGCGCAATGACGGTGCTTCGCGGGTCATACAGCTTGACCCAGACGACCTCGGAAGGTTGGGCGCTGAATTCGATGAGCTGTACCGGCGACACCGATAACGGCTCCACCTTCGATCTCGACACCGGAACTATGGTCATCGACCTCGATCCCGAAGAGAGCATGGTCTGTACCTTCGCCAACCGCCGCGATGAGGATTTCATCCGTGAGATCACGCAAAGCGCGATCCGCAGCTTCATGGCGGCGCGTGCCGATCAGATCCTGACCAATTCGCCAGAATTGTCGGGCCGGATGCGGGGGAGCCGGATGTCGGCAACGCCGAACCGGTTTGCCGCCGACTATGCCGATGGCCGGTTCTCGGCCGATCTGTCGACCAGCTTGTCGGCGATCCGTCAGGCGGCGGAAAATGGCCAGCCGCAAATGCCCGGAGCGACCCAGTTCAATCTCGACGGTCAGACCGGTATGGCCAGCCTCGATGTCTGGGCACAGGCGACCTATACGAGCATTGACGATAATCGTGCCGGCCTCGACGCTAGCTCGACCTTCGGGCTCTACTATCTCGGCGTTGACATGATGGCGTCCGAAGACCTGCTGGTTGGAGCCCTGCTCCAATGGGATCATGCGGAAACTGTCACCGGCACCTATCGCAGCGAAGTGAGCGGTGATGGTTGGCTGGCCGGGCCCTATATGGTCGCCCGTCTCGCCGAAAATGTGTATCTCGATGCACGCGGTGCCTGGGGACGCTCGGAGAATGATGTCAATCCGATCGGCCTGTATACCGATGCCTTCGAGACCAGCCGCTGGTTGGTTGAGGCCAATCTGACCGGCGAAATGACGTCCGGAAACTGGCGGCTTTCGCCCCAGATCGGCATCGCGTACTTCAATGAAGAACAGGACGCCTATACCGACACGCTCGGCTTCCTGATCCCAAGCCAGGAAATCACGCTCGGCCGGATCAATGCCGGACCGGAGCTTGCCTACCGCTTCCTCAATGCCGAGGGCGGCTATTTCGAGCCTTATGTCCGGCTCACGGCGCTTTGGGATTATGATGATGCCGATGTCTATAATGCCGCGGGCAATCTGCAGGGCATTGGCGGCCTCCGGGCTGATGCCCGCTTCGGCCTCACGGCCGAATTGCCCAATGGCGGGCTGATCTCGGGTGAAATCGGGATTATCGGTCTCGGCCTCGGGGAGTTCGAAGCCAATAACGCCATGCTGCGCATCCGCCTGCCTCTGAGTATGGAGTAGGCATCGGCGGGGTTCGGCCGAACTGAAACC
>TARA_R110002126_G_scaffold54341_14_pt1 | contig 15692 bp, 16 predicted proteins | sample TARA_R110002126 | Tara Oceans TARA_R110002126 (sample SAMEA4397536) | marine metagenome | biome: Polar Biome; feature: [DCM] deep chlorophyll maximum layer (ENVO:01000326); material: water (ENVO:00002006), including particulate matter (ENVO:01000060) such as... | depth 30 m
GATGCTATTCGGGTTAGTGATTTTTGCCATTAAAGATGCGGCCTTTAACGTTACCTTTCAGCCGTTTAGATCCCTGGTATCCGATATGGTGCCGCCAGAACAGCGCAACCTGGGTTACTCGGTGCAAACGCTGCTAATCAATATTGGTGCAGTTTTTGGCTCTATTCTGCCATTTGTGCTGACCAACGTGGTCGGCCTGGATAATGCTTCCCGCGCCGGCGAAGTGGCACCATCGGTTGTCTGGGCCTTTTATATCGGTGCTACGGTGCTGCTGGGCAGTGTACTGTGGACAGTATTTCGGACCAAAGAATATCCACCAGAGCAATACTATGCCTACAAGGGGCTGGATTCAGAAGCACAAGCGCTGGCCGAGCAAGTCCGCCAGTCACGCAGCCTGGGTGAAAAACTGGTCGATTTCTGGCAAACCATGAAAAGCATGCCGCGCATTATGAAACAGCTGGCCGTGGTGCAGTTTTTCTCGTGGTTTGCCTTGTTTATTATGTGGACTTACTTCCCGGCGGCGATTGCCCAGAACGCCTGGGGTGTCGGTACAGAGTGGTACAACGGTGCCTACATAGCCCAGATGGGCGGCGTGCCAGCGCATATTGCCGCTGCTAAAGGTGCCGCCGGCGACTGGGTGGGTATTTTATATGCCGGCTACTCATTGTTTGCAGTAGTGTTTTCGCTGGTAATGGCCAAATTAGCCAACCTGTTTGGTCGTAAGTTTGTTTACTCTATGTCGCTGCTGGCCGGCGGTTTGGGCTATTTAAGCTTTGTGCTGTTTACCGACCCAACCATGACCCATGTCAACCTGCTGATCACTCAGGTAGAAATTCCTAAAGGGGCTCTGGGCCTGATGATCCCGATGATAGGCGTCGGTATTGCCTGGGCCGCCATTCTGGCCATGCCATATGCGATACTGGCCGGCGCCCTGCCTGCTAACAAAACCGGGGTGTATATGGGTATTTTTAATTTCACCATCGCCGCGCCGCAAATTATCTCCGGTTTAATTGCCGGCTGGATTTTAGGTTCGATATTTGAGAATCAGGCAGTTTATATTGTAATGCTGGCCGGTGGTGCAATGGTGCTTGGTGCGTTGTCTGTGTGGCTGGTAAAAGAGCAGGAGGTGACAGAGGCAGCCTGACACTGATGATTTAATAGAAAATAAGGCACTTTAAAGTGCCTTATTTTCTATAACCTGCTTGCGTTGTCGCTCGTACTCTTCATAACTTTGCGCCATGTCACGCATACAATCGTCATATTGTGTCACCGGCAAGCGCCGGCATTCCTGCTTCTTGTTAAGTTGCAGGTTCTGGTATACCGCTTTATTGCTACAGCCGGAAACGGTAATTACACCTGCCGCCAATGCTATTAGAAAAAATTCTGTTTTCATAACACCTCATACTTGCAGCTGAACTTAGCGATGCTGGTCCAGCATAATCTGGTTGCCGTCCGGGTCTTCCAGCACAATATGTGCAGGGCCGCTGCCCGCTTCGTCAGCCGTTTTAATCAGGGTTATACCTTGCGCCTGCAACTGGCTTTGGATCTCTCGCACGTCAGTAAAGTCGGCCATATTCTGGGCGTTTTGGTCCCAGCCCGGATTAAAGGTAAGAATATTTTTATCGAACATGCCCTGAAATAAACCAATCACCGTGCTGCCATTTTTTAAAATCAGCCAACCCTGCTGTTGATCGCCTCCCATAGTGGCAAAGCCCAGTTTTTCATAAAAGGCTTTTGACGCGGCAATATCTTTTACCGCTAAACTCACCGAAAATGCACCTAATTCCATCATCATATCCTTGCTGATTTTCTAGTCAGTTTAGCCCCGGTTATAGGCTTCTGCCAGCCAGTGTTTGACACTGTCATCAATATCGGCCGTTGTGCTAAGACGGATCCGGTGACTGCACATGGCATTAAAACTGCCGGACGCTTCCAGTTTTCCGGTAGGCTCAACGCCTTTTAGGTTTAAGCCAAGATCCAATCTGGTTGCGGTTGAAGGCTGAATTAACGCAAATTGTTTATTGCGCCGCACACTGACATAGGCTTTTTTCGGGCTAAGCTCAACATCATTGCCCAGACTGTTGATATAACCAACCAGTTCATCATACAACGGCTTTAATGCTGATTTAGCGCCACTGTATTGTGCTGCCAGTAAGTCATCAGCAACGGGTTCGCCGCCCGCTGCAGCGTGTTTGGCGCGGTGAGCAATCAGGTTGGCATTGCCATGGCCAAGCGCAAATTCACTTTTCAGCCAGTTTACCAGTTCACTGTGTTTGGCAACGTTTTTACTATTGGCCAACGCCAGCCACTCGGCCTGGCTTTTGCCACTGCTTTGCTCCAGATTACGCCACTGGCTTTGCTCGGCGGTAGTAATGTCTGTCATGGCAATATCCTTAGTTTTTCAGGGTTACACCTGGCACTTCGCTAACGGTTTTGGCATCCGCCCGGTCGATAATCTTTATCAATACCGATTGAATTGTTTCATCTTCGCGCACATCCTGTTCACTGACAAAACGCTGCTCCTGCGGCGCAGCACCCGCCTCTGCTATAAAGCTGATGACCACTTCAGTCGCGTAATCCGCTGTGGCGCCGAAATAAGCCAGCGAGATTTCCGGATAACCGTCGAAACCTTTTTTTATTTGTTTGGCGATACGTTTTTTTGCTTTGTCCAGGTTCATATTGCTGCCTTTGCGCGGTCTTGTATTGGTGGGAGGGCTGGCAAAACTATAACACCAAACGCAGCCGGCCATCGCAGTATTCCGCGCCCGTAAAGAGCGGCTTGCAGTGCCTTGCTAAGCGGCTTCATTCGACCCGGCGCCAAACCTCATACTCTACTCTGGTGTCGCCTTCCCAGCGGGAATTGTACCAATAGTCTCCATCAATCTTAGTTTTAAATACAAACTCAGCGCCCGGACTTTGGCCAAACGAGTTGTATTTGAGAACTTCTTTGTACTGGCCGCTGGTTAATTGATAGGTTCCGGAACCAGAAGCCCAAAATTGATCCCCCTTAACCGAGGTGAAGCTAAAATAAGAAGTGGAAATAATTTTCATTGATTGTAAATCAACAGATTCGTAAGCGACCAGCTTGCCCTCAGCATCGACGTACTCCCCGGAAACCAGCTCCCATACCCCCTCAAGTTCGCTGGCCGCAGCGATATGGGCAAAGCACCCCAGCAGTAGCAACACTATTATTTTTTTCATAATTCTAACCCTATTACTAAAAGCGCTTTGAGATATCGACTCCCCTGAAGCTGCCGGCCCCCAGACTCTGTTTGTAAAACCTGTTTGCTATGACATTGTGGGCAGCACTTTTTGCTGACAATAATATTTAGTTGTTAGACTTTTACCGACTTTTTATTACGAACCAAATAGCAAAAACAAATAGCCAATAACAAATAGCGCGGTAATATCGGTACGATGATATTTAATTGTGGCTGGGTTTGTAAAAAATGATAAGCATCACTTACAAGCATCGGAGCAAGCAGTAACAAGTAGAATTTTCCATCAGTTTTATCAAAAAAATGCGTACTTATAAAAGCAAAAATCAAAAATGTTACCGCCAACGGAATCGCAACTGTAAAAAAATCGACAGCAATAAACGCGAGCAAGCCGGACACTTGCATTAGCGATTTTAAAAGTTCTGAAGGCACTGGCAGTGCAGCACCAAAGCCAATAATGACCACAGAAGCAATGGCGAGTAAAATACCTAAAATAACTGCTGCCACATAATTTTTATGTTTTATCATCAACTAATTCTCTGTATACCTAACAATATTATTTAAATACAACACCCTTGCTTTCAATGCTGAACTAGCTGCCACTCATTAGATGTAATTCTTCAGCCATTATCGAGGTTATGGCGATAACGCAAAGCAATAACATCTGTAGTGCGGTAACGTACCGAAGGGTTCAGCGGGTTTGCGTCACCGCTGTCGTGATTATTTATTCTAACCCGACATCAAATTCTGGTGCTATTTGCTATACCCCACGTCTACAGTAAATGCTGCTCCAGTAAACTCAGTACCTTGGCCTGCGACAATGTGGCAATGTCATAATCAGAGCTTGAATGAATATCACCGGCTTTGTTGCCAATAGCCACGCAGACCGAATCAGGTTTATCATCATGCAGCAAAAACACGATTTTCTTATCCAGCGCCATGCAATCGAGTGTTATTGCATCAGCAGCCATTCCTTGCTTGCGCAAGGTTTTATCCATAATGCCCATCACTGTATCAGCTTTTTGATGTTTGGCATAAAAGGCATCATTAGCCATGGCGATTAACTCAGACAGGCTTTTCATTGCAGCTTTCATTGCAGTGCAGCTCCAATTATTTTACTCATAATACGGTTGGCCGCCTTTTAGTTACAGGCTCTTTTTCGGTGGCAGCGCCACATTGGCAAAAATAAGGCCACCAACCAGTGCCATTAAAATCATAAAGGTTTGCTGGCCCACCCGGTCTGATACCACAAAATCCTGGCCTGAAATCAGTGAGTTTAAGCCTATATAGGTTTTACTGCCCGGCACCAGCACAATTAAACCGTGCATCGCCACAATAACCGCCGGGGCCTTGGCCAGACGGGTGAACAGATTGCTGTAAATACCTACCGCAAAAGCACCCAGAAAAGCGCCCATGGTGTAGTCAACCAGGCTGGCGCCGGTAATACTGACGCCATACGCTATAAAGCCTGCCGCCAGTGACCACAGGGTGTACTTGCCGCGGCTTCTGAACAGCACAATTAGCGAACTGACCAGAATACCCACTGCCAGCCAGGCAAAGTAGCGGGATATCGGCTCGGGTTTCACAAAATCAACGATGCCGAAAAGGGTAAAACCGATAGCGATGCCCAGAAAGGCCCCAAAATACAGCTTAAACAGCATCATCAGGGCGTCCATAATGCGGGCATTGCCCGACACCAGATGGCGCGCGGCTAATTCGGCAAAACCAATAGTTAAGGCCAGGCCGGGAATAAACGAAATAATGGCAGACAGCACGGTAAGCCGGATATTAATACCCGGGTCAATGTAGCTACTGATAGCACAGGCACCAATACCTGCCGCCATGGCTACCAGCGGCTCCAGCATATTGGCTACCCGGCGCGAACGCTGGGCCCACAGCACAAACATATATACCAGCAACGATAATAGCGCCGACCACAACACATCATTCCAGCTGGTGGCCATTAACATAGCGAAGGCGCCACCCGAGGCCATCATCGCTACGGCCGTGGCGAGTTTACCGTATGAGCTGGGGCGGGCATCAATGGCATCCAGCAGGCCATCGGCTTCATGAATACTGACCTGGCCCTGCAATACCTGATCAACCAGTTCGTCAGTACGCGACAAGGCACCTAAATCCAGATCGCCCGGATTAACCCGCGAAGCGTGGGTATATTCCTGCTCATGGCCTTCGGTCCACAATACAAAGGTCATGGAGGTAGGCGAGATAATAAATGAACCCTTCAAACAAAGATGGGTGGTCAGTTCGGTAAGGTGCGCTTCCAGCCGGTAAGCCGGTGTACCATACTTGTGCAGCATCTTACCCAGCTTAACGATAAATTTCCGTTTATGATTAAAATCAGCGGTATACACCAGCAACATCCCGTGGTTAGTAAAGGATTTGGTTAAGCTGCTCATTGTAATGGAAAAGCAAGGGGATAGCAGTGTCAGTCATAGTAAAAAATTACCTCTGTCTTAAATTAGCATAATGACTAAGCGATCGCCGTAAGGTAGATCAATAACACCGCCCCTTTTGATTGAACTTGCCCGGATTGCATCCCGGGCAGCTGAATTTGGTTTGGGATAGCAAAAAACCTCGATACTGCGCTATAGCATGAAAAATAAAGGTTAAAGATATAAGCAACCGAGAGGTGAGTTAGCTAACAAGATCTTAGCTATCAAAACCCAACCCGCTCCATCATCAATAATATTGACATATATATTTCATTAAATTAACTTAAGATCCTTTTTTAAGAAATGGAGTTCAGTTATGCAGCCTTCCTTACCTTATAGAATGCCAGAAACTATGTCCGGCCAAATAGAATATCTTTGCCAACTCCTTGATTTTCCTCGTACTATGTTTTTATCTCATGGCAGCAAGCCAGCGCTTGCAGACAGTGAAGTGCTCGAAATCCTAGCTGGCATAGTGCTATATCATCATTTGCCCAGACAAGATCAAGGACGGGTAATGCGTTTAATCCATGAAAACCTGGAAGGACGACCAGCAATAGCAAAAGCAATTACCAAGATAACAGATCCAATGGTTAACCCTATGTGGGGGCTATGGGCAAAAACAACTCGTGAATTGGAAGCTGATTTAGCATTTGCAGAATCTGTTAGCACTTATTTAGGCTTGGCAGGCGCAGGCTTCTCTGTGCCGTCTTTGTACGATATGGCTAAAACCAACAGAACTCCGGCAAAAGGCGTTGGCCGCGGGCACCCCGTTCTGACGGTAATGATTTGGGGTTTCTATTTCAATCATGATGCAGGCCGCCAAGCCATTCAGGCAGAATTAGTACGTCGCGCCCGGAGCCACTGAGTTTGCAAATAAAAATATCTAAAGCGGCTTTTTGGCTTGAATGCACCTCACTACTAGCATGGATAAAGCTATTAGTGCTGCCGGTAGCTGCTTGGTTTATTTTCTACTTCATCAATAGTGAATGGATAGCAGCTACTGCCTATCGAGTAACATTAGCACTCTTGATGGTTTTTTTGTCTTTTTATGTAATAGAGCGTTTAAGCCTTTGGGTGTCCAACTTACCGGGAGAGCAAAAGCTTATCGCTGCGTTTGACCAAAATAACCTGCAGCTTGCTTTAGAAGAAACGGCTAAGTTTCCAGTAAGCGAAGTTCTTGAAATTACGTTTTTAGAAAGAACCTTTATTAACGGGATTAGATGGCCGCACAGGAAAAACATTATCAGAATTACAATGGCCGACAGAATAGAAGAATTACAAACCAATTTTAATTATTTACCTTTGCTGACTTTTTTAAAGCAAGTAGATAGAGTTGTAAAAAAACAGCAGGCCGATAAGCATTGATAATTTCAAACCCTATAGCTTTATGTGCCAAGTGCATTATTTATCTGCTAGCGGTACTTGTGTTAACAACATACTCTTACGCGTCTACCAAAACCGCGCCAGACGCTAATCCTGCATCGCTGGTTCAACAAAAAATTCAACAGTTTATTTCCAATGCTGATTCAGAAGCATTAGCTAGCCTGCTAAATTCATTAACACACGCTGAAATCCAGCACTCATTTACTTTAGAAAATCCCTTTGTTTTGGCAATGACTGCTGCTGAACGTTGTTCCCCTGACGTTTTAGATGTGTTGATCGCCGCTGATGCACCTTTAGCTGCAGGGACTGACGGTAACGCGCTGAATTATATTGGGTATTTCATAAGCCCTGCTGATAACCTGAACTGCTTAAAAAAGCTGCTTGTTTTGGGGATGGATATTAATCAGCAGGATAAGGACGGCTACACACCACTAGTAAAACTGCTGTATTCACAAAGTGAACACACTGCTGACTTAGTAAGCTATATGCTTAAGCACGGCGCAAATCCGCTAATACGCTCTAAGTCAGGGATGGATTTTCTGCACCACGCCCTTGCCCTGCAATTGTTGTACTCAGAACAACTACATTTTTTAGCTGAAGATGACCCTTTATACCTTACGGCAGAAAAGATGGTTAACATAGCCCTGCTTGTCCGCAGTTTGTATGCTGAATATTATGCAAAACAGCAAGATAACAAGCTTGATATTGATACGGGTAAGTAATGGATTAAGATGTTGTCAATGAGCAACTGACCGAGCGCTGACCAGCAGAGGTTACTGACGCAAAATTTTTGCCATAGCCTTGCCTTTGGCAAGCTCATCAACCAGTTTGTCTAAAAAACGGATTTTTTGCATAAGCGGGTCGGCGACATCCTCTACCCGCACACCGCATACCACCCCTTTAATCAGCGAGCAGTTCGGGTACATGGCAGGTGCCTGGGCAAAAAAGGTAGCAAAGTCATGCTGCAGTGCTATTTGCTGCTCCAGCCCGGCCTGGCTGTAGCCGGTAAGCCAGCAAATAATTTGGTCTACTTCCGCTTTAGTGCGGTTTTTGCGCCCGGCTTTTTGCACATACATCGGATATACCCTGGCAAAGGACAATGTTAAAAACAGGGTAGTCAGCCATGGGTTTAGTTCCTTGTTTGTAATTTAGGACGTTGTAAGTTTTTACTCAGGGCTCGATGGGTTCAGCTTCAACGATATTTGCACCACTCACTTTTCCCTATGACTGTTCAATAACACTGACCCTTTTGATTCTCAGAGCGCTATTGAAAGGGGGGGCTATATTAAAATTTATTATGCTGGTACCAGGTTGCGGGCTACTTTCCTCAATAGCGTTAGGGTCAAGTAGTTTCAATAGCAAAGAAATTTGCAGGTCGACATCTCCAACAAAAAATAATTGGCGTCGATGAACCTGGGGATCTTCAGATAAAAGTTCATAACCTTTTTTTGTACTAACTGGCTTGATAATGGCAATTGAACCAAACTGTCGGTAGTACTTTAATGCTGACAACGCAAGCTGTACTCGCTCAAAATCTGTTTCAGCACTCAATTGATTTAGCTGGTAATCTTTTGAAAAGTAAACATGTCGCTTAAGTTTTTCCTGTGTTTCGAGTTTATTAATTGTGTTTCCGAGGGCTGTTTCTGTGGCATCAAGCCTTTTTATGATTATCGCTTTGTCGGTATTGTACTTTAGAAGTTGAATATTAACGATTTCTTGCTCTTCCAAGGCAAATGCATGGATTGACAGTAAAGATAAGATCAAAAAAATTGACATGTAAATTATTTTATTCAAAGTGTTATCCTCCAGGTTAACAACCTTCAGTTTTAAGCATTTTTTCAGATAATTCAATGGTAAGTCTGTCTTTCTATAAAAATTTGGCGGGGGCTTTTATCTAGAAGCTATCCGTAGCTAAAATTACTGTAGTTAAAAAAGCTGAGTGGGTTAGCTTTGGCGAGGAGGCAGGTTAGGGCTTGTTTTTATTTATATTCGGTTGCAGGGCTTCGGTAAGCGCGGCGCTAACCCTTTTTGTGAAAGCTGTCACGCCTAATATGCACCGTCAGAGCCGATTGGCTCTTGAAGCGTGTTTGAAATATGGGGTAGTGGAACTACCAAGCAACTGCCCAAACGACAACCCCAGTAAAAACTGAGATTGCCGTTTAGTGCAGAAATGTCGTTAAAGACAAGGGAGGGCTAACTCAACGCACCTGCAGTTGCACTTTCTCGCCTTGCCAGTCGGTTTTAATTTTTAACTGCTTACTGGCTTTATCGTAGTACGCCACGTTTTGCTGGCGGGCGAAGCGCTGGGGTTGGGCGACAATGGCGATAAACTGGCCATTTACCGTTACCCGGCTGGCTTTGGCGGGTTGGTTGTGCAGCACGACTGTTAGCTCGCGGCTGTCGGGTTTGCCGTTGTAATCGCCGCCATTCTCACCGGCAGTGCGGCTAAATTCCAGCTTTTGCCCACTCTCATCACTTAATGCATAGAAATTCAGCAGCTCATAGTTACCGTCTTCAGTGCTGTTGGCGCTGATGCCATCGTCTTCATACATCTGGCCTTTGCTGCAGCTGACAGAACTGTCGGCATAATAGTGTACGGTAAGTTGTTGTGAGCTGTAGTCTTTGGTACTCGCCATCGGTTCAACCATTGGCACAAAGCTGCCGGCTTTTACCAGTACCGGTATAGTATCAATACTGACCGGCACTTCAGTAACCTGACCGCCCTGGTAACGCTTGCCACTGAAAAAATCAAACCAGACGCCCTCTGGCATATTCACCGGCCAGCTGAGCACGCCGGGCTGGGTTACCGGTGCGACTAAAAAGGCATCGCCCCACAGGTAGCTGTTGGTCTCGTCCATAAAGCCGGTGTTGTCTTCATCAGCAAAAAACAACGGTCGCATTAATGGCATACCGGTCTGGCTATGCTGCCAGGCCATCGTGTAAAGGTACGGTAATAGCTGATAACGCAGGTTAAGGTAAGGGCGCAGGGTGTCTATTACCTGCTCGCTGTGAAACACCGGCTCGGGCGCGATATGCTCCTGAGCATGCGGCCGGTATACCGGCTGAAACACTCCGTATTGTAACCAGCGGATATACAGTTCCGGGTCGAAGGTTTCCCCGCCGGCAAAACCGCCTAAATCAGAATGAATATAACCAAAGCCGAACAGGCTCATTTGCAATGCGAGTTCTACCTGCGGCTGCAGGCCACCCCAACTGCGGTCGACATCGCCGGTCCACGGCACCATACCAAAGCGTTGTGAGCCCAGGCTGCCAGCCCGCATCATAATAAAGGGCCGGGTGTCGGCAAAGTTTCGCTTATAGCCCCGATACACCAGCTCGGCCCAGCGATGGCCATAGGCGTTGTGAATTTCATCAGCGCTGCCCAGCAAGTGCTGGGTATCGGATGGATGCACCTCCGGCTCGCCCAAATCACCCCAGACCCCTGCCACGCCCTGCTCAGCCAGGCCTTTATAAACTTGCCAGAACCAGTCGGCGGCGACCGGGTTAAACACGTCAATTAAGCCGGTATTGCCAAAGTAAAAATCAAAGGTCTGCGGGCTGCCATCCGGCGCCTTGGCCAGTACGTCTGCAGCGACCACCTCTTGCCAACGCTTAGAGCTGGTTAACACAAAAGGCTCAGTCACTAAAATGGTGTTCACGCCGTCGGCTTTAAAATCGGCCAGCATTTGCTCTGGCTCGGGAAAGGCTTCACGATCCCAGGCCAGGTTACCCATATGGCCCTTAATGTCGGGGCCAAACCAGTATAAATCGAGCACTATGGCATCAAGTGGCAGGCCCAGTTCACGGTATTTTTGCACCACCGCCCGCGCTTCTGCCTCAGTGCGGTAACCAAAACGTGAGGCATAGCTGCCCAGCGTCCAGCGGGCCGGTAATGGCGGCTTACCACTTACGGTCAGGTAATTATCAATCAGCTCAGGGAAACTATCACCGGCTACCACAATATAAGCGCTGCGCCCGCCCATCGCGCTGAATTCCAGAGTGTCAGCAGCGGTTTTGCCTAAATCAATGTGGCCGGTGGCCGAGTTATCAAACAACAACATATATTTGTTGCTCGACATTACCCCGGCCAGGCTGAAATACATTTGCTCTGACTCAGTGCTATAGCCATAGTGCGCTTTGTTGTATAGCGGCAAACGATGGCCCCGGCGGTCCATGCCCAATACGCGCTGACCGGCACCAAACAGTTTTTCCTGCGCCGTTAACCCAAATTTAAAGCCCAGTTGTTTACTGTCCTGAAAGAAACCAGGCTGCTCAGTTGTGATCAGCTTGTCGCCTTTATAAAAGCTCAGTTTCAGCGGCGATTTGGCGATTTTTATGCTCATTTGCTCTGAGCGGTACAATAAGTGATCACCCTGGTTTACCACGGTCAGGGTAAGCGGTGCCGGCTTAGTGCCAATGGCAAATGACGGCAGCTGGGTCTGGCCTGCAGGCAAATAATGGACTTCTGCCACCTGTGGTTGAAAAAAGGTAATCGCCAGCTCGCCATCGCTGGTTTTTAATAATAACTGATTGCCCAGCTGCCGGTGCGACTGATAGTCGGCTGCGGCCGTCGCAAAAACGGCCAGCAGGCCAAAGGCCGCCAGCAAGCGGCTTAACGAAAAATTGCGCATGGTTACTCCTGATAATACTGCACGCGATACACCACTGAGCCCAGCGGCGGCAGCGCAATAGTAACCCGCCCTATACCATTTGTAACCTGCAGCACGTTAGCCTCCCCGCCCAATTGCCCGGCAAGGCCATGGCTGCCATCGGCCAGCTGCCACTGGCTAATCAGTTCGGCGGGCACTACCAGCTCAAACTCAACAGTCTGCTCAGCCTTAAAATTACTGACGATAATTAACTGCTGCGCATCACTGTACCGCGCAAAAGCCAGCTGCTGCTCGCTGTAGGCTGTGTTATTGATGAGGTTTGCACTATGCAACGGATAGTACTCGCCCATTAACGCCGGTGCGGTGGCACTGAATTGCATTAAGCTCTGGTAAAAAGCGCGCAATTGCGCTTCATCTTGAGTCAGGGCACCGCCGTCAAACTTGCCGCCGTTCATCCAGCGCTGGTGGTGCGGCACGCCAATATAATCAAAAATACTGGTGCGGGTCGGCTGGCCAAAGCCAGCATGCTCTGCACCCGGCTCGCCGACATCCTGACCAAAGTACAGCATGGTAGGTGAGGTGCTGATTAACGCCGACACCACCATAGCCGGCATGCCTTTACGGGCATCACCGGCGAAATCCGGGCTGGCTATCCGCTGCTCGTCATGGTTCTCCAGAAAGTGCAGCATATGCTGCTCAATATCGGCCATCCGTTGCTGGGTTTCGACCAGCGCCGATGTCGGGCCTTTGCCCTGCATTACTAATTTTAAGCTGTCGTAAAACTCGACTTTGTCGTACAGGTAGTCCATTAAGCCCAGTTTTATATAGTCCCGGTATAAGTCGGGTTGATACACCTCAGCCAGTAGAAAGGCATTGGGGTTAACCTGCTTAATATGCGAGTTTAAATAGCTCCAGAATTCTACCGGCACCATTTCTGCCATGTCATAACGAAAGCCATCCACCCCAAAATCGAGCCAATACAGCGTAATATCGCGGAATTTCTGCCAGGAGTCCGGTACGTCCTTGCCCTGCCAGAACTGATAATGCGCCTGCCAGTCTTTTTCAGCATAGTCTGAGGGCAAGCGCTCAAAATCGTAGCTACCATCCGGCCGCACACCATAGTTAATTTTTACGGTTTCGTACCAGTCATCAAACGCTGGCTGAGCGGCGCGGGCGCCATTGCCGGTCCATTTAGCCGGGTTCTCAGTAAACTGACCATCGGCCTGCGGGTGCGGCTCACCGCCCAATACCTGATAACTGGCTGGCCACTGTGGCACCTTGAACGCCTTACCCGGTACATAATAAAAGTTATTGTTGCGGGCATATTCAACACTGCTGTCGTCATCAGCACCAAAATCGATTACCCCATCGGGTTTAGCCAGTGACTGGTAATCCCGTGCCACATGGTTTGGCACGATATCGATTATCACCTGCATATCATGCTGGTGGGTACGTTCAATTAAGGCTTTAAACTCTGCCAGCCGATTTGCGGGGTTAACCGCTAAATCAGGGTTAACACTGTAATAATCTTTTACCGCGTAAGGTGAACCGGCACGACCTTTAACCACATCCGGGTCGTCCAGGCTAATGCCAACCGCTGTGTAATCATTAATTAGTGCATGATGCGGCACCCCGGTATACCAGATATGGCTGGTACCCAGCGCCTTAATGCCGGCCAGTGCCTCGTCAGTAAAGTCGTTAAACTTGCCTACACCGTTTTCTTCCAGGGTACCCCAGGGCCTATTGGTGGTGTTGGTATTACCAAACAGCCGGGTAAATACCTGATACACCACAGGCTTGCCATGGCGGTTGGGCGCACTGAGATCGGCAGCCGGCGTAGTTTCAATGTCCTTGGCAGGTTGGCTGACTGGTGGCTGACCACAACCTGTCAGACTGAGCGCAGCCAACGCGGCCAGCAAAAGATTAATGCGGGGCCAAAAAGAATAGGTTTTAGTTTTAGCTTGAGTCGTCATTGCGGTTTATCCTGCCACTGTAATAACCCAGTAAGTTACCGCAGAATAACTGTAAATGGCTGCCTTTTTTTGGTGCATACGTATGCACGTTAATTAACCAGAATAGTATCAGCCCAGCGCACGGCCTGCTGATATACCTCGGCCAGCTCATCAATGCCCGATATTTGTTGCTCCAACCTGACAGTACGCTGCCAGTCAGCACATTCAAACGCCAGGGTTAGCTGTAGCATTTGCCCCAGTAAACCACTCTGGGCCAGTAATGCCTGCTTAATTTCAATTTGCAGCGGTAGCTGCTCCAACATAACAGGCTGAGGTTGCTCAATAATTTCATGCACATTAGAGAATAAACCGGTTAAAAACGCACTGGGTGGGTTATTTGACAGGTGTTTCTGGTCAGCCAGTAGATCGCAAAAGCGGGCACGAATTAATGCCACTGTTAGCCGATCGTCCTGGGCGCCATCAGCTAAGTTGGCCAGTGCCAGCAAAGCAATAAATTTTTTCAGTTCAGGCTCGCCCATTGATACCATCGCCAGTTTTAATGAACTGATCGGCTGGCGCGCGGCAAACTGACTATTATTGACAAAACGCAGTAACTTGTATGATAGCCCGACATCGCGCTGGCAAATACCTGACAGCAACTCAAAATCCAGCTCAATTTTCGAGGCTTCTGCAATCAGTGCCAGCAAATTAGCCTTGCTGGAACTAAGTTGCTTTTGCTTCAACATTTCCGGCCGGGCAAACAAATAACCCTGAAACAAATGAAATCCCATCATTTTCAGCTTTTCAAACTGTTCAGCGGTTTCTACTTTTTCAGCAAGCAGTGTTAAAGGATAATCGGCAATTCGCCGTAAATAGCGGCTAATTTCCAACAAGTTAAACTGCAGCACATCGACTTTAACGTAAGTGATATAGGGTAAAAACTCATCCCACTTCGGGTCAAAGTCATGATCATCCAGAGCTAATTTATAACCCTGGCTATGCAGGTTCTGGCACACTTCCAGAAGTTGCGGGCTCGCCGGTACGGTTTCCAGTATTTCAATAACGGTACTGGCCGGATTAATAGAGGTGGGAAAGCGATGTAACAGGGTATCAGCAGAAAAGTTAATAAAGGCCGGTTTATTGCCGGTAATGCTTTCAACGCCCAATAATAAATGGTGCTGCATTAACAGTTTACTGGTGGCCTCATCCGCGCCGATGTCCGGAAAACTGTTCGCTTCACCATCTCTGAATAACAGCTCGTAGCCGTGTACTGTTTTGTTAGCATCGAAAATAGGTTGGCGGGCGATATAACCGTACATAACCGCGTAACTCCTTTACTTCCTGTATATCAGTATAAGCGGATTTACTTTAATAACAATACCAGGCTCTAACTAAACATCCTTGTTGCCAGAGCCTGGTTTTCCGCTTAACTGCGAGTTAACTGCGCGGTGAGCGCCGGCCGTCGCGATGCTCGGTTTTCGGCTTTTTCGGGCGGTAGGGTTTGCTGTTTGGATTACTTTCCGGCAACTGCTGCACTGGCTCAAACCCGACCACAACCTGTCGTGGAATTTGCTGTTTGGTTAAGCGCTCTATCCCAGCCAGTTCTTTTGTTTCATCGGCGCATACTAAGGATATAGCCTGACCAGATTTACCGGCACGGCCGGTGCGGCCAATCCGGTGCACATAATCTTCAGCGACATGCGGTAAATCAAAATTGACTACCTGTGGCAGCATATCAATATCTAAGCCACGGGCAGCAATATCAGTGGCGACCAGCACCCGGATGGTACCGGCTTTAAATTCTGCCAGCGCTTTGGTACGGGCGTTCTGGCTTTTATTGCCGTGGATGGCCAGGGCACTGATACCGGCTTTTTCCAGCTGTAAACTGAGCTTATTGGCACCATGCTTGGTACGGGTAAATACCAGCACCTGCTGCCAGTTATGCTGTTTAGCTAAGGAAATTAACGCGGCCGCTTTCTGGTTTTTATCAACCGGGTACACCCACTGCTCAATTTTTTCAACTGTGCTGTTTGGCGGCGTTACCGTTACTTCTGCCGGGTTATGCAGCAGGCCTTT
>TARA_R110002126_G_scaffold4268_1_pt1 | contig 15688 bp, 15 predicted proteins | sample TARA_R110002126 | Tara Oceans TARA_R110002126 (sample SAMEA4397536) | marine metagenome | biome: Polar Biome; feature: [DCM] deep chlorophyll maximum layer (ENVO:01000326); material: water (ENVO:00002006), including particulate matter (ENVO:01000060) such as... | depth 30 m
GGCATTAAGTTATTAGGAATACCATTAGGACTTTCACCTAATAAACCACTTGGGTGTGCACCTACTGGGTTAAAGTAACGAAGCGCAATACCCATAAATTGACTGTTGGCATTACATACGTCTTGCATGGCTTGTTCAACCATGACTTTAGTCCAACCATAAGGGTTCGTTGCGCGTATAGGGTGCTTTTCGTCAATAGGGAGGTAGTCTGGCTCGCCGTATACTGTAGCCGATGAGCTAAATATAATATGGTTAACGCCTTCATCTTGCATGTTTTGTAGCATGCTTAATGTGCCCGACACGTTATTTTGATAATAACGCAGCGGTTGCTCGGTAGATTCGCCAACGGCTTTTAAAGCTGCAAAGTGAAAAACAGCTTCGGCTTTAGTGTGTTTTAGAGCGAGCTTAAACTGTTGCTCGTCTTGAATGTCGCCCAAAATAAACTCAAACCGAGTACCCGTAATCTTTTCGAGTTGGTCAAGTACCCGCGCACTTGCATTAGACAAGTTATCATAAATAACAGGCGTAATACCTGCTTCATGCAATGCAATACATGTGTGGCTACCTATGTAACCCATGCCGCCAGTAACTAAAACTTTCATGTTATTTCTCGAAAAGTGTATTTATATGATAAATACTACTATTAAGGTGGTTTAAAAACAATAGTTATGATTGCTGAGTAATTCAAATAAAAGCATAAAAAATATTCAGCTTAAACACACATCTGCCTTTTAAAGGAATGCTTTTATATTAACTAACATAGGCTTAGCTTTATCAATTAATTCTATAAACTGATTCAACTATTGGCCTAATTATCAGCAGTAAGTCGGGGTGCTAATATAGCGAAAATAAAGTAAGGAGAGATCAACATGAACAAAACAATTTTACTTACCGGCGCAACCGATGGCATTGGGCTAGAAACTGCAAAGATGTTATTAGCACAAGGTCACACCGTATTATTACATGGCCGCAGCCAAGCAAAGCTCAATGCGCTGCAAGCAGCTTTAACCGAGCAATACCCAAATGCAAGTACACATACTTATATTGCTGATTTAAGCGATATGAGCCAAGTTCAAACTTTGGCAAAAAATGTATTAGCCGATATGGCCGAAAATAATAACCAGCTTGACGTACTTATTAATAATGCAGGCGTTTATCAATTAGTTGATGCTACAACAATTGACGGCCTTGATGCTCGCTTTGTTGTAAACACGATTGCGCCATATCTTCTTACAAAACTATTATTACCTGTCCTTGGTCATGATTCGCGAGTGGTTAATGTGTCATCAGCTGCGCAATCAAGCGTTAACTTAAATGCACTTATAGGTAACACTGAACTTTCTGATAGTGCGGCTTATGCACAAAGTAAATTGGCTATTACTATGTGGTCACGTCATTTAGGGCTTGAGCTTAAAGATATTGGGCCATTAGTTGTATCGGTAAACCCTAAATCGTTACTGGGAAGCAAAATGGTAAAAGACGCTTACGGTATAGATGGTGGGGATTTAAAAATTGGCGCAGATATTTTTTGTCGCGCAGCGCTTAGTGATGAATTTAAAGATGCCGCAGGCCTGTATTTTGATAACGATACAGGACGCTTTGCGCCTCCTCATGTTGATGCACTTAATAATGCTAAAAATCAACAACTCGTAGATACGTTAGACAGTATTTTAGCACAGCTTAAATTAGGTAAAGCATAATGAAAAAGCATGTTACCTGGACAGTACAAGGCCAAATTAAAGAAGGTAAATACGATGAGTTTTTACTGGTAATGGCACAATTAGTTACTTTGGCTAAAAGTGAAGCGGGCACTTTAATGTATGAGTGGACAGTAAGTGAAGACAAGCGCAATGTACATATTTACGAGCGTTACCAAGATGAAGATGCAGCTAAAGCGCATCTTGCTGGTTGGGGCGAAAGTGGCCCACTGTTTTTAAGCGTAGTTGATATGGATAAAGTAACGGTATTTAGTCAATTATCTGAAGAGTTTGCACAAGCCTTTGCAGGCCCAAGCAGTGTATTTATGAAACCTGTGGGTGGCTTTGTAAAGTTTTAGAGAAAATACCCATTGTTGATCTAAAGAGCTCACCTCATCAGTGAGCTCTTTTTTTAGTGGCATTACTGCTCTTGCTGCAAGCGCTCGTATAACCAATCTTTTAATTCTGTACGTTCGTGTTTTAATAGATGCATTTGTTCATCGCTTATGGGCGCATCTTTGAGCTCTAACACTCTAATCTCTTTATCTAGCTTGTCGTACTTATCTGCTTTTTTTGCAAATTCAGTATCGCTTTCATTTAACTCGGCAATGGTCTTTAAGTATTCTGGAAAGTCATTTGTTAATGAGTGGTCTTCGCCTAACATATTCGCTCCTTAGTAGGATATAAATGAGCTCACAAGTAAGTGAGTTGTATAAGTGAATTACTGCCTTTCATATAATACACTGGGGCTTACATAGATATAATTCAACCATTGAGCCACTAATTTGATGTAGCACAAACAATCTGTTTATTTTGCTCAGTAAGGCATTTCACCAAAGTATTTAATAGTGCGATCAATAAATGCACGTACTTTAGAGGTCAATAATTTATTGTTGGGGTATACAGCCTACGTAGGTGTATTAACTAGTCGTAAAAAGCTTAGGGTTCGATATTATTGCTCAAGGTGCAAGGAATCTCTGGCGAGAGAAAATAAATTTAAATATCATCATGATTCAATACGTTAGTAAATCTCTTAACCAGAGTTCAAGTTAAGTAAACCAATACCCGCTAAAGGCTTTTAAGCATTTTAGCTAAAAGAGTTAATTTTTAACGCTTTTTGCTAATTTATGTTGGTTAATTAATAGTGGTAGAATGCAGCGCTTAGTACCACTTGTGTAAAGTAGTGGTCAATAATTTATAAGGTCTGTTGTGTAATGCTGTTGATGATCGACAACTACGATTCGTTTACTTACAACTTAGTGCAATATTTTCAGCGTTTAGATCAAGACGTTTTAGTAAAACGTAATGACGAGCTAAGCATTGCACAAATAAAACAGTTAAACCCGCAGCACATCGTGTTATCGCCAGGGCCATGCACCCCTAACGAAGCGGGTATTTCACTAAATGTTGTTGAGCAACTAAAAGGGCAATATCCTATTTTAGGGATTTGCTTGGGGCATCAAACTATCGCACAAGCTTTAGGTGGAGATGTAATTCGTGCTAAAAAAGTAATGCACGGTAAAACATCACCCATAGTTCATACTAATAAAGGGGTGTTTAAAGGCTTAGCTAATCCGTTAACGGTATGTCGTTATCATTCTTTAGTGGTTAAAGCGCAAACTCTGCCTAAAGAGCTTGAAGTAACCGCATGGACTCAAACTGAGCAAGGCGAGTTTGACGAAATTATGGGGTTGTTACACAATGAACTTGCTATCGAAGGTGTGCAGTTTCATCCCGAAGCTATTTTAACTGCTCAAGGCTTAGAACTGCTTGATAACTTTTTAACTCGCTTCTAATGTTATAATACACATAGCATTTTATACTTTATTAATGGATGTCATGACTGAACTTGTAGCCCAGCAGCGTACTGCCAAAATACTAAGCCAACGAGCTCATGACTTATTGCTTGGGCATAGCTTTGCGCATCAGCAAATTGGTTTCATTCATACATTAGATATAGATTACGGCGAACCCATGAAGCAGCGTACCTTGCTTCAGGTTGAAGTGGCCGCACAGAATAAACGCCAGCAAAGCAGTACTGCACATCATAAGTACCGCGCTCAAGCCAGTGAGCAACTGCACAAAACAATTGAAACAGCTATATATAAGCAGCTCGAAGATATAGATGGCGTAATTCATAGCACCATAGGTATTGAAGATGGTATTGCCAATATACTCGATATATTAGCGGTAAAGTCAGCGTCGGTAGGGCGTTTAGAGCCATTGGTTAATGATATAAGCTGGTTGGGTAGGGAGTTAGTAACGCTCGTTAATTTACCTTACTATCGTAATCAACGTAGTAAAAACACGTCTGTAAAAGTAGATAAACCATCGCTTGCCCTTCGTTATATTGGCCTTGATAACTTACAGCTAGTTATTCCTACATTTGCTGCCCGCCATTGGATGCCACATAGCACCGAACCATTTTCGTTATTAAAGCGTCGTTTACGTGACAGTGCCATGGCAAACGCGATTGCAGCGCAAAAAATTGCACAAATTAATAATGTAAATGACGTTCATGCATTTACCCTTGGTATGCTTTTAGATGTAGGGCGAATTGCATTAGTGCGCTTGTACTTAAAAACGTTTGAGCAAATATGGCAACGTAAAGTACAGCTAGCCCGAAATGAAAACCAAAAAGATTTACACACCGCATTATTAGAGCTTCAGCCCGACCCGCTATTTTTAACTACTCTACTTAGCAATAAATCAATAGAAGTAAGCGCTAAGGTAATAGACAAAATGGCTTTTAAATATTTACCGTTTAAAGGGGTAATGCAGCAGCTAGTAAATGGGGTAGATAAGGTCGATACATTACTGCCATTAACAGAAGTAATGCTAAAGGCACGGTGCTATTCTCAATATCTTAATTTAAAAGAACATCAACTTATTGAACCTGATGAAGCTCTAAGCTGGTTTTCGCACTTTAAGTTCACTAAAACGGAACTAAAAACCCTCCAATCGAGTAATTTTACCAATTTAGCTATTCAAATTGACTAAAAATCTGAATTTTTTGTTAATTTTTTTTGCGACTAACCATTCATTCTCATCTTATTGTTATATTACATATTTGCCGATTAAAGCGTGTGCGCCTCTGTACTCATGCGGTTAGTTGCCTAAAAATAAGCATAAATAGCTATGCAAATAGTTATTCACTATCTATGAAATAATATCTTTAGCCCTTTATTTTCAAGGGATACATGAAAGTTTTTAACGAGACAGATATAAGTAATTCTGAAATAATGTGCGTCTGAAAATTGAACCACAAAGCAATTTTGCGCAATTATCAGGTTACTGATCTTGCCTATAAAGTTGGTTACAAATATTAACCAAACACCTATTTTGATGTTTTGTGTTGCTCACAATTAAGAGGAAATAAAATGACAGTCAATCGCGAATTATTTGATCACGTAATGGTTCCTAACTACGCACCTTCAAGCGTAATTCCTGTTCGAGGCGAAGGCTCTCGCGTATGGGATCAACAAGGTCGAGAGTTTATCGACTTTGCTGGTGGTATTGCAGTTAACTGTCTTGGCCATTGCCACCCTGCATTAGTAGGCGCATTAAAAGAGCAAGGCGAAAAAATCTGGCATCTATCTAACGTAATGACCAATGAGCCGGCACTTCGCCTAGCTAAAAAAATGGTTGATGCGACATTTGCTGAAAAAGTTTACTTTGCCAACTCTGGCGCAGAAGCAAACGAAGCCGCGCTTAAATTAGCGCGTCGTTTTGCACTTGATAAGTTTGGCGCAGAAAAATCACAAATCATCGCGTTCAACAAAGGTTTCCACGGTCGTACATTCTTTACCGTAACTGTTGGCGGCCAAGCTGCATATTCAGATGGTTTTGGTCCTAAGCCTGGCGACATTGTACATTGTGATTACAATGACCTTGCTGCATTTGAAGCACTTATCAGCGATAAAACATGTGCCGTAATGATGGAACCTCTACAAGGTGAAGGCGGTATTGTTTCACCAACTGATGAGTTTGCTCAAGGCGTTCGCGATTTATGTACTAAACATAACGCACTGCTTATTTTTGATGAAGTTCAAACAGGTGTTGGTCGTACTGGCGATTTATATGCATACCAAGGCTTAAACGTAGTACCTGATATTTTAACTTCGGCTAAAGCACTTGGCGGCGGTTTTCCTATTGGCGCTATGATCACAACAACTGAAATTGCACAGCACCTTAAAGTAGGCACACATGGTTCTACTTATGGCGGTAACCCGCTTGCCTGTGCTGTTGCAGAAGCGGCATTTGATACAGTAAATACCCCAGACGTACTGGCTGGCGTAAAAGAAAAAGCAGCATTATTTAATGAACTACTTAGCGCGGTTAACGAAAAATACAACGTATTTAGCGAAATCCGTGGCCAAGGTTTATTAATTGGTGCAGTAGTGAACGAGCAATACAAAGGTCGTGCAAAAGAGTTTTTAGTGGCAGGTACTGAGCAAGGCCTTATGTCACTAGTTGCCGGTGCAGACGTAATACGTTTCACTCCATCTTTAGTAATTCCTGAAGCGGACATTCGCGAAGGTATGGCACGCTTTGAAAAAGCAGTAGCAAGCGTAGTAAACGCATAAGCGACTTAAGCCAACCAATTAAGGGCAAGCACCGCTTGCCCTGCAATTCCTATTTACCGTTATTTATAAGGGAGCAAGCGGACTCATGATGATCCTTCGCCCAATCCAGCAAAATGATTACTCAGCATTACTGAAAATTGCCCACGAATCTGGGCATGGTTTTACGTCTTTGCCATTAAACGAAGAACTATTGCAAAAGAAAATAGACCATTCTGTAAGTTCATTTGCTAAGCAAACGTCACAACCCGGTGACGAAGGCTACCTGTTTGTTCTTGAAGATAGCGAAACCGGTGATGTTGTAGGTACGTCTGCAATTGAAGCTGCGGTAGGGCTTGATGATGCATTTTATCATTATCACTTAAGTAAAGTGATTCACTCTTCGCGCACATTAGACGTATACAAAGCGGTTGATATTTTAACGCTATGTAACGACTACACAGGCGCTACAGAGCTTTGCACATTGTTTTTAAAAGATGGCTATCGTAAAAATTGTAATGGTAAGCTACTTTCCAAAGCGCGCTTTATGTTTATAAAGCAGCATCAAGAGCGTTTTGCACAAACAGTGATTGCAGAAATGCGCGGTGTGTCTGACGAAAACGGCAGTAGCCCTTTTTGGCAGTGGCTTGAAGAGCACTTTTTCTCAATGGATTTTCCAACAGCCGACTACCTAACAGGTATTGGCCAAAAGGTTTTCATTGCTGAACTAATGCCTAAATACCCAATTTATGTAAATTTGCTAAGTAAAGATGCGCAAGCCGTAATAGGTAAAGTACACGACAACACACGCCCAGCAATCGAGTTATTAAAAAGCGAAGGTTTTACGTTTAATGGCTACGTAGACATTTTTGACGGCGGCCCAACGGTTGAAGCAAAAGTAGATAACATTGCGACGATTCGTAATGCAAATAACTTTAACGTTGAAATTGGCGAAATGACTGGCGACACCATGGTGTTACTAGCTAACGAAAAGCTTGAAGATTTTAGAGCAACCGTTGCACCAATGACATTTGACGAGCGCGCAAAAAGCCTTATTTTATCGCAAGAAGTAGCAGATGCATTGCATTTGCAAACTGGCGATATTGTTAGTGCAACCACGATTTAATTTAGGAGAAAGTATATGACTCATCCTGCACAATTTATTAATGGTCAATGGTCACAAGGCCAAGGCACAGAATTTAATTCAGTAAACCCTGCAAATAACGACGTTATTTGGCAGGCATCATCAGCAACTGCGGCGCAAGTAGACACCGCAGTAAATGCAGCGCGCGAAGCGTTTTATGCATGGGCTGATAAAAGCTTTACTGAGCGTTTAGAAATAATTAAAGCATTCGCAGCGCAATTAAAAGAAAACAGCGAAGAGCTCGCTATTACTATCGCACAAGAAACAGGTAAGCCACTGTGGGAAACGCGCACAGAAGCGGGTGCTATGGTTGGTAAAATTGCCATTTCTGAAAAAGCATTTTTAGAGCGCACTGGCGACGTAGAAAACGCAATGCCACTTGGCCGCGCGATGATTCGTCATAAGCCACATGGGGTTGTAGCCGTATTTGGTCCGTATAACTTTCCGGGTCACTTACCTAATGGACACATTGTGCCAGCGCTTTTAGCAGGTAACACGGTTGTATTTAAACCGTCTGAACTGACTCCTAAAGTTGCCGAGCTTACGCTTAAACTGTGGGAAAAAGCAGGCTTACCAGCCGGTGTAATCAACCTCGTTCAAGGTGAAGTAGAAACGGGTAAAGCCCTTGCTGCTCACAAAGGGATTGATGGCTTGTTCTTTACGGGTTCTTCGCGTACTGGTCATATTTTACATGAACAGTTTGCGGGTCAACCGGGTAAAATTTTAGCGCTAGAAATGGGTGGTAATAATCCACTTATTATTACTGACGTTGAAGACACTAAAGCAGTTGTTCACGATATTATTCAATCAGCGTTTATCTCAAGCGGCCAGCGTTGTACATGTGCACGTAAACTGTTTTTACCTAAAGGTAGCAAAGGCGATGCAATTTTAGAGCGCCTTATCACTGCAACTAAAGCGATTAAAGTAGGTAACTACGATGATGCAGACCAGCCATTTATGGGCTCTATGATCTCATCAGCGGCAGCAGCGGGCATGGTTAAAGCGCAAAACGAGCTTGTTGAGCTTGGCGCTCAAGTATTAGTAGAGCTTGAGCACACAGCTAATACTGGCTTTGTAACACCAGGTATTATTGAGTGTACAAATATTAGTGACTTCCCAGATGAAGAACATTTTGGACCACTTTTAAAAGTATTCCGCTTTGACGATTTTGACCAAGCCATTGATAAAGCAAACGATACAACCTTTGGTTTATCGGCTGGTTTATTAAGTGATAGTGCAGCAGATTACGACCATTTTTTACGTCGTATTCGCGCTGGTATTGTTAACTGGAACCGCCCAATTACTGGCGCATCAAGCGCAGCACCATTTGGTGGTATTGGCGCATCGGGCAATCACAGAGCAAGCGCGTATTACGCAGCTGATTACTGTGCATACCCAGTTGCTTCAGTAGAGCTTGAAAAAGTAGCGATGCCAGCAACACTAAGCCCAGGCTTAAAAATAGATTAAGTAGTAATACTACTTAATTATTATAAAAGCAGCTTCGGCTGCTTTTTTTGTATTGCTATCGTACAAGGCTAGTAATTATCGACTCTTTCTGCTTAAATCAGCATAATTAAATATATTTAGGTGGTTCGCATAATGGTTTTAGATAGGCAAGGGTACGATGATTTGATCATGTATCTAACTCAAAATTTAGCATTGTTTGAGAAGCCAGGCGAAATAAAACCAGGCGCTCCAACAGTAATGGAATTAATCGAAGACGTTATTGCACAAAATGTGATGCTTATTTGCGAGCAGCACCCAGACCTCAACACAGAGCAGCGTAGTCAAATTGTACGTGAAGTTGATGGCATAGTTTACGATTTAGAAGAAGTCCTCAGCAGCATCACCTCACAGCCTGTCACGGTTGAACAGCATGCCTTTATAGATGAATTTGCAGGTTTAGTGAAAAACCTCTTTGATAGCGCATTAGCACAACAATCTTAGCCATTTTATAGCCCTGCGTTGCATTTTCATTTGCAACTACGGCTAAGTTGCTTACAATCAAGAAAATATTTTTTTGAGATATAACAATGCAAGCAAATGTAAAATGGGTTGAAGGCGATACGTTTATTGGCCGTTCTAATTCTAACCACAATGTTGTGTTTGATGGCGGTAGCGATAGCGCAGCACCAAGCCCAATGGAAATGGTTTTAATGTCAGTTGGCTGTTGCTCATCAGTTGATGTGGTTAGTATTTTAAAAAAAGCTAAACAAGATTTTTCAGACGTACAAGTGCAACTCAGTGCAGAACGCGCCAAAACAGCACCGCGCGTGTTTACCAAAATCAACTTACACTTTGTTGTTAAAGGCAATAATGTGTCTGAAAAGCACCTTGCACGTGCAGTTTCACTCTCTGCTGAAAAGTATTGCTCGGTTGCATTAATGCTTGATAAAACAGTAGAAATTACGCATAGCCACGAAGTTGTGCAAGATCAAGCAAAATAACGCTTTTTCCACGAGGAAAATTCGTATAAAATCCGCGAACTTTTCATTCTGCAGGTGCAGAACCCACTAATTTATAGGTTGGTTTATTATGAACAAACCCTTCGATAAACTTAAACTTCATGGCTTTAACAATTTAACCAAAAGTTTAAGCTTTAGTATTTATGATATTTGTTACGCAAAGACCGAGCAACAACGTAAAGAATATATTGAATATATCGATGAGCAGTACAGTGCAGATAGACTAACCGATATTTTAGGTGAAGTTGTTGATATTATTGGTGCTAACATTTTAAATGTAGCGCGCCAAGATTATGAACCGCAAGGTGCAAGTGTAACTATTTTGGTTTCAGAAGAACCAGTAGAAGAGCAGCAAAATTACGATGCTGACGAAGCACCAGGCCCATTACCTGATTCAGTTGTTGCACACCTAGATAAAAGCCATATTTGTGTACACACATACCCAGAAGCTCACCCTGATGATGGTATTTGTACATTCCGTGCTGATATTGAAGTATCTACCTGTGGCATTATTTCGCCACTTAAAGCGTTAAACTTCTTAATTCATAGCCTTGAGTCAGACGTAGTAACAATAGACTACCGCGTACGTGGTTTTACCCGCGACATAAACGGTGTTAAGCACTACATTGATCATGCTATTAGCTCGATTCAAAACTTCATGACAGAAGATACAAAAGAAGCGTACCAAATGATGGACGTGAACGTGTATCAAGAAAACCTGTTCCATACTAAAATGATGTTAAAAGAAACCGACTTAAATACCTATTTATTCGGCCTTTCTACTGATGAGTTATCGGACGAAGAAGAAGACGAGATCCGCTCTAAGCTGACTCGCGAAATGCAAGAAATATTCTATGGCCGTAACCTGCCAGATACAGAATAATAGCAACGAATTAAATTAAAAATGGCGCTCAGTGAGCGCCATTTTTTTTGCTTTATTTTATAAGCAATAATTGTGTTTGTCGGCCATTTAAATACCAGACACCGCTTTTATCAAAAATAGCATCTTCCTCTAGCATTATTCTTATTTCTTTATTCCACTGCTTTATAAACACCGCATTGTTAAGCTCAATTGAGTAAGCCGTATTTAAATGTAGCGGATAGTCCCCATCTCCCGGTACACCTTGCTGAGAATCCCACATACCTAATGTAGTACCAGCAGCATGACCATGATAGCCAAGAGGATGAGTATAAATAGTGGGTTTTAATCCCTGAGCAATAGCGGCTTTTCGTGCTGCAGCTAAAACTTCATTACCGGTTTTTCCTACCGCAAATTGATTGATAAATATATCTTGGAGTTTATTACCGCTTTTTAGTGCTTCAACTAAGTAACTAGGCGCACTCGTTTCGTTTTCTTTGAGCACATACGCATGCTGCTGCGTGTCGGTATTTAAGCGTAAATAAGTAATCCCAAAATCGACATGAAGTAAATCACCGGCTTGTATAACGTTATCATCGTAGCCATTGGTAAAGCTTTCTTCATGATTAAACGACTTCGCATCGGCGCGTTGAATAGCAACGCTTGGATGAAACCATGTTTGTAGTTTTAGCTCTTTTACGCGCTCTCTAAACCACCATACCAAGTCATCGCTAGTTGTTTTACCCACCGTAATTGTTTTACCCGAAAACCCCTCTGCAATAATATGATGAGCAATAGCCACAATATGTTTATACATTTCAACTTCTTCAGGAATGCGTTGTTCTAACCACGCAACAGCAAGCGGCTCTGCAGAAATTATTTTATTGTGATAAGTGGCGGGCAAGTTAGCCATTAAGGTTTTGTAATCGCCTAGCACAAGGCCATCGGCATGTGCCCAGTCGGTAGAAGTATTAAGCGCAATGTTGCGAGGTTTGTATTGCTCAATAAGTGTATTGAGTGCCTGCCAGTGGCTAGGTTGTGTTTGCTTATCCCAGCCTTTTTTAAATACGTTACCTATTTTATAAGGCGCAATAGCGTAAGCATCAACACCACCTTGTTTATTAAGTGCAAATAGCAAAATAGTGGTGCGTCTGGCTGAAAGCCATGTTGCAGGCAGCATTGTTTTTAATATTGGATCTTCATTGTATTCGCGGCTTATAAGAAGCCACATATCAGTGTTGTGCTGCTTCATTAACGAGGGCATTAAGCTATTGATTCTAAGCTCAGTTATTTTATCTATAAACGCTGCGCGCTCTTTCATTGATAGAATTGTTGGAGATTCTGAAGCTTGAACTAAAGGGTTTACAAATAGTGTTGCGAGCAAACATGCGCTTATTAGTAATAATTTATTGTATTGCATAGTTGGGCTATTTTTAGGCTAATTTGTACTTAACATGCCAGAACCCACACTATAAAAAAATAATTTGAGACAAAGCGTACAAACAAAAAAGCCCAGCTAATTAAATTAGCTGGGCTTTTGAATATATAGCGTATTAATTAATCATGCTGTAAATAAGTGCAAATACAGCAAGTGAGCCAACCGCTAATATAAATAGCGTGCTTAATCGGTTGCGGTATTTATGAAGTGCAGGCACTTTATAAACTGCAATCATTGGCATGATGAATAAAATCATCGCGATGATAGGGCCCGATAACTGATCCATCATGTCTAAAATACTTGGGTTTTTAACAGCGCAAAACCAAATAGCTAAAAACATAATTAACACACCAATTTTATCAGCCGCTTTTACGCTTAAGCTTGTTTGTTTAGTTACTAAACCCGTAAAGCTCTCACGTGCCCCTAAAAAGTGACCCAAAAACGACGATGTAATAGCAATAAAGGCAACAAGCGGCCCAAGTGTGGCAATAAACGAGTTATCAGTAATATTAGCAAGGTAGGATAAAACCGATACGTTAGCGGCTTTAGCCGCTGCCATTTGCTCGCCTGTAAGCGACAGCACGCAAGAGAACACAAATAACAGTACAAAGGTAATAAGTAGTAAGCTAGTGCGCTTTAAAATCGCCTCAGACTTATGTGTAGCTTGTTCACCGTAGTGACCGCGTTGCACGTTTACAAAGCTTGAGATAGCCGCTGCGTGGCTAAACGAAAACACAATAATAGGAATCGATAACCACAACGTTTTTCCAAAGCTGCCCATTTCAGGCAGTGTCATATCTGGCATTTGCCAGCTAGGGATTAAATAAAGTGATAAAAAGAACAATATACCCACAAGCGGATAAACTAAAATAGCAAAGGCACGCAGCATTAAGCGCTCTCCGCCCATCATTAAGCTAATCATACCTGCAACTAATACACCCGAAAGCAACACGCGAGAAGGTGATTCCATCCCCATTTGATTAACCATAAAGCTATCAACGGTATTGGTTAAGCCCACACCGTAAATAAGCAAAATTGGGAATATAGATAAAAAGTACAATAAAGAAATTAACCGCCCCGCAGTCACACCAAAGTGTTCTTCAACTACATCGGTAAAATCGGCATCTTTATTTTTTGATGAAAGTACAAAACGCGCTAATCCACGGTGTGCACAAAAGGTCATTGGAAATGCTAAGCATGCCAAAATAATTAACGGCCAAAAACCGCCAATGCCAATATTAATAGGTAAAAATAAAATACCCGCACCAACGGCGGTACCAAAAAGGCTTAAAGTCCACTGCGTATCGTGCAGATTCCATTTAGAAGTGGGTGTGTTTGAAGGTGTGTGTGCACCTGTTGTTGATGCATTTGAAAGCGTTGCATCTTGAGATGTTGTCATGTGTGTGTTTATCCATTATTTAAATAATAATCGCGCGCAAGAATATAGTTTTTAGCTAAAAATTTCATGTTTTGAGAGGATTTGTAGACTAATTAATTAGACCAAATTGAAGGGTAAGTGTCATGAATACGAAACAGCGGTGTAAAAGTGAGCAAACCCTTAAGCGGCAGCACCACATTATAATTTTAAAGTAGGTTGATTAGAGCGCAGCGAAACCCAACACGCTATAGTGTCACGCGAGCAGCAAAGCCGAGGTAGGCGGTTTTCATAACGTAAAAATAGGGACTGGTCATTTTTATTGGTTTTCATTTAAAAATCAGAATCTGCACCGAAAAGCTGTTAAGTAGAAGCCATTGATCTGAACTTCATAAGAGATTTTTATTAAACTCCGTTATACTTCCTGCAATTGAATATGCCAAACGAAGTAAATAGGCCACTAACTGTAATGAGCAAAGAGATTCTCTTCCATACTACTTTTGCGCACGAAACCAGTAAAACATGGGTTGTATTTGTCCATGGAGCAGGTGGTAGCTCGGCAATTTGGTTTCGTCAGCTTAAAGCCTATAAAAAAGAATATAATGTATTGCTGCTAGATCTTCGTGGTCACGGTAAATCGAATAACTTAGTACAAAACTTTGTTGATAATAATTATTCATTTAATAATGTCTCTAGAGACATTATCGATGTGTTAGATCATAACAATATCACCAGCGCACACTTTGTTGGTATTTCATTGGGCACAATACTCATTCGAAATATTGCTGAAATTGCGCCGCAATATGTTTCTAGCATGGTGCTAGGTGGAGCGGTTACTCGTTTTAATACGCGCAGTAATACATTGGTTTATTTAGGTAATACTTTTAAACACTTCTTGCCTTATATGTGGCTGTATCGTTTATTTGCTTTTATTATGATGCCGAAAAAGCGCCATAAAGAATCTCGACTTTTGTTTGTTCGTGAAGCAAAACGCTTGTGCCAAAAAGAGTTTATAAAATGGTTTAAATTAGCCATGGACGTAAACCCCTTAATGCAGTACTTCAAAGAAAAAGACATTGATATTCCCATTCTTTACATTATGGGCAAAGAAGATCATATGTTCCTTGGCCCTGTTAAAGAAATGGTAAAGCGCCATAAAAATAGCGTACTGCAAACTATTCACCATTGCGGCCATGTCTGCAATGTAGAACGTCCTGACTTATTCAATCAGCACTCGCTTGCTTTTATCGCCCAGCAAAATCGTTAGGGTTGTAGATAAATAGGGATAGGCCTTTCTTTTTTGACTTACAAAACTTAAAAAATATCTAAATGGGTTAACTTAAAAGGAATTTAAATTGGAAGCGTTAAGTACAGCTAAGCAAGTTATTGATATCTTTTCGGCTTTATTGCATACCAGCAGTGGAAGCTTAATGTTGATAAAGAGAAGCGTGAAAGTAACTCAAATAAACTGCATATTTATATAGTTGTTAAAAGGTTTTTGCGTAGCGTTGATATAAATCGTGTGGTCGATGATAAGTTATACGAAGAGCTTCAAGAGGCACTCGCCCTAGCTGATTTTTATTTTGACGGTATTGTGACCGATTGGTTATTTCAAGTAGACTCTGATGCATCAGCCTGGCTAAACTTAATGCAAATTAACTCATTACCTGGTACGCAAGAATCAAATCCCGAGTTTACTCGTAATCTAAGGGAAATTGAGGAGCTAATTGATAGTCTTCAAAACTTTCATTGTGAGTTATTTGATGTATTTAAAGGTAGTATGATGTACTTAAAAACTAGTAAGTAGTTAATAAGGCTTGTTTCTTTTTCACCGTTTGCTAAACACTGCTTGATGACTCAAGGAGTAAAAGCTATCACTTGTCTTTTTAACAACCGATAGCTAACCACTAAAAACTACCTTACTCTTCTATCGCACTTACAATAAAATACGGATTTAAGTACTCATCTTTGGTGTTATAAATAAGTGGGCTGCCATCAAGTTGGGTTACTTTAGCACCGGCTATTTCAGCGATTGCATGGCCTGCGCCTGTATCCCATTCGCAAGTTGGACCTAAGCGCGGGTAAATATCGGCGCTGCCTTCGGCGACTAAACACAGCTTTAGTGAGCTGCCTTTTGACACCATTTCA
>TARA_R110002126_G_scaffold16527_31_pt1 | contig 15653 bp, 15 predicted proteins | sample TARA_R110002126 | Tara Oceans TARA_R110002126 (sample SAMEA4397536) | marine metagenome | biome: Polar Biome; feature: [DCM] deep chlorophyll maximum layer (ENVO:01000326); material: water (ENVO:00002006), including particulate matter (ENVO:01000060) such as... | depth 30 m
AGCAGTTAATCGCCGCAGAGGTGATTTATGCTGAGTAACCGGCTGGTAAATAAAGTAGCTTCAGATAGCAAACAACCTATTCAGTTGCACCGTTATGTACGGTTTTGCTTATTACTTGCTGTGGTTTGTTTAACGTTAATGGCATCTGCAGTATTGAGTTTCAGTGTACTGGCTGATGTGCCGGTGTGCTGGCGCCAACCTGCTGAGGCCAGATTACTCGAGCTTGAGAGCAGTAGCGGCCCGGTTCAACGTTTTGTGCAGCAGGATGATGCAGATGGTGCAGGCCAACTGGCATTGTACCGGCCAGACAGTGCTGTCGCCGAAGCCTTATTAAATGAATGGCCTTTTGCTGATGAAATGGGCGCTGCAGCCCCATTTTATGCTGGTGTGCAGCCACTTGATAACAACTATGATGGGTTAACCGATCAACTGCTTAGCATCGATTTTACCGGCAGGGTCTGGCAGGTTGATGTTACGGCATCACGCTTCAGTTCGCCGCTACTGCTGGCTGATTTGAATCACCCGGACTGGCGCTTTATTGCCAGTGCCGGCACTATTGAAGTGAGCTTGCCGTTGGCATTGCGCCCACCCGGAGTGCCAGCCCGGTACCGCCTGCTGATCATTATTGCCCGTCATGTCGGGACTGGTGAAGATGCGCTGCTGGTGGTGCGCTTACCCAGTGCAGGCGCTGAATTCAGTTTGCTGCAATTTTCCGGGTTAACCGACCGGACTGAGCTATCGGCGGCTGAACGTGAAACAGGTCTCAGCAACGAGCAATGGCAAGCTATTGGCCAGGCGCATGGTTGGCTGGTCAGGCTGTCCGGCCAGATAACCCAGGCTCCCAAGGTGGTAGCGGGTGTCATTTACAGCGCCGTTGCTACCAGTGATTTCAGTGCTGAAACCTGCGCCACTGAGGGCGCTGAGCATAGTCTTGTCGCCTTGAATTTACATCACGCTGGCAGAGTTTATAGTCAACGCTGGTTCCGGTTACCAACAGGTGAGGGGGTGTTAACCTTGCGCCAGCAAACAGATGGGTCTGCCGACTTAGTGTTAGTTACTGATGATGAGCAAAATACCGCTCTTGCCGGGTTAAAGATAATTTCGCCACAGTGTCCGGATTGCAGCGAGATACTGCAGCTTGATCAGTTTCCACGCTGGCTGAAACTGGCGACCTATCGTCAGGAAACAGGAGCGCACTAATGCAGCAAAATGGTTTTACATTAATCGAGTTAATGGTGGCTGTTGCTATTGTCGGTATCCTCAGCGCCATTGCTTACCCGGCATATCAGCAACATGTCCTGCGTACTTATCGTGCTGAAGCAAGCCAGTTGCTACTAACCGTCGCTAATCAACAAGAGCAACAGTTGGCTGATTATGGTGGTTATACCGACAACCTGAGCGAATTGGGCGTAGCGGCTGATGGTGCCAGTGCCAGCGGCCGCTATCAGCTGAGGGTTAGCCTGAGCGATGCCAGCAGCTTTGTGCTGGAAGCCAGGGCGCAGGGCGCGCAAAGTGCTGATCTGGATTGTCTGGTATTTACCCTGGACCATACCGGCCAGCGCAATGCAAGCCTGCCAGATTCACTACATTGCTGGCACTAATACTTGCTCTAGGCCGGGCAGGGTTCAGTTTGAAACAACAAACGGTTACGGCCAGCTTGGTTTAAAACCAGGGTATAGTGCCAGTTAAAACCTGGCTGTGCGCAGTAAATAAAGGTGCCATTCTCTAAGGCGTTTAAACTGCCATCCCGCCGAAACTGCAACTGGTTGCGGTTATATTTAAGCTGATGACCACGGGTTATCGGCGCAATCTTGCGCAGTACAAATTCAGTTTCAGTATGAGGATTCAGTAAGCTCAGCACCAGCGGATAGGTTTGCCAGTCACTCTGGCAGTCAGTGCCGGATAACGGACATAACCGCACCGGTTGCTGGCTGCTGGCGGCCTGATTTCTGGCATAACCAAGGTGGCGGCTTAATTGCTGCATATAGCTGCCGGCACGCTGTTTGTTAATCAGCTCGTGAAAAGCCGGCAGGGCAATTTGCAGTAAAATAGCCAGTATTGCCAGACCCAGGATCAGCTCAAGTAAGGTGAGTCCACGTTGTTTCATTTGCTTGCTCCTTGCGACCAATAAAATCCAAAGGTAAGAAAAGTGTAGCAAATATATTTAAATTGTGTGTCTTGTGTTGAGCCGGAGGCATCAAACGGGTGCTAATCGTAAATTGTTGGAATAGGCTGGCGCTTATGTTCAGTTTTAAGGTAAATGCTGATTAAACGTTGTTCAACCTCAGCAGTAACCGGTTTGCCTTCTAAAAAATCATCAATTTGCTCATAGCTTAATCCCAACGCTGCCTCATCCGCTTTTTGCGGGCTCAGGCATTCCAAATCAGCAGTCGGGGTTTTACCAACCAATAACTGGGGTGCACCCAGTTTGGCAGCAATAGCGCGAACCTGACGTTTACTTAAACCGAACAGAGGTGCCAAGTCACAAGCTCCATCACCCCATTTGGTATAGAAACCGGTAATATTTTCTGCAGAGTGATCAGTGCCCAGCACCAGGCCATTGTGCATGGCTGCAACGTGGTATTGCGCCATCATCCTGCAGCGGGCTTTAACGTTGCCTTTAGCAAAATCGGCTTTGGTGTCGCTAATAGCACGGGCCCCAATGTCTGCCAGTGCCCCAAGGGTGCTTTGATGTATCGCATCGGCTGCGTCTTTAATGTTGATGCTTATCGCTTGCGATGGTTGAATAAAACGCAGCGCCAGCTGCGCTTCATCCTCATCACGTTGACTACCGTAAGGCAGGCGCACGGCAATAAACTGGTAACCGCCACTATATTCATTGTTTAACTCATCTACCGCAAGTTGCGCCAGGCGGCCGCAGGTAGTCGAATCTACGCCGCCGCTGATCCCCAGTACCAGGCAGCTCATGCCTGAGCTGCGCAATTGTTGTTTTATAAATGCCACCCGACGATGAATTTCAGCATCGGTATCAATTACCGGTAACACCCGCATCTGGGCAATAATATCTGCTGCCTGCATGTTGCTTCGCCCTCTGTTAAATTACTCCCGAATATCTTACCGTATTCGGCGGCGACAGGATCAACTAATTGCCGTGAAAAAGCTGATGCTGGCAGCGGCTTGTATTATACTGGCGCTATCTTCTGACAGCTGGCTATGGAAACCCTAATGAAAAAAATTGAAGCCATTATTAAACCTTTTAAATTAGACGATGTGCGTGAAGCGCTGGCCGATATCAGTATCACCGGGATGACAGTAACAGAGGTAAAAGGCTTTGGCCGGCAAAAGGGCCATACTGAGCTTTACCGTGGTGCAGAATATATGGTCGATTTTCTGCCCAAGGTGAAGCTGGAAATTGTAGTGGGTGATGAGCTGGTTGAACGCTGTGTTGAAGCCATTATGAAGACTGCCCAAACTGGCCGTATTGGTGATGGTAAAATTTTTGTGTTTGAAGTAGAACGGGTTATCAGGATCCGTACCGGCGAAGAAGATGAGGAAGCAATCTAAACTAAAGTAAGCCTTTACCAGTCAAAACTGAGTTGGTTTTTCGATGGTGTTTTTTTACGGGCCACAGGCCGCTTGCGGCTGGCGTGGCGAACCATTACCGCTTGCTTTTGTTGTTGCCAATGGTTTTTTTGCCGGTCTTTCAACCACTGTCCTAATTTTGCTCTGGCCTGTTGCTGCGCGTGTGCCAATTCAACAATCGGTGCAGGGTAGTTAACATCAATAATACAGCCGTACCGTTGTTGCAGCGCTTGTGGCAGCAGCCATGGTGTATGCAGCCAGCTGTTTGGCAGCTGCCGCAGTTCCGGTAGCCACTGGCGGATAAACTGGCCGTCTGGATCTTTTTGCTGGCTCTGCTTTAGCGGGTTATACATGCGGTTGGGATTAATACCTGTAGTACCGGCCTGCATCTGAATTTGCGGATAATGAATACCAGGCTCGTAATCAATAAAACATTGCGCTAAATGCAGTGCGACTGGCCGCCAGTGTAACCATAAATGGTAACTGGCAAAGGCCACCAGCATAGCGCGGCCGCGAAAATGCAGCCAACCCGTCGCGAGCAGGCAACGCATGGCGGCATCAATCAGCGGGTAGCCGGTTTGGCCATTTTGCCAAGCTCTGAACAACACCGGGTCAAAATCATGCTCCCGCATACCATCAAAACCACGATGCATATTAAAAAACTCTATCGCCGGCTCGTCTTCTAACTTCTGCATAAAATGACAATGCCAGCGTAAGCGGCTGAAAAATGCTTGCAGACTTTGTTTATGCTGCATATTGGTTTGTTGTTTTAGAGTCAGCAGGCTTTGTTGTTGCAACTGACGTAAACTTAGCTGCCCATAACTGATAAATGGGCTCAAGCGGGAACCACTTCGACTCGCCTTGGCTGGCAGTGAAATATGTTGTCGGTAATAACGACTGCGGTTATCGATAAAACTACTAAATGTGGTGTCGGCCTGTTCAGGCTGTTGCAATATACTGACTGCGGGTAAATCTGTGCGTCGTTGTGGAGCTAAAAGCTGCGGGTTACTATCGGTTGCAGTCAGCCAGGGCAGTTGGTCTGGCATGGGACAAAGGGGGGATTTAAGCCAGTCGTCTGCCAGCTCAAACCAATTATCCCGGTCAGCCAGTTTGCGAAATACTGCGAACTGGCGGTATTGCTGCCAGGGTATTTGCAGGCTTTTAAACAGTCGGCTAACAGCGAGATCGCGCTGATAGCTCCAAAGATTACCGGTTTCTTCGTGGCTGAATACTTTTGTTACCGAGTATTGCTGGCACAACTGGCGTAAAACCGCAGTGGCAGCGCCTTTTACTATTAATAACGGCTGCCCCAGAGCTGTCAGCTGCTGGTTAAGCAGTTGTAGTGCTGGCGCAATATACTGCCAGTGGCGTAGCGATACGTCAGGTTGTTGCCAGTAATCGGGCTCGACAATGTAGACCGGCAGCACGGCACCTTGCCGGGAGGCATGATATAAAGGCTGATGATCCTGCAGGCGTAAATCACGCTTAAACCAAACCAGACTGGTCATTTCAGGTTAGGGCTTGTTGTCAGTTAATTTGGCCAGCCAGCTTTGCCAGTGTTCTGGCAGCTTAACACCGGCGGCAGGCCGATGGATCAGGCTGCCATTGCCACTAAGTTCAGGCAGCATACTGCGGACAAAATCGCCGGTCGGGTCATAATGCAAAGCCTGTTTTATGACATTAAACTGGCGCTCACCGCTGTTGCCACTGCCGGCAATATAGGCCCAGTTACCCCAGTTACTGGCCACATCATAATCCAGTAAACGCTGCTCAAAATAAGCCGCTCCAAGGCGCCAATCCAGTTGCAGATCATGAATAAGGAAACTGGCTACATTCTGTCGGCCGCGATTACTCATCAACCCTGTGGTATTCAGTAAACGCATATTGGCATCAATAAAGGGTACCCCCGTCTTGCCGGCACACCAGCGGGTAAAGGCGTTATTTTGCGCCTCCCCGAGTGTTGGTTGGTTGAAGTCCAGTGGCCCTTTAATGGCATTTTTACTAAACCAGTTTTTACCATACTTACGAAATTGCCAGCGGAAAAACTCGCGCCATAGCAACTCAAACTTTAGCCAGTAGGTGGAATCATTCGCCAGTTGCTGCTGCTCGAACCTAAGGATTTCCTGCCAGCAATATCGCACTGACAAGCTGCCGACGGCCAGTGGTGCAGAGAACTTACTGGCGTAGTAGTCACCCATCAGGCCATTACGGCTTTGTTTATAGTGGCGTATTGCCTGCTGTTGCCAGATAAAATCATCCAGCCGCTGCAAAGCATCCTGCTCACTGTTGTCACAGTGCTGCGGTGGCCGGCCAAAAGCGGCTAACTGGCTGAAGTTTTCAGAAAATGGCGCGGTTTCATCCGGTGTGTACCAATGCTGAGAAGGTTGTGGTCGGAAGTCTGGCACTGCCGGTGCGACCAATAACTGCGGCTCGCGTTGTTTTCGAAAAGCACTGAAGCTGTCGGGTAGACAGCTTAGCTCAGGGCTTAACGCTGCAATACCCAGCAAGCTGTTTACATCAATGGTTTTTACCTTATGGTGCCGGCTGAGTTCGAGGATGGTTTGCTGTTCATTGTGGCCTGTGGGCGTTGCAGCCACAATCTGGCTGGCTTGCAATGAGCTGGCTAAACCGATTATTTCAGTGGCTGGCTCGCCAAACAAGGTTACCAATCCAATATTTAAGCGGGCAAGTGCCTCACGGATGGCGGCAATTAACTGCAGTTGTTGTTGCAGCCGTAACAGGCTGGCCCGTGCCAAACCATATTGCTGAGCAAAAAAAGCAGACTTATCCAGACAAACCACCGCCACTAACCGCTGTGGTTTGTCGATATCATTGCGTTGGGTACCGTACCACAGCAGTGGGTTATCGTGCAGGCGCAGTGTCTGGTCCAGCAGTATCAGGCAGGTCATAGGTGCTCCAGATTAAGCAAATATTCCTGCGCTTTATCACGCAATGCCTGCTGTTGTTCCAGCGGCTTGTTATACCAGTTTTTATAGGCCAGTTGCATTCGGGCATTGTTACCCAGTTTTTCTTCATTTCGTGCCAGAAAATCCCAGTACAGTACATTAAACGGACAGGCGTCCTGGCCGGTGCTGTCTTTTACCTTGTAGTGACAATGCTGGCAGTAATTACTCATCCGGTTGATGTAAGCACCACTGGCGGCATAGGGTTTAGATGCCAGCACGCCATCATCAGCAAATAAGGCCATGCCAAGGGTATTGGGCAACTCAACCCACTCGTAGGCATCAGCGTATACTGCCAGATACCAGTCGGTAACGTCCTCAACTGCAAGGCCGGCCAGCAAAGCAAAATTACCGGTTATCATTAAGCGCTGAATATGGTGCGAGTATGCGTGGGTCATGGTATGGCTGACAGCCTGTTGCATGCAGCGCATTTTGGTGTCTCCGTGCCAATAGTAGCCAGGTAACGGCCTGCTGGCATTGAGATAATTGCGTGTTTTATAGTCTGGCATGAGTAACCAGTAAAGGCCGCGTACGTATTCCCGCCAGCCAATTAACTGGCGGATAAAGCCTTCAGCTGCATTAATCGCTACTTTGTCTTGTTTGTAAGCTGCTTCAACTTTCTGGCACATCCAGCGCACGTCGAGCAAGCCACAATTCAGATAAATTGAACAAATACTGTGAAACAGGAAAGGCTGGTCCAGTACCATCGCATCCTGATAGTCGCCAAAGTGAGCCAGTTGTTCTGCAACAAAATGGTTAAAAGCCTGGCGAGCCTGCTTCCCTGTCACGGCATAGCAAAAGTTGTCTGCTGATCCCGGATGGTCAGCAAATTTATCATTAACCAGTTTTATAACATCGCGGGTAATGTCATCTGGCTGAAACTGCAGTGGTGCAATCGCTTTTAAGTCAGCCGGCGGACTTTTCCGGTTAGCTTTATCAAAGTTCCACTGGCCTTCCACAGGTTGTTGCTTGCTATCGAGCAAAAGCCCGGTGTAGCGGCGCATCTCCCGGTAGAAGTATTCCATACGCAGTTGCTTGCGCCCGTCCGCCCACTGCGCAAACATCGCGCTGCTACACAAAAAACGGTCGTCCTCCAGGATATGTACCGGCAGCTGCAAGGCGGATTGCCATTGGTTTATTTCTTGCTGTAACCGATACTCGCCACATTCTGTCAGCATGACGGCATCAAGTTGGGGAAACTGCTTTAAGGCATACTCTACTGCCGCTGTTATTGAGCTCAGTTGCTGTTGGTAATCGACGTAGCACACCTGATGCTGCTGTTGCTTCAGAACGTCAGCAAAATGACGCATAGCACTGAATAACAATATTATTTTATGTTTGTGATGCTTTACGTAGCTCGCTTCCTGTTTAACTTCAGCCAGCAGAATAACGTCGTCAGTGCTTGCTTCACGCAGGGCAGACAGCGCCGGGCTGAGCTGATCACCTAAAATTACAATAAGCTTGGGCATGAGTCCTGACTCTTAAAAGCGGTAGCAAAACTTACGTAATACTGTTCGGCTCAGATCAATATGTTCCTGGCATCGTCCTGTATTGCGCTGCTTTACTAAGCAGGTATGATATGGCTAATTGAGTCAACAACCGGGTTATTGTCATGTCGAATTCCAAGCTGATTACCGCCAAATCGTACAGCTGTGCGCTGCTGGCAGCCGTTACACTGGTACTGTCGTCACCTTATGCTGTGGCACACAGTAAAACGTCGTCACATCATCATCAGGATCAACACACTGCTGATGAACATGAACATGAACATGAACATGATGAGTTCAGTAGCCCTGGCACCCATGTCCATGGTCTGGCGGGTCTGACACTGGTGCTTGAAGGCAATGAGCTGATGTTAGCGTTGCAATCTGCTGCTTATAACATTGTCGGTTTTGAACATTCGCCGAAAAATGCTGAACAACGCCAGGAAATAAATGCAGCGCTGGAAGTGTTGCGTCAGGGAACCTGGTTCAGCATTAACTCACAGGCGGGTTGTGACGTAACAGAGGGCGATGCCAATACCGACTTAGTCGCTGATGTCAGCAGTGCCCATGGTGATTTTTACGCCAATATCAGTTTGCTGTGTCAGCAACCGGCCCGCTTTGATACGTTAACGGTTAATTTGTTTAATCTGGTACCCAGCCTGGAAAAAATTTCAGTGCAGTGGGTTATTAATGGCCGGCAGGGGGCAGCAGAGCTTAGCCTGACCAACAACAGCATCAGTTTTTAACGTCAACGCTTTAAGCTGTGCACAAAAAAGCCCCCGCTACTGGTGCTGTAACGGGGGCTTTTTATTATTGTGGGTTGCCTGCTTAAAATCAGTAGGTGTACTCTTCCACGCTATCTGCTTTCAAACTATATGCCGCATTGGCTAAATCATGGCTCATTGGCTGGGTAGTAATGGTGCCGCTAATCCAGAATGGCGAATAAATCATGTCTGCTTTCAAATTTTTGGCGCCACTAACAAAAATAATCTGATTTGGTGGCGGTGGTGGCACATGAATACAGGCACCAAAATAGGGCACCAGAAAAAAACTGGTCACATTTTGCTGATCATCAAATTCCAGCGGCACAATAAAACCCGGAATACGTACTTTAGTATTGTTAAATTCTTCTTTTACCCGAGCCGACTGTAAAATTTGTTCCCACTGGCCGGCGGCAGGGTCGTCACCGTTGTAATTGTCATCAAATGGCGACGGCTGGCTGTAATCGTGCTGAACCTCAGGCATGGCCTGTAATAAAGCCAAATCTTCTGCTGGCATTAGGTCGGTCCATTCAATTGTTTTAACCTCGCTGGCATGCAACTGCAGGCTTAAACATGCGACCAACACCATAGATAACGTCACAGATAACTTGTTTAGCATTGGAGCTTACCCTCTTAATTTTGCATAATAGGCGCTAATTAACGTGACAATCATAACATGACCGGGAATAAACCTGTGACCGACAAGCCGAAAATTCCTGCTATTGAGCTCAAAAACGTCCAGTTTTTTTACCAGCCAGCTAGCTGGCAACTTAATTTACCCGGGTTAACGCTGCAACCTGGTCAGCACCTATTTATTAGAGGTGCGTCGGGTAGCGGCAAAACCACCTTGCTTAATTTGTTAGCTGGTATTCTTGCACCTAAGCAGGGTGAAATAATGCTTGGTGGTAATGCCTTTAGTCGTTTGTCTGCTGCCAGAAGAGACACGCTGCGGGCACAGAATATTGGTGTGGTATTTCAGCAGCTCAATCTTATTTCCTATTTGTCGGTACTGGATAACGTACTGCTCAGTGCGCATTTTGCCGGGAATAAGCTGTCTGAGAGCAAGCAGCGGGCAGAAACGCTGTTAAATAGTTTGGGTTTACCAACACAGCTGCATCAACAGCAGGCGTCAGCACTCAGTGTGGGTCAGCAGCAACGCGTGGCTATTGCCAGGGCGCTACTGACCCGTCCGGCATTGCTGATTGCCGATGAGCCAACTTCAGCACTGGATGCCGACAACCGTGACAGCTTTATGCAGGTGTTGCTGCAACAAGCCGACGCCTGTGAAACCACCGTTATTTTTGTTAGTCACGACGCCGGTTTACGCCAGTATTTCAATCTGCAGCTGGATATGCAGCATTTGTCAGAAGGAGTTCAGCCGTGTTAATGAAACTTGCCCGGCAAAGTTTGTGGAACCGTCGCGGTACGGCGTTAATGACTTTGTTCTCACTGACCATAAGCCTGGTGCTGCTATTTGGTATTGACCATATCCGCAAAGAGGCGCGCCAGAGCTTTACCAGCACCGTGTCGGGTACTGATCTGATTGTGGGTGCCCGTTCCGGCCAGCTGAATTTATTATTGTACTCTGTGTTCAGAATTGGCAATGCAACCGCCAATGTCAGCTGGGAAACTTACCAGCGGATCAGGAAACACCCGCAGATAAGCTGGACCATTCCGCTGTCGCTGGGCGACTCTCACCGTGGCTACCGGGTACTGGGGACCAATACCGACTACTTTGTTCATTACCGTTATGCCAACCAGCAAGCTCTGCAATTTGTGCAGGGCCAGCCCTTTAGTGGGGTGTACGATACGGTGCTGGGGGCGGAAGTGGCCAGTAAGCTTGGTTACAAACTGGGTGATGAAATTACCCTGGCGCATGGTATAGGCGCGGTCAGTTTCAGTGAGCATAAAGACAAGCCTTTTACGGTTACCGGTATTCTGGCGGCGACCGGTACGCCTCTCGATCAAACGGTACATGTCAGCCTGCAGGGCATAGAAGCCATTCATATTGACTGGCAGCAGGGTGCGCCGATGCCTGGTCGTCAGCTAAGTGCGGAACAGGCACTGGCTCAGGATCTGACGCCAAAATCGGTTACTGCCTTTATGGTCGGCTTACAATCCAGAATGGCAACCTTTGTGGTTCAGCGTCAGATCAATGAATTTCGCGGCGAAGCCTTATCTGCCATTTTACCTGGCGTGGCATTGGCTGAACTGTGGCAAATGCTTAGCATGGTTGAAAACCTGCTGTTGCTGATAACCTTGCTGGTGCTGGTTGCCAGCCTGGTTGGTATGATGACAACCTTGCTGGCCGCCATGAAAGAGCGGCAACGGGAAATGGCCATTTTACGGGCGGTGGGCGCGCACCCCTGGTATTTGTTTGTGCTTATTCAGCTTGAAGTGCTGTTATTAACCATATTGGCGTTAGTGCTCTCTGCGGCGGTGCTAGTTGGCACGCTTTGGGCGCTGCAAGATGTGCTAGCCAGCAGCTATGGGTTGTTTATTTCGGTTAACCCGTTTAGCTGGCAAAGCCTGTACTGGGCCGGTGCTGTACTATTGGCCAGTGCTGTACTGGCATGTATTCCGGCTGTATCAGCCTATCGGCGTGCTTTAAGTGATGGTCTGACTATTCGCTTATAAACGCTAAACTGCTTCTGGATTACGGCCTAGTCGGCCGCAACCAGTTGTTGTTGCATCCAGCGCACTGTGCTGCCCATGTCATAATTTCGTGGCACGGGCACGGCCGCCTCAACGGCACTGGGGGCTACCTGAAAAGTAAAGGCATAGTTTTCGCGCAGGCCCATGCGTAAGTCTGTCAGAATAAGTTTGTTGTCCCGTTGCTCCAAGCCATAAAAACCATGACTGAATGCCGCTATTCTTGAAACATCGGGATGGGTTGCGTAGCGTTGCTTCAACATGTTTTCCTGCGGATAAAACTGATAGCGGATATCGCTTTGCTGGTTTAGCAGGCTGTAAAACCCTTCGTAATAGCCCCGGTCTGTCATAACCAATACCCGCCATAGCACCGTGTTAAATGGGGTAGGTGTCACCAGTATGTTTTGCACCTCTGGTGCGGGTAGTGCGGCTTGCACCCGTTGCAGCACCCAGTGCTGTGCGCTGACACTCCAAAGTAAATAGGCTGTAGACAGCACCAGCCCGGTACCGGTAGCTTTAGTCGCCAGGGCCGGTTTAACCAGCGCAACAATTAACCCCAGCAACAACGGCAGGGTGTATAAGGGGTCAATGATAAAAATACTGCCTACGCCAAAGGGCGTGTCGCTAAAAGGCAGGGCCAGTCGGGTGCCGTATATCGTCATCACATCCAGTAGTGGGTGAGTAATAAGTACCAGACTGATTGCCAGCAGCCAGCGCGGGTAAAGCGCTTGCTGCTTATGCAAAGCACAAATTAGCCAGGTAAGCAGTGGGCTGAACAACGTCAGGTAAAACAGCGAATGGCTATTGGCCCGGTGACTAACCATATTGGCAATGGCATCACCTGCGCCGAACAAAACATCCAGATCAGGCAGAGTGCCCGCTACCGCGCCCCATAATACGGCTTGCTTTACGGGTACTTTCTGACCCATAACCAGGGTGGCAACGCCAGCGCCTAAACATATCTGACTTAACGAATCCATAAGCGCCGTCTGTAGCTCAATAATAATTCAGATACGCAATCTATCAGGCTATGGCCCATTTTAATTCAGTTTTTGTTATTAATTGCCGGCTTGATTCGACTTGTTCCGGTTCAGTTAATAACTGGCTGCTAAGACGCCGCATCAGGTCCAGATATTCTGGTTGCAGATTAGCCACTACTTGCCGGGCATCAAGATAATAGGGTGCGCGTTTACCGTTAAAGTCGATTGCTTCGCCAATCTGATTAAAATTGATACCAATCCGTTGCAGTATTCTGGCCAGGCTGGGCTCAATGGTAACGAAGCCATGATAATAGCCTTTCTCCAGACACATCGCGGTCGCCATAAGATACAAACCGATAGCAATGTAGCGGTTAAACGGGCGTGACGAACTACTTAACGCCGGCAAGTCTTTGGCTGCAGTGTCTTTAATTCTGCGCCGGAATTTTGCGGCAACGGCCAGTCGGGAAATTTCGCAAACTTGCTGGCGGGGGAAACAGGCTGGCGTTAAATGTGGAGCGGTAAACCGACCCGCAAAATATTTCTCAATCGGTAGCGGGCCCGGTTCCTGTTCGCAATGAATTAACCGAACAGTACCTGCAACTTCACCCGAATTAGCGTCGGCCAGGCTGCAATGCAGAGCGCGGCGGTCAAATTCGTCCTGTTCAAGGCCAGAGGGCCGTGGCGGTTCAAATTTCAGCTCTTCGCAGTACACTTTATGACGTAAGCGAAATACGTTATTCTTTTCGCTATGGCTGATAGCCTGAGAAGCTTGGAAAAAAGCACTAAAGTCGGATAAATTTAGTTCGGTTGCTGATTTCTCTACTGATATTGTTGGCACAAAAGCATTTTGCTCCGGCGGACGCAATGTCGGATTAAACAGTGTCATCGTTATACCCTAAAGATGATAGTACTACCCAAGCTATCGATAAAATACGGTTTATGTTTGTGGTGCTTAGCCTGCTAAGACCTAACCGTCCATGATAAAGTAGGGCACTTCACTGTGCTCATGTACAATTACTATGCAGATATCAAAACAAGGCGTCAAACCAGAAATGGTGTTAATCGTTTCGATAAAAGAAAAAATTTTATTAATTACTTGATTTTATAGTTGTTAAAAAAATAAACTTTTTTATCAGTTTAGTGTAATTAAATTAAGCGTAAGTTCATAAAATAGCAATTTAGGGTAAAAATGGCAGGAAAAGCGTGACAATTACAATATCTGGCAATGTTAGCATCGATGACAGCGAGCTGGAGTGGCAGTTTATCCGGGCCTCAGGTGCAGGTGGCCAGCATGTTAATAAAGTAGCCACAGCAGTGCAAATTATTTTTGATATCAATGCCTCGTCATTGCCGGACTTCTATAAATATCGGTTACTTAACCGCAGTGACCATCGCATTACCAAAAGTGGCAAAGTCATTATTAAGTGTCAGCAAAGTCGTAGTCAGGAAATGAACCGTGAACTGGCGTTGGCACAGTTTGTGGAGCTGGTGCAGTCGGTCGGCAAAGTGCAAAAAAAGCGGGTTGCTACTAAACCCACTTATGGCAGCCAGCAGCGGCGGTTAGAGGGCAAAAAGCAGCGCAGTAAAACCAAGGCCTTACGCCAGGGCAAGCCTGATCATTAATTTATTATGTCAGCAGCAAAGCAAAGGCCACCTCGCGGTGGCCTTTGTGTTTAATTCAAAAAAACAGGTTATTGCCTGTGATGCACCCGCGGCACCTCAGTGAAGGGTTTAATACCAAATTCAGGGTAAACCCTGGATGGAAAATAAATTTGTCCGTCTTTGGCGACCATCGCTACCGTTTTAATAGCACGTAAGTCGTCCAGCGGATTGCCCGGCACTAAGAAAAAGTCAGCCAGTTTGCCTGCTTCAATACTGCCTAACTGCTCACCCTGAGCTAAGTAGTTAGCCATATCATAAGAGGCCCGACGCAGTACCTCGGCATTTGACATGCCAATCTTTGAAAATAACTCTAACTCACGGTGTAGCTCAAAAGCGCCGCCCAAATCAGTACCTGGCACAATAAAAATGCCCCTTTTATGCATCAGGCTTAACGTCGCAATAATTTTATTAAAAGCCGCTTTATAGGCCTTATCTTCTGCTTCATCGGCCACATTCAGTAACGCTTGTTTGGCTGAACGCTGTATACCAATAGGCATATTGTCAATGTAATCTACCATGCCAATCCGGGTTTCACCGTTGCGGCCGGTAAGCCCGAATTCATGAATTACCATGGTGGGGTCTATGGCAATATTTTTATCAACCATAATATCCAGTGACGTTTTAACTGCTTCGCTATCAAGATCTAAATCAGCAAATCGTTTCATGCCGGTAATGCGAAACAGGGTACGGGTGTCTTCTTCTCTATCCAGCACCCAGCTCAGCATAAGCTGATTAATATGGGTCACTTCGTCATAGCCGCTGCGCATCATCTCATCAACTTTAGAAAATGCTGGAATATGGCCGGCCACCCGCATGCCGTGCTTTTTGGCTTCAGCCACCATGGCGGGCACCCACTCACCTTTAACAGAGCTGTAAATTTTAATCTGATGATAGCCACCGCGCTCAGCATACATTCTGACCAACTCTACCGCTTCCTGCTCGCTTGCCGCCAGCTCGCCTGTGGCGTTTGAAAACGGGCTTTTTCCTTCGATAAAGGCACTTTTGCTAATCCGGGGGCCAATCAACACATTGCGCGCTATTTTATCTTCCAGGGCCTCAAGAACCTCCATTTCATTGCCCATATCGCGTACCGAGGTAATGCCAGCCATCACATTTAGCAGGGCGTCATCGTCACTCATGTGGCCATGCATTTCATACAGCCCCGGAATAAGGCTGCCACCATTGCCCTCAATCACCACTTCATCGGCTGAAGGTGTTTGCACTACGGCCTCAATTGCGGCAATTTTATTCTGGTTTAACAGCACCGATTTCGGCTCGGAAAGCGACAACGTCTGAGGTTGAAAAATCCGGACATTATTAATTCGTACCGGTTTATCGTATGAATTGGTAGCGCGTTTTGCGATCGCTTCAAAGCGGGAGGCGTTTAACGTTGCTGCCAGTTGCCGTAATGTTTGATCTTCACTTGTCAGGTCTTGCCGAAGCAACGTAAAGCGGGGTGACAGATAAGCCAGCATTTGCTCCTCGCTATCAAGCGCAATATAGCTGGGGTCTAAACTGATACCTGAAATAGCAAAAATGCCAGCCTCGACGGGTGTATCTGCATTGGTACTTTTCAGGGTAATGGTATCAATTTTGTCTATCCGAAGT
>TARA_R110002126_G_scaffold83829_1_pt1 | contig 15634 bp, 14 predicted proteins | sample TARA_R110002126 | Tara Oceans TARA_R110002126 (sample SAMEA4397536) | marine metagenome | biome: Polar Biome; feature: [DCM] deep chlorophyll maximum layer (ENVO:01000326); material: water (ENVO:00002006), including particulate matter (ENVO:01000060) such as... | depth 30 m
CTCCTGCCATGAGTTGAAGTCACCGTTGATTATGGGGTTTTTGTCTACAAGGTTATCAACGCCAATAGACTGTAATAGTGTCAATCCTGATTCTGCTACAGGGTCAGTTGTTCCATCACCAACAATCATCTCTCCGTCTGCGAGAACTGCCATTGCTGTGACTGCGCCTGTACCTGAGCCTAATAGAACACCGCCATCGGTAAGCGTGGCTGCTCCGCTACCGCCTTGCGCTACAGTGAGTGGCGTGGTGAGTCCTGTGAGGGACGTAAGAGTAGAGTTAGCACCATCATCAACCTTGCTTGCACTGGCTGTGGCTAGAGCGTCAAACTCTGCGTCTATCTCAGCACCGGAAACGACCTTATTGGGATCGCCTGTGGTGAGGGAGTCTTTAGCTGTAAAGTTCGTGGTTTTTGTGTAATCAGTCATTTAATTTTCCTGAGTAAAAGCGTCTTTAAGCGATTCCTCGCCCTCTCTGTTTGCCATAATTAATGTTGATATTGTTGCTGCGTTCGGTCTTCCTGGTAGGGCAAATTCTGGACTAACAGCAGACTCGGCACTCGATAACTGTTGTTTGCTCTCAATGACTTTGCCGACCCGTCTTCCCGCTCTGCCACCCACAGCACCCATGCCTATGCCGCCCTTTTGTAGCCCAATAGCCTGTCCTGCCATACCCATCATCCTTGATAATGTATCGGCTGTTCTTAACGGGTTCTTTATATTGTCAGGGGAGACTGTTTTCAGTGCATCATTTTTAAAGTTCCTGATAATCGCAATATCTTCCTTTGAAAAAATCTTCTTCATTGTTGTGGGGGTTTTTTCCATCATATCTGTAAATGTGGAAGCAAACTTTTTGGGACTAAACCCTTTTGCTTGCATTGAAGATGCCAACATCTTTCGAAAGGTTAATTCTTTTAATATAGACGCTGCCTGTGGGTCGTTCTTCGTAGCAGAAAGAATGGAATCAATAACCTTGTCGGACGTTTTAACATCCAATAGTCGTGCGCTGCCAAGCACATAATCTACAACAGCCTCGTCTGATGGGCTGCGCTGCAATATTGTTTCAACTACTTTACCGCCTGGGTCAGCAATAACTTTTCCGCTTCTCGTTCTACGTGTATTTTCTTGGAATCTTTTGCCAAAATCAGCCCGTAAGCCCCTTGCTTTTAACAGTAAGTCCAATGCCTCGCTGTCACCACTAAAAAGGGTGTTATCAATCGCCTGATCTATACTCTCATCGAACCTGCGCTTAATCAGTATCGCGGCACGAATGTCAGCAGGGTTCTTGCCTGACTTTATTAAAGAACCTAATTCCCTTCGCATTAAGTCTAGGGATTTTAAGTCGGATTCAGTTGTGCCTTGCAGTCGACCTAATCGCCTCTCTATGGCTTGACGCTTAATGAAATTAAAACCATCGTCACCTTTAAGTGAAAAAAGCTGTTTGTTTAGTAAGGATATTTCAGACTTAACGGCTTCACTTCTTGGTTTTCCCGCAAGCCTCTCTATTTTCTTTAGCGCAGCTAATGCTGCGGGAGTGAGTTCCCTGCTTAGGGCGTTACCGCTGTCACGGATTTCAGCGGGGATTGCCGCCAGAACGTCTAAACCATCTCTGTTTAAGTTAATGTTCTTAGTTGCCGCAGATTCAAAGGCGTTATCCACAGCCAGTAATAGTTCGTCTGCTTGCTTGTTAACACTAGATTTCAGTAATGCGCCGCCAGACGATTTGTCCTGTATAGTGCTTCTGGTTTGCCCTAACTCACTCTGAATGTCCTCAGTTATTTCCATCAAGCGAGATTGCTGTTTATCATCAAAAGACCTTATGACTTGTCCAGCTTGGTTCCCTTGATTCCTTAATCTTTCCTCAAGATCCAGTTGATCAAAGTTCTGTGTTGCCTGACCTTTCGATAATGGAACGCCTGACTCTGTGACAACTTTTCCTGATGGGATTTGACCGCCAGTTCTGGATAGCTGTATGGCACTCTCAACATACTCTATAGGCAGTTCATCAGGATTAAAACCAGCTTTCTCTAATGCTATTCTTCCTTGCCGCGTTAATTGACCATCCTTAATAAGTTCCGCAGGGGAAAACGGTAGCTTTGTTCGGATAAAATTAAATAATTTGTTTACGAAAGGGGCGGCCAACTCTGCGCTGCCTCCCGCTACGACATTGATACCTGCTCTCACCGGATCAATGCCTTGCTCTGACCCTAGCTGACCCGCCGCAACGTCCTCTGCAACAGAGGTTGTTCCTGACGCAGCTCCACCTTTCAGTACACTCCAAAGCAGACTTCCTCCTGCTGCCAATCGCGCTGCAGGAACAAATTTAGCTACCTCACTCACAAGGTCAATAGCATCTTGTCCAGACAATCCAGGTGCATTTAAGAAAGCAGACTGACCGTCAGGCAGGGTTACTACATCGTTACCATTAGCGTCTTGAGAAAAACTAACATCAGGAATATTTTTCTTTAGTATGTCTTTCCGCGCTTCGACATCAGGCGTTGATATGAAGCCAAGAGCCGTTTTGAAACCAAGCCCCTCGGACTGAACGCTAGTCAACTCCGGCAAGTCGCCCCTACCCCTATCTGACCCTGTAATAAACGACATTACGCCTGGTTCTTTTGCGGTGTTATCTAAAGAAGCGAGCAGATTTTGCGCCCGCTCCTCTCTTTTCTTAGCATTGTCCTGTCTTTGTTGGCCTATCAAAGAAAGCATTTCTTCCTCACTAACGCTCATTGGATAAACCCCTTATTTCTTCCTCTAATTCATCCAGCCTGCTATCCGAAAGACCGCCTCCTTCTATACTTGAATTAAGCTCGGCTACAATTGCAGCTTTCTTGTCTTCTTCTGTTAGGGAGGGATCAACATTTTTTAGTTCTCTCTCAATTTGCTTTTTCTCATCCCCTGTGAAGAACTTGTAATCATTAACAAATCTCATAAGCTGCGTGTTAATATTAAAGGGTATACCCTTTCCTGCACTTATTGATTTTTCAACAATTCGCTCTGCCTCAACAGCTAGATCTATTTTCAACTGGTTCTGCCGCTGCATTAACTTGACAATTAACCTGTTGCCTTGAGGTGTTCTATTTAATCCGATGACACTAGCCTTCAAGAAGTTTAGATCCTTGTTAGATGTGTTGCCTGTTAAACCAAGACCGGACTCAGGGTTTCTCATGCGTAGAGCCAGTTGATTAGATATTGTTCTGATGACCTCCTGCTCGCCAACTGAGTCATTAAACTCTAGCCCAAAAAGTGACTGTGCCGCGTTTTTCAGATCAAGAATAAGTTCCTGCCCAAACCCAGTTTTAGCACCCTGAGCCATACTCAATAACACGCTGTCTAGCTGCTGATTCTGTGTTTGCGCCTCAAGCCCCTTAGACGCGATTGAGTCAACTCTACCCGCCGAAAGTTTCTCTAATGCTTCACTTCCTTTTGTCCCTGTGTTAACACTAATGTTTGTTTCTGCTCTGCCAAGATTGTTGATCTCAGTTACAGTGTCTATCTCCGGATTGAATATGCCATTATCCCCACGAAAACCCTTAAACTCAGTGTCTTGCGTAAGACCCATTCGTATACCTTGAGGGGAATCCTTAGTAACCATGACAGCTACTTTTTGCTTACCTTCAGTTGAATTTCTAACGTCATCTTCAGTAAGGAAATTGTTTGCAATATCCTGTTGAACCTTCCCTTGTGGGCTTACCGCAGTAACTTTCTCTGGTAAAGGAATCATCTTATACGCCGCTTCCGCTTGGTCAAGCATCCCCTCTTGAGCAAAGCTATCAGACACAAACTTATAGTAATCAGGTGTTCCGACTTCTAGCCCTGCTTCCATTGTCTTCTGTCTGACCTTCTTCACCTTGTCTTGTGGAGACTCATAGCCACCTAGCGTTTCTAGCATACCGCCAATAGACTCTCCGGCTAAGTTACTTAGTCTGCCTGTATTTCTTCGTAAGCCTAAGTTATTGAGCTTACTGAATTTATTAAGGCGTTCTGCGCTCTTATCTACTGTAGGAAATAGTGAAGCCATTATTTTAACCCCTCATATGGTGAGTCTTTAAAGGTGTTTTCCATGCTCGCATCCCATCCTTGTCCTGTAGTGTAAGATGGATTTGCTAATGACTGCGTAAAAGGACTCTGATATAATTCGCTACTTGAGGGTTGTTGTTGCTGCCCACCTGTCCTGCTTACACCTATAGCGTCATTCTCGAATAGCGAATTAACAGCGTTACCCGCACTTTCGGCAACATTAGTCCAAAAGTCCTCGTCCTTGTTAACGCCCAATAGGTTATTATCATAAATAGCCTGATTTCCTGCTGCGTTTGCGGTTGCAGCCCTTATACCGATATTAGCCCCAAGCGTGGCATTATTATTAACGCTGTTCTCTAGGTCAGCCCTGCTCTTAACTTGGCTGTCGTAAAGATTGAACAGTCGCCCTTGCTCTAACCTGCCGTTCTTCATAGCGGCTAACTGCGCTCTCAAGTCATTCTGTCCTTGTGCGTCTGCTAGTGCGCCTGATTTTAATGCGCCGCCCGTTGTGCCTAACATACCTCTACTAAACAGCGTGTCGTCTAGCCGCTGCGTGTCTCGCGTGTTCTGAGGTTCGGCAAGCCTACGCGAAAGACCAAGCTCTTTATTAGCAAAGTCTTCGGGACTCATGCCCTGTAAATCACCAAAAGTTTGCCCTGATAACTGACCGTATCTGTCTGATTCTTTCTGAAATTCAGGACTCAAGAAGGAATTAACTGTGTTGTTCTCAGTGTCAAATATTGCACTGCCAACGCCATTAGTTACATCATAAGGCTTGAACTGATTAGCTTCTTGAAACTGCTGAGCCGCATCTTCTGAGTCAGCCCTGATGCCCTTATCAGCCACGAAGCTAATTAGGGATTGTACGCCGCCTGACAATAATTGTGGCAGACTTGCTCCCGCTGTAGCAATCACCTTATCCAATATCGTTCCAGCACCACCCGCAACCTTAGAGAGTAAGCTTGGGGCTTTCGTGGCTATTTCTTTGACTAAAGCTGCTGCTGCTGTTTGCGTCATGCCCTGACTTACCATTGAGGCTGCAATATTGGCAAACCCTGAACCTGCTGCACCCGCTGCTGTTGCGGCTGTGACACCTGAAGCAAGCGTAGGTAAAACCGATCCCGCTGCTGAGCCTACTACTGTTTGCCCCATCAATGTCGGAAGCACAGTATTGCCTGTAGCCATTCCACCAATACCGGAAGTAGCCACACCCGCAGCCGGAGTAGTTGCTAACTGACTAAGACCATAGCCTGTAGCCGCCATTGCAGCGGCGTTAAGCACGAATCTAGCCATTGCTGATGTGTTGTCGAAACTACCCGCGCCCTGTTTAGGCGTGAAGTTTGATTCTGCGTATTGGGGGATAGACGTTATGGAAAAGTCCCTGCCTAATGACTGACCTCTTTCAGCTACTGCGTCAACAATATACTTATCAAGGCTTGAACCGAGATCCTGCATACTTTCAAGACCTGTGTATGTAGACCCCGATTTGAAAGAACCTCCTTTACCAACAAACAAACCTGTGCCAAGCTTAGAGTTCTTTCTGCCGCTTGCCATACCAACATCGAAGCTTGTTGTTAAACCTGACTTCCCGTATAAGCCATTTTCTTTAAGTAATTGGTTAGCTCGGTCTACAGCAACTTGACCTAGCATTGCAGCGTCTTTACGACCTGCCGCATCGCCCTTCTTGTAGTCCAGAGAGTGGTTGCCACCTTCTTTAATGGAAGCAACGCCATGTTGAATTACAATCTGTGAACGGATGTAAGGATAGTCAATATCTTTTAAGCCAACTAATCCAGGCAGGAAGTTTCCAACCTTTTGCATTAAACCAGGATTATAACCCCCTGTCAGCAAACTCTGATTTGACAGTCCGTTGCCCTGTGCAGGGGCTTGTGAGGCAGTCCCGTTTCCACCTGCGGCTATAAGCCCGCGCTGTTCAGGAGTTAAGTTCGCTAAGTTTGACAATGGATTAGTGCCGCTAGAAACAAAGTTAGGATCTACCCCGCCCATCTGTCCTGTGGGATTAGCGCGGTTGATTAAAGGCTGTCCTTGAGATGGTCTCGATGGGATAGAGCTTCCCTCTGGAGCAGATTGAAACACAGGTCTATTTAAACCACCCACGCTATTTGCGTAACGATCCTGTACTTCCTTTAATCTCTTTGCTGTTAATTCTATTGGCATTAGTTTATGCTCCGTCCTAGTTTCATGAGAAGATCAATCTTCTGAAATGCTATTGGATTACCATTAATCGTAACCGAGTAACCGAATTGTAAATGCTGTCCTGACTTGCCTAAACCAGCCGCAACTGTGGCAATAGCTTGTGCGCCGCCTGAATACTCACCTATCCCGTATTCACCTATTCCGTACTCCGTTGCTGCTGTGCTGCCAACAGGTGTTGAGACAGAGAACGTAGTGGGAGAGTTAAAGTCAAAAGCATATAAGAATGTAATGGAGTATGCAAACCCGCCATATATCGTTGCTCTTAACTTCTTAGGTATCTTGAGTCTTGTGGAAACAGCAGGATCTTTAGATGAGAAGTCAACCCAAGGGCTTTTATATGCCATTATATACGATGCTGCTATATCGTTATATCCTGAATAGCTACCAATCATGCCAACACCGCCAAAGTACAGCGTACCGTCACTGGCATACGTCATAGACTTAATAGGTATGCCGTTCCAGCGTGTAACTCTTGCGAAACTCTCTTGGCTAGGTTTCTTTAAGTCAAGACACCATGTAAACATGCCCGTTCTTAATAGGTAAAAGCCCTCATCCGGTGAATACACAGACTGAACGGTTGCTATGCTTGATGCCGCTAATGAGACTAATTCATCTTTGACTTTCTTACTAATGTCTTGTAAGGGTAATGTTTCCTGTAATACTGTTCGTGAGAAGCTCCTCACGCCATCCTGAGAGAGAAACAGTAGGTCAGTACCAACGTCCTGTACTGAGTCCCTTGCTGTGCATCCTATGCCGCCTATTATGTCTTCTATGGCTAGGTTAGTAGGGGCATTAGGACTTGCGTATATTACAATAGACCCTTTCCCAAATATAATCAGTCTGTCGTTAAAAGCTGCTAGTGCCTCAATCGTATCTGATCCACCTACCCATACGGCAAGCATATCAATATCACCGCCACCATTACCTGAATCGAACTTTGTCTCATCCAGTAGCGCGGAGTACTTAATTCCTGTCTTGTTTTCTGTGACCGCCCATACTCTACCATAAGCACTTAACGCCTCATTACCCTGTGGGATGATAACCGTCTTCCATACGGCTGTATTGTCAGTTGTTGAGCCTAAATCAGTGGTAGTCCATGTAGGCTCTGATCCTGCTGTTGTTCCCGCTGTGGTACAAACGAAGTACATAGTGGGGTTTGCAGAAGATGTGGCTTTAACGCAATCATGTACCGCATAAGCTGTTGATGCTTGCCAATCTGTGTGTCCTGCTTGAATGGTCGTGAAGTTGCTAGATCCTGTCTTCGTGATAGGCTCTTCACCCGCTTGCCATGCTAGACACTTATTCTTAAAGTCAAGAAACTTCCAATCGTTATTGGATGGCGTTAATGATCCCTGTTTCTCTGTGAGGGTAGTTGTCCCCTCATATAGCTTGGCGTTTGCGCTGGATATAATGCGCTTTGACGTTGCGGATTCCTTATACTCAAATACTTGTTCTATATCACCCGTTACCGCTGATGAGGTAATCTTGTTAAACCCCTTTCTTGCTGATATGCGACCAGTATCATCGAATACACAGTTATCAGCCACTAAACCCCACTGGAAGTCAATACCAATAGCAGAGTCTTGAGTGTTTAGCCCAAGGAAACCTGGAGCTTGCAACGTGACCGGAATTAACGCTGTCATATTACAGTCCAGTTGATCTCTTCGTTACGCGCTTTGTCATAGGATATAGCATCATTAAGCGCAAGTTTGTATTGGGCATTAACCTCATTATAGAGATTGCCACCGTCTTCACCGCGCTCATGAATACATTTAGCCCATGTCCCTAGCTTTAACGCATTATCGTCAATTGTTATCTCAACAGCTTCATCTGTTCCAGCAACTAAATTAGCTTGCGGTATAATCATGTTGAACCTTAACGAATCGGCTGTATTAGGCTTAGGGGATAATTCTATTGTTCTAACGCCTGAGTTAAGACCTGATAACGCAAAGTAAATAGCCTCACCTGAATTAATGGTTGTCACAAGTTGTTCGTTATGAATGTAGTCCATTGACACACGCTGCATCCTATATTGCTGCGTAGTGTTCCAGACCATATCCCGATCAGAACTGTCTGTTCGTATGCGTGAACGTCTGTTTGAACCTGTTAGATTATATCCGGTAGTGCCTGACACCGTTGTAACAGTAACAAGAGAGCGTAAGTCCAGCCAATCAAAGCTATCCTCAATCTCTCTCTTTGTGTCGTTTACAAACGTACCTATAAGCTTGGATAAATCAGAGGTATTAACTGCCGCTGTCTCTGTCTCTCGTAACCTTATCTGAACGTCATTTACCACTTCTAGGAATGTTGACATTGTTCACCTTTATATTGTAAGCTTTCTCTACTAATGCGAGTAGATCTGCTTTTAACTCAGTTGGGCGATATTGAACTTCTTTATCATCTAACATTTTCATTAGTCCGGCTCTGGTAATTTCTTCATTAACAGACTGCCCTTTTAAACTATCATCTTCTTCCGCTGGCTTAACTCCTACCTCTATTGCTGCGTCTACTGCTTCATAATTGCCCTGTGGAATCAAGACGTTAATTGCGTGTTCTAAAGATACGTCAATTTCTTTTTGTGTTGTAATATGTACTAATTTCATGCTTTCGATTCTCCGGTTGGGTCGAATTAAAGTGCTACTGGTGTATTAAACATGGTTTTAATCTTATCTTTACTGAACCTGTGAAGGTTGCAGAGCCAGTTAGTGCTGTGGTTGATGAGTTCTTATCAGACTTTAATGGTGCAAACATATTATGGTCTAAATATTGTCCTGACTATAAAAGATAACACACTTTGATGCTGTTCCTGCCAACGTCACAATCAAGCCTTTATCTAAAGCAACGGGCTTAGGGAATATGTTTATTTGGCTGTCAGTCGTTCCAGTAACTATATGCTTAACCACTTCTGTTGCGCCGTTACCTATAGTGAGTGTAACGTCATTAGTTTTGTCTGTTTCAACCTGAAAACCCCACCAAGAGGTAGGTACGGTTGTTACTGTGTCGGGCGAAGCTGCGACTTCCATCGTATGGTGTGAGAGTGCGTCTGGATTCGACATTGATTATTCCTCTAAGTGTGTGTGTTGGCAACCATCTATTCTCATTTCATCCGCGCCAAACTCTATTACGGCGGGAATGTCCTTAAACTTTAACTCTACATCTACCTTGTCGGATAAAAGGGAGGAATTAACCTCCCTATACCGTATTACATAACTTACCAACTAGGCGTTGCAACAATAAACTTAATAACGCCGCCGTTAAGAGAGTCAGCCGCAAACTCAGCTTTGTCAGCGTGTAAGTATATTGTGCATACATTAGCCGCCGTTACTACTACGTCAAATGTTGCGCCATCGCCACCACCATCTAAAAGGTCAACACTGATAGATTTACCTACCACCATATCGCCCAAGACTACTCCTGATACTGCCATTGTTACCGCAAGAGTGTCGCCAATAGCGATAGCATCTTGATCAGATATTGTTGCTTTCACAAGCCACATATCATCTCCAAACGCACCGCCAAACTGCTTTCGACCTCTGGCAACGGAATTTACTGCAACCGTATTAGCCATTATATTTACTCCTTGAGATTAATTAAAAGGGGCTGAATTAACAGCCCCGATATGTTTAGCTAGGTACAACGAAAGCTATGCCAGCGTCATTGCGAAGCTCACCAACACCGTAAAGCGTGTCAGCCGTATACAGATCAGCAAGCCATTCCTGCTTGTACTGAGACTGGGTACGGATAGCCATCTGCTCAACATGAGCAAGTGCAGACTTGTGGAACATGCCGCCAATACGATAAGCAGTACTGGTATCATCAGCAGTAATAGCCTGAGCGTTAGTAGAGACATAAACTTCCATGCCGTACATATCGCCAACTTTACCAGTGCGGATAGAGTTACCACCACCAAGCTCACCAACAAATGCTTGCTCAGTGAAACGACTCAAGCCAAGAAGATTCTTCTTCTCAACAGGCGGTATAACAATACAGCGATCCATTAAAGGAACGTCTACATCATCAAGCGTCTGAGCCATTTTACGAACACCAGCATCGGCAAGTGCAGCACCGTTACCCGTATTAGTATTAGCAGCGTCATTATAAGCAGTTGAGCCGTCAGAACCAATAACAGCAGCCGCATAAGAACCGTCAGTTGTTCCTCCGCCCTGAAAGCCTTCAAATAATGCTAAGAGGTCAGTATCAACCTGTTTAGCAAGCGCATAACCAGAGTCATCAGTGTAGAAAGCACGTAAAGAAGCTAGTGCTTGTTTAGCAACGATGTCTTCAATCAAGCGGCTGTATTCGTAGTGCTTGTTAATGGAGATGTTTACAACACCTTCAGTTGCAGCAATCAGAGTTACCTCTGTGCCAGCAGCCTTAGATGATGCAGAACCGCGAGTAGGTGAAGGGATGTGTACTGTATCGCCCTTTTTACCAGCATGGTTCATTTTCGTGACTTTATTCGCTACAACAAGATTACTCTTGTAAGCAGCAATGGTTTCATCACTCCAGAGTTCTGGAATGAAGTTAGCAGCCGTAGTGACTGTAACATTGTTTGTTCCTAGTGCCATTTTAATACCCTCTTTTTATTTAACCCTACCTTCAGCATAAGCGCGGTCTATTTCTAGTTGTTGCGCTGCATAGGCTTGTGGGTCGTTTATTTTTAATTGAATAAGCTTTGTTCTGCTGAATGATTTACCTGCTGATTGCCCAGTACCAGAGCTTTCAAGGCTTGCGTCTGCTAGTGCCTTGCTGTTGTCAACAACGGGTGCGGCTGGATGAAGCTGGTTGAATGTACTTAATAACTCATTGATTGAGTCATAATGCAGCTCTTTATCTGCTTTTGCATACATTTCAGCCCTGATTGGTGAGTCCAAAACCCAGTTCTCGAACTTAGGGTTAGCAATAGTTTCTTGATAACCTGGATGGTTCTGCTCAAGCTGTGTTCTCACTTTATCGGCTTGTGTTGCACTTGCCTGTTCCTGAAAAGGCTTTAAGGCTTGTGCTAACTCCTTCCGTATTAGTTGCTGTGCTGCTGCTGCTGGATCAAGATCGAAATCAATCTCTTCTTCTACTGCTTGGCTTGTCTCAATTGAGGGCGCGGTGGTCGTACTAGTTATAAGTTGGTCTGTCCATTTACGCAATTCACCAATTTCTTGCCCTTGTCTACCGTAAGACTTCTCAAGCTCTAAGTAAGATTGCGCTATATCTTCAGCACTCTTTCCTGCAAACTTGTCCGGTAACGTGGACTCAACGGGTGGTTCTGTTGCCTGAGTTTCCTGTTCACTTTCTGCGGTAGCTTCTATAGTTTGCTCCACTTCTGCTACAGGCTCTTCAACAAGTATTTCTGCTCTTTGCTCCATTTCTTTATTCCTCTAGTTGTGGCTTTCGCCGCTAGTTAATTGATCCGTGTTCTCTTACTGCCTTTTCTTCTATTTTTTGCTTCTGATTCCTTTTCTTCTCCCATCTATCGTAAGCATCAGGGAAGTCGGGGTCTGTTCCGTCTAATGCGACTCGTGGGGCTGAAATAAGACGTGGTGCGTTTGTGTTGCAATCAGGGCAAGCTTTCTGCCTGTTTCTTTCATCAACTATACCTTCAAATACACCATGCTTACTACATTCAAAGTCATACATCCTAAGCATTATTTCATCTTACCTGCTTTATATTGTGCAGATTTTGCTGCGGCTGCTTTGGTTGTTTTAACATTAACTTTTTTTTTGGCTTTACGAACCTTTAAATTGCTGTCTGCGTAATTTTTAGTAGGCATTATCTTTTGCTCCATATTGATGCGGGTTGTTAATAATATTCAATTTGTCCATCCTCTGGTTCTATTTTACCTATTAATGTTTAATTAGCATCGGGTTCGTTCTCCATGCTCATGCGAATGAAATGCTCAAGGTTCACTGTTCTATTGTATGCCTCAACAATACCCTTTCGTCTAAGGAAGTCATCAGTGCTAGGACAGTCATCTATCTTGTTATTAGTGTCAAGTGATACTTTACACTCTGTCATGAACTGCTTCCATCCTGCTGTTGCGAATAACTCAACGTAATTCTCGTAATATTCTTCGGTGCTTACTGGTTCTTGCATTTAGCTCGCCTTTGAATGGTTGTGAACTGTAGTGTTATGCGTTGCTTGACTAACGGAATCGAACTCTTTTCTCTCTAAGTCCTCAGTGATCTTCAATATATCAGCATCAACCAAGTCAATCTTAGCGGTTGCAAGCTGACCTTCAGCGTTCTTCTTGTTAGCATCAGCCTCACTTCTCAATGCCTCTAACTCAAGCTTCTTAGCGTCAAACTCAGCTTTAGGATCTGGTTGTGGCTGTAATGAGCTTTGTAGCTGCTGCTCAAGTAACTCTAGCATTTCCTCTTTAGTCGTTAGGGTGGAGTTCTCGTAAAAACTCTTCATTAACATTAAATAGGTTGGTGAACCAGGTGGAGTTGTGTTCAACAACTGCGTGATTTGCCCTTGCTCAAACTCTCTTGCCAATAAACCCATTGTAGAATGAACTTTAAACTTTAAATCCATTGATGGATAACGTTCTGGCGCAAACTGCATGTATCGCCATGCTGATTTTCTTACCCACTCATCCAGAAAGTTCTGTTCAGCGTTTCTCATTGTTCTCTTGGAGCGTTTAATCGCACCTTGGAGAATCATTGACATGCCCGAAGCAGTATTGTTTCTGCTTGATATTGCCCCACCAGCAGCCGAATCCATTGATCCGGTTGCCATCTGAGTCATTCTTTCGTAGTCATTTGTAGCCTTAAACGAAGCTAAATCAGGTGGATTGAACTTTAAAGGCTGTATTGCTTCTGCTGGATTACCATTGGTTAGGATGGTTTTCCCAGGAAATATGGTGAACTTCTCTCCTCGTGGCACTTTACTCGCATCCATTGCGACCATTGGGTGAATGGAAAACGCCATTGCATCAATACGTCCTCTCATTTCAGCCTCTAAAGCCTTATGAGGATGCCAGCCCTTCTCGGCAATACCTCTACCAAAGAAGGAGTTAGGGATTTTGTCATGCTGATACGCAATAAAGGATCTATCTTTCATTAAGAAAGGATTCTCGACTGCTTTTAATCTAAATGTCTCGTTTGCTATCGTTACAATTGCCTCAACCATCTCTGGACTATCGGGTAAGTCTGCAACTGAGCCTGTTTTCTTTTTTAATAACACTTTAGGCACTAAACCATGCCACTCTACAATCTTACACATGCCCTCGGTGTTCTGAGGACGCTGAAGACCGTCTAACTGAGAAACCATATCGTCATTACATGCGCCTAGCTCACCTTTGTAATAAACGCCTGACTCCTGCTTTGCTTTAATGCCATGTATAGGCTTGATTATGATTTGGGCGCAACCAAGAGCCTCATCAATCGTGGTAGCAGCGGGGTCAATAACGAAGTTATTAGGATCTACAGGCTCAAATACCACCCGAATTTCCTTTGATTCCTCAATGCCGTTCTCTGTCGGAAACTTAAAAGACTTCTCCTTAACCACAACTTTACCAATCGCTGTGCCATATACTGCACCATGAAGGATAGATTCTGCCATGCCGTCTTGGACTTTATCTAATTCATAGTCTTCAAGCAATTGTTGAACGAGTGCCTTTTCCGGTGTCTCGTCCTTAATGTCATCTTCTATGTCAATCCAGTTTTTACGACCAAATGCAGCTTCTTCTATATCTGCAACCGCAACCTCAATCGCTTGGCTTAAATCAGGTGGTATCAGTCTACTGCGTTCTGACTGACGCGCTTTGTCTGATTCCTTGTAGATTCCCCGCCACGCTCTGTAGAACTCCCCCCAGCTTTCCTTAAAATTCTCATCCCGCCACTGCTCAAACTCACTCACATGCGACATTACCCAATCAACTAAAGGATCGCCAGTGTTATTGTAATTGTCGTTCTGCATAAACAGTCCTGATTAGAATTAGTGGGTTTTGGGGTGGAGCTTCGGTCGTTTCAACATAACAAGTCGAAATAAGACTAAGCGCGTATCAGACTAAAGAAAGACACACCTAGTGAACGACTAGTGAACGGCTTCGCTTACTCCTGCGGTTTCTGCTAAATACAGATATAAGTATAACATAACAAATAAAAGGTGTCCATACATTTATTAGGGCTTCCGTACTAATATCTTAGACTTTATAAGAAAAAACAAACACTTACAGATATTAGGGCTTTAGCACTAATTTCTCTAACGTTACGAAGCATAGTATCTTAAGCACTAATGTCCTTAACGTCTAATATCCTGAACAACTATCCATTACATAGGGTTCATCATCGTCTATACCCTCGTTAAAGGATACTGACGCTAACTGATCTATATAGCTTAATGAATCAACCATATCATCATGAGCCAACGGACTAGGAAAATCTATAAATTGGTCTGTCAGCTTTCGTATATAAGCTCCATCCCTGAACTTAATCCTGCCATGCTGCATCCTGCCTTGTAATGCCCACGCGATTCTATTTTGCTTATTCTTGTTGCCGTGGCGTAAAGGTATAATATTCATATACATACCGACTCTTTGCATCTGCTCTTGCAGGTAAGGCATCACCGCATTTTTGAGTGATCCAGCCTCTATTCCTACAGCAGAAGGTCTAACCTCCCTAGCCGCCATCATTATCTGAACAGCAGTCTCTCTTACTCCCCATCTACCAGTGAATATGTCCTTAACGTACCACCCCTCTTTTCCTACCTTAACAATGGATATTGCGTGTTCATCATAACTCTTTAGCTTTGAGGTTGATCCAGAGGCTTCGGTGAAACCAGATAAATCCACCGCTATATACCAGTTTCCGTCTGATGGCTCTTCCCCAAGCTTAATCATCTCACCTGTGAATATCTGTCCACCACCGCTTTGAAAGGATGCCTCAAACTCTTGCCTAAAGTTCTCAGCAGACATGTTCTTTCTGGCAGATTCTACCTCCTCTTTATCCAAATAAGGATTGTCGATAGAGGTAAATGAGAATGTTTCCCAAGCATCATCCTTTTCAGCATCCAATATAAGCTGATAAAAGTGATTCTTTCCTTTTGGTGTTCCGGTGAATAACCCAGAACCCTTAACATCTGCGAGTGTAGGGCGTATAATCTGCTCCCATACATCGGGCTTCATGTCGGCATATTCATCTATGCCTACATGCGATAAACCCACTCCGCGCAACGTATCAGGTCTATCTGACCCTTTTAGCTGTATTTTCCTGCCATTAACGAGAATCGCTGTACCCGTATTCTCCATCGTCTGCTTAATGACACCCTGCCCTAAGTCCTTTAATTCACCCCAAATAATATCTTTAGCCTGTTGGAATGTAGGGGCTATATAGAACACTTCCTTGTTATGCAGGGAATAACCATGCTGCTCATCCTTTAGGCCAGCTATTAGCAAGCTGA
>TARA_R110002126_G_scaffold185121_4_pt1 | contig 15620 bp, 15 predicted proteins | sample TARA_R110002126 | Tara Oceans TARA_R110002126 (sample SAMEA4397536) | marine metagenome | biome: Polar Biome; feature: [DCM] deep chlorophyll maximum layer (ENVO:01000326); material: water (ENVO:00002006), including particulate matter (ENVO:01000060) such as... | depth 30 m
TTGTGCTGGTGGCTTCGGGCAAAGGTGGCGTCGGTAAGTCGACTACCGCTGTTAATCTGGCTAGCATGCTGGCGCAGATGGGACTGAGAACCGGCTTACTCGATGCCGATATTTATGGGCCATCTATTCCAATGATGTTGGGATTGGAGGGTGCCCGGGCCGACTCACCAGACAATAAACTGCTGAACCCCAAACAAGCGTTTGGACTCAGCCTTCAATCAATTGGCTTTCTGGTTGAACCGGATAAAGCTTCTGTCTGGCGTGGCCCTATGGCCAGCCAGGCTTTATTGCAACTGATTAATGAAACTCTGTGGCCAGAGTTGGATATTTTAATAGTCGATATGCCACCCGGCACCGGTGATATTCAGCTGACGCTTGCCCAGAAGCTAAAAGTCAGTGGCGCGGTGATTGTTACCACACCGCAGGATGTCGCGTTAACCGATGCCGGCAAAGCGATCGCCATGTTTAACCAGGTGAACATTCCGGTACTGGGCCTGATTGAAAACATGAGTTTCTACCTGTGCCCGCATTGTGGTGAGGCCGATGATATTTTCGGAACAGCCGGTGGCGTAAAATTAGCCAAACGTTATCAGGTACCGGTACTGGGCCAGTTGCCGCTTGAGCGACAAATCCGGGAACAGGCAGATAAAGGCGAGCCTGCGGTATTAAAGCTGCAGCCAATTGCTGAAATTTACCGTACAATCTGCGGCCAGATGTTGAAAAATATAACCGGTGTTGCTGAACAGGCGGTTGAAATTATAATGACGGATGATTAAGCATGAGATTGAGTGATCGCGATATAGAGCGTTATCTGGCTGAAGGCAAAATTGGTATAACCCCGGCACCTGATGCTGACATGATTAGTGGTGTTAGTGTCGATATCCGGTTAGGCAACAAATTTCGGGTGTTTCAGGCCCATGCTGCACCTTACATCGATTTAAGCGGGCCACGGGCCCAAGTTGATGCAGCGCTTAATTCTGTTATGAGCGACGAAATTTATATAGCTGATGATCAGGTATTTATTTTGCATCCCAGTGAGTTAGCGCTTGGGGTAACACAAGAGTCGGTCAGGTTACCTGCCGATATCGTTGGTTGGCTTGATGGTCGCTCATCATTAGCGCGGTTAGGTTTAATGGTGCATGTTACAGCGCACCGGATAGATCCGGGTTGGTCAGGAAATATCGTGCTGGAATTTTACAACAGTGGAAAATTACCGCTGGCGCTGCGGCCTCATATGAAGATTGGTGCATTGAATTTTGAGTTGATGACCACACCGGCCGACAGGCCCTACAATACCCGGGCCGATGCCAAATATCGTCAGCAAACGGGCGCTGATGCCAGTCGAATTGGTCACGACGACAAAAGCTGAAACTATTTAGCGAAAGCCAATAAAAAACCCACGCAACAGCGTGGGTCAAAAGCTATAAAGCAAAAATGAAGCGGGATTATTATGCAATAAAACTGCATAGCTTGGCAACATCAGGCTGTTAAATTTTTGCTGATTATTATCATTTATTTCATCTGAGTTTTGGACCGGGAGCATTATCGTGGCCGCTGGCAGTATTTTGCGTTTACTCAGTTTAGCCGCTATCTGGGGCGCGTCATTTTTGTTTATGCGACTGGGTGTGCCAGAGCTGGGGCCGGCCTGGTTAATGTTTGGCCGGGTGTTTATGGCCGCGCTTTTTCTGGCACTGGTCGCGTTACTGTTTAAGCGCAGTTTGCCTATCCGCCATTATGCCGGCCATTTTATGGTATTAAGCTTTTTTAATACGGCGTTACCTTTTCTGTTGTTTGCGTATGCGGCGCAAACGCTGACAGCGTCGATGCTGGCAGTACTTAATGCTACAGCGCCGCTGTGGGGCGCCCTGATAGGCTGGTTGTTTTTTAAAGAGCGGATGTCACTGCGTCTGGCGCTGGGTTTGCTGCTTGGTATAACAGGTGTTGCCGTGCTGGTAGGCTTTGACAGCGCAACAGCACAGAGTGGGGCAATATTCGCTATTGCCGCCGCCGCCGGGGCGGCATGCTGCTATGGCATTGCCACCTGGTATACACGTTTAGCCAAACCGGTGCCTGCCTTTATCAATGCTCATGGCAACATGTGGGGCGCAACCTTATGGTTACTGCCATTGCTATGGTTTATACCCTTGCCGGTAGCAGAGCCGTCAGCGCAAAGTATCCAGGCAGTACTGGTGTTGGGTGTGGTTTGTACCGGTGTGGCGTATTTGTTGTATTTTCGCCTGGTGCAGGATTTAGGCGCCACGCCAACCCTCACGGTGACCTTTCTTATCCCGGTATTTGGTGTGCTGTGGGGACACTTATTTTTGCAGGAATCAATTGGCTGGCATACGTTGTCTGGGGTGACAATTGTTGTTGCCGGCACTATGCTGGTCACTGGTTTTAATCTGAAGGCTCTTCGTGCGTCAGCGCCGTCACTTAAGGATAATCTATGAAACTTTATGGCTCCCAAACGTCGCCCTATGTCCGGCGAATTCGTCTGTTACTGGCAGAATTACCCTGTGAGTTTATTAAGCTGAATATTCTGGATAGTGCGGATCGCGAAACTCTGGCCGCAATCAACCCTACGTTACGCATTCCGATGCTGGACGATGCCGGCCAAACCATTTTTGATTCCGGGGTAATTTACCGTTACCTGGCGGCAAAAACCAACGCGACGCCTTTAAGCTGGTATCAGGAAAACCAGTTAACAGTGATAAATGCGGTAAACGATTCGCTGGTGATGCTGTATCAGTGCAGCCGCAGCGGGCTGGATACTAACGACGACAAACTATTTTTTAACTTACAACGTGAGCGTATTGCTATGTCGTTGTATGTGCTGGAGCAACAAGCTGCTAATGCTGAGTTTGCTAACTGGCAATATCCGGCGATGGCACTATACAGCCTGCTGGACTGGGTCGCGTTCCGGGAGCTGCTGGAGCTGGATGATTATCCGGCATTACAGGCTATTGTCAGTAATAATCAGCAGCAACCGATGGTAAAGCAGTCCGATCCACGGTTGTCATAACCTTTGTCGCCCAGGCCTGTGGTGTTAAACCGGTTGCTGCGCCGCTTTTAACACCACAGGTTCAATCAACACGCTCTGGCTCGTGTCGGATAACCAAATCTGGCCTTCGCTTATATTGCACTGCAGCTGCATATTGCGGCTGACCAGCGTCGCCATGTCTTTTACTGCCGTTTCAGGAATGTCGGTTACCGTCAGGTTTTGGTAGCGCTGCAATGCGGGTTCGATAGTTTTCCACCATACGGGCACACTGCGGCCACCATAACAAAATAACTGCACCTGGCGCGCCCGGCCGCAAGCTTTGCGCAGCCATTTCTCGTCACTTTGACCAAACTCGACCCACAGGTTAATGTTGCCGGTTAAATCACAGTCCCATAGTTCCGCCTGATCTTCTTCAGCACTTAAGCCTTTGGTGAACGTCAGGCTATCGGATGCATTCAGCATAAAAGCCAGTAGGCGCACCATCATCCGCTCGTCATTTTCTGACGGGTGCTGGGCCAGGGTTAAACTGTGATCCTGATAATAATTGCGGTCCATATCTGCAATTTGCAGCTGAACTTTAAAAACAGTCGCTTTAAGCGCCATAACGGTTTTCCGGCTATAAAAAAGCCGCAGTGTAACGCAGCACTGCGGCTATGGCATTAAAAACAATTCAGACTAGCGTCATTCGAATACAGCAGTTAGTTGCTGGCGTTGTTATATAGCTCATTTACTTTGTGCCAGTTAACAAGGCTCCACCAGGCACTGGCATAGTCACCGCGTTTATTCTGATATTGCAAATAATAGGCATGTTCCCAGACATCCAGCGCCAGCAAAGGGGTGCCTTGTACTTCAACCACATCCATCAGCGGATTATCCTGATTCGAAGTAGAGGTAACCACCAGCTTGTTGTTGCTATCAATAATCAGCCAGGCCCAGCCCGAGCCAAAACGGGTAGCGGCAGCCTGATTAAAAGCATTTTTCATCGCCACTACCGAGCCAAAGTCGCGTTCAATTGCTTTTTTAAGTGCCGGTGACGGTTCGCCAACATCTGCCTGCGGCGCCATTAACTGCCAGAACAGCTGATGGTTGTAATGACCACCGCCGTTATTACGCACCGCAGCATTGTAACGTGACATCCGCGACATAATGGCTTCCAGCGGCAGTTGGGCTAACTCCGGAAAGGTTTCAACCTGGCCGTTTAGGTTATTCACATAAGCCTGATGGTGCCGGCCATGGTGAATTTGCATGGTTTCTTTATCAATAACCGGGGCCAATGCATCGGCGGCATAGGGTAGCGGCGCCAGGGTAAAAGTATCAGCAGCGGCAACAGCGCTAACGGTAAAAAGCGTAGCAAATACTAGTGATTTGGCAGTTTTTAGTAACATAAAACACTCCTGTTAAAGATTAAAAAAGCTGGTTTTCGGATGTAAGTAACGGATAAATTGCGCAATTTTTAAAAAAGTGGCTGTCGACAACTATAAACCCAAGGGCGGTAGATAGCCATGCCCCCCCTGTGTTAATCCAGCGATATGACTGATAAGATTCAACATCGGTAGCAGATCAGTAATCTTCAGATCAAAAAAGTCGGTAAGTAAATTTTGGAATAAATCTTCGTTAAGCTTAACTGTTGACTAGATAAGCTGATGGGGCTAAATATGACTAAAGTCTTGACTGAAGTTAGTGATTGCAACGAAGGGACTCATCTTGCCTGATTATTCAAAATATACGTTAGAAGAGCTAATTGAAGCTAAAAACAGTCTTAATTTGGAGCAGTATCCAGAACGGGGGAAAGAGCTTGAACAGTTAATTACCCAAATGCAGTTACAGCCAAGCGGAGTGTATGCTGCAACAAAAGAAATAATCTGGTTAAAAAGACCTGCGTCAGAAGCACCGCAAAAATTTTGGTTATACGCTTCTTTGGCCATTATCTTTTTACTACCCATATTTTTTATTGGTGAGTACGCACCTAATTATAGCTCGCTTTATTCATATGATGGCGTATATAAAGGGATTCGGCAAACCTATAATAGAAACGGCGTTGAGCTTTATAATCTTCAGGTCGATGACAGGACGTTTCAAGTGGCTGGGACCTGGGCAAAGTTATTAAGTCTTGAACCGGGAACCAACTTAAGTCTGATGAGCTTCAGTGGTAACAGGGTGTGGGAGATTCGTTCGAAGGAGCTTCCAGTTGTTTCTTATTCTGACTTTGTTCAATACTCTGAGAAGCGAAAGTCTGACAAGAAAACACAGGCTTTTATCTTCTTTATCGTGGCAGTTTTCGGATTTGCAATCTTCTTTAAAATGAAAAAACATAACAACAAATTACTTGTCTTAAAGTAACAGGATAAAACGGGAGGTTTGAAATAAAAGGTGTGTGATTTTATACCAGAGTATACTTAGTTTCTTGTTTTTTGTGCTTATGGCAGCCAAGCAACTTATTTACTGTTAGAAATTATCAATCACAAGGCTCTTGAACTACAAAGACACTTGATAACAAAAAAGCCGCTAAGCAAAACTTAGCGGCTTTTTTGTTGGAATTTAATGGTCGGTACGAGAGGATTCGAACCTCCGACCCCTTCACCCCCAGCGAAGTGCGCTACCAAGCTGCGCTACGTACCGACGTGGGGAGTATCATAATGATTCCCCGCCAGAAAGCAATGGCGGATGAGTTAACTGCAGCAATTTTCGCCAGTTAAGGCTGGCGAGATAATATCTGGCATTGTTGCTCTTTTTGTTGCCTACGTAAATCGCTGTGTTTATCACAACAATTTATTACCGATATGGTTTTTGCTGTCTGTTATTACTGCAGCTTCCTTGCTAATATAGCCGTCTTTACGTCTTTTGGTGCCTGCCGTGCTGTGGATCCCGTTTACCTTGCTGGCTGCGTTTATGCAGGCTTGGCGCAATGCGTTTCAAAAACAACTCAGTAAAGAAGTTAAAGTAGCTGGGGTAACGCTGGCGCGGTTTATCTGGGCTTCGCCGCTTGCTGCTCTATATTTATGGGGGCTGTATCAGTGGCAACCGGCAGCGCTGCCACAGTTTAACGGCAGTTTTGCGCTCTTTATTGTGGCTGCGGCGCTGGCGCAAATTCTGGCCACAGCGTTGATGGTTAAACTATTTATGCTACGTAACTATGCGATTGGTGCTGGCCTGGCAAAAAGCGAAGCGGTGCTGGCAGCGATACTGGGCGTGCTGTTTTTCAGCGAAGCGTTATCGGCTCTGGCCTGGCTGGGTGTGGCGCTGGGCGGTGGCGCAGTATTTTTACTCAGTGGTGCTAGTCTGCGACAGTTGTCCTGGCCGGTTATGCTGTTGGGGTTGGGCAGTGGTTTAGCTTTTGCACTTACTTCATTGTGGGTTCGGCAAGCCAGCCTGGTGTTAGGTTTGCCTTTTCCGCATGGCGCAGCCTGGGTATTGCTACTGGTGATCCTGTTGCAAACGGTTTTGTTATTATTGTGGCTTAGTGTAAAAGACCGGCTGACATTGCAGGCGCTCTGGCAACGGCCAAAGCTTACCGTGCTGGTCAGCATCTGCAGTTGTATTGGCTCTGTTGGCTGGTTTACGGCAATGAGCCTGGAGTCAGTGGCGCTGGTAAAAACGCTGGGCCAGGTTGAAGTGTTGTTTATGTTACTGATTTCAACTTTTATTTTAAAAGAAAAGTTGCTGCGCAATGATCATCTGGGGCTGGCGCTTATCGTGCTGGCAGCCATATGTGTAATGTGGGCCTGAAAACTTACTGTTTTAGCCGCACCTCGTTTATTGATCCATAATAAATGCGTTCTGTACTGGTGAATTTTTGCTAACTCAGTAAAATAGGCCGCTGTTTTAACTAACCGAACTGAGTGACAGTGGAGCAGGATCCTTTCGCCGACATCCGGCCATACCATGACAACGAAGTAGCGCCTGCTATTGCACGCCTGATTGCCGATCGTGAATTTATCCAGGCGATTTTACATTACCGCTTTCCGCGTTTATCCGGTCCTTTTGGCTGGTTGCTATCGCCTCTGGTGAAATTGTGGCTGAAACGGCGTTGGGCCAGATTAAAATCAGTAAAGGCAGTGCAGTTGCAGGTTGCCGGTTTTATGGATCGGATGATTGCCAACACCACCGACAAAGTTACCTATTCCGGCCTTGAAAATTTAGACCCAAAGCAATCTTACTTATTCTTATCGAACCATCGTGACATTGCGATGGACCCGGCGCTGGTTAACTGGTGCTTACATCAGCAGGGCCTTGCCACCGTGCGTATCGCTATTGGTGATAATCTATTGCGAAAAGCCTGTGCAACTGAATTAATGAAGCTAAACAAAAGCTTTATTGTTAAACGGGGCGCCAAAGGCCCGCGCGAGATGCTTAAAAATCTGACCCAACTTTCTGCTTATATTAAACATTCGCTGGATGACAACCATTCGGTCTGGATAGCCCAGCGCGAAGGGCGTGCCAAAGATGGTAATGATCAAACCGACCCGACCATTCTCAAAATGTTTTACATGCAAGGTAAAAAACAAGGCCTGGGCTTTAGCGAGTATCTGCAAACTCTTAATATTGTGCCGGTGTGTATCTCATATGAGTATGACCCTTGCGACGCCGATAAAATAAACGAGTTGTGGCAGAAAAAGACTCAGGGTAGCTATCAGAAAACCGAGTTTGAAGATATTGATGCCATTATCAAAGGGATAGTGGGGTATAAAGGACGGGTGCACGTGGCTTTTGCCAAACCGTTGCAGGCCTTGCCGGACGACCCGGATGCGGCAGCAGCCTGCATCGATCAGCAAATCTGGCAACAGTACCGTTGTTATCCAATTAATGGCCTGGCGGCAGGTAGCGAAGTACCCGCCGCAACCGCGCAGGCGGTTGAACAATGGCAGCAGCGTTTGCAAAGTGTTGCGCCGGGTGCGCAGGAGCTTATGGCGACATTGTATGCGGCACCGGTAAAGAAAAAACCGCAGTAATGGCTTATTTAGTAAGTGTCACATTGCTATGGGCGTTTTCGTTCAGCCTGATTGGCGTCTATCTGGCCGGTCAGGTCGATCCGTATTTTGCCGTGTTGACCCGGATACTGCTGGCGTTATTGCTGTTTAGCCCGTTGTTAGTGCGTTATCGTTTCCCTGCCAGCCTGGTCTGGCCGGTGATGGGTTTTGGTGCAATACAACTGGGCCTGATGTATTTGTTTTACTATCAGGCATTTTTGCTACTAAGTGTCGCTGAAGTACTGGTGTTTACTATTTTTACGCCACTGTATATCACCCTGTTACACGATGTATTAGCAAAACGTTTTAACCCGCGGTTTTTTGTTGCGGCGCTTATTGCCGTGCTGGCAGCAGCGTTAATGCGCTATCAATCGTTAAGTAACAGCTACTGGCTAGGTTTTACCGTGGTGCAGGGCGCTAATATTTGTTTTGCCATTGGTCAGGTAGGCTATAAAAGACTATTGGCCAGGCATCCTGCACTGAAACAACATCAGTTGTTTGGCTGGTTTTATGTTGGCGCAACGCTGGTAGCGATACCGGCCTGGCTGGTGCTGGGTAGCAGTCAGTATCCGGCAACTACGGTGCACTGGACAGTGTTGTTATGGCTTGGGCTGGTGGCATCTGGTCTGGGCTACTATGGTTGGAATAAAGGGGCTACTCTGGTATCCAGCGGGATGTTGGCGGTGATGAACAATGCCCTGATCCCCGCCGGTTTACTGGTAAATGTTATTATCTGGCAACGTGATGCCGATGTGGTACGACTCAGTATCGGCTGTGCGATGATCGGTTTTTCAATCTGGTTGTGCCGCTGGCCTGCCAGGCAGGGAGGATAAGTGGCAAGACAAGTACAATACACATTTCATGGCAAAACCAAGACGATTGCCTTTAGCTACGATCGCCATATCGATTTATATGAAGCTGTAGCCGCCGCTGAAGGCATCGACCTGACCAGTTTTCTTGCGATGGAGCAGCAAGTGGCGCGTACCGCTAAAGATAAAGCGGCGATTAAAAATTTCCGGCAGCAAGCGTTTACTAAAATGGGCTTCAGTAACATTGGTTTTGTCCGGGACGAACCCTGAACCGCATGTTCACCCTGCGGCCGCTATGTTAGGCTTGACACATTCTTAAAACAGGAACTGTATTATGAAAATTACCAGCAATTTTGACAGTGGCAATATCGAGATTATCAAAGCCGATGATCCGGCCGACATTCAACTGGCTATTCGTAAAGACAATCAGTCAGATTTTTACCAATGGTTTCATTTCCGGCTAAACAGCCCGCATCCTCAATTGCATAAAATTACCATTACTAACGCCGCCGGTTCGGCTTATCCCGATGGCTGGCAGGATTATCAGGCAGTGGCGTCGTATGATCGGCAAACCTGGTTCCGGGTTGAAACTGAGTATGATGGCAAAGCATTAACCATTAATCATTACCCGGAAGCGGAATCGGTTTATTTTGCCTATTTTGCGCCATATAGCTATGAGCGGCATCAGGACTTATTGCACCAGGCCCAAAATGATTACAATTGCCAGCTGGTCGATTTAGGCGAAACGTTGGATGGGCGTGATATGAGCCTGCTGATTGTCGGTGAGCCTGATGACACTAAAAAGAAAATCTGGATCACCGCCCGTCAGCACCCGGGTGAAACCATGGCTGAATGGTTTATTGAAGGTTTACTGGATCGTTTACTGGATGAAGATGATGGCGTGGCCCGCAGTTTACTGGCCAAGGCGGTTTTCTACATTGTGCCGAACATGAACCCGGATGGCAGTGTCCGTGGTAATTTACGGACCAATGCGGCCGGTGCCAACTTAAACCGCGAATGGCAAAACCCGACGCTGGATCGCAGCCCTGAAGTGTATCTGGTACGCCAGAAAATGCTGGAAACCGGCCTGGATATGTTTCTGGACATTCATGGTGATGAAAACCTGCCATATAATTTTGTCGCCGGTGCCGAAGGTGTGCCGTCTTACAACGACAAGATGCAGCAACTGGAGCAGGATTTTAAAGCCGCATTGCTGACCATTACGCCGGAATTTCAGGATAAATATGGTTACGACAAAGATGCGCCGGGCCAGGCCAATTTAACGGTTGCCACCAGCTGGGTTGCTGAGCAGTTTAAATGTCTGGCGTATACCGTTGAGATGCCGTTTAAAGATAATGCCGATTTACCCGATGCGGCTTTTGGCTGGTCAGATATTCGCTCGATGAAACTGGGCCAGGACAGCCTTAGCGCCATATTACAAGTGGTAGATAAACTTCGTTAACGCAGCAGATGTAGAGTAAAGAGGTAAGGGTAAGTATTATGGCCATTATTTCCTGTCCGTTCTGCGGGCAACGCATATCCGATAAAGCCACCGCCTGCAGTAAATGCGGTGGCGATCTCAGCAGTAATACGCCAGAGCAACTGGCCGCCATGGAGCGAGATAAGAAAAACCGCAAAATGCAGTCGCTGATGAATCAATCAATGTTAGCTATGGTATTGTTTTTGGGTGGTTTTGGTATTTTGTATTGGTGGCAACCCGCTAATCACAGTTACAACCAATACTTATCCAACGCCGCTATTGCACTGGGTTTTTGTTGGTATGTTGTTACCCGGGCGCGCATTATTCTAATGAAGCGAAAATAACCCTATGGACTTTAAAGCCCTGGTCAGCGCTATGGCGCCTGAGACTTATGAAAAGCTGGCAGACGCGGTTGCCACCGGTCGTTGGGCCGATGGTACCGCGTTAACTGAGCAGCAAAAAGCCCAAACATTACAACTGGTAATGGCCTATCAGGCCACGGTGTTAAAGTCTGAAGAATTATTTACAGTGGGCGCCGATGGTCAGCTGATCCAAAAAACCAAAGCTGAACTGAAAAAGCAATTTGATAATAACGATGCAATAGCAAGGTTCGGACACGATGATCTTTAAAAACTGGTTTAAACCAAAATGGCAACATCCGGATTATACTGTGCGCCAGCAGTCGATTGCCAGTCTGTCGGCAGGTCAGCGCGAGCATAAAGAAATATTGCATGAACTGGCGTTTAACGACAGCAGTGAAACTGTGCGCCGCAGTGCCCTGGAACATCTGAATGATTTTTCATTGTGGTGGCAGTCCAGTAAACAGGACAGCAGTGACCGGCTGCGCCAACATGCTGAACAACAATTGCTTGGCATGTTGTTAGGACAGCAGATAACAGCGCAGCTAAAAAGCCAGTTTATTGCCCAGTGTAATCGCAGCTCGCTGCTTGAGCAGCTGGCCGAGCGGGAAAGCGATGCTGAAATGCTGTTCAGGGTGCTGCAGCGTTTAAATAAACCCGAGCTAAACAGTAAAGCGCTGACAGACTCTGTACTGACTATCGCTCAAAAACAACACTTGCTGACACAACTGGATGATCAGAAACAACTGGAAAAACTCAGTAAAGTGTTAACCGGTGAGTTGGCGCAGCAACTGCAGCAAAAATTAGCGGCGCAGGCCGAGCAACAACAAAAACCTGTTAAGTTACGCAAAGATATAACCTTGTTACTGGCCCGTTTAAATGCGCTGCGAGAACGCTTTTCAGCCGCTGAAATTCCGGCACAACTGGCTGAGTTACAACGTCAGTGGCAGGGTTGTTTGCCTGATCTTGACTGTTTACCCGTTGCTGAAGCTGATAGCATCAGGCAAAAGTATCAACAGCTTATCACTAAACTGGAACAGTGGCTGGCGCCCCAACTACAAGAATTAGCGCAGGCCAAAGCTGAGGCAGAGCAGCAGGCCGCTGCTCAGTCGCAATTTCAGCAGTTAACCGATAATATCACTCAGCTGAACAATCAACTTGGCGATGCCCTGGCAGAAGCCGATATTAGTGCTGCAGAAGCCATTAGCGAACCATTGGCTAACCTGACAACCCAGATTGCACAGGCTACTCTGTTAAACGATTCGCAGCGCCATACCCTGCATAAACAACAACAGGCTTTAGCCAGCCAGTTAAATAATTTACCTAAAATTGCAGAAAATTTAAGTGAAGCGTCCAGAGTACTGACTGATTGGGCAGCACAACCTGTGCCCTCAGAGCTGGCAAATTTTGACGCTGCAAACGAGCAGTTCACTGCTTACAAAAAACACTGGCAGCAACTGACAAAATCGTTGCCGCTGACGATACCGGTATCGCTGGCAACGGCCAAACAACAGCTGCAACAACAGTGGCAGCAAGCGTTAGCGGCCCTGAACAGTCAGCAGGAACGGACGCTGCGGCAGTGTCGCAGTAAGCTGTCTGAATTTAAGCGGTTGGATCAGCAAGGGCGCTTTAAAGTGTTGTTTGGCCTGTTCAAAGGCATTAGTTCTGATTACGCTGAACTTTCACCGGCCGAGCAACTGAAAGTGGCCACTGATTACGAACAGGCCGCTGCCAGAATTGCTGAGCTTACCGACTGGCAAGAGTATATTGCTACACCGCGTAAGCAAGAATTACTGGCCCACCTGCAGCAGTTAGCGTCAATCGAGCCGACGGATATGCCGGCGCGCGCAGAGCAGGTTAAGCAGGCGCGGACACAATGGGGTAGTTTCGGTAAAGCCGAAGCAGAGCAAGATGCTGAGTTAAATACAGCCTTTGATCTGGCCTGCGAACAGGCATATGCGCCGTGTCGCGGTTACTTTGCTGAGCAAGATGCGATTAAAGCGGCTAATCTGGCACAACGTGAAACCATTGTCAGCCAGCTTGAGCAATTAGACCCTGAGCAGCTGGCAGCAACCGGGCTTGATGCCGCCATCAATGCTGTTAGCCAGGCCTGGCAACAAGCCGGGCCGGTAAAGCGGCAAGATTTTGTGGCCTTGCAACAGCGTTATCAGCAGGCACTTAGCCCGCTAAAAGCAAAAGCCGGCGAATATCAGCAGCAGGCTGCCTTGCAAAAGCAAGGTCTGGTCAATGACGCTATCGCAGCAGTCGCCCTCAGTGACAGCAACCAGAGCAGCAAGATCCTGAAAGAGTTACAGCAACGCTGGAAATCGTTGGGTTATGCCGGTAAAAAGCAGGATCAGCAATTATGGCAACAGTTTCGTAAAGTTTGCGATGGGTTTTTCAGTCAGCGGCAGGCTGCGTTTGCTGAGCAGCAACAGCAGCAATTAGCTCAGGAAAATGAACTTACTGCGGTGCTGGCCGAACTGGAACAGGCTGTAGCGCAATTAACCTCAGATTGTGCAGCCAGCGAGCTGGAGCAACTGAACGAGCAGCTTAAAATGCTGGATGTCGGCGTTATTGCCAGTGCCCGCAAGCAACGCGATAAACTGCGTGACCGCCTGGCTCAATTACAGCAACAGCAAGCCGAGAAAGCCGTCCAACAGGGGGTTAACCGGTTATTTGCTGCATTAATGCAGGCTGACAACACAACTGAGCACTGGCCGGCAGAGTTTAAGCCACAGCCGGAATTAGCCGGTGCGCTGGGGTTAGATCGCAAAGGTTTAACCCAGGCGCTGGAAATTGTCTGTGGTGTCAATGGGCCGGAGCAGGAACGCAGCGAGCGTCAGCAGGTGCAACTGACCTTGTTAACCCTTAAACACAATGCCGGTGAACTGACCGATAAACACAACCTGTTGCAACATTGGCTAGCATTTGGGCCCTTGATGCAGCAAGAATTGAGTTTAGTACCGCGGGTTAAAGCGCTATTTATCAGTGAGTAAACAAGCAGGGCGCTCAGGCGCCCTTGCTGCTAGTCTCCGTTACTCAGCTCGCCGCGTAAATTCTGTTGCATCTTCTGGCGTATTTGGTTGGCATCAAGCTGCTGGCTCAGTAAATAGTGCAGTTTAGTCAGGGTTGCTTCCAAGGTCATATCATAGCCACTGATCACTCCACTGGTTTTCAGCGCGTTACCGGTTGCGTATCCGTCCATATTAACCTTGCCTTTAAAACACTGGGTACAGTTCACCAGGATCTGACCACGCGCAGAGGCCGCCTGCAGTACTTCAAGTAATTCTGGCCGTTGCGGCGCATTACCTACCCCGAAAGATTTGATGATCAGTGCCCGAACCGGCGCATGCAGCATATTGCTTATAACATCGGTACTGATCCCGGGATACAAGGTCACTACACTGATTGGTTGCGGCGTAATGTCAGCTACCTGTAAATCGGCAACCGGTGCGGTAACCGGGCTGACTTTGCCTTCAATCAGGTCAATATTAATGCCGGCTTCAAGCAGCGGTAAAAAATTAGGTGAAGCAAAGGCATTAAAACCATCGGCATCGGCTTTGGTCGCGCGGTTACCCCGAAACAACTGATTATTAAAAAACAGCGCAACTTCGGCAATAGGGTAATTTGCGGCCAGATACAGCGCATTCAGCAAATTTACCTGTCCATCTGAGCGAAGCTGGGCCAGTGGTATCTGCGAGCCGGTTATAATGACCGGTTTTTGCAGGTTTTCCAGCATAAACGATAGAGCTGATGCGGTGTAAGCCATGGTATCAGTACCATGCAGCACCACAAAGCCATCATATTGCTGATAGTTCTGCTGTATATCATTGGCAATGTGTTGCCAGTGGGCCGGAGTCATATCGGATGAGTCAATCACCGGATGATATTCATGAATATCAAACAGCGGCATTTCCGGGTGAAAAAACTCTGGCATTTCATTAACCGTGGCGGTTAAAAAACCCGGTACCGGCACAAAGCCCTGGCTGGATTGCTGCATACCAATAGTACCGCCGGTATAAGCAACATAAATACGTTTTCTATTCATAGTTTTTGTCTATAGCCATGGTTGTTGACAGACATAAAAATGCCCGCAATATAGCGGGCATTGTAATCGAGTTAAGGCTAACTGTCAGTTAACTGTGCAGGTTACACAGTAAGAGTAAATACCGTTAGGATCATTAAACTGGTTCAGAATAACAAAGTCCTTACGCATTTGCTTGCTCACCCGTTGCAGCATTTTCTGCTCAGGCGAGGCCTGTACCTGCGGCAGCCAGCCATTAGCCTGGGCACTGCCAAACAGCTCTTTCAACATTTGCTCGGTTGGCGACAATTCTTGTTTTATCACCTGTACATCATAGTTGGTTAAACCGGCTTTTTCTGCCGCAGCGGCAATAGCATCGTCAAAGTTACCCAGTTTATCTACCAGGCCCAGCTCAAGCGCGGTGCTGCCAGTCCAGACGCGGCCCTGAGCAACTTCATCTACTTCACTCACCGACATATTGCGGTTACTGCCAACCATGGTTAAAAATTCAGTATAACCACGTTCAATCAGTAACTGCATAATGTCTTTAGCCTTGTCGGTAAGGCCCTGATACAGCGGCAAACCAGAAGATAAACCGGCTAATTCCGTTGTGCCTACACCGTCAACATTTAAACCCAGTGTCGCTAGTGAGTTTTCAGCAGTGTGCAACAGGCCGAAAATACCAATTGAACCGGTAATAGTAGTAGGAGAGGCCCAAATTTCGTTAGCAGGAGCAGCAATCCAGTAACCACCAGAGGCAGCAACCGCACCCATAGAGGCGATAACCGGTTTGCCGGCTTCGCGCAGCAGGCTGATTTCCTGACCAATCACTTCTGAGGCAAAAGCACTACCGCCGCCGCTGTCAATGCGCAGTACTACCGCTTTAACTTTGTCATCAAAACGGGCTTTGCGCAGCAGCGCTGCGGTTGAGTCACCACCAATGGTACCGGCTTTAGCACTACCATCGACAATCATGC
>TARA_R110002126_G_scaffold793_3_pt1 | contig 15618 bp, 19 predicted proteins | sample TARA_R110002126 | Tara Oceans TARA_R110002126 (sample SAMEA4397536) | marine metagenome | biome: Polar Biome; feature: [DCM] deep chlorophyll maximum layer (ENVO:01000326); material: water (ENVO:00002006), including particulate matter (ENVO:01000060) such as... | depth 30 m
CACCCCAATGGTGTTCAGTCATTCCCTTATCAAATTCTGATTGCCAGATTACTTCATGTGCGTTGTCATATGCCCACTTAATATTTTGATTGTGTGTATGAAATTCTTCTGGCTTGAACCAGATTCCATCTAATCGCTGTATCAATCTACAATCTGGTCTTGGTTTTGACGCTGGTTCAATAAATGCTAGAAAAACGTCATAGTTATCACTTGCATCTACAATTTTATGTCCTCTTTTCTTCAATCCGTCTGCAAGTCTAAATGCAAATGTGTTTGGCCCAGATCTTGATCCGAAATTGACATTTGAAAAATGTATTTTCATTTGAAACTTGATTCCCATATAATTTGTTCAACATTCTTTGAAACATTTATAATCTGTTTATTGAAGATCTCGTAAATCAATATATGAACCAGATTTAAAGTCTTTTAGTTTTGGTAATAACTGTATTAGCTTTTTTGCTATTACATCTGGTGTAATCATGGTGTTATACATACTTTGAAACTTCTCGACAGAAGGTATAATTTTCACGTCTATTCCATTGATGTAATCTTGCATTTTTGTTTTTATTACTCCTGGAGCAATTGATATAAAATGAACATTTGATTCTTCCTGGGCATACGTTGATATTAATTGTTTGAACGCAGCTTTAGAAGTGCAATATAAAGACCAACCATAGTACGTCTTTAGTGCAGCTCCAGTTGATATACCAATAATTGTTTTTACTTTTATGTTATTATTTAGTAACCAATCTACAATAACCTTATTAGCTAAAACATTAACCTTGAATATATTGCCAAATTCATCTATTGATACATCTCTTGTTTTAGACAAGGTACCTAGCATCCCGGCATTCAAAATTACTATATCAATTGTATTTGAGCCTATCAGGCTATTTAGTGCAGTTGGTATCTCTTGTAAATTATAAAAATCGCATATTTCTTGATTGATGTCTAGATCTGATTTGCTTCTACTGATACCGAAAACAGTATCACCCCTTGCAACGCACTCCTTTGCAAGTTCATATCCAAGACCAGAACTAGTGCCAGTTATCAATACATTCATTTTATAAAACTTTCCAAAAGTGAATAATCAAAATTATCTCTATTTAGACCTGTTAAGGTCTTGCAAAATGAAGAAAAAATGCTCATAGGTACAGACAATTTTATTGCCTGAGTTGCGTAATTGTCTGTTATCCCAATTTTGCCGGTTACCAAGTAGTATGGACTATTAGTCTTTTTGAAAAGCGAATCATAGTATGAACTTATAAACTGACTCAATACTAGTGACTTGTCAATAGATAACACCTCTTCTAACTTAAGGTTACCTGCGCCTTTACCAAGACCGCCGATCGATGTGTCGCATATGTCTATGCTTGGGTTTTCTAAGCACTTAATATAATTCAAATATGCCTGTCCGGTATGATTATGTAGATGAAAAGACGTTTGCATTCCTGCCTCTTTTATTCTTCTAAAATGCTTTTCATATCTTGCAATATCTTTATTTAAATTAAGGTGACCGTGTGTATCTGCAAATCCTACTAAATCTAAATCTGTCTCTAGTACTTTATCTAATACATTTTCAAGCTCACTATCTGTGTAATTAGTTGTATTGAAAATATTAAATGCAATCTCAAGGCCTGTATGCTGTTTTAGATTTACTGCAAATTTTAATGCATCATCAATCATATCTTTTCTTGCAGTTAATCGTATCATCCTGATTTCATTTTGAGAACTTGTAGGATAATCATCTAGATCCTTGCTACAATAATGATAATCAATCATTACACATACGTTATTTTTTCCTGCTCCACCCGTAATTTTCTTGACTGTGTCATAGTCTAAATTAAAAAATCGATTTTTACTTTTTGATGTTTGTTTCCAGTATCCCAACTCCATACAATCGACACCCAATGTTGACACTAAAGCATAATATTCTTTAGCAAATTCCAATGGCCAGTCAAAATTACATGTAAATCCGCCGTCTCTTAATGTTACGTCAATTATCTTCATAATCCTCTTATCACTATGTCTGCTAGGTTAAAGTCTTCTATTGTGTCTATCTCAATGCTTTCTGGCCCATTCAATGTATAATAATATGGGTTTTCGCCAATTCGATTATTTAATTTCTTAAACATTCTCTTACGAAAAATGCTAAATGATCCGTTTGACATTGTAATAACTGGCAAATCTTGGGTGCGCTGTATTACACTTGGGTCAAAATTTATTGGAGACATGTTTGGTCCCAACCAGGAAAACTCCTGGTGACTTGTTACTGAGTGGATGCTGTCATATGATGTATCTTTTTCTAAAATTTCAACAGCTGATAATATCGTATCAATCTTTAGAAAAGGTGACGTCACATGTGTAGTTACTATTATTTCGTTTTCATCTTCTACATAGTTGTCCAAAAAATTATCTATCATCATTAGCGCGGGGCTTAGATTTAGCTCATTATATTCTTCGTAGTCAATAAATCTTTGTTCTCTTTGGTATGCAACTACCCAAGGCAGTCCAGCACAATCGCTGAGGACTTTTTTGCTATCTGTGTCTATAAATACTTCATGATCACTTAATTCATGCACCAAATGTTTCCATAGTGGGATATTATTTAGAAGCCTGAAATTCTTTTTTGGGACTCTTTCTGAGTTTTCTTTTATTATTATGAATATTTTCATGAATCTATGCTTTGGGCTTCTGTGGGATTTACGTTCCAGTTGAGTTCCATAATATCTCCGTTAAATCCATCATATGCATCAAACGGAAAATATTTGTACAAAAAATTATCAATATCTCCTCCATCATAAGTAATGCCTAGACTGTCTATATTGAAAGATGATTTCTTTACTATTATCCCAATATTGTAGTCGTATTGCTTGATATAGCACTCCTTAGAGCAATCAACTCCTGCTAAAATAAGATGATATAAAACCAAACCTGCATTCCATAAAGATACATGACCCCCGATTAAAAATGGTTTTCGTGGGGGTACAATAATAGTTATATACCCTCCCTCTTCTGTAAGAGAAACAACCTTTTTTAGAAACTGGTGGGTGTTCAGTTGGTGTTCTAAAATATGACTGCACAATACAACATCAAACTTTCTCTGAATATCTAAAATATTAAAGTCACCTACATAATCATAATTCATAGTATCAATTGAATTATGACCTGAACCGTAGTCGCAAGTATAAACAAGCTTCTCATTTTCTTTCAAATACTTTGCTTGTTTACACTGACCTGCACCCACATCAAGAACAGTACTGAATTTTAGTTCTAGAAGCTTGTTGATAATTTCGACTCCTCGAAATTTTTCTTCTTTAAATTTTCCTAAAAATCCAGAAGCATCCATTTCAATAGTACCCAGTGAGGCATTACATGTACTATGTACAGCAGATGACTTATACTTTAAATCGTAAACCTGGTTTTTCATTCTACTCCCCGATAAATGTACATACTATTTCTCTATCTCTAATTGGATCTAATTCTACTACAAATATTTGTTTCCATTTTCCAAGTAATAAATTTCCGTCTTCAATAGGGACAGTTTCAGAGGAATTAAAAAACATGCTGCGAATATGTGAGTGTCCGTTTATTCTTTCATCATTAGGTACATCAGCACGAAGCGAAATTAAATCATGCAGGTATTTTATGTTTTTTTGATCACCCTCTGGATCTTTCCATATTGGTACCATTTTATCTAAAAAAAATCTGACGTCTGTGTGATGCAATAGTTCATCTTCTGTAAGCCATATAGCACAAGTGGTATGTCTAGAAAACACATTAACTAGTCCTGATTTATTCCAATCTTTTGCTAAGCGCTCTATTTCCGGAGTTATATTGGTAAACAGTTTATCTGTATTTAAATTTATTGTTTTTTTCATATTATATTTCCTCTATCCTCTTCGTCTTATCACAGATAAGAAGTTCATATGCTGGTTTCTCTCCAACACTGACTTCATGGTACTTGCACCCCCAAGATTTTAGTTGTCGTTTTGTAATCTCAAGCCAGCTGATACCTGTGACAGTACCCCTTGCCGTCCAGTATGTTATGATATTCCCATCATCATACAGTTTGTTTATTTTATTTATATTTTCATAACTGGGTATTGCAAATGAATAATCTCTGCCTATTGAATATTTTGTTAGATCATCATTGTAAAAACAAATTGTATCATCTATATCTACAAATATATTCATTTGGGAGCCTCTATTATTTCATTTGTTGAGTCTTTGAAAATAGTAAGAGATACTGGATTTACAGATTCAACTTTTAATTGTGGGTATTTAGAATCTAAAAAAATCTTTATTAAATTCCAGTGGTCAATAAGTTTTTGATGGGCACCACCACCGTTAAATCTTCTGTGAAACGTACCTGTTGAATAATTGCAATCGTGACCGACAAGATAAATTTTTGAAAATCCCATAAACGCAAGTATTTGCATAACATCAAATGAAATTGATCCGTATCTAGCAACTAATTCCTTTTCTAGATTCTTACTAAAGTCACCGCGAAACTTTGTTTGATAGTGTAATGCATTTTTTATTGAACCAGGCACTACTTTTGTAATATTCATGTGATCACCAACATCAATACCAATTAATTTTTCTATTTTAGGATTGTAATTGTGAAAATCATTTATTATTGTTTTGAAGGCAGGGTTCGCGCCGTCTCCGACGACCAAATAATCAAGTGGAATACCTCTAAATATTGTTTCATTGACACCTACAAATATTACGTCTGAGACCTTTGTGTGGTCAAATTTTTTATTTGTTGGGCCCGAGCCAAGAAATATTGCTGTTTCACCGAGATGTCTATTTTTCATATCTGCAAAATCACAATATTTTAATTTATTACTCATACAAGATCCTTTCAAAATGATTCTATAATATCAACATATTTTTCGCAAACTTTGATTATTGATAATTCTTCAATATCTATTTTTTCACGATAATTATCATAGTTTTCAACAATTAGATTGATATTTTTAAGTAATTCATCAAATGTATCAAAGCCTTCACCATGTTTTTTGCATAACTCATTAATGCCGCCTCCATCATTATGATACAAAACCGGCATTCCACATGCTGCCCCTTCAACATGATGCATTCCGCACGGCTCCCAACGAGATGCAGTAATATAGATGTCATGTTTTTTTAACTCAAGTGCTAGATCTAACCCGTGGAGCGGAGCAATATGATTTGTAGCTACTGGTTTGTATCCATTCCAATATCGACCAATATATGTAAATGTGAATGGTGGTTCAGTCTTGCTTGAAAGATACTTATCGATTTCTGTATATATGTCAAATCCTTTCAGCCAATTATCAGACCAGTGATGTGTTACAATAGAAGGCGGTGAACTAAGAGTTCTAACTGAAGGTGTGAAAATTGATGTGTCACAACCATTATAGATGATATGGCTATCTTTGATCAGGCCTCTTTTATTAAAGTATTCTTGCAACCAGCAACTAATAAAAATGACTTCATCTGCGTGAGAAGCACTTTTAATAAGCAAAGAATCCATATAATCAGTTTGTTTTCTTTGATCACACTCATTAATCCTGTGAACAATTTTCACATTGGAAAAATGCTTCTTGTATTCTATTACATGATCAATAGAATATCCAATATCACCGGGTCGAGGATCCATAATGAAAATAACATCAAGATCATTTATTAAATGAAAAACAACATCGTGTCCTCTAGATTTAAGTACATTAACCATTGCAGCTAAAAATTGATTGCCGCCGCCATAAGGCTCTGATCTAGGTACTCTATTGAAAAAAACTTTCATTTCTTCTTAAACAATACAAAAAACTGTCCTGATTCTTTGTCTAACCATGGTCTTTTCATAATTACGCCGGCATCTAAAACCTTAAAACTTTCAGATATTTTCTTAATAGCAAAGTCAGGATTTACTAGAAGTGTATAAGCATGTGCTTCATACATGTCTCTTTCGATATAATTTTCATTATTTACGTTATTTCTACCAAAAAATATCTTTGCACATCCTTCATCTGTTAACAGTCTATTGCAAATTTTTAAATAATTTTCTGCTGTATCCCAAGAAGAAAAATGCTGGAATACTATAAAGCTATAGATAAAATCAATTGAAGCTTCAAGATTATTTTTTTTAATTTCATTTTCTAAATTATCAAAGTTTAAAAGCTTAAAATTTTCATTACCTAAGCTTTTAAGTATTTTTTCTGTTTTTTCAAATGAATTATGAATATCGACACCATAACATTTTTCAAAAACTTTCCCTGCAGGATTTAGTAGTCTGCCGGCTCCAAATCCAATTTCTAAACAATTTTTTCTTCCTGGGTCTTTGACGTTCTGATAGATTGGACCTCCGTTAAATATCCTGTGGAAAAAGTCAATATATCCTGTTTTTTGAAATTCTTGCAGTGTTACACATTTGTCAAACCAGTTAATGTAGTCAATAATAGATTCTGACAACTCTGTTGGTTTTTCTTTCCAATAGTTTTGAATGTCGATTGCTGATGCTTTCTCATCAAGAAATTTTTCTTTAAACATACACTGTACTCCTAAGAGCTTCTGACTCTTTTTTAAACTTTTTATCTTTTGATTTAGAAGCTTTGTTTTCAATCATTGTGTTTCATGCTGTTCTTTCAAAAACAATTACTTCTGATGTTCTAATTTTTCCCGGGGCCGATTGTGATCCGCCTGATCTTGATTTGATTGTTTCAATTAATTTAAAATTTGACATATCAGACACACTTAATGCAGATCCAACTGTATTGATATTAGTATCATCAACTATAATATAGCCGCCCAATTTTACTAGATTTTTTGAGTTTTCTATATCTGAGGCTGCTACATCAAACTTATGACCTCCGTCGAGGTGAACTAGATCAAATATTCCTTGATTGTTATTTGTAAAGTCTGGTAATGTAATTCTTGTGTCACCATCTACTGTTTCAAAACAGTCATAGTGTTTTTTGAAAAATTCCCATGAAGGCTTTACATATTGATGGATGCAAATATCAAACGAAACAAATCTTTTTGGATTATCTGCATTTGATAAAATTGTGTGGGCACTATGACCTAAATTAAAACCAATTTCAGCAATCAAAGATCCCGAATTAATCATTTTAGAATACTTAACAAGATTCTCTATTTTGTTTGGATAAATTCCGACGTGACCTTCTTTCGCTTCGTCATTAATTTCGTAATTTTTATTTACCCAGAAGTCACTTGTCCACAAATCTTCATTTTCAATCATTGTATTTCACTCCAACTTATCTAGTATTACTTTTTATTTGTGAATGTATAAGTTTAAAAGAACATTAGCCTATAAATCCGCGTGATCTTAAAAACAGCCCTTCATCTCTTTGATATTTTGAATCATCAGTTTGAAATGTTTGTGGTCTTAAATCAATTGTGTAATGATAAGCAACTATCGGCTCATAGTGCCATCGACCTTTTGCATTCTTCAAAACTGGTAGATATAATGCCTGGTCTCCAATTCTTTTAAAATATTCGCCGTCTGCTCCGCGGAAGTTTTCATCACTGACATTTTCTACCAATAGTTTTCTAAATGTTTTAAAGTGTGAACTCACCCAGGGGTGTTTATATGGATCTGCAGTCTTCGGTAGCGGTCCTGAGATATTTTTTGATGAGAAGCTCCATCGATGTGCAGTCCATAAAACATCAATTGGTAATCTATTATATCGCTCATTTATGATTGCAAGTGCATCTAGGTCACAAAGCCAGTCATCACCATCCAAGCGACATATGATATCAGATGATTCTGTTTCTTTTAGTGCTTCGACAATATTTCTAACTTCCCAGTGTTTTTCTGTATTAACTGTCATGCTTATTTGATTATTTAATCCAAGACCATTAACAACGTTATTGATGATTTTGACTGTATTGTCTGTTGACATGTCATCTCGAATCAATATTTTCCAATTGCTGTAAGATTGAGAAACTACAGAAAGTAGCATTTGCTGGATTGTTTTTTCGGCATTAAACACAGGAACGATAAAAACAAATCTGTTGTTAATCATTCGCTCCTCTGTTTTGCAATGATTCGTTTATTTAACCACTCATCCATGAGTTCTGGATGGGTCTGGCTTGGTTCCAGGGATGGCGTAGGGGTTTCAAAATTAACTAGGGTGTGGAAAATCCATCCTCCAGTCTCTAAACTTAGACGGGTTGACATTTTATCAATATCATCATCTGTTACATCAGACCATGAACGACCGAAGAACATATTATTCTCTGGAGTGTCGAGTTGCTCAATGTTATATAAGCTTTGCCAGTGCCTTGACCAGTAATTCTTATAAGTATTGATCTTGCGCTTAATATCAAACCAGGAATAGTGATGGACTGATGGTAGTGAATTTGTCATTGAGTTAAACCATTTTTCATACTCTACTTTGACATTTTTATCTGTAAGTCCTGCACGTCGTGCTTGCTCAACATCAGGTGTACAGAATGAAGAATTGGGAATTACTTCTAATGTTTCTCTGTGTATGTAGTCACAACCATCTGTTCCTGGTGCTGCATATAGATCTCCGTTCTCATCTGTTTTTCTAAATGCACCTGGAATACCATGTGTGATGTGGTCGAGATTCTTACTTAGTCGCCATTTCCATGGGAGGATATCCATCCGAACTTTCGTCGGTCCTCCCCAATATTCAATTACTGGAAGTGAAAGTAGTTGGACTGCACGAGGATAGTTCAAGCAAATATTTAGAATCTTTTGGTAGTCATTCTCATGAACAATCTCATCAGAATCTTGCTGCCAACATAAATCACCTGAACAGAGTGACCGTGCTAAAGCTTTTTGTTCGCCGTCAAATACTGCGAAGCGAGTGTGATTCCAGTCTCTTACTTCTTGATGTATTTTAAGACGTGGCTCAGTTTCTGACCACTTTTGCAAAATTGACCATGTTTCATCAGTAGATCCGCCATCAACTACAACGACCTCATTACAGAAACCCAGCATCGATTTAATTGATTGCTCGAACGGATAATCTTGTTCAACACAGTTTCTTGTAGTTGTGTAACCTGATAGTGCTGGGACATATGACATATCAGCCTTAATTCCGTTCCAAAATCTTTCACGTGACATATAGAGATAAGATTCTGTGTCCATCATATCATCTGTGTCAAACCAAATCTCTTTGGAATGTTGCACATTATCATTTAGGACAAGTTCACATCCTAGAAGCTTTGCCTCAATAACAATTCTTGGGCAAGTGTCTTTACCTTTTGGTAGAAAAACCATCCCTTCTGATTGTGCAAACTTTTCAAGAAGTTCTGAATATGGAAGTTTCCAAAACACTTCGTAATCTAAATTATTTTCTTTACAGTAGTTCTCAGATTCTTCGACACCTTTTATCCAAGAAGTTGAGCCTACAATTGCCCAACCCTTTTTATTTTCTTTTGGATACTTTTCTCTAAGATCTTTTATTGCTACAAAAAACTCATCATCAAATACTGAGGAGAGAATAGTGTTCTTTCCTTCTCGCAAGAATGGAAAATAATCATGGTATAGCTCCATTTGTTTTTCTGACATCCACCACATTGATCTTGCACCATGATAAAATGCAGAAATGATCTTGCCATTCAATTGTTCTTTACAATCACAAGGAGTATTTTCAGCTGACTCATGCTTTTCAGGCGATCTGTATTTGCAGAATTTGTAGTCATACTCAACAACTGAATATTTCATATTTGCTATAATAGTTGGAACTAGATTTGAATCAATTCCTGAGAAGTTACCAAAAATCCAATATTTTGCTTGATTATCTCTCAAAAGATCAACTGTCAAATCTTTAGAGTGAAGTCTGTATACTTTCAGTGGTGAAGAATCGATCAATGCATCTGTTGTTAATTCAGCACCACCCAAATGATCACTAGAAAATAGATCAGATACAAATACTACGTCAGTAGTCTGAGGTATTGAGATTCCTGAAGACGTTGAATTAAATAAACTAGGTGAATTGAAATTACTCATTAATACTCTTATGATAGAACACATAACTAACAGATCTATAGATCACAATATCTATTAGTTATATGATTATAATAAGATCTTAAGCATCTTTAATCAATTGTATATTTGTATTTTAAATAAAAATGTTATACACCCATTCAGTATTGAATAAATTATAACATAGATCAACATTAAAGGAGATCTTCAAATCATTAATAAATACATATTCAGTAATATTATTACAGACGTCCACCCGGAGGAATTGGGTCACACCAATATTCAATCGAAAACTCAGGTGATTGTGCCGACACTAAAGTCAGTGATGCAAAGACACCGAAAAACAGGACACCCTCACCAGCTGCAAAGGCTTGAGTCGTCGTCCTCCCAGCTGCTGCGCTATATGAATCATCAGAACTAAGTCTAAGTGAGGTACCTACAGTCTGTGCCCTTGCAATATTCGCGATAAGCGCTGGCGACCACAAAGTATTACAAGTAAAAGAACCAATCCCTGCCCGCACTGCAGAGACGCCGGAGGTGCCACCGCCACCCGCTACAGCTCTCGGGTTAACACTAGCAGCATCCCATTGCATCGCCGACCATACTGAATTTGCAACAGAAAATGTTGGTGCGACACCAACAACAATGTACAAACCTTCCTGTGCTACTCCTCCTGTATGAATTGTGACTGTGGCACCAAAACCACGTGGAACGTTTGTAATAACTTTACCATTATTGTCTAGTAACGGTACAGCAACCATTGCACCATTAACAGGATCTGTTTGAGCAGTGCCAGTGGCACCATCAACTGGAAAACGAAAACGACCGGATGACACCTCGACAATAGCACCAGATAAGAGCGATTCCGGGTCAATAGTCGCTCCATTCCCAGTCAGAGTTCCAAGTGCATCACTCAGTCTAGGCACCTGGTACCTCGAAGGTGTGAGAACATCTTCAATTGATTCAAAAATTGCCATAAATTAATTCCTATGTCCTTTTGTAATTCACGAAAACTTTGATTCCTGTAAAACCTGTCAAATCTACATTATCTGAAACAAACTGTAAATTGACAACAGTGTTTGCAGGAATATCCAACCTGCCTGCAAACCCCGACAGCGATATATCATAGAGGAACTCAGCAGCCAAGAACTTCAAGTCTCGATAGCCGGCTGCCAATAGATTTGATCCAGCTGCAGGCCAGCCCTCGCGACCAAAATAAAAGTTATAGATGCCTGCAGTTGTTCCAGCAGTATGTGTATATATTTCAATGCTGGTTATAGTGATTGCGAAAGGTCTAAACATTCTTTCATTGATTGTGTTACCGGGTGACTCTGGAAACGAATATTCTTGTGTATAAATTACATCAGTACCTAATTCAAAATCAGTACCACCATCGTCGGAGAACATTGGGATGCCAGTTCCCTCACTTTTGACCCAGAATGTGGAACGACCAGCGATATTCACCGGTGGCGTCGCCTTTTCAGCTATTGATATGCCGCCTGCAGTTTGGAAGTAAATATTTGTATTATTTCCCGGCAAAATCCTGACAGAACCATCAGAAACAATATCAAAACTTGAATTTCCAACCGGATAAGCTTCAATATAAGCACGTTCTGTAGGACCATCGAACCAGGACATTTTGTTAGAAATATTTAAGCTGACAGTACCCGAGAGGACAGTGTTTCCAGATACGTACATGTCACCACCAAATAGTGCAACAGCAGCAGGTACTGAACCTGCATTAGCACTGTCAATAGTGCCTGACACATAGAAGTAAACATCGTCGCCTTTATCTCCGCCGGATGAAACTCCAGCTTCATCAGTAACAACAGCTGCACCGAATTTCACATTAGATGTTTCACCAAGTCCTAGACTCGTTCTAGCAGTACCTGCTGATTCATATGCAAAGACACCTGCAGCTGTGCCAACAATAAACTGACCATCCTCGACCACCTCACCTAGTGTATTCAAGTCATCTAGTACTGCACCATAAGCCTGTATCTCCGTTCCGACCTGTAGGTACGCTGCAGCGCCACCGCCATCGAATCCTGCAACTGCGAGTGCAGTACCAACATGACCTGAGCTACTCCATGCAAGTTGAGATAGTGAGGTGTGTGCTAATCCTGTACCACCGAATTGTACCCATATACCGGTTGACCCTGTACCATCGTAGACATATTGTTTGTTCTCATTGACTGAATTTTCGCCCTTAACTAGAATACCGTCGCCATCAAGAGGTACAGCTAACGTAGGTGTGTTCGTGACACCATCAAACTCAGCGTATTTGCCCTCGTCAGCACCATCAGTTAATGGGCTAAATAGTGCGAAGTTCTCAACGTGAACCAGTAACCTCGTACCATCCGGGACAAAGCCGACGACGTTTGTTACAATATTTTTCCAGGAAGTCCCATCATACTCCGCTATATCACCCACTACCAATGCATCTGAAGTACCTGTCGCGGGAGTGCCTGCGCCTGAGCAGACAACTGAGTCGCCTATGACGGGCGAAAGTGAATTAATCTCCGTCGCCGTTCTTGACCCAATATAACCCTTAACATCAACTGGAGGCTTCCATGCTACGCCTACAACAAGAGAATCAACATAAGTTTTAGTTGTAAGATCATCAGGATCAGTTGGTGTTATTCCAGCAATCCTGCCAGTAAAAGGCCTCGATCCATCAACTAGTGTGTAAATAGTATGATCACTAGGAATTTCAAAAAACGTATTATCATCTTTAATTACAAATAGAGTAGTTACTCCACCACTATCAGCTGCGTAAAGGGCTGCAGTTCCATTCACAGGCTGGGCTGGAGTGCTTGTAGCAGCTTGTGTTAGTATACTGGTTAATTCTATAGAAGAAGCTTTAAAGGGTGGTGGTGCAGGCATCTAATTAATCATCCTATTATATGAACCCTAACTTTACCAGAAATCGTCTCACTTGATGAGATCGTGCAACCGGATGACGTTAGGTTTTCTACGAATATATTTATGTTGCTGGCGGCGGTTGCCGTCACAACAGGTGGTGACGTGTAAGATGATCCAAAAACAACATTCTGACTGAACTCAGCAGAGAATGTCAGTAGTAATGTCTCTATTTTAAATGATGATAATGAAGACATCTGAATCTATCCGACTTGTATTATCTGAAAGTTAACTTGTCCCGTAAATGCCTGACTTGACTTAACAACCATTCCTACTGTAGTTATATTTGAAACAAACACATTAACGTTTGCTTCATTATTAGAAACAGAGTCGACAGGTGTGACTATGACAGTTGGTGCAGAAGTAAAGGGCCCTTCCCAAAGATAATTTTCGCTAAAGCTATTAGAAAACTCAATAACGCCAGATTCAATAACGAATGGTGACGACGCAAGCAGCATGTCACTTTTTTTTGTTCTTTTTTCCGTATAGACTTTTCTAAATCTATTCAAATCTACGGTTCTACTGTATGAAATATTACCCAATAACTAAGTACTCCCAATAGTAATTATTCTCAAGCTATGTTCATAGCAAGATATCAATGAATTAAATTTCCAATATTTGAAAATGAACTTCACCTGTGAATATTTCACTTGTAGTAAATGTTACTTGTGTGAGTGTAATACTTGAAATAAACACATTGACGTTTGCTTCATTATTGCCCAAAGTATCGACAGCAGTAGCAACTACTGGCGGTGCAGATGAGTATGTATTAATAAAAACAGCTGTGCCAGAGTCTGTACTTGTAAAAGTTACTTTTCCTGTTTCATAAGTTAAAGTCTCTGTACCGCTAGCCCGCGCAGATATTGATTTTGCAGATCTGGTAAATGGATAGATTTTAGCAAATCTTTGTTGATCTCTACTTTTAAAACTTGAATAGGCCATTTTGATACCCCTCAAGTATAACTATCACAAAATATGCGATGCAATAGTTGCAAGCTCTGATCTTTCACCCTTTTCTAACTTAACATGTCCTGCGATTGGCTCTTGCTTGAACTTATCAACTGTCACTGAGAGCCCATTTGAATAAGTGTCAAGGTATGGAGTATCAACTTGATCTATATCACCTAATAGAACGATTTTTGAGTTCCTTCCTACACGTGTAATAATAGTTTTAAGCTCGTGAATAGATGCATTTTGTGCTTCATCAACTATAATGTATGCATCATTGAATGTTCGACCTCTAATATAGGCAAGAGGTGCGATTTCAATTTGCCCCTTTTCTTGCATCATATCAAAGTATCCTGTATCGTCACGTCCAGTGCCTTCCCTGAAGTTGTCAACAATTGGTTGAATCCACACTGACATCTTATCTTTTACATCACCTGGCAGAAAACCCAAGTCTCTACCAACTGGCTGAATTGCTCGGGTGATAACAATTCTTTTGTATCTGTCATTATAAAGACCTGATAATCCCGCCATAAGCGACAAAAACGTTTTGCCTGAACCCGCGATTCCGGTCAGTGAAACAAGTGCAAGACTAGTGTCTAAAAGCATGTGCATGGCAATTACTTGCTCTTTATTTTTTGGTTCAATCCCTACACCTGCAGCCATAGCAGGCTTATTTGAGCAGTGCTTTACAAATCCTTTTGATTCAACAACAAGGACACTTTTGCTAGTATTGCTCGAGCCTTTTAAAACAAGAGGCTCAGCGGGATGAATATTAATAAAGCATTCATCAAAGTCTTCAACAGTAACACGGTTGCCCGCATAAATGTCATCAATGATATGATCAGGAACAATAATTTCTTGAATCTCTTCGTCAAGTGATTCTTTAGATACAGTGTCTTTGTAGTAATCTTCTGCAGACATACCGACTGCATCACACTTTACCCTAAAATTAATATCTTTTGTTACAACAATAACTTTCTGATTCTTATTAAGTTCAGCAATTTTAAGGGCATGACCAATAATTTTGTTATCAGCAGTTTGTGAATCTAACCCGACAGGCATTTCACTAAAAGGTGTAATATCAACTTTCAGATATTGATCTCCTTCTATTTCAATTCCTCGCCCTTTACTTAGATCGCCGGCGACTCTCAAGTCATCAAGAAATCTATTTATATAACGAGCATTCTCACCAATTATGTCTCTTTTATCTTTAAATCTGTCTAATTCATCAAGTACAATAAGTGGAATAATAACATCATTTCCGGGGAAAGAATGAATTGATTTCTTATCATAGAGCAAAACTGAAGTGTCAATAACAAAGATTTTTCTCTTTGTATCATTACTTGACATGTGTACATTCCGTATTAAATAGTTTAAGTTTAATCATGAGGATTTTATAATGACCGATTCAAGTAACAACATAGCTAAAGAAACTACGTGTTTTCAAGAACATGCTAATAGAAGTCTACCCTGTAATAAGGCATCGTGCAGGTCTTGGCTAAAAAGTTCCGAAAATTTTAACTGCACAATATTAGCATCAAAGGAAGGTCCAAAAACCCTCCAGGAAATAGGAGACTTATTTGGTGTAACACGAATGAGGATCTGCCAGATTGAAAAAAATATAATGAAAAAAATTAAAGAAAAAATTGATTAGTCTTTAATAGCTTTTTTAGATTTTTTTGTTGTTCTTTTATTTGATCTAGAGGACGTTCTAGAATGTGATTTGCGAGTGGAGTCAACTTCTGGCTCAACTACAACTTCTGGCTCAACTACAACTTCTG
>TARA_R110002126_G_scaffold289868_1_pt1 | contig 15604 bp, 11 predicted proteins | sample TARA_R110002126 | Tara Oceans TARA_R110002126 (sample SAMEA4397536) | marine metagenome | biome: Polar Biome; feature: [DCM] deep chlorophyll maximum layer (ENVO:01000326); material: water (ENVO:00002006), including particulate matter (ENVO:01000060) such as... | depth 30 m
GTAATCATCCATCGCTTGAACAAGTTTTTTAACCGACTCAACACCCTTGGCATCACCTTCAAGTGCTTTCAATGCTGAACCAATCACTACAGGAATGTCATCTCCTGGGAAATCATATGAGCTCAATAAATCACGAACTTCCATCTCAACTAACTCGAGAAGCTCTTCATCATCAACCATATCAGCTTTATTCAAGAAAACAACGATGCAAGGCACACCAACTTGACGAGACAACAAAATGTGCTCGCGAGTTTGTGGCATAGGACCATCGGCAGCTGAAACAACCAAAATACCACCGTCCATTTGCGCAGCACCCGTAATCATGTTTTTGACATAATCCGCGTGACCTGGGCAGTCAACGTGAGCATAGTGACGTGTAGGTGATTCGTATTCAACATGCGCTGTTGAAATCGTAATACCACGAGCTCGTTCTTCTGGCGCTTTATCAATATTTTCAAAAGCTACTGCTGAACCACCAGACATTTCTGCCATTACTTTTGTGATTGCTGCGGTCAACGTCGTTTTACCGTGGTCAACGTGACCAATTGTGCCGACGTTTACGTGCGGCTTATTGCGTTCAAACTTTTCCTTTGCCATGTGTGACTACCTCACTCGCTCTTTTGTTTCTTAATAATTTCTTCAGCAATATTGCCAGGAGTCTCTGAATATTTAGAGAATTCCATAGTATACGTTGCTCGCCCTTGCGTTGCCGACCGAAGATCGGTGGAATACCCAAACATTTCTGCCAACGGTACTTCTGCGCGTATTACGCGACCTGCAGGCATGTCATCCATTCCTTGAAGTATGCCTCGACGACGACTAATGTCGCCCATAACATCCCCCATATACTCCTCAGGGGTGACAACTTCAACTTTCATCACGGGCTCAAGCAGCACAGGCGAAGCCTTAATGGCGCCCTGTTTAAAGCCCATAGAACCTGCAATCTTAAATGCCATTTCATTGGAGTCAACATCATGGTATGAACCGTCATACAACGTTACTTTAACGTCTACAACAGGATAACCAGCAATAACCCCATTTTGCATTTGCTCTTGAATACCTTTATCTACTGCAGGGATGTATTCTCGTGGAACAACACCTCCAACAATCTCATTAACAAACTCATAACCCGTACCAGCTGGTTGAGGTTCGATACGAAGCCATACATGCCCGTATTGACCACGACCACCCGATTGCCGAACAAATTTACCTTCTTGCTCAACTGTCGCTTTTAAACTTTCACGATAAGCAACTTGCGGTTTACCTACATTTGCCTCAACCATAAATTCGCGACGCATACGGTCAACAATAATCTCTAAGTGTAACTCACCCATACCTTCAATAATTGTCTGACCTGACTCTTCATCTGTATGAACACGGAACGAAGGATCTTCTTGCGCAAGCTTCCCAAGCGCCAATGACATTTTTTCTTGGTCCGCTTTTGTTTTTGGCTCAACTGCTACGGCAATAACAGGATCCGGGAAATCCATACGCTCAAGCGTTATAATTTCTTTAGGATCACAAATAGTATCACCTGTTGTTACCGTTTTAAGACCAACGGCAGCAGCAATATCACCTGCTCGCACTTCTTTTATTTCTTCACGTGAATTGGCATGCATTTGAAGCAAACGTCCAATACGTTCTTTTTTACCTTTTACCGGGTTATAAATAGTATCACCGGTTCGCACCACACCTGAATACGCTCTAAAATAAGTTAAGGCGCCAACAAATGGGTCCGTAGCAATTTTAAATGCCAAGGCTGAAAAAGGTGCCGTCAGCGATGTTTCACGGCTATCTTCCTCATCATCTTCATTGACCCCCATTACAGCAGGAACCTCAAGTGGAGAAGGCAAATAATCAATTACAGCATCTAAAACCGCTTGCACACCTTTATTCTTAAACGCAGAACCACAAAACACGGGAACAATTTCATTCCGAAGTGTTCGAAGTCTCAGACCTTTTCGAATTTCAACCTCGGTAAGCACTTCGCCTTCAAGGTATTTATCCATCAAGTCTTCAGAAGACTCAGCCGCCGCTTCAACAATTTCTACTCGGAGTGCCTCGCATTGAGCGACCATTTCAGCAGGGATATCTTTGTACTCAAACGTCATGCCTCGCGTGGCATCATCCCAAAAGATAGCTTTCATTTTAACAAGGTCAATAACACCTTTGAAATCTTCTTCTGCACCAAGATTCAATTGCAACACGACAGGATTGCCACCTAAGCGTTGTTTGATTTGGCCAACAACTCGCAAGAAATTAGCTCCCATGCGATCCATTTTGTTAACAAAAACAATACGTGGCACACCATACCGATCAGCTTGCTTCCAAACTGTTTCAGACTGGGGCTCAACACCCGATACCGAGTCAAACACAACCACAGCGCCATCTAGTACACGCAATGAACGCTCAACTTCAATCATGAAGTCAACGTGGCCAGGGGTGTCAATAATATTAACACGATGTTTCGGATACTGAGCATCCATTCCTGACCAATAGCACGTTGTTGCCGCAGATGTAATAGTAATACCGCGCTCTTGCTCTTGGACCATCCAGTCCATGGTCGCTGCGCCATCATGAACTTCACCAATTTTGTGAGAGGTTCCTGTATAGAACAGTACACGTTCTGTTGTGGTTGTTTTTCCCGCATCAACGTGGGCAACAATACCAATATTTCGGTATAAATCTAATGGAGTAGCTGACACTTCTATTACCTCTCTATTAGTTCCATCTAAAATGAGCAAAAGCTTGGTTAGCTTTGGCCATTCGATGTGTTTCTTCACGCTTCTTAACAGCTGCGCCTTTATTTTCAACCGCATCCATTAACTCACCAGCCAAACGCAGCATCATACCTTTCTCACCACGTGCTCGGGCAGCATTAACCAACCAACGCATGCCTAAGGCGACACTTCGCTCCGAACGAACTTCGACAGGAACTTGGTAGGTAGCACCACCCACACGTCTCGAACGAACCTCAACGCTAGGGCGAATGTTGTCCAGCGCACTTTCAAAGCTACGTAATACAGACACCGCACTTGAACGACCATTATCATCGTCTTCGTCAGCTTTTTTTGTTTTACGAAGGCGTTCTTCCATAACATCTAAAGCGCCATACACGACGGTTTCAGCTATAGATTTTTTACCACTAATCATTAATACGTTAATAAATTTAGCCAGCAACTCACTATGATGCTTAGGATCTGGTAAAATTTCACGTTTGGGCACTTCTCTTCTTCTTGGCATATCTCGTTCCTACAGTCTCAGATGAATTTTCAGAACTTCTGTTACTTTTTATTTTTCGGTCTCTTCGTACCGTACTTCGAGCGACCCTGTTTACGATCATTGACACCCGATGTATCCAAGCTTCCGCGAACCACATGGTATCGCACACCTGGTAAATCTTTTACACGACCACCGCGAACTAACACCACGGAATGCTCTTGCAAATTATGCCCTTCCCCACCAATGTAGGAAGACACTTCAAACCCGCTTGTCAAACGAACACGAGCAACCTTACGCATAGCCGAGTTCGGCTTCTTTGGAGTCGTTGTATAAACGCGTGTACATACGCCACGACGTTGCGGACAGGCTTTTAAGGCCGGAACCTTACTCTTGTTCTTGACATCCTTGCGAGGCTTTCTCACTAACTGATTAATAGTCGCCATTGATCTTTTACTCCGAGCGGTAATATTTGATATTTTCAGCTGCATAAGGAGGCCGGATTCTATGCTAGATCATAACCTAATGTCAAGTCTAAATAGAATCCAGTCTGCAGCCCCTTACTATTTTTTTCGTTCTTCAGCATTGAGCGCTTCACTCAATGCATGTTCTACATCACTTGCTGTCGCTGGTTGAGACTCCATTTCCAACTGTTTAGCACGCTTAGCTTTTCGTGTTTGATGGTACGCATATCCCGTTCCTGCTGGAATTAAGCGACCCACCATAACATTTTCTTTTAAGCCTCGCAGATCATCTTTTTTACCACTTACAGCAGCTTCTGTTAAAACACGAGTGGTCTCTTGGAACGATGCCGCTGAAACAAACGACTCCGTTGCCAATGAAGCTTTTGTAATACCTAATAAAATAGGCAATCCTCGAGCAGGTTCTTTGCCCTCAGCGATCATCCGATCATTTTCTTCCAACAAAGATGTTTCTTCAACTTGCTCACCGACAAGGAAATTTGAATCGCCAGAAAATGTAATTATTCGCTTGCGAAGCATTTGTCGTACGATCGTTTCAATATGCTTATCGTTAATTTTAACCCCTTGCAGGCGATAAACATCTTGGACTTCTTTAACAATATAATTAGCTAAAGCACCAATACCTAACAATCGCAAAATATCATGAGGATTTGGTGGTCCATCTGCAATCACCTCACCACGCGCTACATTTTCTCCCTCAAACACAGAAATATGTCGCCATTTAGGAATCAGCTCTTCATGCCCTTTGTTCTCGGACTCAGAAATGACCAAACGACGTTTTCCCTTAGTTTCTTTACCAAAGCTAATCACACCCGATACTTCGGCCATAATTGCTGAGTCTTTTGGTTTTCTTGCTTCAAACAAGTCAGCCACACGAGGAAGACCCCCGGTGATATCACGTGTTTTAGAACGCTCTTGCGGAATACGAGCAATCACATCCCCCACACCTACTGCAGCACCATCTTCAAAGTTAATAATTGCATCAACCGGTAAATAATACTGTGCTGGAACGTTTGTTCCCGCCAAAAATATATCTTTTCCATCGTTAGTAATCAACTTAACCATTGGCCGCAAATCACGCCCAGTCGAGCTGCGTTGATTTGCATCGGTCACAACAATACTGCTTAAACCTGTGAGCTCATCCATTTGACGTTTCATCGTGATATTTTCTTGTAAATCGACAAATTTCAACTGACCACTTACTTCAGAAATAACAGGGTGAGTATGAGGGTCCCAAGTTGCAATTACCTGTCCACCATCAACAGGTGAGGCATCATGCACTGTTATAACCGCACCGTATGGAAGCTTATAACGCTCACGCTCACGGCCATGTTCATCAGCAATGGTAACTTCACCGGAACGAGATACCGCGACCAAATTACCGTTTGCATGCGTTACTGTTTTAATATTATGTAAGCGTGCACTACCTTTGGTCTTAATTTGAATATTATTTTCAGCAGTTGCCCTAGACGCAGCCCCACCAATATGGAAAGTCCTCATGGTCAGCTGTGTTCCTGGCTCTCCAATCGATTGCGCAGCAATAATACCAACAGCCTCACCCGTGTTTACAATATGTCCACGCGCCAAGTCACGGCCATAGCAATTTGCACACAGTCCAAAACGCGTATCACAGGTAATTGGCGAGCGAACAAGAACTTGATCAACACCTAAATGCTCTAAATGCTCAACCCAGGTCTCATCTAATAACGTTCCTGCAGTAACCACAGGTTCATCTTGCTTAGGCAAGTAAACATCAGCTGCAAGCACACGACCAAGTACACGTTCATGTAAAGGCTCAACAATATCCCCACCCTCAATCAACGGCTGCATTAAAACACCGTTTTCTGTTCCACAATCACGTTCGGTTATCACGACATCTTGTGCAACATCAACCAAACGACGTGTCAGATAACCTGAGTTTGCGGTTTTCAGCGCAGTATCAGCCAAACCTTTTCGTGCTCCGTGAGTCGAAATAAAGTACTGAATAACATTTAAACCTTCACGGAAATTTACGGTAATCGGTGTTTCGATAATCGAGCCATCTGGCGCCGACATCAGTCCCCGCATACCAGCTAATTGACGAATTTGGGCAGCTGAACCCCGCGCTCCTGAGTCGGCCATCATAAAAATAGGATTAAACGAAGGTTGCGTCACCATTTTACCATTTCGATCAGTCACATCATCAGTTGCAATCGTTGTCATCATTGATTTCGCGACCATTTCACTCGTGCGGGACCAAATATCAATAACTTTGTTATAACGCTCACCGTTGGTGACTAAACCTGAACGGAACTGTGCTTCAATTTCACGCACTTCATTATCTGCACGCTCAATAATAGCCGGTTTATCTTTAGGGATTTTCATATCTTCAATCCCAATCGACGCACCACCACGTGTCGCATAACGGAAACCGGTATACATTAACTGATCAGCAAATATAACGGCGTCTTTTAATCCCAAAGTTCGGTAACAATGATCCAAAACTTTTGAAATATTTTTCTTCGTCATGATTTTATTAATTAATTCGAAAACCATGCCTTTTGGAAGTATTTCAGATAAAATCGCACGCCCTACCGTCGTTTCAACCAACTCGGTCGTTTCAGGAGCATCATCAGCAACCTTAACTTGCATGCGTACTTTAACTTTGGCATGTAAATCAACCAAGCCTTCTTCATAAAAGTTTTTAACGTCTTGTGGGCTAGAGAAAACACGTCCCTCACCTTTTGCGTTAACGCGTTCACGTGTCAAATAATACAAGCCCAAGACAACGTCCTGACTTGGAACAATAATCGGTTCACCACTTGCTGGCGACAAAATATTATTTGTTGACATCATCAGAGAGCGGGCTTCAAGCTGAGCTTCAATCGTCAAAGGCACGTGTACTGCCATTTGGTCACCATCAAAATCGGCGTTATAAGCCGTACACACTAATGGATGCAACTGAATCGCTTTACCTTCAATCAATACAGGCTCAAATGCTTGAATACCTAAGCGGTGAAGTGTTGGTGCGCGGTTTAACAGCACCGGATGCTCACGAATAACATCTTCTAAGATATCCCAAACAACAGGCTCTTCACGTTCAACCATTTTTTTGGCAGCTTTAATCGTCGTGGCAAGGCCTTTAAACTCAAGTTTACTAAAAATAAACGGTTTAAATAATTCAAGTGCCATTTTTTTTGGTAAACCGCACTGATGTAAACGTAGTGTAGGCCCTACAACAATAACAGACCGTCCAGAATAATCTACACGCTTACCGAGCAAGTTCTGACGGAAACGACCCTGCTTACCTTTGATCATATCAGCCAGGGATTTCAACGGTCGCTTATTACTACCTGTAATTGCACGTCCTCGACGTCCATTATCAAGCAAAGCATCAACCGCTTCTTGGAGCATCCGTTTTTCATTGCGAACAATAATATCGGGAGCATTTAAATCTAACAAACGCTTCAAACGGTTGTTTCGGTTGATCACACGACGATACAAGTCATTTAAATCAGATGTTGCGAAACGACCACCATCTAACGGAACTAACGGTCGTAAATCCGGTGGCAAAACAGGTAATACATCAAGCACCATCCATTCAGGTTTGTTACCTGATTGTTGGAATGCTTCGAGTAATTTTAAACGCTTGGTAACTTTTTTAGATTTTGTCTCAGAATTAATCGTAGGCAGCTCTTCACGAAGTAGTTTAATTTCTTCATCAATATCTATATCACGCAGTAACTCACGGATAGCTTCTGCACCCATGCGAGCATCAAATTCATCGCCATATAATTCCATCGCTTCCAAATAAGCTTCATCACTCAATAATTGACCTCGCGTAAGCTCGGTCATACCAGGATCAACCACAACAAACGCTTCAAAATACAGTACACGCTCGATATCACGCAAGGTCATGTCTAATAACAAACCGATACGGGATGGTAGTGATTTAAGAAACCAAATATGTGCCACTGGACTTGCAAGCTCGATATGAGCCATACGTTCACGACGAACTTTAGCCAAAGCAAGTTCTACACCGCATTTTTCACAAATCACACCACGGTGTTTCAAGCGCTTGTATTTTCCACACAAGCACTCATAATCTTTAATCGGTCCAAATACTTTTGCGCAGAATAAACCATCTCGCTCTGGTTTAAACGTTCGATAATTGATCGTCTCAGGTTTTTTTACCTCACCGTAAGACCAAGAACGAATCAGCTCAGGCGATGCAAGGCGAATTCGAATCACGTCAAACTCTTCAGTATGACCTTGTTGTTTGAGCATACCTAGTAAGTCGCTCATCATAGGTGCTTTTTTCATTGGTTCGATGCTAGCCAAGGTGATGTCTCCAATTAAGCGTGGTCTAATTCAATGTCAATCCCAAGGGCCCGAATTTCTTTCAACAACACGTTGAACGATTCTGGCATGCCTGGATCCATACGATGATCACCATCGACAATGTTTTTATAAATTTTAGTTCGTCCAGCAACATCATCTGATTTCACCGTGAGCATTTCTTGCAAGGTGTACGCTGCGCCATAAGCTTCTAAAGCCCAAACCTCCATCTCACCGAAGCGTTGTCCGCCAAACTGCGCTTTACCACCCAACGGTTGCTGCGTGACCAAACTATAAGAGCCGGTTGAACGTGCATGCATTTTATCATCAACCAAATGGTTCAATTTGAGAATATACATGTAACCGACAGTAACTGGATTATCGAACATGCGACCGGTTTGCCCATCAATCAACATGGTTTTACCGTCGAGAGGCAAATCAGCAAGTTCAAGCATGGTTTGAATTTCAGCTTCAGATGCTCCATCAAACACAGGCGTTGCCATAGGCACACCACCCCGTAGATTTTCAGCTAACACCATAAGCTCATCATCTGATAAATCAGCAAGTTCTAAACGTTTACGCGCATCATGATTATAAATTTTTTGTAAATAAGTTCGGAGCGCTGAAACATCTGACTTTCTATCCAGCATGGATGAAATTTGATGCCCAAGACCTTTTGCTGCCATGCCTAAATGGACTTCTAAAACCTGCCCAATGTTCATTCGTGATGGAACACCTAAAGGATTCAATACGATATCAACTGGCGTACCATCTTTCATATGAGGCATGTCTTCCATCGGTACCACAATGGAGATAACCCCTTTATTTCCGTGACGTCCAGCCATTTTATCACCCGGCTGAAGCCGTCGTTTAACTGCCAAATAAACTTTTACGATTTTTAGTACACCCGGAGCAAGATCATCGCCTTGCGTTATTTTTTTACGGTTGTCGTTAAAACGTTTTTCCATTTCTTTGACTAAGTCTTCAAGCTGCTTGGCGGTTTGCTCAAGTTCTTGGCTTGCTGCATCATCATCCAGACGAATTTCAAACCATTTATCTTGATCAACTTTATCCAAATAGGCTGTTGTGATCTTACTTCCAGGCTTAAGACTGCTTGGTCCACCTGTAGCCGTTTTTCCCAACAAAAGATGGCGAAGACGTTGGTATAAATCAGCTTCTCGAATACGACGTTCATCCAATAAATCTTTACGAACACGTGCAAGCTGTTCTTCTTCGATGCTTTTAGCGCGCTCATCTTTTTCTAAACCATCGCGTGTAAAGACTTGAATATCAATCACGGTTCCGTTCATACCAGAAGGTACACGCAACGATGAATCTTTAACATCGGATGCTTTTTCACCAAAAATCGCACGTAATAGTTTTTCCTCTGGTGTTAATTGTGTCTCGCCTTTAGGCGTTACTTTACCAACTAAAATTTCACCGGCCGTTACTTCTGCACCGATATAAACCACACCTGATTCGTCTAAATTAGCAAGCGCTGACTCGCCGACATTGGGTATATCAGAAGAAATTTCTTCTGAACCCAGTTTGGTATCACGAGCAATACACGTCAGCTCTTCAATATGAACCGTCGTAAAACGATCGTCTTGAACCACACGCTCAGAAATAAGAATAGAATCCTCGTAGTTGTAACCATTCCAAGGCATGAAAGCGACTAATAAATTTTGACCCAAAGCCAATTCGCCCATATCGGTACAAGGTCCATCCGCTAAAATATCACCGCGTTGAATTTTATCACCGCTGCTCACAATCGGCATTTGATTGATACATGTATCTTGGTTTGAACGCGAATACTTTGTTAACGTATAAATATCTACGCCTGTTTCACCCGCGGTTGTTTCATCTTGGTTTACTCGAACTACAATACGAGAGGCATCCACAATATCAATCACGCCGCCTCGTTTGGCAACAACGCAAACACCTGAGTCAGATGCAACTGTACGCTCCATCCCAGTACCTACCAAAGGCTTTTCAGCGCGAAGGGTTGGCACGGCCTGGCGTTGCATGTTTGAGCCCATCAGTGCCCTGTTTGCATCATCATGCTCAAGAAACGGAATGAGCGATGCAGCAACAGATACAATCTGCTTAGGCGAGACATCCATATAATTAATTTTATCCGGAGTCGTCAACGAAAATTCATTTTGATGGCGGCACGGCACCATATCATCAAGAATTCTTCCATCACTATCAAGCGCGATACTTGACTGTGCAATATACTGATCAACCTCTGAAATAGCAGACAAATATTCAACGTCTTTGGTTACATAACCATCAACAACTTTAAGGCATGGCGTTTCAATAAAACCATAAGGGTTGGTTCGCGCATAAACAGAAAGCGAGTTAATCAAACCAATATTTGGTCCCTCTGGTGTTTCAATAGGACATACACGGCCATAGTGTGTTGTATGAACGTCACGGACTTCAAACCCTGCTCTTTCCCGAGTTAAACCACCGGGTCCAAGGGCCGAAACACGACGTTTGTGTGTCACACCCGATAGAGGATTCACTTGATCCATAAACTGCGACAATTGGCTGGAACCAAAAAATTCTTTAATCGCGGCAGACACCGGTTTAGCATTAATTAAGTCTTGTGGCATCAAATTATCAGATTCTGCCAAACTTAAACGTTCTTTAACTGCGCGCTCAACACGAACTAAACCCACTCGAAATTGATTCTCAGCCATTTCACCGACACTTCGAACTCGTCGGTTACCAAGATGGTCAATATCATCAACCACGCCTATGCCATTTCGAATATTAATCAATGTTTTAATTACATCTAAAATATCTTCTTTAGACAAAATGCCTTCGCCCGTGTCTTCATTCCTGCCAACACGACGGTTAAACTTCATGCGACCGACAGCAGAAAGATCATAGCGGTCATCTGAAAAGAAAAGATTTTTAAATAACGCTTCAGCGGCATCTTTCGTTGGTGGCTCACCAGGGCGCATCATACGATAAATCTCAACCAAGGCTTCCAGCGGCGTTGTGGTTGAGTCATCACGTAATGTATCAGAAAGATATGAGCCATGATCAAGATCATTCGTATAAATCATCTCAAACTGCTCGATACCATGCTCAACCATTTGCTCAAGTAATTCACTCGTTATATCTGAATTTGCAAGCGCTAATAACTCACCTGTCAAGGTATCAATTATATTCTTAGCTAAAACTTTACCGATTAAATATTCACGAGGAACCACAAGGTCCTTCATGTTCTCTTTTTCCATCACTTGAATATGACGCGATGTTATACGACGGCCGTCTTCGACCAAGACTTCGCCTGTGCTTGGAAGTATGATATTAAACGATGCCATTTCTCCACGGAGACGTGCAGGAACTAAGTCCACATGAATTTCACCGGCTTTAATATGGCAAACAGTTGATTCAAAAAATTCTGCCAAAATAGATTCGGTGTCATAACCTAAAGCACGAAGTAAAATTGTTGCAGGTAATTTTCGACGACGGTCAATACGAACAAATAAACAATCTTTCGGATCAAATTCGAAATCTAACCATGAGCCACGGTAAGGAATAATACGAGCGGAATAAAGTAATTTTCCTGATGAATGCGTTTTACCACGATCATGCTCAAAAATAACACCAGGAGAACGATGTAATTGTGAAACAACCACACGCTCAGTACCGTTTATAACAAATGTTCCAACATCTGTCATTAAAGGCATTTCACCCATAAACACTGACTGCTCTCGGATGTCTTTGACAGGCTTTGGATCACCCGAAGCTTCTTTATCTAAAATAATCAAACGAACTTTTACACGAAGCGGCGCAGAATAAGTAAGGCCTCGTGATTTACATTCACGCACGTTAAATGCGGGCTCACCCAATTGATAACTTACATATTCAAGCCGTGCATTTCCAGAAAAGCTTTGAATAGGGAAGACTGAGCTAAATGCGGCCTCCAATCCTTTTTGTGCTTTTATGCCAGGCGCACTAGACGAGTTAATAAAGTCATTATAGGATTCAATCTGAATATTGAGAAGATTAGGAATCGGCATCTTCTCTGCATGACTACCAAAGCTCTTGCGGAATCGTTTTTTCTCTGCATATGCATATCGAGGGTTAGCAATTGCTTGGGCCATGGGTGTTCCTCTTCAATATTTAGTATTTTCAAACACGTAAACCCAGCCATCATATACGATGGCTGGGTATAACACAGAGTGTAACTGTCTTATTTTACTTCGACAGCAGCGCCTGCTTCTTCAAGTTGCTTCTTCATATCATCAGCGTCAGCTTTAGATAAGCCTTCTTTGATTGTAGAAGGCGCACTTTCAACGAGGTCTTTCGCTTCTTTTAAGCCAAGTCCTGTGATTGCACGAACAACTTTAATAACGCTTACTTTGTTAGCGCCAAAGCTTGACATAACAACATCAAACTCTGTTTGCTCTTCAGCAGCAGCAGCAGCGGCAGGAGCAGCTACAGCAGCTACAGCAGATGCTGCAGATACATTGAACTTCTCTTCCATTGCTTCAATTAAAGCAACAACATCCATAACAGACATATTTGCAATAGTTTCTAAAATTTCGTCTTTTGACACAGCCATTACTAGCTCCTCAAGTTAAAATAGTACAACCGATTATCAGGTTTATCCTGCTTTTTGATCTTTAATCGCCACAACAGTACGCACAAGTTTAGACTGCGGTGCTGCCAACGTACGAACAAACTTCTCAATAGGTGCTTTCATCACAGCCATTAATTTAGCGATAGCTTCATCACGTGTTGGTAAGCTTGCAACAGCGTCTAATTGCTCAACACCGTAAACATTACCATCAAGCGCTAAAGCCTTAACTTTAAGTTTGTCGCATGTTTTGGAAAAGTCCTTTAATAATCGTGCAGCGTCACCTGGAGAATCCATGGACAATGCAATAAATAAAGAACCGACTAATGATTCACGCAAACAGGAAAAGGGTGTGTCATCAAATGCACGGCGCGTTAAGGTATTAGGCACAACACGCAGGTAAACACCTTTGCTACGCGCTTTCGCACGTAACTCAGTCATTTGATTAACAGGGATCCCCCGATAATCAGCAACAACAGCCGAAATTGCTTGTGAAGCAGCTTGCGCCACTTCTTCAACCACGACCTTTTTTGCACTTAAAGTCAACGTCACGTCACTGACTCCTTGCGTTATTCAAATCCAAGGATTTGATGGTTATGGTGGTCGTCTGAAAACGTTTAAAGTACAACATCTTACAGCCGTTCCCACCGTCTGCGTAGGACATTAAGCAATAGCTATCAGGCTAAAGCACCTACGGTCTTCGACGACATGGAACCGAAGTCTATGTCGTAAAATTATTAAAACGGTACGATACTCTACACGAAAACAGATGAGATATCAAGTGCAATACCGGGGCCCATCGTTGTCGACAAGGTCAACTTCCTGATATAAACACCTTTTGCAGCAATCGGCTTAGCTTTTTTCAAATCAGCTAAGAGCGCGACAATATTTTCCGCTAAATCTGATTCAGAAAATTCAATCTTTCCAACACTGCAATGAATAATCCCATTTTTGTCAGTTCGGTATCGCACTTGTCCTGATTTAACATCAGCAACAGCGGCAGCAACATTCATCGTCACCGTGCCGACTTTAGGATTAGGCATTAAACCTCGTGGACCAAGAATTTGTCCGAGTTGACCTACAATCCGCATAGAATCAGGTGTAGCAATCACAACATCAAACGGCATGTCACCGGATTTAATTTGTTCAGCTAAATCTTCGAACCCAACAATATCAGCACCAGCTTCTTTTGCTTTAACAGCATTATCACCTTGAGCAAATACCGCAACACGAACTGTTTTACCGGTTCCTTTAGGTAAACTGGTAGCTCCACGAACCATTTGATCGGATTTTCGTGAGTCAAGGCCTAGGTTGACAGCAATATCAACGGCTTCGCTGAATTTTTTACTTGCAAAACTTTTCAGCAAAGCAACGGCGTCCGACAAACTGTATAGTTGGCCCGGTTGTAATTTTGCTTTAATTGCTTTTTTCTTTTTTGTGATCGTAGTCATAATTTACCCCTTAAGCAGCATCATCTGATGATTAATTTAAGCCTTCAACATCAATTCCCATGCTGCGCGCTGTACCCGCAATAATGCGAACCGCTGCATCAAGGTCTGAAGCCGTTAAGTCGGGCTCTTTGAGCTTCGCGATGTCTTCTAGCTGTGCGCGTTGAAGCACAGCGACTTTATCTGCATTAGGTCGACTGCTGCCTTTTGTGATACCCGCAGCCTTTTTCAATAAAATTGAAGCGGGTGGCGTTTTAAGAATAAACGTAAAGCTGCGATCGCTATATACAGTAATCACAACAGGTGTCGGCAAGCCAGCTTCCATTTGTTGTGTTGCTGCGTTAAATGCTTTACAAAACTCCATAATATTTACACCACGTTGTCCTAAAGCTGGACCTACCGGTGGACTTGGATTTGCTTTGCCTGCGGGAATTTGCAGTTTAATATATGCTTCTACTTTTTTAGCCATGATGACTCCTTGTGGGTATAGCGCTGAAGATGAGGTTCACTTCAACTCCCCTTGTGTTAAATCTTAATAACATATTAAGATCAGTATTAAGTCTTCTCTACCTGGCTGAATTCTAACTCAACCGATGTCGAACGACCAAAAATCAAAACCGATACGCGCAATCGATTTTTTTCATAATTAACATCTTCGACCACACCGTTAAAATCAACAAACGGACCTTCTTTGACACGAATAATTTCGCCTGGCTCAAAGAGAATTTTAGGCCTTGGTTTTGTGACCCCATCTTCCATTCGCTGCATGATGTTCAAGGCTTCTTTATCAGAGATAGGCGAAGGGTCTTGCCCCGTTCCACCAATAAAACCAAGCACGCGAGGAATGGCACGAATCATATGCCAGGTTTCATCATCCATAACCATATGAACAAGCACATATCCCGGAAAAAATTTCCGCGTGCTTTTTCGTTGCTGGCCTGAACGCATTTCCACCACTTCTTCGGCAGGAACGACAACTTCACCAATCTTGTCTTCAAGATGGTGATGGATTGTACGTGCATTTATTTCACGCAAAACAAAGTTTTCATACCCTGAGTAAGCGTGAACAACGTACCATTGCATTGTTTTTTGCTCTTCCACCGTCATATCAACCTAAGTGTGTTATTTTACCAATGGCCCACATCATCATCGAATCAACACCCCATAGTACAAACCCCGTTAGGCCGACCATGAGCATCACAATGGATGTGGTTTGTACGGTTTCTTGCCGCGTTGGCCAAATAACCTTTTTTAATTCTGTTATTGCATCATTTGAGAATGCAACAATTTGCTTTCCTTTATCAGTAAAAAAAGCCAACGACAAAGAAACAACAAGCCAAACTAGCCAGACAAGTGCTTTAAGAGGACCTGTAATATGGAAAAAATATACGCTCATTACCGCAGCAACTGTAGCTAACGCAACACCCGTCCAAAGAAGGCCGTCACGATTTTTTCTTTTAGGTTCAATTTTTTTCATAACTTATCTAGGTGAATGGCAGGCCAGGAGGGAATCGAACCCCCAACCTGCGGTTTTGGAG